>Ga0105107_10000193_pt1 | contig 35290 bp, 36 predicted proteins | sample PPLLaktember2015_6_FD_79335 | JGI IMG/M metagenome (GOLD analysis project Ga0105107, IMG submission 79335) | Freshwater sediment microbial communities from Prairie Pothole Lake near Jamestown, North Dakota, USA - PPLs Lake P8 Core (1) Depth... | ecosystem: Environmental > Aquatic > Freshwater >...
GTTACAACAATAACTTAGGTATGGAAAAGTCAAGGGAATCTGCCATAATTACCGCCGTGGTTGGGTTGTCGTAGCATCTGGCTGTTTGGGGTTCATGGCGGTCATTGCCGTGGGTGTTTTAAGAAAAACCATTTAAAAACAATGGGTTATAAAATGACTGTGCTACGCCGACTGTTCGCGATCGTCATTTTGGTCACCGCTGCCAGCGGAGTCGCTGCCCAGAACGCGGTGCCGCCTGCCCCCAAATTCGAAATCCAGCGCTTCGAAGTCATTGGCGATACCCTGCTCGGGGCCGAGACCGTGCAGGAACTGGTGACGCCCTTCACCGGGCAGCAGAAAGATTTCGCGGATGTCCAGCGCGCACTGGAGGCGCTCGAAGGCGCCTACCGCGACCGCGGTTACGGCGTGATCCAGGTGCGATTGCCGGAGCAGGACATCACTCGTGGCGTGGTGCGTTTCAATATTTTCCAGCCGAAGGTGGGCAAGGTCATCGTCGAAGGCAACCAGCACTTCAGCACCGAAAACGTGCGCCGGTCATTGCCTGCGGTGAAGGAGGGCGAGACGCCCAATTCGCATGACATCGCGCGCAACCTGCAGATTGCCGCCGAACACCCGGTCAAGCAGACCAGCGTCCTGCTGCGCTCCGGCGCCGACGAAGGCGTGGTCGACGTCAACGTGCGGGTGGCTGACGACCGGCCGTGGCGGCTGGTAGGCACCCTCGACAATTCCGGCACCCCCGACACAGGTGACTATCGCCTCGGTATCGGTTACCAGCATACCAACCTGTTCGATCGCGATCACACGCTGTCTCTGCAATACATCACTTCGCCGGACAACCTGGACCAGGTTTCGATTTATGGTCTGGGCTACCGCATTCCGTATTACCGGCTGAACAGCTCGCTGGATCTCTACGCCGGCTATTCCAACGTCGACTCGGGCACCGTGGCCAACCTGTTCAATGTCAGCGGCAAGGGCAACATTGCCGGCGGGCGCTGGAATTATTACCTGGAGAAATGGCAGGACCTCGAGCACCGGGTATATCTGGGCCTCGATTACCGCGCGTACCAGAACAACGTTCTTTTGGGCGGGGTGGGATTCGTGCCGGATATCACCGTGCACCCGGTGTCCTTCGGTTATGCCGGCGTGAAGCGGATGACAGCGAGCGAATTGTCGTTCAACGCGTCATTCGCCACCAATATTCCCGGCGGCAATGACGGCACGCAGGCGAATTTCGACGCTACGCGCACCGGGGCGACTGCCTATTACAACGTGCTGCGCGGAGGCGTCAACTTCGCACATGCCTTCCGCAACGACTGGCAAAGCCGGATTGGCCTCACCGGGCAATATGCCGATGATTTGCTGATTCCGGGCGAACAGTTCGGTATCGGCGGCATGGATACCGTGCGCGGTTATCTGCCGCGGGAGGTGGCGGCCGACAAGGGCTATGCCGCCCAGCTCGAGCTGTATACCCCGAATTTCGCCGAGACCGCAGGCCTGAGCGACAAATGGCGCTCGCGGGTGGTCGGTTTCTATGATTACGGCAACGTCAGGAACAACGATCCGCTGCCGGGCGAGCTGTCCAGCCAATCGCTGGCCAGTACCGGACTCGGGTTGCGGATGTCCTACGGCAAGAGCGTCATCCTGCGGTTCGACGTGGCGCAGATTCTCAGGGCTTTCGGCACCCGCGAGACCAGTGACCAGCGCATTGCTGCCAGCCTGGCGGTAATTTACTGATGTTGCCGACGGTTGGCCCCCGCCCTTGAAGCGGAGGCCGGTTCCGGTATAATGTCGCCCTTTCGCGCGGTACCCCGCTGCGCGACATCCTTGCCGCACCGCGCTCGCATCGCGGGCGGCCCAACCAGCCCATAAGGAGACCATAAATGCGACATTACGAGATCGTTTTGATCGTCCATCCGGACCAAAGCGAGCAGGTGCCGGCGATGCTTGATCGTTATCGCCAGATGGTTAGCAGCCGTAAAGGTGCAATCCATCGCCTTGAGGACTGGGGCCGCCGCCAAATGACCTATCCGATCCAGAAGCTGCACAAGGCGCATTACGTGATGATGAACATCGAGTGCGACAATGAAACGCTGCTCGAGCTGGAGCACGCGTTCAAATTCAACGACGCCGTGCTGCGCCATTTGACCGTCAGCATGACCGAGGCCGTTACCGGCCCGTCGGTGATGATGCGGGAAGAGAAATCGCGACCGGTTGCCGCCGCTGATGAGCCCGCCAAGGCCGCGCCGGCCGTCGTGGAGAGCGCAGCCTAGGTGAACCGGAACACGGTCAGATTGAGTGCAACTCTGGCCGCGATTGATCCACTGCGCCATACACCCGCCGGATTGCCGGTTGTCGATTTCACGCTGGCCCATGCCTCCACGCAAGCCGAGGCAGGCAGCCAGCGCCAAGTGGAGTTCGACTTGCCGGCCAAAGCCACCGGAGACCTCGCCACCCGCATCGCCAAAGTGCGCCAGGGAAGCCAGGTTGAGGTGCAGGGATTTCTGAACCGGAAGCATCGCATGAGCAGGCAAGTGGTCCTGCATGTAACGAACATCGAATTGATCTAGAAAAGGAAAACGCAAATGCCAAGAATGGGCGGAAGTGGTGGTAAAGGCAGGTTCAAGGGTAAAGGCAAGGGCAAGGACGGTCGCAAAAAAGGCAATCCCCTGTTCCGTCGCCGCAAGTTCTGTCGGTTCACCGCGGAAGGCATCAAGCAGGTGGACTACAAGGATGTCGGCCTGCTGAAGGACTTCATCAACGAAAACGGCAGGATCATCCCGGCCCGTATCACGGGCACCAAGGCGCATTTCCAGCGCCAACTGTCGATTGCGGTCAAGCGCGCACGTTTCCTGGCGCTGCTGCCGTATACCGACCTGCACTGAGAGGCCAGACATGCAAGTCATACTGCTTGAGAAAATTACCAACCTCGGGACGCTGGGTGACGTGGTCCGCGTCAAGGACGGCTTTGCCCGCAACTTCCTGATTCCGCAGCGCAAGGCGAAGCGTGCGACGACTGCCAATCTGGCGGAATTCGAAAAGCGTCGCGCCGAGCTGGAAAAAGCCCACGCCGAGACTCTCGCGCAAGCCCAGGAGAAAGCCGCCAAACTCGAAGGCCTGATGGTGCAGGTCACGCAGAAGGCCGGCGTTGACGGCAAGCTGTTCGGTTCGGTGACCAATGTCGACATTTCGGAGGCGCTGAAAAAACAGGGCTTCGACGTGCCCAAGGCATCGATCCGCATGCCGGCAGGTCCGCTGAAAGCCATCGGCGACTATCCGCTGAAGCTGTCACTGCACGCCGACGTGGTGGTGTCGATCACCGTGTCCGTACTCGGAGAAGCTGCGTAGTCGCTGAATCAACAGCGTTTTTTGCGACGAAGAAAAAGGGCTGGCGACAGCCCTTTTTTTTCTGTAGATTGAATCGCCAGTCGGCCATATTTCCCGCGTCAACGATATAAAAATATCAATATAAAACAACAGGTTAAATAGGTCTTTCAGACACAGATGGTGCAGGTCGTCACACCTTTCGTCAAAGATGCGCAGCTTGAGGCGGCGCGCACGCCGCCGCATTCGGTCGAAGCGGAGCAATCAGTGCTGGGTGGATTGCTGCTCGACAATTCGGCATGGGATCGCATTGCTGACGTGATCAACGAGAGTGATTTCTACCGCGCTGACCACCGCACGATTTTCCAGCATCTCGCGCAACTGATCGAGCACAACAAGCCGGCGGATGCGCTGACGGTAGCCGACAGTCTGGAACGCAGCGGCAAGCTGGCTGAAGTTGGCGGGCAGGCCTACATCGGATCGCTGGCTCTGAATACGCCGAGCGCGGCGAACATCCGGCGATATGGCGAAATCGTGCGTGAGCGCTCCATCCTGCGCAATCTGGCGGCGGTGGGCACGGCGATTGCCGACTCCGCCTACAGCGCCCATGGCAAGGATGCACTGGTGCTGATCGACGAAGCCGAGGCGAAGGTGTTCCAGATCGCCGAGGCCGGCGCCAAGACCAAGCAGGGTTTCGTCAAGATCGATCCGCTGCTGACCGAAACGGTCGAGCGCATCGACATGCTCTACAGCCGCGAAAACAAGAACGATGTCATCGGGCTGTCCACCGGTTTTGTCGATCTGGACCGTTATACCTCAGGCCTGCAGCAGGGCGAACTGATCGTCATCGCCGGCCGCCCGTCGATGGGCAAGACCGCGCTGGCGATGAACATGGTGGAGAGCGCGGCGCTCGACAGCAAAAAAGCCGTTGCCGTGTTCAGCATGGAGATGTCAGGCCCGCAGCTGGCGATGCGGATGATCGGCTCGGTGGGCCGGGTCGACCAGCACCAGCTGCGCACCGGCACCTTCAAGGAAGAAGACTGGCCGCGGCTGGTCGATGCGGTCGGCAAGCTCAATGATGCGCAAATCTTCATCGACGACACCGCCGGCCTCAATGCGCTGGAAGTGCGCTCGCGCGCGCGACGCCTGCACCGGCAGTGTGGCGGGCTGTCGCTGATCGTCATCGACTACCTGCAACTGATGTCCGGTACCTCGGGCGGCCGCGACGAAAACCGTGCCACCGAGATCGCCGAGATTTCGCGGGGACTGAAGGGGCTCGCCAAGGAACTCAAGGTGCCGGTGATCGCGCTGTCGCAGCTCAATCGCAGCGTCGATTCGCGCCAGGACAAGCGACCGATGATGTCGGATCTGCGCGAATCGGGCGCCATCGAGCAGGACGCCGACGTGATCCTGTTCATTTACCGCGACGAAGTCTACAACCAGGACTCGCCGCGCAAGGGCATTGCCGAGATCATCATCGCCAAGCAGCGTAACGGCCCGGTCGGCAAGATCGACCTGACTTTCCTCGGCCGCCACACGCGCTTCGAGAGTTACGCCGGCGGCGACCAGTTCTGATCGGCCGGGTTCGAACAGGGTTCGCGGGGCAGGGCGGCGCTTGCCTGCGTTCCTGCTACAACGACTCAGCGGCGTAGTCCGCCAGCCGCGAGCGCTCCCCGCGCATCAGCGTGACATGGCCGCCGTGCGGCCAGCCTTTCATCCGGTCCACGACGTAGGTCAGTCCCGAACTGCCTTCGGTCAGGTATGGCGTGTCGATCTGCGAGATGTTGCCCAGGCAGACGACCTTGGTACCGGGCCCGGCACGGGTGATCAGCGTTTTCATCTGCTTGGGCGTCAGGTTCTGCGCCTCGTCGATCACCAGGAATTTGTTGAGGAAGGTGCGGCCACGCATGAAGTTCAGCGATTTGACCTTGATCCGCGAGCGGATCAGGTCGCGGGTCGCCGCGCGGCCCCACTCGCCGGCTTCGTCATCGGTCTTGTTCAGCACGTCGAGGTTGTCTTCCAGTGCCCCCATCCACGGATTCATTTTTTCTTCTTCGGTGCCGGGCAGAAAACCGATGTCTTCGCCCACCGGCACGGTGACCCTCGTGAAGATGATTTCCGAGAACAGCTTGTCCTCCAGCGTCTGCGTCAGGCCCGCGGCCAGCGTCATCAGCGTCTTGCCGCTGCCGGCCTGGCCGAGCAGGGTGATGAAGTCGATGTCCGGATTGAGCAGTGCATTCATCGCGAAGTTCTGCTCGCGGTTGCGCGCGGTGATGCCCCAGACGCTGTTGCGCTGATGGCTGTAGTCCTTCAGGGTCTGCAGGATCGCGGTCTTGCCGCTGACTTCCCGCACCTGGGCCTGGAACGGCTGGTCACCTTCGAGGTAGACGAACTGGTTGACCAGCAGGCTGCGGCATAGCGGGCCGTGCACCCGGTAATAGGTGTGCCCGGCCTGTTGCCAGGATTCCATGTCCTTGCCGTGGGTGTCCCAGAAATCGACCGGCAGCGCACAGATGCCGGTGTAGAGCAGGTCGGTGTCTTCGAGAACCTTGTCGTTGAAATAGTCTTCCGCGGCGAGGCCCAGGGCGCGGGCCTTGATGCGCATGTTGATGTCTTTCGACACCAGGATGACCTGCCGCTTGGCGTGGATTTCCTGCAGGTGTTTGACCACGCCGATGATCTGGTTGTCGGCCTTGCCGCTGGGCAGGCGTGCCGGCAATTCGCCGTTGATCGCCTCGGTCTGCAGGAACACCCGCCCGGAGGCGGACTTGTCGCCGTGCAGTTCCAGCGGAATGCCGCCGGAAATATCACCCTGCAGCGCGCTGACCATCTCATCAAGGTAACGGCTGGCCTGGCGCGCATTGCGCGACACCTCGGACATGCCTTTCTTGTTGCCGTCCAGTTCCTCGAGCGTGGCCATCGGGATGAAGATGTCGTGTTCCTCGAACCGGAACAGGCTGGTCGGATCGTGCATCAGCACGTTGGTGTCCAGCACGAACAGCTTGGTAGCGGAAGTGCCGAGGCGGGTGACGACGGCAGATGAGGGCGCTGCTTTGCGTTGAATCATGAGCCTCCAGGCGTGCGGGGGTTACGGGGACAACGGTGAAGCGGATGGCCGGGAGGTCAGGCGAGGGTCTTTACGAATTCCAGCACCTCCTGCACATGCCCCGGAACCTTGACGCCGCGCCATTCGCGGCGAACCATGCCATTGCGGTCGATGACGAAAGTGCTGCGCTCGATGCCGCGGACTTTCTTGCCGTACATGTTTTTCATCTTGATGACGTCGAACAGCTTGCACGCGGTTTCGTCGGCATCGCTGAGCAAGTCGAACGGAAAGCTCATCTTTGCCTTGAAGTTTTCGTGCGATTTCAGGCTGTCGCGCGAAATGCCGTAGACCGCGCAGCCGGCTTTGACGAACTGCGCATGCAGGTCACGGAACTGCTGGCCCTCAGTCGTGCAGCCGGGCGTGTTGTCTTTCGGGTAAAAATAGAGGACTACCGTCTGGCCGAGCAGGGCGCTCAGCTTGAACCGCTTGCCGCCGGTGGCGGGAAGTTCTAAATCGGGCGCAGGTTGATCCAGCACGCTGGTGAGTCGGAGAATTTGTGTGTGGAGTTACGAGTATCTTGGCGTAATTTTCTGCGGCATGCAACCGGCAAATTCCGGATCCCGCTTTCGCTGCCGCCAGTTCGTCGATTGCATCCGCGCCGAGGCGGCAATGTCATGCGACTGAAACAAATACATGGCTCGGTCGCAAATCCAGGGGTTGAATATTTCCTTTTTTCTAATTTCGCTGAACTGCCCGGGCAGCTGGATGCGCAGCGAGGCCGGCAATGACCGCATGCGCGAGATGTTCCATCGCCGCAGTGGTGTTGGCGGGCAACGCCAGACGCACCGCCTGCGGCAGGCGCGGATAATGACTGGTGATGGCGCGCAGGTAAGCCGGGTCGTAATGCCTGACCAGCAGGTCTTCGGTCAGCCGTTCCCAGTGGCCGGCGCGTGCCAGCGCCTGCCATTCGTCGATGACGGCATTGCCATGCAGTGCGCGCAGGCAATCGAGTTGTGTGTTGAGCAGCGCGGCATCCTCCAGAAAATGTGCGTATTCCTCCTTGAGCAGACTGACGCGGACGGCGATCGGCGCCTCGATCACGACGCAGATGCTCTGCCACATGGCATCGATCAGCGTCGCCGGCACGCGCAGCGCGCCGATTTTCCTGCTCTCCGATTCAACGAACACCGGACGGTCGGGGGCGAGATGTTTCAATGCGTGCCAGACCCGGCTTTCGAACAACTTTTGCGCGGGCTGGGCAGCGTCGGGCAGCGTGCCGAGCACCGAACCGCGGTGCGCAGCCAGTTCCTCCAGGTCCAGCACTTGGGCGCCTTGCGCCTGCAGCGCGCGCAGCAGCCGGCTTTTGCCGGTGCCGGTCATGCCGCAGATCACCCGCCAGTCGTGGCGTGCCGGCAGCACCTGCAGTTCATCGATGACCGTGCGCCGGTAAGCCTTGTAGCCGCCATCGAGGCGGCCGACGCGCCAGCCAATCTGGGTCAGCACCTCGGCGAGCGCGCCGCTGCGGCCGCCGCCGCGCCAGCAGTAGACCAGCGGCCGCCACTGGCGCGGCCGATCGAGCAGCCGCTCGCGCAGATGGCGTGCAATGTTGGCGCTGACCAATGCGGCGCCGATTTTCTTGGCATCGAATGACGACGCCTGTTTGTAGATGGTGCCAACCTGTGCGCGTTCCGCATTGTTCAGCACCGGCAGATTGATGGCGCCGGGAATGTGATCTTCGGCGAACTCGTCTTCCGACCGCACGTCGATGATCTCGTCAAACTCGTCGAGTTGTGCTACGGTGCACGCGCCCGCTGAACGCCCCTTGCCGGTGTTGTGATCTTGGGCGTGGCGATCCGTTGCGTCAGGCATGATGCGGCATTATCGCATCCGAATCGCATGCGGCGCAGCCATCTTTCCGGAAATCAGAAACCAAATCATGAGCACATCCATCGACCCCGCTGCCCTGCGCCTGACCCAGTTTTCGCACGGCGGTGGGTGAGGCTGCAAACTGACGCCAGCGTTGCTGAGCGAGGTTTTGGCGAATATGCCGGCAGCACAGCCGTTCAGGGATCTGCTGGTGGGCACGGAGTCCAGCGATGACGCCGCGGTGTATCGCATCAACGACACACAGGCTGTCGTTGCGACAACGGATTTTTTCATGCCCATTGTCGACGATCCCTACGATTTCGGCCGCATTGCGGCAACGAATGCGATATCCGATGTGTATGCGATGGGTGGCACGCCGTTCATGGCGCTGGCGCTGCTCGGCATCCCGGTTGGCAAGATACCCATGGCGGCGGTGCAACGCATCGTCGCCGGCGGCCATGACGTGTGCGCGTCCATCGGCATCCCGATCGCCGGCGGACATTCCATCGATTCGCCGGAGCCGATCTACGGGCTTGTTGTACTCGGTCTGGTACATCCGGACAAGGTCAAGCGCAATGACCGCGCGCAGGCAGGCGATGTGCTGATCCTCGGCAAGGGGCTCGGCGTCGGCATCATGAGTGCCGCGCTGAAAAAGGGCGAATTGCGCGACAAGGCGTATCAGCAGATGCTCGAGTCGGCCACCAAACTCAATACACCGGGCGTTGCGCTCGCCGACATGGCCGCGGTCCACGCGTTGACCGACATCACCGGTTTCGGCCTGCTGGGCCATTTGCTCGAAATCGCCCGCGGTTCGGGGCTGGTTGCCGAGATCGAGTGGGCGCAAGTGCCGGTGCTCAGGGCAGCACGGCACCTGGTCGAGCAGGGATTCGTCACCGGCGCTTCCGAGCGCAACTGGGCGAGTTACGGTGCGCAGGTCACGCTGCCTGCGGGCGATACGACGGCGCAGCGCCGGCTGCTGACTGACCCGCAGACCAGCGGCGGCCTGCTGGTCGCGTGTGCGGCTGATGCCGCCCCTGCTGTCCTGGACATCTTCAGGGCGCAGGGGTTTGCCGAGGCCGCCGTCATCGGTCGTCTGCGCAGCGGTGCACCCGGGGTCCGGGTAAAATAGACTAACCTTTTGTTTTTATTGTATATTTCAACAGGGGTGCCAACGGTTTCCAGATCGTCTCGAGAATCAGCGGCTGTGCTGCGGCGACGGGATGCAGGTTGTCCGCCTGGAAATATTCGCGCTGGTCGGCAAAACCTTCGAGCAGGAAGGGCACCAGCGTCACGCGCCGGCTTTTGGCGATGTCGCGGTAGGTTGCCTGGAACTTTTCCGTGTACTTCTGGCCGTAGTTCGGTGGAATGTGCATGCCGACCAGAACAACACGTGCGTGCATGCGCTGGGCGGCGTCGATCATGCGTTCGAGATTGCGGCGCATCGTCGCGAGATCGGCACCGCGCAGTCCGTCATTGGCGCCGAGCGCCAGGATGACGATGGCCGGGCGGTGCGTGCGCAGCGCGTTATCGATGCGATTCAGCCCGCCCAGCGTGGTCTCGCCGCTGATGCTGGCGTTGGTGACCGTATAATCCAGCTTCTTCTCCTGCAGCCGCAGTGCCAGCAGATGCGCCCAGTCTTCACCGCGCGCAAGGCCATAACCTGCGGACAGGCTGTCGCCAAACACGAGTATGGTTGCCGCGCCGGCGGCCGGCGCGCCGAGCAGGGCGACGATCAGTAACAACAAACGAATCAGCATGAATAAAAATACCTCGACAGAATCTTCCAGTCCGATGGTGCGCGTCGCGCACCTCACCAAGCAGGTTACCACCGGCGATTCCAAGTTGACCATTTTGCGCGATGTGAGTTTCACCATCGCGGCGGGTGAAGCGGTGGCGGTCATCGGTGCATCCGGCTCCGGCAAATCGACCCTGCTGGGCTTGCTCGCCGGTCTTGATACGCCGACTGCCGGTACTGTGGCTGTTGACGGGGAAGACCTGTTTGCGCTCGATGAGGATGGCCGGGCGGCGTTGCGGGGGCGCCTGCTGGGTTTCGTTTTTCAGTCATTCAATCTGCTGCCGGCGATGACCGCCCTCGAGAACGTGATGCTGCCGCTGGAACTCGCCGGTATTCCGGATGCGGCCGCCGTCGCGCGGGAATCGTTGACGCGGGTCGGGCTGGCGGCACGGCTGACGCATTACCCGAAGCAATTGTCCGGCGGCGAGCAGCAGCGGGTTGCGATCGCCCGTGCCTTTGTCACCCGTCCCTCGCTGTTGCTGGCCGACGAGCCCACGGGCAATCTCGATGCTGCAACGGGCGCCGAAATCATCCAGCTGATGTTTGACTTGAACCGGGAATACGGCGCCACGCTGATTCTGGTGACCCATGATGCGGAGCTGTCGCAGCGCTGCGGCCGCGTGCTGCATCTCGCCGGCGGCATGTTGCAGCCATGAGCCTGGGCGGCGAGATCGCTCTTGCGCTGCGGCTGCTGGCACGGGACTGGCGCGCCGGCGAATTGACGCTGGTGGCCATCGCCGTGGTGGTGGCTGTCGCCAGTGTCACCACGGTGGGGTTTTTTGCCGATCGTGTGAACCAGGCGCTCAGCCGCCAGGCGAACCAGCTGCTGGGCGCCGATCTGGTGGTGTCTGCCGACCGGCCGCTCGATGCACAGTTCGCCGCGGAAGCGGAGCGGCGCGGGCTGCGGGTCACGCGCATGCTGCGCTTCCCGAGCATGGCCGCGGCCAACGAACAGAACGTGCTGGCCGAGATCAAGGTGGTCAGTGCGGGATACCCGCAGCGTGGCGAGTTGCGTATTGCCGACACGCTTTACGGACCCGATCGCCGGGCTGCTGCGATTCCCGCGGCGGGCACGGTATGGGTCGACGACAAGCTCTACACTCGTCTGCAACTGCAGCCGGGCGATGCGGTGGAGGTCGGGCAAAGCCGTTTTCCGGTCGGCGCGATCATCACGCAGGAACCCGACAGCGCGGTCGGCTTCATCAATGCCGGGCCACGGGTCATGCTCAATGAGGCCGACCTCGCCGCGACCGGACTGGTGCAGGTCGGCAGCCGCATCCGTTATCGCGTGCAGGTTGCCGGTGCGGCCGGTGCCGTCGATGCCTATCGGGATTGGGTTGCTGCGCGGCTGACCCCGGGCCAGCGCGTGGAAAGCATCCAGGACGCGCGTCCTGAAATCCGCTCGGCACTGCAGCGCGCCGAACAGTTCCTTAGCCTGGCGGCACTGCTCAGCGTGGTGCTCGCAGCAGTGGCGATCGCGCTGGCGGCACGGCGTTTCCTGCAGCGTCACCTCGATGCCTGTGCGATGATGCGTTGCCATGGGGCGTCGCAGGGCAAGGTAGTCAGGCTTTATGTGCTGCAATTCATTGCGCTGGGTTGTCTCGCCAGCCTCGCCGGTTGCGCAGCCGGGCTGCTTGCACAGCATGTATTGGCACTGTGGCTGGGCAGTCTGGTCACGGTCGAACTGCCCGGTGCCGGGCCGCGCCCGGCGGTGCACGGCTTTGTCACGGGACTGGCCTTGTTACTGGGATTCGCGCTGCCGCCGCTGCTCGCGCTGGGGCGCGTGTCGACGCTGCGGGTGCTGCGGCGTGACATTGGCGCTCCGGGGGGCATGGGCTTGCTCGGCTATGCGCTGGGCGCCACGGTCATCGGTGCATTGGTCATCTGGAAAGCCGGCGATCTGCGCCTGGGCAGCCTGGTGTTTGGCGGATTTGCGCTGGCGATGCTGGTCGCGGGTGTGACGGCCTGGGGCGTGATCGTTGCGGTATCGCGGCTGCGCTCGGTCGGCGTGTCCTGGCGTTTCGGCATTGCCAATCTGCGCCGGCGGCGTTTTGCCAGCGTGCTGCAGGTCGTGGCGCTGGGCATCGGCGTGATGGCGCTGCTGACGCTGACCATCATCCGGGGCGAACTGCTGCAATTATGGAAGGCCAGTCTGCCGCCGGATGCGCCCAATCGCTTCATTGTCAATATCCAGCAGGAGCAGATACCGGCGCTGAACAGGTTTTTCGCCGAACAACGCATCACCATGCCCGAGGTGTATCCGATGGTGCGGGCACGCCTGACCCGGATCAACGAGCGGCCGGTCGCGTCGGCCGACTATGCCGATGATCGCGCGCGCCGGCTGGTGGACCGGGAGTTCAATCTGTCCTGGGCGACGCGCCTGCAGCGCGACAATCTGCTGGTTGCCGGCCGCTGGTGGGAGAGCAGCCGCAGCGCAGCGACCAGTTTTCGATGGAGGACGGCATCGCACGTGCGCTCGACATCAAGCTGGGCGATGTGCTGACGTTCGACGCTGCGGGTAACCGTTTCTCGGCAGAAGTCACCAGTCTGCGCAAAGTCGACTGGGATTCATTCAATGTCAATTTCTTCCTGGTCGCGCCGCCCGGTCTGCTCGAACAGCAGCCGGTAAGTTATGTCACCAGCTTCTACCTGCCGCCGGGAAACGTGGCGCTGCTCAACGCCCTGGTCAAGCAGTTCCCGAATTTCCTGCTGATCGATGTGGCGCAGGTGCTCGCGCAGGTGCAGAAAATGATCGCGCAGGTTTCACGGGCGGTGCAGTTCGTGTTCCTGTTCACGCTGCTGGCCGGGCTGGTGGTGCTGTACGCGGCGATTGCCAGCACCCAGGATGAGCGCCTCTACCAGGCGACGATCATGCGCACCCTCGGCGCCAGTCGCACACAGCTGGCGCGGGCGAACCTCGCCGAGTTTGCGCTGATCGGTGCGCTGGCCGGGCTGATCGCTGCAGCCGGCGCCAATGCCCTCGGTTATGCAATCGCCCAGCGCATCATCAACGTCGGCTATACCTTCAGTGGGGCCGTATGGGTGATCGGTATTGCCTGCAGCATCGCTGGCATTGCGGTGGCCGGTCATCTCGGCACGCGGCAGGTGTTGCGGGTGTCGCCGTTGCGCGTGCTGCGCCAGTTGGCCTAGGTTCGAGATGCGGCCGGTCCCGATGAGCCTCCCACGCTGCGGGCGCCGGCGATATACTTCCCTGAACCGCGGCGCGCCCTCATGAACGATATCCCGATAATCTACATCTTGTTGTTTTTATTGATATTTTTTTGCGCCATCGGCGTGGTGCTGATCGCCCAGAAGAAATCCCTGACGGGCATGACCCGCGAACTGCAACTGGGGTTTGAGGAGAAACACCGGGCGATGCTCGGCGACCTGCACGCGGGGCTGACCCGCCAGGGTGATCGTCTCGGCGTCCAGGTTGCCGAGGCCAGTGACCGCCAGCGGTTGTCCACTGCGGAGGAACTCAAGCAGACCCGCGACGTGTTGCATGCACTGCGACTGACGCTGACCCAGGAAATGGGGGGGCAGCGCGAGGCCCTGCTCGAACGCCTGGCGGCGACCACCGAATCGCTGAATGCGAAAATCGATGCCCGCCTCGGCGAAATCGCCGGCAAGGTCAACGAACGTCTCGACGAAGGATTTCGCAAGACCAATGAGACTTTTGTCAATGTAATGACGCGGCTGGCGACCATCGACGAGGCGCAGAAGAAAATAGAGAGCCTGACCGGCAGCGTCGTCAGTCTGCAGGAATTGCTCGGCGACAAGCGCGCGCGCGGCGCGTTCGGTGAAGTGCAGCTCGAAGCGCTGGTGCGCAATGTGCTGCCCGCCAGCGCGTTTGAAATGCAGGCGACACTGTCCAACGGCACGCGTGCCGATTGCGTGATCCGGCTGCCGCCGCCGACGGGCATGGTGGCGGTGGACTCGAAGTTTCCGCTCGAAAACTATCACCGGATGTTCGAACCGGAAGCGAACGCCGTGGATCGCACGCTGGCGCAGAAACAGTTCCGCGCCGACGTCAAGAAACATGTCGACGATATTGCCCGCAAATACATCATCGCCGGTGAAACCGCGGACGGGGCCGTGATGTTCGTGCCGGCGGAGGCGGTGTTCGCGGAGATTCATGGTCACCACGCCGAGATTGCCGAATACGCCAGCGGCAAGCGGGTGTGGATCGTGTCGCCGACCACGCTGATGGCGGTGCTCAATACGGCACGCGCGGTGCTCAAGGACGTGGAGACGCGCAAGCAGATTCACGTCATCAAGGAGTCGCTGTCGCGGCTGGCGGTCGAATTCGGGCGTTTCGATGAGCGCATGCGCGATCTGGCCAAGCATATCCGGCAGGCGCATGAGGACGTCGAGCGGGTGCAGGTGACCAGCGGCAAGATCTCGCAGCGCTTCGCGCAGATCGAGGGCGTCGACCTCGACGAGGAATCCGCGCAGGCGAAGGTCCTGCAGCTGCATGATGGCCGCGAAAGCAGCGCCTGAGTTGCCGGCCGCGCCGGGCTGGTTTGCGCGCTGGCGCCGGGCGCGCGTACTGCGGCGCCAGCCCATCGACACCGCGCTGTGGCAGCGCGTCATCGCACGCTTTTCATTCCTGCAGACGCTGAGCAGTGACGAACAGCAGCGGTTGCGCGAGCTGGTGGCTTTGTTCCTCGACCGCAAATCGGTAATCGGCGCTGGCGGACTGGTGATGACCCGGGCGATGCAGGTGGTAATCGCCGCGCAGGCCTGCCTGCTGGTGCTGAACCTGGACCTGGATTTTTACGGGGATTGGGTGGAGGTCATCGTCTACCCGGACGAGTTTGTCGCGGATTACGAATATACGGATGATGCCGGCGTAGTGCACCGGGTACATGCGCCGATGAGCGGCGAGGCCTGGGAGCACGGTCCGGTCATATTGTCCTGGCGGGATGCGGCGGCGGCTGACGGTGGATTCGGGTATAACGTGGTGATGCACGAGTTCGCGCACAAGATCGACATGCTGAACGGCACGCCGGACGGCTTTCCGCCGCTTCATGCCGGCATGGACCGCGCGGCATGGTCGCAGGCCTTCGGTGCGGCCTATGCGGATTTCAGGCAGCGACTGGAACGGCGCGAGGAGACGCTGATCGATCCCTATGCGGCAGAAGATCCCGCGGAATTTTTTGCAGTGCTCAGTGAAATGTTTTTCGAAACGCCGGATGCGGTGCGTGGCGCTTATCCGCAGGTCTATGACCAACTGGCTGCTTTTTATCGCCAGGATCCGCTGTTGCGGATGGCGGGTGATCCTGCGATGCGCGTGACGCGATGAGCATCCATACCGGCCCTGCATTCCTGCTCGCGGCCGACGTCGGCGGCACCCACGCCAGTTTTGCGCTGGGCCGGCGTGACGCAGACGGTGTGCGATTGTTGCTGGAATGCTCGTATCCCAGCCAGGATTTTCCGGATTTTGCGTCGGCGCTGGAGTGCTTTCTGGCAACGCCCGAGGCGGTCGCGGCGCGCGCCCACCTGGTGGCGACCTGTTTTGCGGTGGCCGGTCCCGTTGCGGAGGGGGCGGCGACACTGACCAATCTCGGCTGGCAGGTCGAGGCCGCCACGATCGCGGCCCGCTTTGGCCTGCAGCAGGTCAGTCTGCTCAACGATTTTCATGCGGCAGGACTGGGCGTTACGCTGTTGCCGCCCTCGAGCCTGGTCACCCTGCAGGCTGCGGAGGCCGAGGAGCACGGCACTGCCGTCATCATCGGCGCCGGCACCGGACTCGGCGTCGGCGTCATTACCTGGGACGGCGCCCGCTATCGCGTGCTGCCGTCCGAGGCAGGGCATGCCGATTTTGCCGCCACCGACGAGTTGCAGGATCGGCTGCTGATCTACATGCGGCGCAATTTCGTCCGGGCGTCCTGGGAGCGTGTCATCTCCGGCCCCGGGCTGATGCGCGTGTTCAGCTTTTTGCAGGACAGCGGACTCGGCGTGCCGTCGCGCCAGTTGCTGGAGGCGACCAAGCGGCCCGGGGTGGATCAGGCCGAGGTAATCTCTGAATATGCGCTGGCGAAACTGGATCCATTGGCGGTGCGCGCACTGGATTTATTCATTGCGGCTTATGGTTCGTTCGCCGGGAATATGGCGCTGACCGCACTGGCGCGCGGCGGGGTGTATATCGCCGGCGGCATCGCACCGCGGATCATCAACCGCCTGAAAGACGGCGGTTTCATGCGCAGCTTCTCCAAGAAGGGCGCTTTCACTGCGCTGTTGTCTGGGATACCGGTGCGCGTGGTGATGGACAAACAGGTCGGATTACTCGGTGCCCTGCACGCTGCGGGGCAGGACCTGGCGCACCTCTGAGCGGTGCGTAGCGGTCAGGGCGTCCCGAGCTGCTGTGCCCGCAATTCCTCGGCAGTGTTGATGTTGCTGAATGCGGACTCATCGGGAAAGTCGACTTCGGCAACCTTCAATCTTGCATACCAGGCGTCGATTTTGCGCCCCCCTGCCACGAGATAGTCGGCGAGCCCGGCGGCGACCGACTTGCGGCACAGACAGAATACCGGGTGCGACTGGTCGCCGGTGCGGGCGACCGCGAGGTCGGCCTGCGCACGGTCCAGCGCAGCCCGGAGTTTCTCGATCAGGTCTTCGGGCAGGAACGGCGAATCGCAGGGCACGGTAGCCACCAGCGGATGGGTGGCTTCGCTGAGGCCGCGATGCAGTCCCGCCAGCGGGCCGACGAAACCGCCAATCGCATCCGGAATCACGCGGTGGCCGAACTGGGCGTAGCGATCAACGTTTTGATTGGCATTGATCAGGATTTCGTCGACCTGCGGTGCCAGGCGCTCGATGACCCAGGCCACCATCGGCCGTCCGCGCAGCAGCTGCAGTCCCTTGTCGACGTGGCCCATGCGCCGGCCCTGGCCGCCGGCGAGCACGACGCCGGTGATTTTCATGCCGAGGCGAGCATGGTGGGGGCAAGCTGCTTGACGAAACGGTGACGCCCCGTAAACAGCAGGTAGTGCTTGTTGACGGCGCGACCGAGCATGGTGATGCCGGTGCGCTGCGCGATGTCATGGCCCATCTGGGTGAGGCCCGAGCGCGACACCAGGAACGGAATCTGCATCTGCGCGGCCTTGATGACCATTTCGGAGGTCAGGCGGCCGGTGGTGTAGAAAATCTTGTCGGAACCGTCCATACCGTTCAGCCACATCAGTCCGGCAATGGCATCCACGGCATTGTGCCGGCCGACGTCTTCGACAAAATCGAGAATTTCCGCACGCTCGCCATCGAGCGTCGCCAGTGCACAGCCATGCACGGCGCCTGCGGATTTGTAGATGGTCTCATGCCGGCGTACCGCATCAAGCAGGCTGTAGAGGCCGCTTTCGGTCAGGCGGACGTCATCGCGCAGTTTGATCTGGTCGATTTCGTCCATCAAGTCGCCAAATACCGTGCCCTGGCCGCAACCGGTGGTTACCGTGCGTTTTTTCATGCGCTGGTCGAGATTCTTGATGGCCCGGCGGGTGGTCACCGCGGCGGATGCCGTTTCCCAGTCGACCTGCACCTCGGCAATGGCGTCGATCGAGGAGATCAGGCGCTGGTTGCGCAGATAACCGATGACCAGCGCCTCCGGCGCCTGGCCGAGCGTCATCAGCGTCACGACCTCGCGCTTGTCGACATAAATGGTCAGCGGATGTTCACCGGCAATCGGCGTGGCGAGCATTTCACCGCGTTCGTTCAGCGCGTCGACTTCCACCGTCAGCGTGCGGGAGGCGGTGCTGATTTTGGTTTTGGCGGAAGAGGGGATGGCCACGCGTCAGCCGCCGATATAGGACATTTCGATTTTCTGCAGCGGCGCAGTGTGCGCGCCGCGGATTTCCGAATAACGGTCCTCGCGTCGCGACCAGACGTTGCAGATTGCCGCACGGAGGTCGTCATCGCTGGCGCCGCTACGCAACAGTGCGCGCAGATCATGCCCGGTTGTCGCGAACAGGCAGGTATAGAGCTGACCTTCGGTGGAGATGCGCGCGCGGGTACAGTCGCGGCAGAACGCCTGGGTGACCGAAGCAATCACGCCGATTTCGCCGGAGCCGTCGCGGTAGCGCCAGCGTGCTGCGACTTCGCCAGTGTAATTGGGAGCGGCCGGCTCCAGCGGCATGGCGCGGGCAATGCGCTCGACGATTTCGCGCGCACTGACCACGTCATCCATGCGCCAGCCGTTGGTGGCGCCGACATCCATGTATTCGATAAAGCGCAGGATATGCCCGCGTTCGCGGAAGCATCGTGCCATCGGCACGATGCTGTCTTCATTGAGACCGCGCTTCACCACCATGTTGATCTTGATCGGGGAGAAACCGGCGGCCGCCGCGGCGTCGATCCCCTCGAGTACCCTGCTCACCGGGAAGTCGACATCGTTCATCGCCTTGAACACGGCATCATCGAGGGAGTCGAGGCTGACGGTGATGCGCTGCAATCCCGCGGCGCGCAGCGCGGCAGCCTTCTTTGCCAACAGCGAGCCGTTGGTCGTCAGCGTCAGATCGAGGCCGGGAATCGCGGCCAGCATCCGGATCAGCTGCTCGATATTGCGGCGTACCAAGGGTTCGCCGCCGGTGATGCGGATTTTTTCGATGCCGTGATGCCTGAATACCCGTGCCAGCCGCACAATCTCCTCGAAGCTCAGCAGCGCGGACCGTTCAAGGAACTGATAATCGCTGCCGAATTTTTCCTTGGGCATGCAATAGACGCAGCGGAAATTGCAGCGGTCGGTGACGGAAATACGCAGGTCGCGCAGTGGTCGTCCGCGACGGTCACGGCTGACGGCGCTTTGCAGCAGGGAATTCGGAGGGTGCATTCTATGGGTCCCGAGGAGGCGTTGATTATGGCAAAGTAGAATCCCGTGGCGCAAGGATGACATCACTTGCGAATCAGGTATTTAACCGGGACATCGTGTTGAATCCGCCGGCGTGGTGGCGCAGAATGCGTGCCATGGTTACCGCAAGTCAGGTGAGTCCGCAGCGCTGGACTGCCGCCGTCATCATGGAGCGGTCGGCGGTGGTCAGTCGCTGGGCCAGCGAGAAGTGGGAAGCCAAGGGTGTGGTGCCCGATATTGCGCCGGGGTCGACGCCCCGTGTGCTGCTGGATCGGCCGGAATTGACCCGGGTGCTGCATTCCGGTCTGCAGATCGTGCTGCGGCGCGACGAGGCGGAAGGGCATTACATGAACATCACCTCGCCCGAGCCCAAGGTGTTTGTGTTGTGGCGCATGGTCGAGAGCATGGCCGTACCGCAATTGCTGACCGTGAGTTATCACGAGGGGGCGCGCTGGATGGATAGTGGCGACAACGTCGATGGTGTGCCGCTGCCGGCGGAACTGCTGCCCTGGATCGCGGTTTTCTGCGAAAAGCATTACCACCCGGAACCGCGCAAGAAGACCAGGTATGCGACGAGCAGGGACAAAGGGCGCATGGGTAACTGGCGGCCGGATTAATCACTGGCCGTCGCTGAACGCATGACCGTATCCGATCCCAAGCCCAAGCGGCAGGAGACCGCAGAGCAGTTCCTCGCGCGATGGTCGCAGCGCAAGCAACAGGCGCGTGCGCAAACACCGGCGGCGTCGGCAGGCACTGCGCAGCCGATCGCAGAAACGCCGCTGCCGCAGCTGCCCGCCATCGAGCAACTGGACATCAATTCGGATTTCAGCGGCTTCTTTCATCCCAAGGTCGACGAGGTGCTGCGGCGCGCTGCGCTGAAAAAGCTGTTCAGCGATCCGCATTTCAATATCATGGATGGCCTCGATACCTACATCGACGATTACGCGTCCGATCCGCTGCCTGCCGCGATGCTGGGTGAACTGAAACATGCGCAGCAGATACTCGCCTGGGCACGGGACCGCAAGGAAGATGAGGGCGGGGAACAGAGGGATCAGGTGCGCCAGGACCAGCCAATGGATGCAGTCGCCGGAGGCTCGCCGATCGTTGCCGACGCTTCGGGTGCCGGGGAGACTGCTGCAGTTGTTTCGTCCGCACCAGGCGAAGTTCCCGCGGGTCCGGCGGGTGCGGCGGGCAGGCGCGCCGCAAAAGACGACGGGCAGAACGCGTAGACTCCGCACAGCACATCCCGGCACAGTCCGACACAGCGCGACATTTGCAGGAGCGACATGCGTCACAAGATTTTGTTATGCGATTGCAACCGGACGATGCAGATCGACGCCAAGGCCATCGCGGGTGCACTGGATATCGGCAACCCGCCGCGCGTGCAAAGCGAACTGTGCCGGCGGCACCTCGCGGCCTTTGACGCGGCTGTCAACTCCGGTGACGATCTGCTGGTCGCCTGTACCCAGGAGGCGCCACTGTTTGCAGAGTTGCATGCGGAACTGAAGGGCAAGGGCGCCATCCAGTTTGTCAATGTCCGTGAAACTGCGGGCTGGTCGGCAGTCGGGCGACAGGCAGCGCCGAAGATGGCGGCGTTGCTGGCCGCGGCTGATGTGGCCGCACCCGAGCCGGTGCCCGTGGTGACCTACGAAGCCGGGGTTGAGCTGCTGATCATCGGACCGGGTGCCGCCGCGCTGGCCTGGGCCGAACGCCTGGCCGAACAACTTTCGGTGACGGTATTGCTGAGCGATGATGGCCGCGGTGCGGAGTTGCCGGTCGCGCGGCGGTACCCGGTCGTTTCGGGGCGCGTGACGACACTGACCGGCTATCTCGGCGCGTTTGCAGTGTCCTGGCAGCAGCGCAACCCCATCGATCTGGAAGCCTGTACGCGCTGCGGTGCGTGTATCGAGGCCTGCCCCGAGCAGGCGATCGACTTCAGTTACCAGATTGATGCGAAAAAATGCGCCGGTCATCGCAAATGCGTGGCCGCGTGCGGTACTGTTCAGGCCATCGATTTCGCGCGGGCGGACGATATCCGGCAAGACCGCTTCGACCTGGTGCTTGACCTGTCAGCCGAACCGCTCATCCGCCAGCACGGTTTGCCACAGGGCTATTTGGCGCCGGGCCGCGACCCGCTGGAGCAGGCGCTGGCCGCCGGCCGGTTGACGCAGCTCACCGGAACCTTCGAAAAACCGAAGTTTTTCCTCTACAAGGAAAAGATCTGCGCGCATGCGCGATCGGAAATCATCGGCTGCACGCAGTGCATCGATGTCTGCTCCACCAGTGCCATCAGCAGCGTGCCCAGGGAAAATCGCGTCGCGATCGAGCCGCATCTGTGCATGGGCTGCGGCGGCTGTGCAACGGTATGTCCATCGGGTGCGATGACCTACGCCTATCCGCGGGTTGCCGATGTCGGGCTGCGGCTGAAAGCCGCGCTCAAGGCCTATGCGGCGGCCGGTGGCCGCAATCCCCGGCTGCTGTTCCACAACAATACCGATGGTCGCGAATTGATCGCCCGCCTCGGCCGTCAGGGCAAGGGATTGCCCGCCGACATGATACCCATCGAAGTGTTGCATGTTGCCGCCATCGGCATCGATCTGCTGCTGGGCAGCCTGGCATTGGGCGCGGCGCAGGTGGTGATCCTGGCGGCGGGCTCTGAGGCGCCCGGCTATGCCGAAGCCACGGGGCGCCAGATTGCGCTGGCCGAGGAGATACTCCGGGGTTTCGGGCATGACGCCGGCCGCCTCCAATGGCAGGCCGCCGCGAGCCTGCAGCGGGCCGAGCAGGTGCTGTGGAAACTGGTGACGCCGCCGGCGCTGCCTGCAGCCGCGTTCAACCTGACCAACGACAAGCGCAGTACCCTCGATTTCGTCTTCGACCATTTGCGCCGTCACGCGCCCAAGTCAGTGGATGTGATATCGCTGCAGGGGGGCGCCCCGTTTGGTGAAATTGCCGTCAATGCGGGGCGGTGCACCCTGTGCATGGCCTGCGTCGGTGCGTGCCCGGAAGGCGCGCTGCTCGATGCCAAGGAAACACCGGCGCTACGCTTCATCGAGCAGAACTGCGTGCAATGCGGCTTGTGCGTACGCACATGCCCTGAACGAGCGCTTGAACTGCGGCCGCGATTGTTGCTGACACCCCAGGCGAAAGCGGCACGGACCCTCAACGAAGCGCAGGCGTTTGCCTGTATCAAATGTGGAAAACCGTTTGGAACCAAGCAGATGGTCGACAACATGCTGGGCAAGCTGGGCAAGCACTCGATGTTTGCCGAAGCCGGTGCACTGGATCGCATCAAGATGTGCGCGGACTGCCGCGTGATCGATCTGTTGCAGACTTCGCGGCATGGCAACATCCACGATTTATAGCCGTACATGTTGCAGGGTTTTTTTGTGCGGAGTGGCGGGGTAGCGTTTTGGGGGAAAGCCACCTAAGATGGGTTTCACATAGTGACTGCGACAATAGAAAAAATGATCACAGCGACGGTGAGCATTAACCAGCCGCAAGGGGTATTACCGGTCGCTGATGCGGAGGAGAGCGGTGCGCGGTCTGCGCTGTATGCCGTGCTCAGCCACCTGTTTATTGCCGCGCCCACTCAACCATTGCTGCAGCAGATCGCCGGATCGCGCCAGGCGATCGCCGATGACCAGTCGGCGCTCGCGCTCGCCTGGAACCGCTTGTGTGACGCCGCACGCGATGCCGATGCCGCAACCGTGTGCCATGAATTCGACGAGGTTTTCGTGACTACCGGACGGCCGCCGGTTTCGCTGTATGCATCCAGCTACATGGCGGGACGCCAGCGCGGCCAACTGCTGGCCGAATTGCGCGAAGACCTGCGGCAGATGGGTTTTGAGCGCTCGGCCGACAGCAACGAATACGAGGACCATCTTTCGGCGCTGTGCGACGTCATGCGCGGCCTGATTGTCGATGAAGCAGCCGCGGCCGATGCATTTGCGGCGCAGCAGGTCTTTTTCAGGAATTATTTTGCCCCCTGGTATGAGCGCGTATGTACGGCGATCGGTTCCGCCGAGCAGGCGGCGTTTTACCGTCCGGTGGCGAAGTTCGCCCATGCTTTTTTTGCCAACGAGTCGGAATATTTCGAGTTAGCCTGAAGGAGGTCATGACCATGAGCACCAAGATGAGTCGCAGAAAATTCATTGCCGCCGCCGGTGTGGGCGGAGCCGCTGCAGCCGCCGTAGTGGCGACCAGGCTCGATGGCACCGCCGGTGCCGAGATCAGGCAGACGGCCACCCAGGGCAAGGGTTATCAGCTGACCGCGCACGTGCGCCGTTACTACGAAACCACCAAGGTTTGAGGAGGGTGCCATGCTGCTGACCAGGAAGTCGACCCGGACCGGAGTTGTGCCAAACCGTCTCGCGCGCAGTGCTTCGGCGTTTCTCGGCAATACCATTGACCGTCGCGCGTTTCTGAAACGCAGCGGCCTTGCTGCCGGCGGTGCCGCGGCGCTGTCGCAATTGCCGTTCGCGATGATGCGCAAGGCCGAGGCTGCCGACAAGCCGGCCGGCGGCAACATCGAAGTCAAACGCACGGTATGCACGCACTGCTCGGTGGGCTGCGCCGTCGATGCCGTGGTCCAGAACGGCGTATGGATCCGCCAGGAACCAGTGTTTGATTCGCCGATCAACCTCGGCGCGCATTGTGCCAAGGGTGCTTCGATCCGCGAACACGGCATGCACGAGATTTCGCATCGTTTGCGCACGCCGATGAAATTGAACGGCGGCAAATGGGAAAAGATATCCTGGGACCAGGCCCTGACCGAAGTCAGCCAGAAGCTGATGGCGATCAAAAAGGAATCGGGTCCGGATGCCACGTTCTGGGTGGGATCATCCAAGCACAACAACGAGCAGTCCTACCTGTTCCGCAAGTTCGTGTCGTTTTTCGGCACCAACAACATGGATCACCAGGCGCGCATCTGCCATTCCACCACGGTCGCCGGCGTGGCGAATACCTGGGGTTATGGTGCGATGACCAACTCCTACAACGACGAACAGAATTCGAAGTGCATCCTGTTCTTCGGCAGCAACGCGGCGGAAGCGCATCCGGTGTCGATGCTGCATACGCTGCACGCCAAGGAAAACGGCGCCAAGGTCATCGTCGTGGATCCGCGTTTCACCCGGACCGCGGCCAAGGCCGATACCTACTACCGCATCCGTTCCGGCACTGACGTGGCATTCCTGATGGGCATGCTGCACCACATTTTCAAGAACGGCTGGGAAGACAAGGATTACATCAAGGCTCGTGTCTATGGCATGGACAAGGTGAAGGAAGAGGCTGCGAAGTGGACACCGGACAAGGTCGAGGAAGTGACCGGCATGAAGGAAGCCGAAGTCCGCGACGTTGCCGAACAAATGGCCAAGAACAAGCCCAGTACCATCGTCTGGGCGATGGGCCAGACCCAGCACACCAACGGCAATGCCATCGTGCGCGCCTCCTGCATCCTGCAGCTGGCGCTGGGCAATGTCGGCAAGTCCGGCGGCGGCTGCAACATCTATCGCGGCCATGACAACGTGCAGGGCGCCACCGATGTCGGCCCGAATCCGGACTCGCTGCCGGGCTATTACGGGCTGCTTCCCGGCTCCTGGGCGCATTTTGCGCGGGTCTGGGGCGTCGAACTCGACTGGATCAAGAAGCAGTTCGCGACGCCGGCGATGATGGAAAAACCCGGCATCACGGTTTCGCGCTGGATCGACGCGGTACTGGAGAAGAACGAGTTGATCGACCAGGACAGCAATCTGAAGGCCGTCGTATTCTGGGGGCACGCGCCGAACAGCCAGTCGCGGGGCAAGGAAATGGTCGAGGCCATGAAAAAGCTCGACCTGCTGGTGGTGGTTGATCCTTATCCCTCGGCGACTGCGGCAATGGCGGCGATGGTGCGCAAGGATGGTGTTTATCTGCTGCCGGCAGCGACGCAGCTGGAATGCGCGGGTTCGGCCACGGCGTCGAACCGCTCGATCCAGTGGCGGGAGAAGGTGATCGAGCCGATGTTCGAATCGCGCACCGACCACATGATCATGTACCAGCTGGCGCAAAAATTCGGCTTCGCCAAGGAGTTCACCGCGAAGATCAAGTTGAGCAAGGGCAAGGGCGGCATGGACGAGCCGGACATGGAAGACACGCTGCGCGAAATCAATCGCGGCGTGTGGACCATCGGTTACACCGGCCAGTCTCCGGAGCGCCTGCAGGCGCACATGCGCAACATGCATGTGTTCGACATCAAGACCCTGCGCGCCAAGGGCGGCAAGGATGCCAAGACCGGTTATGTGCTCGACGGCGATTATTTCGGCCTGCCGTGGCCGTGCTACGGGAACCCGGCGCTGAAGCATCCCGGCTCGCCGAACCTCTACCAGACCGACCGTCACATCATGGATGGCGGCGGTAATTTCCGCGCCAACTTCGGCGTGGAAAAGGACGGTGTCAGCCTGCTGGCGGAAGACGGTTCGTACTCGAAAGGTGCTGATATCACCACCGGGTATCCCGAGCTCGATCACGTGCTGCTGAAAAAACTGGGCTGGTGGGATGAACTGACCGAGGACGAGAAGAAACTCGCCGACGGGAAGAACTGGAAAACCGATCTGTCCGGCGGGCAGATCCGCGTGTTCATGAAAAACCACGGCTGCCATCCGTTTGGCAACGCCAAGGCCCGCGCAGTGGTGTGGAATTTCCCCGACGCCGTACCGCTGCACCGCGAGCCGCTGTACAGCCCGCGTGCCGACCTCGTCGACAAGTATCCAACGCATGACGACCAGAAGAACCGCTGGCGGCTGCCGGTGCTGTTCAAGACGGTGCAGCAGGCGAACAAGGATGCCGGCAAGCAGTATCCGCTGATCATGACCAGCGGGCGGCTGACAGAATACGAGGGCGGCGGCGACGAAACCCGGTCGAATCCCTGGCTGGCGGAATTGCAGCAGGAGATGTTCGTCGAGATCAACCCGAAGGATGCCAACGACCGGGGCGTACGTAACAACGAATACGTGTGGGTGGAGTCGCCGACGAAGGCTAAGCTCAAGGTCAAAACGCTGGTTACCGAGCGTGTGGCGTCGGGTACGGTGTTCCTGCCGTTCCACTTTGCCGGCTGGTGGATGGGCGAGGACATGAAAAAGTATTACCCGGAAGGTGCTGCCCCGATCGTGCGCGGCGAGGCGGTCAACACGGCGACTACATATGGCTACGACATTGTGACCATGATGCAGGAAACCAAGACCACGTTGTGCCAGGTGTCCAAGGCATAACGACCCGATACCCGCGAGGAGAACAATATGGCCAGAATGAAATTCCTGTGTGACGCCGAGCGCTGCATCGAGTGCAACGGTTGCGTAACCGCCTGCAAGCAGGAGCACGAGGTGCCTTGGGGCGTGAACCGCCGGCGGGTGGTGACCCTGAACGACGGCCTGCCCGGCGAGAAATCGATCTCGGTCGCCTGCATGCACTGCTCGGATGCGCCGTGTATGGCGGTGTGCCCGGTCGACTGTTTCTATAAAACCGCCGAAGGCGTGGTGCTGCACGACAAGGACCTGTGCATCGGCTGCGGCTATTGTTTTTACGCCTGCCCGTTCGGCGCGCCGCAGTTCCCGCAGGACGGCGCATTTGGCCTGCGCGGCAAGATGGACAAGTGCACGTTTTGCGCGGGCGGCCCCGAGCCGGACAACTCTGCGGCGGAATTCAAGAAATACGGCCGCAACCGGCTCGCCGAAGGCAAGCTGCCGGCCTGTGCCGAGATGTGCTCGACCAAGGCCCTGCTGGGCGGTGATGGCGACGTCGTCGCCGACATTTACCGCAACCGCGTGCTGAAGCGCGGCAAAGGTTCGGAGGTATGGGGTTGGGGCACCGCTTACGGCAAGCCGGAGAAAGGCGCGGCACCGCCTGCCGGAGCGAAATCATGAAACGTGCGCTGATTGCAGGTCTGGCAGCGTGCCTGGTAATTGTGACCGGTTGCGGCGAGCAATCGCAGGTCACGGTGTACGAGCAGGGTCAGTATCAGGGCAAGCCTGATACCCGTGCATGGGACAACGCCCAGTTCAAGAACGACCGGGCAGCCTGGGAAAACGCAATCAAGTCGCGCAACAGCGGGCAGAACGAATACTCGCGCGTCGCCGGCAACTAGAAAAGGGGCAAGCCATGCAGGTTTTTCTGAGGCAATGGCTGTTGGTAATGCTGATGGCGGTGCTGGGCGCAGTAGCGTTTGTACCGGCATATGCAGCCGATACCAGTTCAGCGCAAGAGCAGGCGGCACGTCAGCAGACGCAGCCAGGCAACAATGCGCCGGTGTGGCGTGATGTCCGTGGCGGCGATAATCCGTATCAGACCACCCAGGTCCGTGGCGTCGAGTCCGCAGTGCTGGTGCAGCCCGCAGGCGAGACCTGGCGGCAGGTGCGTAACGGGCTGGTTACCGTCTATGGCGGCTGGCTGATCGTGGTGATCATGGCCATGATCGGCGCGTTCTACTGGTGGAAGGGTCCCATCAAGCTGCACGAGCAGCCGACCGGCCGCCGTCTGCTGCGCTTCGGCGCCTGGGACCGGATGGTGCACTGGGGTGCCGCCATCAGTTTCATACTGCTGGCGGCGACCGGCATCATCATCCTGTTCGGTAAGCATATATTCCTGCCGGTCATCGGCTACACGCTGTTCGGCTGGCTCGCGACACTGGCCAAGAATGTGCACAACTTCGTCGGGCCGGTGTTTGCATTTTGCACGATCCTGATGTTCGTCACGTTCGTCAAAGACAACTTTCCCAAGGCGCATGATCTGAAATGGCTTGCCAAGTTCGGCGGGCTGGTCTCGGGCGAGCACGTGCCGTCCGATCGCTTCAATGCCGCGGAAAAGGTCTGGTTCTGGCTGGGGGTGACGCTGCTTGGTATCGTCGTCAGCGTCACCGGGTTCATACTGAATTTCCCGAACTTCGAGCAGGGACGCGCGCTGATGCAGCAGGCTAACGTGATACACGCGACTGCCGCGGTGCTGTTCCTGACCTTCGCGTTGAGTCATATCTACCTCGGCACCGTCGGCGTGGAAGGCGCCTACCAGGCCATGCGCACCGGCTATGTCGACGAGGTCTGGGCCAAGGAGCATCACGAGTTCTGGTACCAGGACGTTATTGCCGGCAAAGGGGGTGGCGCAGCCAGTCCTGCTGCCGCGTCTGCGCTCAAGGAGGGGTGGAAAACATGAATGCCAGAACATTTTTGAAATTGACCACGGCCATGCTGGCCTGCTGCGTAGTGGGTATGGCCTCTGCCAAATTGCCGGCGCCGCCGCCGGTGGATCCGGCGAAGGCCGAGGAAGCCAAGAAAAAAGCCGCTGATGGTGCAAAGAAAGAGGCTGAACTGCTCAGCAAGGCACAGGATCGTGCAGCGGAAAACTACAAGAAGACCCTGCAGGGCACATCCGCGCCGGTGGCCAAGACGAAGTGAGCTGGCATTCGGCGCTTGGCACGCAAAAAAGCCCGGGACCACCCGGGCTTTTTTTGCGTCACGGTTCAGGATCATACTGCCCGGTTAAAAAATAACAATAAAAACAATTACTTATGATATTTTCCCGATACTGTTTTCGAGCAGTCGCCAGGCTGTTGCGCCGGTAGTTTCCCGCCAGCGCTGATAGAAGCCGGCGCCGCGCAACCGGTCGCGGAAGCCGGTGCGGTCCACGCGCGTGGCAACCATGCCCCAGTCTGCAAGCCTGGATTCCAGCGACCGGTTCAGCGCATCGGTGTGGGCACGCTGCCGCGCGACGTGCTTGCGCGCAGCGCGCTCAATGATCTGCTGCACGTCGGCGGGCAGCGTTTCCCAGAAGCGGCGACTGGCAATCAGATTGAAACCGGACCACATGTGATAAGTCAGGCCGATATGGCGCGTTACCTCGTGCAATCGCAATGCCTCGGTGATCGCCAGCGGATTTTCCTGGGCATCGACCTCGCGGTTCTGCAGAGCTGCGTACAGCTTGAGCACGTTGACTTCGACCGGAATCGCGCCGAGGCTCGCAAAGGCATCGGCAAACATGTGCCCTTCGGGAATGCGGATGCGCAGCCCTTCCAGGTCTGCCGCAGTGTGCAGCGGCCGGTCGACAGTGGAAATATGGCGGAACCCGTTCTCCAGCAGGCCGTACGGCAACGCATGGATGCCCTTGGCCGCCAGTTCGCCGCGCAGATAGTCGCCCAGCGGTCCGTCCAGCGTGGCATGCACCTGGGCATGGTCCTGGAAGGCGAACGGCAGTCCCTGGATTTCCATGGCCGGCACCAGCGGGCCGAGAATGCCGCCCATCAGCACGTAGAACTCGATGTCGCCGGCGATCAGCAGATCGACGATGGCCAGGTGCGAGCCGGGCAATCCGGCGTTGCCGGCGGTGACCGTGGTCGAGAAGCGCCCGTCGGTTGCCTGGCGGACGTCTTCCCACAAATCGACCAGGAAGGGATGGACGTGACTGTCAGCGGAAAGGTAGTGGTACTGGCGGGCCTGCCATTGCGGTGCGCTCATGCCGGCAATGCCGAGGCCATCAGTTCAGGGGCGATCCCTTGCGCCTCGGCATTGGAAAAGTTGAGTTCCACCTTGACGCCGTTCGGGTCGAGCATGAACAGCTGAAACAATCCCTGGTCGTCGACCATGCGGCGCCGGAATTCCACGTTGTGCCGTTGCAGGTTTTCCATCATGTCGCGCAACCCGGTGCAGCGGAATGCCACGTGGTCGACGACGCCGCTGCCATGCACCGCGTCGGACTGCTGGCCGAGGTAGGCCTTGCGGTTGGCGCTGACATCCTTGCCGCCCTGGGTCACATGTACCACATCGGTGTCGCCGAGGTACAGCCAGACCACCGGAAACTTGAAATCAGGGTGCGGACCTTCGCGAAAGCCCAGCACGTTGACGTACCAGTCGCGCGTTGCCTGGAGATCGGCGGTCTGGATCAGGAAATGCTCGAGATGGCTGATGGGCACGTAAAATTCCTCCTGCAAGGTTTGGGTTACACCGGAGTCGCGTCGCCGGATTCGACGATGATCTGCTCAACTTCGCTGACGCCGGGCGCGCGCCGGAACGTGGCGGCAGCCTGATATTCCGTCGACTGGTGGCATTTTACTGCCTGCTCGAGCGACGGAAACTCGATGACTACAAAGCGCTGGAAACGGTCCGTGCCTTCCATGACCTGGTACCTGCCGCCGCGCGCCAGCACCTTGCCGCCGAACCGGGCGATGATGCCGGGCACCTGGTCGGTGTATTTCTTGTACTCGACAGGATCGTTGATTTTGCAGCGCGCAAGCCAATAGGCGGGCATGAAAGGTTCCTTTTTCCAGTGTGATTTCAGCGCTGCGGCGCGCGCGGGGATCGTCGTGGCGACTCCCTGAACGGCTGCGGTGATGCAAAAAAAGCCTGGCATGCCGGCTGGCTTTTTTACGGCCGGGATAACGGCATCAATTGACTTTGAGGCCGGCGGTCTTCGCCAGCTTGGCAAAATCTTCCACTTGTCGGCGAAGATAGGCGTTAAATTCATCGAGCGAGGCGCTGGCGACCAGCGGAATACCCAGCCCATCGAAGCGCGTCTGCAGGGCGGGCACGGCAGCGGCCTTGACCACGGAGTCGCGCAGTTTGTCGAGAGCCGGGCGCGGCGTGCCCGCGGGTGCGACCAGGCCATTGAAGGTCGTGTCTTCGAAGCCCTTGATGCCGGATTCGTCGATGGTTGGCAGATCAGGGAACAGCGGCGAGCGTTTCTTGCTGGTCACGCCCAGTGCGCGCAGGCGTCCGGACTTGATATAACCTGCCGATGTGCTGACCTGGTCAAACATCAGCATGATCTGGCCGCCGACCAGGTCGGTCGTTGCGGGGGCGTTGCCCTTGTACGGGATATGCATCAGTTTGATGCCGGCTTGCTGGCTGAGCATTTCTGCGGCGATATGGCCGGTGGCGCCGTTGCCCGAGGATCCGTAAGTCAGTTCTCCCGGCCGCTTTTTCGCCAGCGCAATGAACTCCTTGACGTTCTTGACCGGCAGGGACGGATTGACGACGAGCACCATCGGGATGTCGCAGGTCTGCGAGACGCCGGTGAAATCCTGCAACGGATCGTAACCGGCATCCCGGATAATGGCCGGCACGCGCGCAAAGGTATTGGCGATCGCCAGCAAAGTGTATCCGTCCGCAGGCTGTGATTTTACGTAGCGGGTGCCGACCAGGGCGCTCGCACCCGGGCGATTCTCCACCAGCACTTGCTGCCCCAGCAGCTTGCTCATCTGTTCCGCGATACCGCGCGCGACAATGTCGACATTGCCGCCGGCAGCCAGCGGATTGATGATGCGGATCAGCTTGCTCGGATAAGGGCCCGACTGGGCGGCAGCTGGCAGATTCGAGATTGCGAGCAGTCCGGCGACGAACGCGATGGTGACATTCTTCATTTACGCCTCCCTGGGTTTATTTTAGTTCGGTGCTGATTGTGCGGCGCCGCCGTGCCGCATGCAAGTCAGGCTGCGACAGGCACAATGCGCCGCTCGTTGATCGATTGCACAACCGCGTTGGTGACCGCTACCGTGTACAGGCTGTCCTCGCCGTCCGGCAGCAGGCTGCGCCCGCCGCGCACGTCGGTCTCGAAGGCCTGTACCTGCAGATCGTAGGCGGAGATGACCGGGAAACGCTCTGCGGTGCTGCCTTGTGCGTCGCGCACCGTGACCACATGCTCTTTCGCAAACCGCAGCGGCGAGGTGATCAGTGTCGCCTGTTCACCTTCAATAATGAGGTTGTTCTCGGCACTGCCGACTTCGCGGGTGGCTTTTGCCAGTGCATGGCAGTCGCCCTCGAGCCGGCCGAGCACGGTCATCGTGTCGTCAGGCAGTTTCTTGCGGCGGTCGGGATGCGTGAACGCGGCCACTTCGACAAAGCGTCGCCCGCTGACGTACTGGATCAGGTCGAGCAGGTGCACGCCGACGTCGTACATCACGCCGCTCTGTTCGAAATCGTTGCGCCACGAGACGCGGGAGCCCAGTCCGGAGGCGCGTTCCAGGGAAATCTCGGCGAGCCGTCCCAAGCGGCCCGACTGCACGATCTCGCGGGCGCGGACGACCGCGGCATCCAAGCGGATCTGGTGCGCAATTCGCAATACGACCCCGGCCTCGCGGCAGGCCTGGGCCATCTCGCGCGCGTGTTCCGTTTTGATCGCAAACGGTTTTTCGCACAGGATGTGCTTGCCGGCGCGCGCCGCAGCCAATACCGCGGCATGGTGCAGCGCATTGGGCAGCGCAATGTAGATGGCGTCGACCTGCGGATCCCGGACCAGGCTATCGAGATCCGGGTGTGCGCGCTCGACATTGAACTTGGCCGCGAAGGCGCGGGTTTTCTCGGGCGTGCTGCCGAGGCAGGCGACCAGTTCGGAACCAGGACTTTTGAGGATGCCCGGGGCGACGAAATCGGTGGCGACCCAGCCCAGGCCGACCACTCCCCAGCGTACCGGCGTGTTGGTACTGTTCACTGTGTTATACCTCCGTGGGCGGGGCCATGCGGCCAGCGGCCGCGACGATGGTCTAGATGACGCCTTCCATGACCTGCACCTCGACCAGCGTGCCCGGCGTGACGTTGCCCTGCGCGGTGGGCAGGATGATGAAGCAGTTGGCCTCCGACATCGAGCGCAGGATGCCGGACCCCTGCTCGCCGGTGACGCGCACGCTCAACGTTCCGGAGCTGTCGCGCGACAGGATACCGCGCTGGAATTCAGTGCGCCCCGGGGCCTTTTTCAGGGTCGACGTGCAGGGCACCTTGAACGTTGGCAGCGGTTCGATCGGATCCCGGCCGGAGAGCTTCAGCAACGCATCGCGGACGAACTGGTAGAAGGTCACCATCACGGACACCGGATTGCCGGGCAGGCCGAAAAAATGCGCGTGGCCGATCTTGCCGTACGCAAGAGGACGACCCGGTTTCATCGCGATTTTCCAGAACACGACTTCGCCGAGCTTGTTCAGCAGGTCCTTGACGAAATCGGCTTCACCCACTGAAACGCCACCGCTGGTGATGACCACGTCGGCAACGGCTGCCGCTTCGCGGAATGCGGCTTCGAGCAGTTTCGGGTCATCGCGCACGACGCCCATGTCGATGACTTCGCAGCCCAGCCGCGTCAGCATGCCGTGGATGGTGTAGCGGTTGCTATCGTAGATCTGGCCTTCGCCCAGCGGCGAGCCAATCGACATCAGTTCGTCGCCGGTGGAAAAAAACGCGACACGCAGTTTGCGGTACACCGAAACTTCGGCGATGCCCAGCGAGGCGATCAGGCCGGTTTCCGCGGGACGCAGCGGCTGGCCGCGGCGCAGCGCCGGCTGGCCATGCTGCAGGTCTTCGCCGGCGCGGCGCAGGTGCTGGCCCTGCTTGTTGCCGCCGCCGACGGTGACCTGGTCGTCTTTCGCTGCCGCGTGTTCCTGCATGACGATGGTATCCGCCCCTTGCGGCACGACGCCACCAGTCATGATGCGTACTGCTTCGCCTGCGCCCAAGGCGCCCTTGAATGGCGCGCCGGCGAACGAGCTACCCACCATTTTCAGCGTGACCCTGGCGTCGGCTTTGAGGTCGGCATAGCGTACTGCGTAGCCGTCCATCGCCGAGTTGTCATGGGAGGGTACATCGACCGGGGAGATCACGTCCTCTGCCAGCACGCGCCCCAACGCCGCGCGCACCGCGACGCGCTCGATGGTCGTGACCGGGGACAAAAACCGGGCAATGACTTCCCGCGCCTTGGGCACGGGCATCGAATTGGGATCGTAGTCGTCGGCACAGGACAACTCGTGCAAGGTCGGGCTGGCGGTGCTCATCGGACGGTCCTCGACTGCAGATTGCGGGATTGCGTGAATTTTATCAGGCAGGCGACCGCATTAACCCAGTATTTCCGTTGCCGGCCGCCAGTCGAGTGCTCCCGCCGCGCGGTAGCCGGCGAGGCCGTTGACCAGCTTCTGGAACGCCGGACTTTCGATGCGGACCAGCAAGGCGTGCAGCCGCGGCTGGCGCAACGTCGTGCTGCGGGCCGCGAAATAATAATGCTCCTGCACCACGGGCACGAAGGCGAGATCCTGTTCGCGCGCCGCCGCTTCGATGCCAAACCCGGCGTCAGCCATGCCGCTGGCCACGGTGGCTGCGACCGCGGCGTGGGTAAATTCCTCGTGCGCATAGCCGTGGATGGCGCCGGGGCGCAGGCCCTGCTGCGCGAGGAGGAAATCGAAACACAGGCGCGTGCCCGATCCCGGCTGGCGATTGACAAAGCGCACGCCTTTGCGTGCGAGGTCAGCAATGGCGGAGAGTCTTTTCGGGTTACCGGTGGCGACCATCAGGCCCTGCGTGCGATCGAACAGGCGGGCGACGCGCAACGATTTCATGCGCAGCCACGGCCGCAACTGTGCCGCAAGTACGCTGGCCTCCGGCACCACCGGCAGGTGAAATCCCGCAACATCGCATTGCTTGCGGCGGAGTGCGGCCAGGCAATCGAGACTGCCCTGGAAATGCAGTTCCAGCGGCGTGCCGTGGCCGGTTTGCAGCAATTCGCGCAACCTGGCCAGCGCGAGGTCATGGCTGGCATGCACCACCGCGGCCTTGGCAGGCGCGGAGGGCAGCGCCGTTTCCAGCGTCGCGTGCAGCCGGGCTTCCGCTTCGCGGATTGCCGCGGCCAGCGGACCGCTGGCATCCACCAGTCCGGCCAGCAGGCGTTCGGCCAGCGGCGAGAGTTGTGTGCCCCGGCCCTGCTGCGGCACGACCAGAGGTTCGCCCAATTGGTTGGCGGCAGCCTCCAGCAGACCCCAGGCATGCCGATACGACAGCCCGGTGACTTTGGTGGCGGCCTGCAAATTGCCCAGGCGGGCAATCGATTCCAGCAGCATCACCAGCCGCGGCTCCATGGTCAAGCCGTCGATGGTCCAGCGCACTTCCCCGGAAATCTTCATAGGTATGCTGATTCATGCATATTGTGCCTATTTCATATACCCATAAAATCAAATACTTTCAAGTATTGCAAATAATTACATGAATAGTCTGGGGGCGTCATTCCGCGCAGCATGGCGGCTGCTTGCCGGGTTCGATGCGGAACTGGCGCAGATTGTCGGGCTCAGCCTGCAGGTCAGTTTGACTGCCGTGGTGATCGCGACGCTGGTGGGATTGCCGCTGGGGGCAATGATCGCCGTGGAGCGGTTTCATGGCCGTCAGACGCTGATCGTCCTGCTCAATGCGCTGATGGGCCTGCCCCCGGTGGTGGTCGGCCTGCTGGTTTACCTGCTGCTGTCGCGTGCCGGGCCGCTGGGCGATCTGGGCATCCTGTTCACGCCGGCGGCCATGGTCATCGCGCAGGCGGTGCTGATCACGCCGATCATCGCCGCGCTGTCGCGGCAGACCATCGAGGATGCCTGGCGGGAATATGACGAGCAGCTGCGTTCACTGGGCGCGCGCCGGATCACCGCCGGCATGACGCTGATCTGGGA
>Ga0105107_10000194_pt1 | contig 35121 bp, 31 predicted proteins | sample PPLLaktember2015_6_FD_79335 | JGI IMG/M metagenome (GOLD analysis project Ga0105107, IMG submission 79335) | Freshwater sediment microbial communities from Prairie Pothole Lake near Jamestown, North Dakota, USA - PPLs Lake P8 Core (1) Depth... | ecosystem: Environmental > Aquatic > Freshwater >...
AATTTGAATGGGCCCTAGCGGTAAGGCACTTGGGGTCAGACCCGAACCAATTGTCAATAGTCAATAGACTATGGACAATCATCAATCGGTTGGGGTCAAACCCGAACCAATTGTCAATAGTCAATAGACTATGGACAATCATCAATCGGTCGGGGTCAGACCTCTGGTTGCGCGGGGCCAGGAATCCCTTCAGTTACCGTTCTGCCGGACATGGCAAGCCCTTTCGCCGCTAACTTTTTGCCCCCCACACGTACGCCTACTTGTATGGGGGCCAACGACAAGGAGTCACTTCTGGAGTTGGGATCTCACCGGAAAGTGAGCGCTGCCGAGCTGTTTCGGTTGCATGCTCCCGCTCTCCGTTCCTTCTGCCGTCGCCTCCGCCGTGCTCGCGGCTGTGATACTTCCCCTGGTGAGCAGTCGGCTTCGGGTTGAAGAGCAGAGAGAATCCGCAGGCCCGGGATGAGGCCACAAGTTCCCGAGACTCGCTCAGTCTTCATCTATCTGCAAACCTGCTTGAACACCCGCAGGTAGTTCCCCCCCAATATTTTGAATACATCCTCACGGCTGTACCCGTGCCGGCGCAGGGCGGCGGTGAGGTTCGGCAGCTTCGAGACATCCTCCAATCCCGCCGGTGTAGAGCCAATGCCATCGTAGTCAGACCCGATCGCAACATAGTCAATCCCCACCAGGTCCCTGATATAATCGATATGCTTGATCACATCCTCGATCGTGGCAACCCCTTTCGGAGAGAGAAACGAAGGGTAGAAGACCACGCCGATGACCCCTCCGCGGCTCGCGATGCTGTCAATCTGCGGGTCTGTCAGGTTTCGGCTCGAGTTGTTCAGCGCCCGAACACCGGCATGACTGTCGATGATGGGGTTCCTGGTGGTAGCCAATATGTCCCAGATTGTCTTGATCCCCGTGTGCGCGACATCGATTATCATCCCCAATGAATCCATCGTGCGGATTACCTGGCGTCCAAATTCAGAGAGCCCGACAGTCGTAGACCGGGAATAATCGGCAGCGGAGACAGCCCATGTAAGGCTGTTGTTCCACGTGATCGTGAAATAGCGGGCGCCAAGTGCATAGAAATCCTTCAGCTTATCAATACTGTTTTCGATTGCATGGCCGCCTTCGACCGCGAGGACTCCGGCAAACTTGCCGGAGGCATTCACTTGCATGAGCTCATCGTACGACCTGGCCTGTGCAAAGGTAACTGCGTTGCGGAGCACGTTGCTGTGAAACGTGTCCACCATCGCAAGCGTGTATGCATAGCACGGGTGCACCGTGGAGTCCCGCCAGTCTGTCCACAGCGCAAACATCTGGGCGTCAAACCCTCCCTCGCGGAAACGCGGGAGGTCTGAGTGGTTGTACGTGTGGCGGACACCGAGGTCGTAACCACCATTAATGGCGATCTCGAGTACATCGTTATGAAGATCAATCACGAAGGCCCGGCTGTGCACCGTCTCCAGCGCGAAATCAATAACGGCGCTGCCCGACAGCAGCGTGGTGACAGTATCGGGCATGTACAGCAATTGCGATGCAATAACCAAGTAGGTGGCGGACGCCGTCTTCTGCATGGATGGGACGGTAGAGCGTCCCCCGAATGTGACCAGCCGGCCGATCCCGCCGCTGCCATGCCCGTCCATCTGGACCATTTTCCGCGTAATGCGCGACCCGCCAAACTCAACGCTGTAAAACAACACCCCCGCCGCCCCTTTGCTCGACCAGTCGACTGTGTGATTACCGGCAGGCACCGAAAAGGTCTTGGTGTCCAGCTGCTGTCCAAGGGACGTGTATATCGTGAAGACTACGTCACCCGCGCGTCCCGTGGCAAACTCGATTTTCGTGGATGGATTGAAAGGGTTGGGGTAGTTCTGCTCGACAGAGAACGTCGCAGGTACGGATGGGTCGTCAATCACACCAGAAAGATCGAAACTGTACGACCACACGCCCGTTGCGTTGGTGACGACGGAGAACCTCTCTGCCGGGTCGACTGCATTCACAATCTCCACCAACGCCGAATCGACTGGAAGGAGAGTTGCCTTGTCCTTCACGGAGCCGGTGAGAGTGATGGTCTCGGCTTGCATGCCCGGAGATATGACCAACAGTAGTGCGATGACTATGGACGCATTCATCATAGGTAATCCCGCACGTGTGATTCCACTCTAGTCGAATTCACGCGCATCGTCAACGGCACCGGAGTGTGACCACGCTGCAGGGGGGAAGCATCAGACGTAGGCCGGTCCCTGACAGTGTCACTTCGTGGAACGCCGTCGGCCGGACGCGCTCCGGTTCTTCGAACGTATTGTGGTCCTGCAACGTCCGCCCCTTGAGAATGCGTCCCTCCACCGAGGCGAACCTGGCTTCGCTGACATTGACTTCAATCGCGTGGCCCTCCAACGGATTGATGTTTACCAGGGAAATGGTGGTGAATCCATCCTGATCGCGCGAAGCTGATGCCGAGATTGCCTGCAGCGTGTCACTACCGAGTGTGAAGGGTGTTTTTGCAGTTTCCAGCGGCAGCATGAGGGCATCCTGGTGCCCGCGGTACATCTCCATTACGTGATACGTGGGGGTCAGGAGCAGTTTCGGACCCTCGGTGAGCACGACAGCTTGGAGCACATTGACTGTTTGCGCGAGGTTCGCCATTCGCACGCGGTCACAATGGTTGTTGAACGTATTGAGCGTCACTCCTGCGATCACTGCATCGCGCATTGTGTTCTGCTGGTACAGGAATGAAGGGTTCGTGCCGGGCTCGGTATCGTACCATCCCCCCCATTCGTCCACCACCAGCGCCACCTTTTTTTTCGGATCATACTTGTCCATGATGGCGACATGATTCTGCACGAGGGTTTCCATCTTCAAGGCTTCGCGCATCGTCCCCATGTATTCGGCAACGCTGAATTTCGTGGCGGAGCCCTTCTTGTTCCAGTCAATTACCGAATAGTGGTGCAATGCCACCCCCTCCAGCAGCGAGAGGGGAACGTCGCGCATCAATACTTCCGTCCAGTGATAATCCGCCCCTGCAGCGCCGGATGCAATCCGGAAGTGCCCTTGGTTGCCCCAGCCGCTGGCGATGAATGTTGCGTACGCCCGGTAAACATCGGCATAGTGTTCAGCTCTCATGTTGCCACCGCATCCCCACGCTTCGTTTCCGATTCCCCAGTAGCGAACGCCCCAAGGTTTTTCATGTCCGTTTTTCCCGCGAAGAGCGGACATCGGGTTGCCGGACGGTGAGTTGACGTACTGCACCCATTGGACGAACTCCTCGACAGTGCCGCTTCCGACATTTCCGGAGAAATACGGCTCCGTCCCGAGCTGCTCGCAGAGGTCGAGAAACTCGTGAGTTCCAAAGCTGTTGTCCTCGGTCGTGCCACCCCACCAGACATTGACCATGGATGGACGTTGTGCCTTCGGGCCGATACCGTCCTTCCAGTGATACGTATCGGCAAAGCATCCTCCCGGCCATCGCAGCACCGGGATCCGGAGAGCGCGCAGGGCGGCAACTACGTCGTTCCGAATGCCACGGACGTTCGGGATGTCGCTCTTCCCGTCGCCTACGAAGAATCCTCCGTAGATGCAACGGCCGAGGTGTTCAGAAAAGTGACCGTAGATGTTTCGATTGATGGTATCTTTGCCCTGATCCGCATGCACGACGATGCGGGTCTGTCCGGAAGCGGGAGCGACTGTTACCAAGCAAAGGGCGGAAGCGACAAATGAGAGAAAAAGTCCGGTCGGCACAGAGGGTGTGAGCATGGGGGTTCCTTTTGAGGTTGCGAGTGGACAGCGCAATATACGCACTCCGCATTCAAGAAAAAACCCGTTGCCAATACATCTCCGATCAACGCTTCGCCCTGACGTGATCCGGTTCGGTCAGATCATGTACTCCACTGTGGGCCTTCGTTCCTCCTGAGCCTGGATGCGTGCCTTGTGCTCCTGGTACACGAAGGAGTAGGGTGGAACGCTCTCGGTCAACCAAACATTCCCGCCGATGATGCTGTGATGACCCACAACGGTATCGCCCCCAAGGATGACGGCCTGGGCATATATGACCGAGTGATGCTCGATCGTGGGATGTCTTTTGGATTTGGCAAGCCGCTTGTCCACGCTGAGTGCCCCCAGCGTCACGCCCTGATACAGTTTCACGTCGTCACCGATAACGGACGACTCCCCGATGACTATGCCTGTGCCGTGATCGATGGCGAAGCTCTTGCCGATTTCCGCACCCGGATGAATATCAATCCCAGTGAGGTGATGCCCGTACTCCGTAAGAAGCCGGGGAAAAATGGGAACATGCTTCTTGTAGAATTCATGAGCGAAGCGGTATATGGCGATTGCCGTGAATCCGGGATACGCGAGGATCACCTCATCCAGCGACTCCGCAGCTGGATCACCAAGATGGATTGCCTCTGCGTCGTCCATCAGCCGGGCATGAATGCCGGGTAGCGCGGCCATGAACTCCCCGGAAATTTGTGACGATTCCTGGGCGCGGTCGGACAGAAGGGGCGTGAGGAGCCGCGTGAGATCGCCTTCAAGGAGCACGAGGCGCGAAGCGATCTGCTCGGGCGTGCTGAGAAGCTCCTTCGAGAAATGGGGAAAGAGCGAGGCCATGAGGTTGTCGACGAATCTCTCCGACCCGTCCTTGAGCTGAAATCCGAATCGGGCTTCGTCCCTGTGCGCGTTCAGGTGATCGACAAATGCGTTGCGGTTCATGTGAAATGCCTGTTGTTCTCTGATGTGCCACCTGCAATGAGTGGAACCGTTCGAATGTTCAGCCGGTTCCACCAACTTGCTGGAATCTACTTCCACGGATAAATGTAACCAACATTACTCAAAAGAACTTATCCATGGGGTCAAAAGTGGCAGGAGAGGGCGGGGGAGAGGTCAATAAGACATGACTGTTTGAAGAAAGGATAGCCGGTGCCGACTCTTTTTTCGTTCTCAGGAGAGGTTTGGAGATAGGTCTCAGGAGAATCGGCACCGGCGGGGATCGGTGGTTCAAAGCCCCGGCGATTCAGTTCCGGGGGGTCGTTTTTCAATACTTAAGTGCTTTATGGGGAAGAACTGTGTCACAGCGATCCTGTGCTCCCGTCCATATCCGCATACCCAACATCCATCAACTTCCAGCGTGCAGGCCTCACCATACACAACCAGCGTTCCCTTGTTGCCGCATTTGGGACAATCTGCTACTCCATTCCAAGCTGCCATAGAATCTCCCTTGTCCTGTAATACACCGCAAATATGATACCAACCTTATGACATCGTTGTCGGGCCTGATACGCGCTTTTCTCCGACAAGAGGGTTTGTCATTCCACAAGTGCACAAATCCAACCACACTCCGGTTCGAGCTGACTTGGATGGGACCCTGACCCTGTGCGACTTTCAGTGCACCTTTCAGTCCGGAATTCCTTGGTGCTTTCAGTCCGGCACTCAGTGCAGCATTCATTGCGGCACTCGGTTCGGCATTCAATGTCTTCAGTTTGCATACAGAGGGTTGTGTCCGTATATTTCAAGACTTGTCTCATTGCCATGGCACGAAATGATTACCAGTGAACCAAATTTGCGGGTCGGAATACTCGAGGAGTATCCACGGGTCAAGGGAAACCTCCGCGGCCCGTTTCTGGATGAAAAAGGAGCACGCAGAGAAGGGGATTTCGCCTGCACAGCCAAAGACGACGGCTTCGAGCTGGTTTTTGCCAGCGATGGCAAAACCTCTGAAACACCGGGGATTATGCTCACACCCGCGGGACCAGACACTTCGATCGTTTTGCAAGATGTTACGATCGGGGTCAAGTTCCATTGGGAGCGGAAAGAGACGCAGACCTTCCAGGGCGCCCTCCAGCTTCTTACCAGGCCCGGAAAGGGCATTACGGCAATCAATGTCATCCCTCTCGAAGAATACCTCAAGAGCGTCATTTCTTCGGAAATGAGTGCAACAGCACCAGCGGCTCTCCTGAAAGCCCATGCGATCACATCGCGCAGCTGGCTTGTCGCCATGCTCGAGCGCGCCGCCGAAGAAGGACATGTCCCTCGTGCATCGACCCCGCTCAACCCGGAAACAACCGAGCTCATCAGGTGGTATACGCGCGAAGATCACGACCTTTACGATGTCTGCGCCGATGATCACTGTCAGCGCTATCAAGGGACAACGAAGATCATTTCCCGCACAGTGGCTGCGGCTATCGAGGAAACCCGTGGAGTCTTTCTCGTCCACGGAGGAAACATTTGCGATGCAAGATACTACAAGGCGTGCGGTGGTCTGACGGAGGAGTTTGCCAACTGCTGGGAGGATCGCCAGGTCCCTTACCTGCACTCGATCGCCGATTCGCTCACCTCGTTCCCGCCGATCACATCAGAAAATCAGATGAGGGAGTGGGTGCACTCGTCGCCCGGCGCATTCTGCAACACTCGTGACGGTGGGATCCTCAGGCAGGTCCTCCCATCGTTTGACCAGGAGACGACTGATTTCTTCCGCTGGAAAGTTGTTTATTCCCGCGAGGAACTCGAGGACCTCCTTCTCCGGAAATCCGGCATCCGTTTTGGGATGTTGCGCGCACTGGTTCCTGTTGAACGCGGCCCCTCCGGACGAATCGTACGATTGCGCATCGAGGGCTCCGAACGAACAATCACGGTCGGAAAGGAGCTTGAGATCCGCCGCTGGCTTTCGCCGAGTCATCTCTACAGTTCGGCGTTTGTTGTCGAAACGGAGCAGGATGACACCGGCATTCCACGCCGGTTCACACTCTACGGAGCTGGTTGGGGACATGGCGTTGGATTGTGCCAGATCGGCGCGGCGGTCATGGCGGTAAAGGGGTTCGCTGCGGATGAGATCGTGCGGCATTATTTCCGCGGCGCTGCTGTGAAGCGCCTCTACTGATCCTGGACTGACGCGATGACGCCATATCTTCTTGCTCTTCTGCTCCAGATCGTTCCGATCCGCTTTGCCTGGATCTCCGATCTACACGTGGGGAGCCAGGGAGCAGCGGATGCACTCGAGCGCGCCGTTGGCCAACTAAACCAACAGGACGACATCCGCTTCGTGATACTCACCGGAGATATCACCGAAATGGGTTCCGACGAGGAACTTCACACGGCCAGGCGCGTCCTCGACGGTCTCCGTCATCCGTTCCACATCATTCCCGGCAACCACGACACGAAATGGTCCGAATCCGGAACAACCACATTCCCGCGACTCTTTGGAAGCAACCGCTTTGCCTTCACGCTGGGGAGCTACACGTTCGTCGGGCTCTCCCAGGGACCGCTGCTCAGGATGGCTGACGGCCATTTTGCACCGGATGAACTTCGGTGGTGTGATTCCACGCTCGCTCGTGCCCGACGGGACGGCTCACCAGTCATCTTCATTTCCCACTACCCGATCGATTCCGGCATTGTGAATTGGTATGAACTGCTCGACCGTCTTGACAGCACCGATGTGCGCCTGTTCCTTGTCGGACACGGCCACCGGAATGTGGTTCTGTCGTTCGAGGGATACCCGGGATTGATGGGCACGGCGCTCATCGACGGCGAGGGCCGGGGGCCGGCATACAATATCGTCACCATCACCGGAGACTCGGTTTGGGTTCGGGAGGAGGGCATCCCGGCGACACAATCGCCACCCTGGTCCGCGCTCCAGCTCTCCCGCGTGCGCCATGAGAGGAGTACCGCAAGCCGGCCCGATTTCTCAGTCAATGCGATATATCCGGAAGTGCGCGTGGCGTGGAAATGGAACGGGGGATTCACCATTACGTCCGCCGCTGCCTCCGGCAATGGCGTTGTTGTCACGGGTGATGCCTCGGGCACAGTGCATGCGCTGCGGACCCTCGACGGCACACACCTCTGGGCCCACCGAACGAACGGTCCGATATTCGCCGCTCCCGCAATTGCCGGTGACCGTGTGGTCGTCACGTCGGCAGACAGCACTGTCCGCTGCCTCGATCTGCACACGGGAGATCTTCGCTGGAAATACCTTGAGGGGGCCCCGACCGTAGCTGCGCCGGCCGTGTCAGGCGACAAAGTGTTCGTCGGCGGAAGCGATGGGAAGTTCAGGTCGCTCGATCTGGATTCCGGTAAGGAAATCTGGAGCTTCGACAGCGTTTCCGGCTTTGTTGAGACCAGGGCATTGGTTCAAGATGGAAGAGTCTACTTCGGCTCCTGGGGCGAAAGATTCTACGCGCTTGATGCAGCGACAGGCCGCCTCGTGTGGCACTGGCAAAGTCCTCGGCGTGGGCGGCTATTTTCTCCAGCGGCATGTTTGCCCGTTGCCCGGGGACGCCTCATCTTCCTCGTGGCCCCTGACCGCGCAATGACTGTTCTCGACTGCGAAACTGGGAATATCGTCTGGAGGTCCGTGAAACATCAGGTCCGGGAGAGCCTCGGCATGACCTCGGACAGCACGCTTGTTATCGTACGGACCATGCGAGATTCGCTGATTGCCTTTGCCTCCGATGCGAATCAACCCGTCGAAAAATGGGTCTCGATACCGGGGTTCGGTTACGATATCAATGCAGCCATGCCCGTGGAGAAGGATGGACGGGTGTTCTACGGGTCTATGAAGGGGTTCGTGTACTCCCTGAACGCAGCTGACGGCCGGGTCCATTGGATCCACAGAGCCAGCCCTGTGACGATAAACACTCTTGTCCCGTTGAACAGGCACGAAATCCTCACAACGGACTTCGACGGGAACATTATGTTGCTTCGCGACGCACATGAATAATCTCAGGAAGGCGATAGCCGCCCTGGCTCAAGGTTCATTGTTTCTGCCGGAGCACGAGCGGGTCTTGTTCCGAATTTCTGGCGCCGACGGAATGGACCTGCTTCACAGGATGTCCACGAATGACCTCGTCGGAGGGCCTGAACACCGAGCGGTCATCACCGTTTTTTGCACCGAGAAGGGGAAGATTGTCGAAGCCACGGAGATTCTCATCGACGGAGAGTCCAAATACCTCCTTTGCTCCGCAGCCGGGTCCGAAGGTCTGCTGCGCTGGATCGAGAAATTCACCATAACAGAAGACATTCAGTTGACTAATGTAACAGCTGAATATCTCGTCGGTTGCTGCATTGGACCTGAGAGCAATTCAAGCATCGATACCTTGGATGTTCAGGGTGTTGGGATTTGGCAGTCAAAGTTTGGGTCGGTTCCCTGTGTCAGAATGCTCATACCGCGGAACAGTCAGAATCTGGTGTACGGCAGTTTACAGGACAGGAAAGTGCTTACCTTCGATTCAGCGGAAGAGTACGAATTTCTCCGGGTGCTCCATGCAGTTCCTGCATATGGGCACGAGATATCCACCTCGTTCAATCCTTATGAAGCAGGTCTGTCAGATGCGATCTCCTACACAAAAGGATGTTACATCGGACAGGAGGTAGTCGCCAGGATTGACACATACGGAAAGATCCAGAGGGAGCTCCGCTTGCTCTGGTCAAAAGAGACCGCCGCACCGGTACCCGGAACGCCTGTTGTAGCCTCCGGGGATACACTTGGCACGGTCACGAGCTCGGCAGCTGGACTCGGCCGGGGAATCGCCCTGGCCGTGCTGAGCAGAAAAGGTCTCCACCAACATCAAATGTTCGCAGTATCGGGTTACGCCTACACGGTTTGCGATAGTTTACCTCCACTGTATTCTCTCATATTCCCGGCGACTGCAGAGTGAAATCGTACACGCTTTCCCAGATTGAACGGTGGAGAGATCGAACGCACAGAAGGTTGCCGAGGTTGCGGATAAGATCCAGGCGCCAGGCCATCCGGTTCGTAAACGACGTTGGCTTCTGTTTCTTGTTCAAAACGGCGGAACCAGATCTGCCGAGCCTGGCAAATGCCCTGGAGGGGGGCGCGGATGGGAGCAATCCCGGACGCGGGCCGGGAGCATCATCGTTTTCATGGGATCTAAGAGGAATACTGCCCGACGAGAGGGACGCCTTCTGCGCAAAAGTCTTCTTGCGCCGCCCCATGCTGGTGTCCATGGAGTATCTGCCTTACTTTATGGCGTTGAGCGATCGCAGGGAATCCGCGATCCGGACACACTCGAGGAAGCCGGACCTGAGCTCCACCGCCCAACACATCCTCGAACAACTCCGGAGGAACTCTCCGCAGACAACGCATGACCTCCGGCATCGCCTCAGCATGTCGGCAGGGACCGGGAAGGGTGCGTTTGACCTCGCGCTGACGGACCTGCAGGTGAGAATGAAGATAGCCGCGCTCGAAGATGACCGCAGGCCCTCATCTGCCTTGTGGGCACTTTCCAGCAGGAAGTACCCCGTCCAGACGAGGAGGGCGCGGAGTCTCTCCATCGAGGAAGCCCGGCGTGCGATTCTCGAACGCCATTTCAGAAACCAACTGGTATTGACCTTCGCCGACATCAAGCACCTGTTCCGCTGGGAACGGCGGGAAATATTTCAGACTCTCGGTGAACTTATCCGCAGAGGAATTGTCACGCCCGAGGTTCAGGTGGAAGGCATCGCCGACCGTACTTATTGCTTGCTCACGTGACTGGAAAACTCATGAAACCGAAACCATTGCATAAGTCTCCCAAGGCCTACAAGAACCTGGAGTTTCTGAACAGCCCCGATGCACGGGCGATCCGCATGCTCTCAGAATTCCTCGAGCCCCAGCGGCGATTCCGTCAGCAGAAGATCCGCGACACCGTCGTGTTTTTCGGATCGGCCAGAATCCGCTCGTACGCCGAGACTTCAAGGGAATACATGAAGATCAGACGCAAAGTCGTGGCAACACACAGGCCCGGCCGGGCGCTCCTGAAGGCATTGCGTACGGCGGAAGTCCAGCAGGAAATGTCCAAGTACTACGAAGACACCGTCACAATAGCGCGCCTTCTCACACGGTGGGCAAAGTCGCTGCCGGCCGGACGCAGGTTTGTCGTGTGCTCAGGGGGCGGACCGGGGATTATGGAAGCGGCAAACAAAGGTGCCCATCTCGAGCGGGGCCAGTCCGTCGGCTTGAACATCAGCCTGCCGTTCGAGCAGTTTGCGAACCCGTTTATCAGCAAGGACCTGAGTTTTGAGTTCCACTACTTCTTCATGCGCAAGTTCTGGTTCGCGTATCTCTCCAAGGCCCTCGTGATCATGCCGGGAGGCTTCGGGACACTCGACGAACTCATGGAGATTGTGACCCTGCTTCAGACCAAGAAGATCAAGAAGAAGGTCGCGGTGGTCATCTACGGGTCGGAATACTGGAAGAAAGTGTTCGATCTGGATCACATGGTCGAGCAAGGGATGATCTCGCGGAAAGATCTCGGGTTGCTCCATTTCTTCGACGAACCGCACGCTGCGTTTGCATTCTTGAGGGATTTTCTGACCCGGAGCTATCTTCGCAAGAAAGCTTGATTTTGTCCGGCACGATATGTACAATGTGTCAGAGGGGATGACCTGGCTTCGACGGGGACGAGGATGGTCTGGATTGCATGCCGTGCTCTCCGTGGTGCACGATAAACAACGCGGAAAACAACAAGTGCAGACTACAACTACGCACTGGCTGCTTAATCTAGGTTAAGCGGTCCGTCTCCCGGAATTCTGCCTGCCGGATTCCGAAGAGGCGCCGACTTCAGACAGGATAGCTGGCCGCACTCTCCGGGGGCGTCCGGCGAAGCCGGCCGAAAGGTCGGCCATCCCGGGGTTGTTCTGCCAGCCGCCTGTCTGTCGGAGACGGCAGGATCAAGCTCAAAAGACAGAATACGCATGTAGTGGTCTGGATGGTCTTCTCTTCGGACGCGGGTTCGACTCCCGCCATCTCCACCAGCGCTCCCGGGTCAGACCCGGGAGCGCTTTCTCTTTCAGGGAGTACCCCATGAGCAAGATCGAGATTCCATTCGCAAAACTGAGCGGGGCCGGGAACGACTTCGTCGCGATCGACAACACCCGAGGGCGGCTGCAAATCTCATGGCCTGCGTTCGCCAGAGCCGTCTGTGAACGACATTACGGTGTCGGTGCTGACGGACTCCTCGTGCTCGCTCCATCCACCCGCGCAGACTTCACCATGTTGTATTTCAACGCTGACGGGAGCACCGGAGGCATGTGCGGCAATGGAGGGAGATGTTGCGTCCTCTTTGCCCGGGAAAATGGCATTGAGCATGACGACATAACCTTCGAAGCCTTCGGATTCTTGTACAGGGCGACGTTCACGGGCGACGGAATCCGACTGGCCATGAAAGATCCCGAACGAATTCGCAGGGGAGTCCTCGTCCGCGCAATCGCCGGCCGGTTCCTCTGTCACACAGTCGATACAGGTGCCCCCCACGTCGTGACATTCGTTGACGACATCGAGGAGATTGATGTGGTCAGCGCGGGAAGAGAACTGCGCGCGCACCCGGAGTTCATGCCCGAAGGCACCAACGTGAACTTCGTAAAAGTCGTGGGGAAAGACACTATCGCCATCCGGACGTACGAAAGGGGAGTCGAAGCCGAGACTCTGGCATGCGGAACAGGTTCGATCGCATCTGCCGTGATCGCAGCAATCGAAAAAGGAGCCTCATCGCCCGTTACTGTCCAAAGCCGAGGTGGCGAGATCTTGCGAGTCGGGTTTGCATTCGATGGCCAACGGATCTCGTCGATTTCACTGGAAGGACATGCCAGTATCGTATTCTCTTCCAACGTATTATTTGATACCACTTCGAACAAAATTGAGGGATACACACGTGTGTGACGCCGGGCAGCGGCCGTGACCGAGTACACGTTTGTGATGAATCCTGCGGCCGCCAAAGGGGCCGCTCAAAGGACTCTTGTAGAAGTCGAAAGACTCCTTCCCGGACTCGGGGCCACGTACGAGGTCATCCGCACACAGTGCACGGGGCATGCGACGCAAATCGCGCGCGCTTCAGAGAGCAGGAATGTCGTGGCTGTGGGCGGTGACGGTACGGTGAATGAAGTCGCTAACGGTATCATGGGCTCCCGCAAGACCCTTGGAGTCATTCCCACGGGATCGGGAAACGATTTCGTGAAGTCGGTGGGGATTCCACGAAGGCTGCAATCCTGCATCGACATCCTGAGAGCTTTAAATGTGCGCCGCATCGACGCCGGGATGGTCCGTGTTGGCAATTTTGATAACGGGAGCACGATATATGCTTCGCAGAGGTACTTCGTCAACGGTGTGGGAATCGGCTTTGATGCGTCGGTGGCACAGCGCGTCAGCGAGATCAGCTACCTGCGGGGTACACTGCTGTATCTTGTTGCAGTGCTGCAGATTCTCGGGAAATTCAAAGTGCCGGAATTCCGGATTTCGGCCGACGGCTATTCCACGACCGGCAAGCGCTTACTCATTGCTGCTGGAAACGGGAAAAGCGCCGGCGGTGGTTTCTATCTCACTCCCGAGGCCACGGTGGACGACGGCAGGCTCGATGTCTGCATGATACAGGACGTGTCAGTTCTAACGATTCTCGGACTTATCCCGAAGGTATTGAGTGGCAAACGACTTGAACACAAAGCAGTTAGCTATTTGCGCACGGCGAGCTTGCAGGTGGAGTCTAATGATTTATTCAAGGTTCATGCAGACGGTGAAGTGGTCGGGCGTGATGTAAACGGAGTGCAACTGGGTGTGGAGCCCGGGGCGATATTGATGATTGGTCCGCGGGGCGGACCACCCAATGACAAATAATATGTATTATGTCAACTTAAACAATTTGCATCCTCTCCCCGATCGCCTCGAAATATGCCTTATCCAGTCTGTCGAGGCTGATCTCTCCGCACCCCTCAATCGTCAATACCCTCTCTTCCACCACTTCACCCAGTTCTGTGATGCTGATGCCGGCGCGCTTGGACTCCCGGACCAGCTCCTCAGACCGTTCCGGCACTGCGCTCACGATTACTCTGGATTGATCCTCTCCGAATAGTGTTGCATCAGGTCTCGAGCCTCCTCCGGGCATGTGCACCCTTGCCCCGAATTGCTCCTGCCGGTTCAGCAGACAGCACTCTGCGAGGGCCGTCCCAAAGCCACCCTCCGAGCAGTCATGCGCTGATGCTATTGTCCCCCTTGCCGACAGACCTACAAGAAGCCCCTGTAGACGCTTCTCCTCGTCCAGATCGATAGGCGGAGCATCTCCCGCGACTAAATGGTGAACAACCGCAAGGTATTCCGAGCCGCCAATGTGACCATTGCATCTGCCGAGCAAGAATACCCGGTCGCCTGGATTCTTGAAGTACGACGTGGTTGCCTTGCGCACGTCTTCCAGCACGCCCAGCATTCCAATAACGGGTGTCGGATAAACACTTGTCGTCGGACTCTCATTGTAGAAACTCACATTCCCTCCCGTTACCGGCGTGCCAAACACCCGGCATGCCTCTCCAATCCCCGCAACGGCTTCCTTGAACTGCCAGTACACCCCCGGTTTGTAAGGGTTACCGAAATTCAAGCAATTTGTTATCGCCACCGGCACGGCGCCGGTGCAAGCCACGTTCCGCGCAGATTCTGCCACGGCTATCTTTCCCCCGAGCCGAGGATTTAGATAAACGTATCTACCGTTGCAGTCCGTCTTTAAAGACAAACCTTTAACTGTATGTTGTACATTAACTACGGCTGCATCAGCTCCAGCTAATACTACGTTATTCGTTCTTACCATGCTGTCGTATTGGTCATAGACCCATTGTTTCGATGCTATGTTCGGGTCACTCAGCAATGTGACAAGAACTTCCACCAGATTCCCGGGCATGGGAATACTGTTGATATCCAAATTCTGCACTGAATCCAGGTAATCCGGCCTGCGTGCTTCCCTGGTGTACACCGGAGCACCTCCGCCAAGCACGAGCGAATCAGGAGGAACATCGGCGACTTTCCTGCCCCGGTAGCGCACAATGAGCCGATCACCGTCAATTACCTCACCAATGATCTCCGCGTGCAGGTCCCACTTGTTGAAGACCGCGCGGACGTCATCTTCGTGCCCCTTTTGCGCAACCACCAGCATGCGCTCCTGTGACTCCGAAAGCATTAACTCGTACGCAGACATGCCGGTTTCCCGCGCCGGCACCCGGTCAAGGTTTACATCCATACCACATTTTCCGCGGGCGCTCATCTCGGAAGTGGAACAAATGATCCCGGCCGCACCCATATCCTGTATTCCCACGACAAAGCCCGTTCTGATCGCCTCCAGCGTGGCCTCCAACAGGAGCTTTTCCGTGAAGGGGTCCCCTACCTGAACCGACGGACGTTTCTTCTCGGATTCTTCGGAGATTTCCTCTGACGCGAACGTTGCTCCGTGGATGCCGTCTCTCCCGGTCGCCGATCCCACGATCATTACCGGATTTCCCCGTCCCTTTGCAGTAGCGCTCGCCCACTCTCCGTGCTTGACGATGCCGACAGACATCGCATTTACCAGCGGGTTCTCATGGTAGCAGGCGTCGAAGTACACTTCACCCGCTACAGTTGGCACCCCGAAGCTGTTCCCGTAGTCGCCTATCCCCCTGACCACACCGTCCACGAGGAAACGGGTCCGCGGGTGTTTGATGTCGCCAAATCGGAGTGAATTGAGAGATGCGATGGGACGAGCACCCATGGTGAATATGTCGCGCATGATCCCGCCGACGCCTGTGGCAGCCCCCTGATAGGGCTCCACCGCGGAGGGATGATTGTGGCTCTCGATTTTGAACGCCACCGCAAGCCCGTCACCGATGTCCACGAGTCCCGCGTTTTCCTCCCCCGCACTCACCAGCAGCCGTCCGCCGCTCCTTGGAAGTGCTTTCACCACGGCGATGGAATTCTTATAGCTGCAGTGTTCACTCCACATGACGCTGTAGATGCCGATCTCTGTGTACGTCGGTACCCGGCCCAGGAGAGCGAGGATTTTCCCGTACTCTTCCTCATTCAAACCGTGCTGTTTCGCGAGTTCAAACGTTACCTCGGGCTCGCCGGGGAAGTTTTCGGGGTGATCTGTTTTCATTTCCATGAGTAGCTCACATTTAGGCCCACAACCGTTGCGCTCATAATGTACGTCCCATTCATCGGCAAGCCCCTGACCGACTGCACCGCTGAATTGGTGATCGCCCGGTCATGATAATCCAACGACTGCAATGCCACATCCAGCGTGAGCCCTTCGCCAATTATGTAACCGATTCCCGCGGTGTATGCTGTACAGTCCGCGTCGGGCATTGATGGACGCAATTGTGCGTCGGGTACGGGACTCTTCTTGAGCATCATTCCGGCTCTGAGGGCGACGTCGCCGACGAGCAGCTCGATCCCTACATGAGCGCCAAGCACATCCTTCCAACCCTGCTGCTCTTCGATAACGCGGGTGGCCGGATCTCCCAAGGTTACAACTTGCTTTTCGAACGATGACCACCGCGAAAGTTCCAGTTCACCGGCGAGAAGGAGCGGAGCGACCGGCCGGAAGCTTATTCCCGCACGTATCTTGTCGGGCAATACCATTGACGTGTTGAAGCTGGTTGCCGTATATTCCGGCGGGGGCATCGCCGAGGCGGGCCATTCGTACACGACCGAACCATCTTCTATCGAGATTTTGCTCCTGCTTCTGTAGGCAATGCCCAGGGAAAAGACCTCACTGGGAGCGACAAGCACTCCCAGCTGGACTCCGTACGCGGGCGATCCGTCCGCCTGCATCCGCTCTGTTCCCTCCAAACCGGATGGTTCCATCGTGTGGGCCGGAATCAGGCGTGCACTCCTGACGTAGCGGAACGATGTGACATTGAGACCAATTCCGACCGAGAGCGCCGCGGTGGCCCGAAATGACACCATAGGCGTCAGCACAAGAGCCCGGAATTCGGAGCCCGCAATCACATTCCGTCCGACCCATTCAATGCCCCAATCGGTTTTGTTCGAGAAGGGGATCGTCGCAGCGATGCCCACGCCGAGACCGGAACGAAATGTGTGCGTCAGGCAGACGTTCGGCGGGAAGAGCACCTGTGTCTGCATTTTCGTGGACTCACCGGTGTCAAAATTCTCCGTGAATCGGAAATTCGGAAGCGTGACAGTCGTACCAATCGAAAACTGTGTCCCCTCGAGATGCGTCAATGTGGCCGGATTGAAATACGCCGCTGTAGGACTGCCGGTAAGCATTGAGAGGGATCCGCCCATGCCGGCGCTACGTGCAGAGATGCCCAGCACCTCGAAACCACCGGCGAAAGCAGCATCCACCAGGATCGGGTACAATCCCAGGAGCAGCGCGACGGTCAATGTCTTCACGCCGCCCCTGCAGCCTGTCGTAACACCCTGTGTGAATCGCCTGGCCACTTTCACTCTTCGTTGAGTTCCACGACTGTCGCGCCGACACCCCCTTCGTTCCATTCCCCCAGCCGGAATGATCGCACGCGAGGATGACGGCTCAAAAACTCGGACACTTTCTTACGAAGCGCGCCGGTGCCTTTCCCGTGGATCACGTCAATCCGGCTCAATCCCGCCAGCATGGCGTCGTCAATAAACTTGTCTATGAGCGGAAATGCTTCTTCTGCGGTCATGCCGCGAAGGTCCAACTCGCGCTGTACGGGACCTGTTCGCTCGGGCAGCACCGATCCCCTCTCCCGCTGCACCGGGAGTTTCCGCGACGTGGTTCGGATGTCGGACATCGCCACGCGCAGCTTCACGCTGCCGAACACTACGACAACCGACTTCCTGTCGGGGGAAATAGAGAACACTTCTCCGGGATCGGAACGGCCGCTGAGTGTCACGATGCTTCCCGGCGCAATCGCCCCGCGAGACTCATCTTCCTCCGGCACCGCCGCGGAGAACTCCGTTTGCGACTTTAGAGATTCCCGGACTTCGCGCACGTCTTCCCGGACGGTGCGCACGGCTTCCCGGGATGCCCCCTGTTCGCGGATCTCTTTGACGCTCTTTTCGATGATGGCATTTGCCCGATCTAGGATCGTCGTCGCTTCCTCAACCGCATGCCGTTTCATTTCCCGGAGCTCCGTCGAAAGCGCACCCATCCTGGCATCATACTCGCATGCCATGGTCGACGCCCGCTCCCGTTCCGCGTGAGCCGTCTGCAATTCCTTGCGGTGCTCCTGCGCCGTGGTTTCCAGCTCCTGGATCAGTTCCTCCAGACGCATATGTGCACCGCCGAGGAACTCGCGCGCGCGCGCCATGAGTTCCTGCCGGAAACCCAGGCGGTCCGCCATCTCCAGAGCATAGCTGCTCCCCGGTATTTTCGCATGGAACCGGTATGTCGGCGTGAGAGTGCGCTGGTCGAATTCCATCGCACCGTTCTCGATGCCCGGCGTTTCGTGGGCGAACACTTTCAGGGCCCCGTGATGAGTCGTCGCGATTGTCAGGGCTCCACGTGACGTCAGATACTCGAGCACCGCCGCGGCGATCGCCCCACCCTCGGCGGGATCGGTCCCTGTTCCGATTTCGTCGATCAACACCAGGCTTTCGGCATCCGCTCCCGCGGTGATCTCCTTCAAGTGCGCAAGATGCGAGCTGAACGTGCTCAGGTCGCTCTCGATCGACTGCTCATCACCGATGTCCACGAAGATACGGCGGAATACACGCAGCGTGGACTCGGGTCCCGCAGGGATATGCAGACCCGCCTGAGCCATGAGCACGAGGAGACCCAGGCACTTCATGGCAACCGATTTTCCCCCCGCATTCGGTCCGCTGATCACGAGGGTCGAGTACGAACCCCCGATCTCGATGTCAAGTGGCACGGCCCCCTGCACCCCATGGTGGATCAAGAGAACGGGATGACGAGCTTTCTGCAGTCTCACAGTGCCGCCCGTGGTGATCTCCGGCGCCACACCGAGGACTTCGATGGAGTACTTTGCTTTTGCCTGGAGAACATCGAGCCCCGCGAGCAGGTCCAGATTCCGTATCAGGGATTCCCGCTGTTCTCCGATCTGCACGGTCAGTTCCCGCAGGATGCGCTCGACCTCGCGCTGCTCCTGAAACTGGAGACTCCGGATTTCGTTGTTCAGTTCAAGCGTCTCGGTCGGCTCGATGAACACCGTCGCGCCGCTGGCAGAAGCGCTGTGGATGAATCCCGGAACATGTTTTTTGTGCTCCACTTTTACCGGGATTACCATCCGCCCTTCGCGCGTCGTGATGATCTCTTCCTGGGAGAATCCCAGATCGGTTACGCCGCGCAGGATACCTTCCAGGCGTTTACGCAATTCATCGGACCGGTCGCTGATGGCACGGCGGATCGACTGCAGTTCCCGCGATGCATCGGCACGGACTGCGCCGCTCTCCTCGACGGCATGTTCGATGTTGAATTCCAGCACCTTGTCCACGTACAACCCGTCGGCAAGGTTCCAGAGCAGCGGATGCGACTCCCGACGCCTGGACAGAAACGTCCGCACCGCGCGCGCCGCACCCAGCGTGCTGCCCACCTGGGCGATCTCGCGGGCGGTGAGCAGGCTCCCTTCCAGACCCGACTTCTGCAGTGCAATACGGACAGGCTGGATGCCGGTCAGCGGCAGGTCGTTCTCCGCCTCGAGCAGCTGCTTCATGTCGCCCACTTCGTCCAGCAGCTTCCGGATCACCTCCGGATCCGTCCGCACCTCCAGTGCCGAAAGCAGTTCTCGCCCCGGATCGGACACTGCATACCGCACGATCCGTTGGCGGATTTTCTCAAACTCGAGCTTGTCCAGCGCACTGTCGAAGGGAGTCATTCGCTCAATTCCCGCCGAGCAGCTCCTTCACAGCTTCCTGCACGAGCTTCCCTTCTGTCTTTCCCTTCAATTCCTTCATCGCCAAGGGCATGACCTTGGAAAAATCAGCAGGGGAAGAAGCCCCGGTTTCGCCGATGATCCGGCGCACGACAGCCATCACCTCGTCGCGCGTCATCTGGCGGGGAAGGTATTCCTGGATGATCAGCAGTTCGCCGGTTTCCTGGGCGACGAGATCCTCACGCCCGCCCCGGCCGAACTGCTCAATCGATTCCTTCCGCTTTTTCGCGGCCGAAGTGAGCACGCCGATCTCGTCTTCCGGACTCATCGGCTGCCCGCTCCCCCGCCGTTCAATCTCTTTTTCCATTAATGCGGCGCGCAGTGTGCGCAGGGTCTCCAGTCGGACCTTCTCCCCGCTTTTCATCGCGTGCTTCATATCTTCAGCGATCTTCTCTTTCAGCGTCATAGTGTTTTTCCCGATAAATTCCATCAATGAATATATTTACGATTCCTCCGAATGTCAACCTTCTTGCAAATAAACGTCAGAGAACGTACCATTACACATGAGAATTCTTCACGAAAAGCTGCAGGGAACCATTTACGAAAGGGTGTATCGTATGTCGAAGTGGATCGCCAACGCCGTGATCGCCGCACTCTTCGCCGGATCAGCGCAAGGCATCGCACAGACATCCTCCGCCGACATCACGGCGGATGAATTGCGCGCGCACGTCAAGTATCTTGCCTCCGATGAACTGCAGGGCAGACGGTCCGGCACCCAGGGGAACATTGAGGCAGCGATCTATATCGCCACGGACTTGAAACTCTGGGGCTTGAAGCCCGCAGGTGATAACGGCACTTTTTTCCAGTCATTTGATTTCGTGTCGGCTGTGGAGGCGGGCGAACAGAACCGGTGCGTCATCGATGCCGCTGCCCTTCCTGGGGGAAGAGAGGTTATGAAACTGGAGGACGACTTCCGGCCCCTCGGCTTCAGCGCCACAGGCATCGCAAAGGCCCCGCTTGTCTTTGTAGGCTACGGCATCTCCGCACCTGGCACGCCGTACGATGATTATGCCGGCATGGACGTGAAGGACAAAGTGGTCATCATGCTGCGGTTCGCACCCGACGGCAGCACTCCGAAAAGCAGCTACTACAAATACACCGCGCCGCGCAACAAGGCACGCATTGCCCGTGAGAAGGGCGCAGCCGGCATGATTATGATCACCGGCCCCGCCGACGACTCCGAGGATGGCCTCATCAAGCTCGGCACCGACCAGGGCGCGGGATCTTCCGGCATCCCGGCCATTACCATGAAGCGGGAAGCGGTCGGACTTCTCCTGGCCCCCTCGGGCTGGACCCTGAAGGCATTGCAGGATACGATACGCAGCACCAACGCGCCCCATTCGCTCGAAATTGCTGGCGCGACGATCGAAATGCAAACCGAGATCACGCGCGTGATGTCGCAGACATCCAATATTGTTGCGTATCTCGAGGGGAACGATCCCGTGCTCAAGAATGAGGTCATCGTCCTGGGCGCTCACATGGACCACATCGGCATGGGCGGCCCCGGATCGGGATCCATGAAGCCCGACACTGTAGCGATCCACAACGGCGCCGACGACAATGCCTCCGGCACTGCCGCACTTCTGGAGCTTGCGCAGGCGTTTGTGGCCCGTTCGACACAGATCAAACGATCATTCGTCTTCATTTTCTTTTCTGGAGAGGAATTAGGGTTGCTCGGCTCGGGCTTCTATGTTGAGCACCCGTTTTTCCCGCTCAAAGAGACAGTGGCGATGCTGAACTTCGACATGGTCGGGCGGCTGCAGAATCGCTCACTGACCGTGAGCGGTAGCGGCACTTCGTCACTGTGGAACGGACTTCTCGCCTCACAGAACAGAGATTCGACCTTCGTGCTGACACTGAGTGCTGACGGATACGGCGGGAGCGATCAGACATCATTCTATGCCAAGGACATCCCAGTCCTCTTCTTTTTCACTGGCTACCATGATGACTACCACAAGCCGGGGGATGACTGGGAGAAAATAAATTATGCCGGGCAGGAGAAAGTGACTTCATACGCCTACCGGATCGCAAGCGCAATCGACACCATGAGTGTCCGCCCCCCGTTCACGCGCGTGCAAGTGGCGGCGGGGAGCCGTGGCAATGCCGGTGGTGACAGCAGAGGCTTCTCGGTGTCGCTCGGAATAGTGCCCGATGTCGCGGAGGGCAGCACAGGCATGAAGATCAGCGGCGTCCGTCCCAACGGTGCGGCCGAGAAAGCCGGACTCAAGACCGGCGATGTGATCGTCAGTCTCGCGGGACACAAGATTCTGAACGTCTATGATTACATGGGGGTTCTCGGCGAGCTGAAAGCGGGAGAGCAGGTGGAAGTCGTCGTGATGCGCGCCGGGGAAACGTTGAAGGTAACAGCAACAATGCAGCGAAGAAACTGACCGCCTTTGCTACCTCACCCCCTGCAGCCGGTTGTGCGCTTCCTCCAGGTAGACCGCCAGCAGGCGGAGCCGGGCGTCTTCGCTCCGGGCCATGAGCATCTGCTCGCGGGTCTGAGCGATGAAGCCCGACAACATCTGTCGTTGTGCGGCCGTCATTTGCGCGATGCTGTTTTCGAACGTATCGATCGCGGCCATCTGCCGTTCCTTTATGGATTCTTCGAATTCTTCCTGCGGTACTTCCAGCCCGTCTCGCGAAGCGTCATTGCTTCCGTACCCTGAGCATCAAACCCTCCGGTCACTTCTGCAACGATGAGCTGATGGTCCCCCGCTTCGCGCGTCTGCGTGATGCGGCACAGGAGCGCCCCTGCCGATTGCCGCAGCACCGGAGAATCTTCTGTGGAAAGCACAAACTCTTTGCCGGCCCCATTCTCCTCAAGTAACGGACCGGACTTCAGTATCTCCGTTGCCAGCCGGAGATCACCGCTGCGAAGGAGATTCAGCGAGAACCGCCCGGCCCTCGCGAGAGCCTGACCGAAGTCCCCTCCCGTTTCGACGGCGAATGCAATAAGAGGCGGTTCGAATGAGACTTGCGTGACCCATGTGGCCATAATTCCCAGCACTGCACCTTCAGGTGAGGTAGTGGCCACGACGAAGACGCCATAAGGGAACCTCTCAAGGATGAGCTTCACATCGACGGCGTCGCTCACTGTCCATCTCCTCGGGCCGAGCCGGCTCTCCTTCGTGCGGAGCACTCAGGACATTCACACAAAGAGCGTAAGTGCTCCCATGTATAGATCCCCTGGTCGTGTCCGTCTCCCCAGGATGGTTTGATCGCATAGTTGCCGACGACCTCCACATTTTTCAGGTCATAAGCTTCCGGCGCCAAAGGGCTCTTCTCCGGCGCGGCGAAGTGATGAAGCAGCACAGTCTCTCCCTGGCAGCCGGCGCAAGGACATGCATCCCGCATCGACCGCATGGAAACCGGACCCGCGTGATCATCATCCCACCTAAGCGAGATTGTTGTTGAGTTAATTCTGCGTAGCTGTTTGAGTTTCAAGAGATTAAGTGTGCCGGATGAGATTCATTCGAGGGGTATTTTCGCGCTCGCATATGTTCTACGCCATTCTCCGGGCAATTTCGCGGAGTGCATCCTGCGTAAGGAACTTCTGTACGAGGGGAAAAAGTATGTTGTTTTCTTTGTGGATGTGGTTCACAAACTGCTGAACCACCAGCCCGGATTGTGCTCTCATCTCCTTGATGGCCCGTTTCGAAGAGTGTCTCTGCGCAACTGCCTTTACCGAGGTCTTGAGCCGCCGGAGTTCACGTTTCAGCGTCTTGTGCTCCAGACGCATTACGGACGTAGGTCCCTCAACGTATCTGTCAAGCACGGGAAAAAGCGCCTTTTCTTCCCGGGCATTGTGATGGCCTACTTCCTCTTGCAGGAAATCGAGCGCGCTGAGGACCCGCCCGAATGCTTCTGCCGAAAATCCCCGTTCCTCCAACTCACGGGAGGCGCGGTTCAGGGCAGAAAGCTGCAGGAGAGTGACGGAATGCTCCTGCATGAACCGCGCAATTGGATCGATCTTCTGGACCACGGCAGGCCTATTGGACTTCGACCATCGTCGAGTACTTCATTCCTTTTTCGTCGACAAACTCTTCTACTTTGGCTATCATCGACTCCGTTTCCGGATCGAGATTGTCCTCCAGCGCGTCAAATTCCTCCAGACTCTCACTCACAAACACTTCCATGAACTGATCCTTCTTTCCTTTCGCCTCGTACAACGAGTAGTCTTTTTGGGCTTGTGTCCGGAGATGCTCCCGCAGGCCCTTCACATGCTGCAGGTAGGCATCCCGGGAGTCCGGCTTGACCGTGTACGATATCGTAAACAGAACTTTGGGCATATGCGCGCTTCCTTTCTCGTAAGAACTCTGTCAATCAGTATCCGGCATGGCGGATCTCCGCCTCCGACATGCCGTAGTAGTGTCCGATTTCATGGATCAATGTTACACGGATCTGACGCCGGATTTCCTCTTCGTCGGCCGATATCGCTTCGATGTTCCTTCGGAACAGGGTGATGGTGTCAGGCACCACCGGATACACGCCATAATCGCTGCCCCGTTTGCTGAGCGGGACTCCCTCGTACAGCCCCAGCAACAACCCCCGGCTGCGCAGCCGCTGAGAGTGCGGTTCCTCTTCAACAACGATGCGCACGTTTTCGAGATTCCGCCGGAAGAGTTCCGGGACTCTCTCGAACTCTTCTTCGACGATCTGCTCGAATCGCGCGGGATCCATCATCTCAGAATGGCCGCAATCCCGTGACCAGCAATGCGATCAGAGCTCCGACCACGAGGGCCGGAATGATCGACCAGACCCATGACGCTCCGGTGGCGGATCGGATCCCCAGCACGATCCAAACGATCGACCAGCATCCGGCAAGCGTATCGAGGCCGAGCAGCCCGAGATAGGCGACGGGGTTGATGACCAGTGGCGGCGGATTGTTGTCAAAGAAATACATGCCGAAAACCGCAATCTCCACCGGCATCACCGCGATAAGCGACGCGACTACCGGAACTCCCGCATACGACAGCAGCGCAAAAGCACTGCGGAATGAAAGCGAGACGCCCCTGATCCGCAGGATGAACCGGATAACAACGGAGCCCAGTGCGATCAGCAGATTTCCCAGGGGTGGACCGGCGAGCAAGCCGATTCCCAGGAGCGTGACCAGACTGGGCATCCGCACAGCCATCTGCCAGTGCCAGAAGTAGAGATACACGAGCGCGATGCCGATCCCGGCGCTCAGCGCGATCACGTAGTTCTTGGTCTTCGCGATCGCAATCCGCCGGAACGTGCGGCTTGGCTGATCCATCAGCCCCCAAACGGTGCTAAACAGGTCGAGCGTATCCACTTTTGCCTGTATGAAGCCCTTGCACGACCTGCACACCGTCTCAAGGTCGCCGTTCTCCGTTCCACACACAGGGCATTTCAGCATCGAGGCGTTATCCGAAATTCTTATACTATACGCATTTTCAGCGCGTTAAACAACGGGAGCGAACTTGGAAGTGAAGTGACGCAGCACAGGTGGTTCCTCAACAATGCGATAGCCCTTCAGCGCGTCGCGGTGCTGGAACACCTCGATGACGGCCTCCACGACGTAGTCGATATGGCTCTGTGTGTAGACTCGGCGCGGGATTGCCAGCCGAACGAGCTCCATACGCGCGGGAACCAGATGACCGCCGATATCATATTTTCCAAACATTACACTGCCAATCTCCGTTGATCGGATCCCGGCATGACGGTAAAGTTCGATCACCAGGGCCTGTCCGGGATATTGTTCGACCGGTATGTGCGGAAGGAACTTTCTCGCGTTCAGATAGATGGCATGGCCTCCGGGGGGCTGGAGGATAGGAACCCCTGCCGAGGTCAATCGTTCGCCGAGATACTCTACAGAACGGAGGCGGTACCGGAGATAGGGCTCCTCGAGAATTTCCACCAGGCCCTGCGCAATGGCCTCAAGGTCCCGGCCGGCAAGGCCGCCGTATGTGGGAAATCCTTCCGTGATGATGAGCAGGTTGCGCGCTTTTGCTGCGAGCAAGGAGTCATTCATGGCGAGAAAGCCCCCCATGTTCACCAGAGCATCCTTTTTTGCACTCATCGTTGCGCCGTCTGCGAGAGCGAACATTTCCTGGGAGATGGATTTCACGCTCTTGCCGGCGCACCCCGGTTCACGGAGCTTGATGAAGAATGCATTCTCGGCGAAACGGCAGGCATCCAGGAACAGCGGAATGCCGTGCTGCGCGCAGACTGTCTTGACCTGACGGATATTCTCAAGTGACACCGGTTGTCCACCGCCGGAATTGTTCGTGATGGTCAACATGCAGAGCGGAATATGCGCCGCACCGACTCGCGCGATGAGTTGCCGGAGCGCCTCCACATCCATGTTCCCTTTGAACGGCGCGATGAGATCCGGATCGTTGCCTTCTTCACAGAGCAGGTCCACCGCTTCAGCGCCGGAGAACTCGACGTTTGCCCGCGTCGTGTCGAAATGCGAGTTGCTGGGAATCACTTGCCCGGCGCCGCCGACGATGGAAAACAGAATCCTCTCCGCCGCCCTCCCCTGGTGCGTCGGGATGATATGCGTCATCCCCGTGAGATCGTGCACACATGATTCGAAGCGGTAGAACGATCGTGCCCCTGCATAGGATTCGTCGCCCCGCATGATCCCCGCCCATTGCTCCGCGCTCATGGCCGATGTGCCGCTGTCCGTGAGCAGGTCGATCAGCACCTCCGCCGCCGGTATCAGAAAAGTGTTATAGTGGCTGCGCCGCAGGGCTTCTTCCCGCTGTGCAACGGTGGTGAACACAATGGGTTCGACGGACTTTATCTTGAACGGTTCGATGATGGTCTTCATGGCACTACCCGGTGAACGTGATCACATTGTGACGGATGCAGGCGGTATGACATGGGGCCAAATACACAACCGGCGTCGGGGTCGCCCGGCGCCGGTTGTTTCATCCCGCCTGTCGGTTACTCACTGTCATAGCGGATGATGCTGAAGACATCGTAGTCTCCCAGCTTCTGCCGCCCGTTGAGAAAACTCAGTTCGATGAGAAAACTGATGGAGGCGATGGTGCCTCCCGCCCGTTCGACCAGGCGGCACGCCGCGGTGATGGTGCCGCCGGTGGCGAGGAGGTCATCGTGGAGAAGGATCCGTTCGCCGCGGCGGATTGCATCTGCATGCATTTCCACGGCGTCTTTGCCGTACTCAAGGGTATATTCCTCCCGCAAGGTTTTCGCGGGAAGCTTGCCCGGCTTGCGGATGGGCACGAACCCGGCGTTCAGCCGGTAGGCGAGCACCGCACCGAGGATGTATCCGCGCGATTCCACGCTCACCACCTTGTCGATGCGGTCTCGCATGTAGCGTTCATACAGGATGTCGGACGCGCGCGCGAACGCCGAAGGGTCCTTCAGGAGCGTGGTAATGTCGCGGAAGACAATTCCCTTCTTCGGGAAATCGGGAACGCTGCGGATTGTGCGTAGGAGCTCTTCGTGCATCGTGCTCACCATTCGGGCTGTTGCTTGCTCAAATGTTCCTGAACGCCGCGCCTCCCCTCAGCGGTCATGCCCGACGCCGCGCTCATATTCGTCGCGAAGTCCAGGGCATCGGGCATATTCAACCCCGCTAGTTTCCCGAGCAGTTCCTTCGTCATCGCCATCGCGGTACCGCTGTTCCGTCGAAGCAGCGTGTCGGCGAGCACATCTGCCTCCTGCGCGAGTTTGTCGTCCGCACACACGGCACTGGCCAGTCCCATGCGATGTGCTTCCGTTGCAGTGACGCTGTCGCCGCCCAGCACAAGCTCCCGTGCCCTCCCCTCCCCAACCCTTTTGCAGAGGAAGACCATCACCAGTGCGGGCATCACGCCCATCTGCACGTCCGGGCAGCCGAAGCGCGCGCTGTCGCGTGCGGCGAGCACGAAGTCACACGCACACGCAATGCCGCACCCGACCGCAAGAGCCGGGCCGTTCACAACCGCAATCACGGGTTTGCGTGATTCATACAGCGAGCGCAGCAAGGTCGAAAGCCGGATCGCGTCGGTACGGTGCTGTTCGAGATCGGCGACAGAGAGCCGCTCGAGTGTCGCCGTATCCAGCCCAGTACAGAACGTCTTCCCCGTACCCGTCAGCTGGAGAATCTTCACGGCTGGGTCACGTGACCCCATCCCCACGGCCGTGATGAGCTCGTTCACCATACCCTCATCCAGCGCATTGCGCTGTTCCACGCGGTTCAGCGTGATGCGGGCAATGCGCCCGGCGGCTGTGTACAGGATGCTTCTGAATTCCATGGGAAAAACATAGGGAGAATAAGGCGGAAAAACAAGGAGCGCAACCCTGGTACCGCCGCCGCCGCAGCGGGCGGCAAGCGGTACCGGCTGGAAATCAAACGTCGTAGTAGAGCCCGAATTCGAACGGATGGGGACGCAAGGCCATCGGCTTCACTTCCTTGTCCAGCTTATACTCGATCCAGGCGTTGATCACATCCTCCGTGAACACGTCGCCCCGCATCAAGAAATCATGGTCCCGCTCGAGCGCGTGCAGAGCCTCATCCAGTGAACCCGGGGTCGTGGGCACATTCTTGAGTTCCTCCGGCTCCATGTCGTAGATGTCCTTGTCCAGCGGCTCACCGGGGTCGATTTTGTTCATCACGCCGTCCAGCCCCGCCATCGTCAAAGCGCTGAACGCGAGATAAGGATTGCAGCTGGGGTCCGGGCACCGGTACTCCACGCGCTTGGACTTCGGACTCTGCGAATACATGGGGATGCGCACAGACGCACTCCGGTTGCGTTGTGAATAGGCAAGATTCACCGGCGCTTCGAAACCCGGCACGAGCCGTTTGTAGGAATTCGTGGTGGGATTGGTGATCGCGCACAACGCAGGCGCATGCTTCAAGAGGCCGCCGATGAAATGGAGCGCCATGTCGCTGAGGTTTGCATAACGGTTGCCGAAAAACAGCGGTTTCCCGCCCTTCCAGAGAGAAATGTGTACGTGCATTCCTGATCCGTTGTCGCCGAAAATCGGTTTGGGCATGAACGTCACGGTCCGCCCGCGAAGCCGTGCTGTATTCTTCACAACGTACTTGAACAGCAGCAGCGCGTCGGCGCTATCAAGCAACGGGGCAAACCGGAGATCAATCTCCGACTGTCCTGCCGTCGCCACCTCGTGATGCTGCGCCTCCACCTGCAGACCCACTCCGTGAAGGTTTTTGGTCATCTCATTCCGCAGATCCTGCAATTGATCGGTGGGCGGAACCGGAAAGTAGCCCTCCTTGTAGCGCGGTTTGTAGCCCAGGTTCGGCATTTCTTCGCGACCCGAATTCCACCGCCCTTCGACCGAATCGACATAGTAGAAGCTGGCGTGTTCGTTGGTGTCGAAGCGCACGTCATCCAGGATGAAGAACTCCGCCTCGGCTCCGAAGTACGCGGCGTCGGCGATACCGGTGGAGGCAAGATATGCTTCCGCCTTCTGGGCGATATTGCGCGGGCACCGTTCGTATTTCTCTTTGGTGATCGGATCGAACACGTCGCAGATCAGACTGATCGTCTTTTCCTCGATGAAGCGGTCAATGAACGCCGTCCGTGCGTCGGGGACGATCAGCATGTCGCTCTCGTTGATGGCCTTCCACCCCCTGATGCTGGACCCGTCAAAGCCAAATCCTTCTTCGAAAGAAGACTCTTTGAGTTGAGCCACCGGGACGGAAAAGTGCTGCCACTGCCCAGGGAAATCCATGAATTTGAAGTCGACCATTGTCACGCCTTCATCTTTGATCAATTTGAAGACGCGTGCACGTGGTCCCGATGCCGCAGATTTGGCCATTTGTGTTACCCTCGAGTGGATGTTGATGGATGAAAGATCTTTATGCGCGAGGTCTCCTTCGCGCTGGACAGAACAAGATTCGTGTGTGTGTGCTGGACACCCGGCCACGCCTGGATTCGGGCGAGCAACCGTTCGAGCGAGGCGGTGTTGCAGGTGCGGGTTTTCAGCAGGTGAGTCCCTTCGCCTGTGATGGCATGGCATTCCATGATTTCGTCTATACTCTGCGCATGTTCGATGAACTGTCCGTAATGGCGCGATGAATCGACGGAGACGACGATGAATGCCGTGATATCATTGCCCAGGCGTTTGTAATCGAGTGTGGCATGGTATCCGGTGATCACTTTCGCCTCCTCGAGCTTGCGCAGACGCTCGCTCGCCGCGGGCAATGACAATCCCACCGCCTCGGCCAGATCATTCCTGCGGGTTCGCCCCGCTTTCTGCAGAATTTCGAGTATTTTCAAATCAATGTCGTCGAGTGAAGTGCCCATGTGAGCCAATGCCTTAGTTTCTAAAGTAGATGACATAACATACTTACAAAATATAAAGTTCCTAAGTGAAGAAATCAAGACTATTATCGTGACAATACTGAGCTGCAATCCCTCCGTGAGAAACGCGGAAAAAGAGCCGGTCGGTAAAGGTGAAAAACACGAAGGCCCGCCAGGGAGGCCGGAAGGCGGAAAGACGAAAATGTGAAACGTGAATACAGAAGGACGGAAGCGGACCTGTGAAGGGCGGAACGTCGGAAGCGGAAATGGGAAGGGCAAAAGGACCGACACGGACATGTCAAAGGCGGAACGTCGGAAGTGGAAATGTGAAGGGCAAAAGGACCGACCGGACATGTCAAAGGCGGAACATCGGAAGTGGAAATGTGAAGGGCAAAGACGGAGGAGCAGTCGCAGCAAAAACCCACAATGGGACTTCTGGATCGTGCGGGGACGCGGCAGAGTCAGACCATCCGGGGGATGTCGCCTGTCTTGCGGCGCCGTTCCCCTTCCGCCGCGCGTTCCCGCAGCGTCTGCACGCCATCCTTCACCGACTGTGCAGAGAAGATATAGTTGCCGGCAACGAGCACGCCCGCTCCAGCATGCACCACGGAAATCGAAGTTCTGTCGTCAATCCCGCCATCAACCTCGATCAGTGCGTCTGACTTTGCGCGGTGGAGGAGATCGCGGATTGCGCGGATCTTTCCCAAGGTGTTCGGAATGAATTCTTGTGCTCCAAATCCGGGATTCACAGTCATCACGAGCACCAGATCGACATCGGAGAGTACTTCTTCGATCGCGGAGACCGGGGTCGCGGGATTCAGACTCACTCCAGCCCGCGCACCAAGTTCCTTGATTTGATGGAGCGTGCGGTGCAGGTGCCGGGTGGCTTCTGCATGCACGGTGATGATGTCGGCGCCGGCTCGGCGATAGATCTCCACCCAACGCCCCGGATCCTCAATCATAAGGTGAGTGTCCAGGGGAAGATGGGAGAATTTCTTGATTGCCGTGATCACCGGCGGGCCAATGGTGAGGTTCGGCACAAAATGCCCATCCATCACGTCCAGATGAATCCAGTCGGCACCACCGGCTTCGACCAAACCGACGGCTGCGGCAAGGTTGGCAAAATCGGCCGAGAGCAACGAAGGGGCAATGAGCGTCATGAGCGTGGGTTCTTGTTAATTCGGAGGAACTTCAAATTCTTCCACCGGCCTGTCGACCGAGATAACAAACAGGTCCACCGCGTGTCCGGGTAGCGCGGTTTCGCCTTGACGGGGAAACTGATCCACCACGGTGTTTGGCACGAGGTCGTAGCTCTGCTGGTACGTGATGTTCCCCACTTTCAACCCGGCGGCCGCCAGCAGCTTTTCAGCTTCGCTCAACGTTTTTCCGATTACCAGCGGCACCTGGGCACTGGTAATGACTCTGCCCTTGCTCACGACGATATTCACCACTGCGCCTTTCGCGATGCGTGTATCGGCAGCATGTGATTGGTAGATTATCGTGTTCTCGGGATACGTATCGGAGGTGTCGAACTGCACCGTGCCGACCTTGAGGCCGAACCGCTCGAGCGCGAACCGCGCATCGCGCAAGGAACGGCCCCGCAGCGAGGGGACGGGAACCTGTAGTTCCCCGCCGCTGAGGGTCAGGTAGACGCGCCGTCCTTCTTTCACCACCGCTTCTGCCGCGGGCAGCTGCTGTACCACCAAGCCCGGAGCATGCGTGGGATCCATCCTCGTCTCCCCGCGCACAACCCGTAAACCTGCCGCTTCCAGCCTCTTTTGGGCGTCATCGAACGTCATTCCCACGACGGCGGGAACCGTCGTGCGACTCCCGTGGTTAACATAAGCGGGAAGGAGTACGTAATTCAGAAGAAGGAACAATCCCAGAATACCGCCGATGGTAATCAGGAACTTCTGGTTGCCGAGAAACCGGAGCGGACGGGGCAATCGAGATGTTGAATCAAGAATCGACATGGGCGTACGACAATATACTCAACAGAATTCTCACCTACAAGAAGGGAATCCCTTGCACAGGACCGGTGAAGTTCAGATATTTGAGATGGAGGTCTAATCAATGGTGCGATATACTTTTCCTTTGCTACTTCTTTTGCTGCAGGTGTTTCTCTTCTACCGTTTCCGTCGCTGGCACCGGTCGTTGCATAAACTCCCCCAGCCTGTCTTCTACTCCGTGGTCGTGCTCTTCGTTGTGTTCAATGCGGCGCTGATCGGCGTGCCCTTTTTGCGGGTTTTCAGCTTCGCCTATACCGACTGGTTTCTCCAGTGGGTAGTCTATCCTTTTCTCTTCTGGCATTCTTCGACAGCCATCATTGCCATTGTTCTCCTGATCGGCACGATTGTGCGCCTTCCATTCTCGGCAGTCTGGAGCGCGTTACGCAAGCTTCCATTCACACGTGAGCGCACCGCTGCGATTGCGGTGAACCCGCGTGTCGTACAGTTCGATGCAACGCGTCGCCAGTTCCTTCGCCGCGGTGTGTATGGACTGACCGCAGTAAGCCTCGGCGGGACGGCATACGGCATGATCGTGGGGAAAAACGAGTGCGATGTCAGCGAACAAGAGATCAGGATTCCGGGGCTCCCCCCCTCGTTCAACGGATTCTCGATCGGTCTCGTTACCGACGTCCATTCAAGCATCTATATGACCAAGAAGGACATGGACGAATATGTTCGTCGCTTGAACGATCTCGGCACGGACATCATCGCAGTCGGAGGGGATATGGTCAACAGTTCGGTGGACGAGGCGTACCCGTTCGCCGAGGCTTTCAGTAAGCTGAATGCTCCGATGGGTATCTTCGGCGTTCTCGGAAACCATGACTTCTATTCGGGCAAGGTGGAAACAGTCGCCAGCATGGCAAATCAGGCCGGCGTACGAATGCTTCGCGATGAGGGGGTTCTCCTGCGGAGGAATGACGAGGCGCTTCATCTGGTCGGCATAGACGATGTCGCCACACCCGTGCTCGCCATGAAAAAGCTGCAACAAGCGGTTGCAGATGTACCCAAGAATATCAAACGAATCTTGCTCTGCCACCGACCCTATTTCTTCAAGTTCGCGGCAGCTCGAAACGTCGACCTGGTGCTGAGTGGGCATACGCACGGAGGCCAACTGGTGTTTGGAAAATTCGGCAAGACTTCATTTACTCCTGCGGCGCTGGCATCGATGTACGTTGCCGGACATTATAAGCAAGGAACGGCCCATATGTACGTGTCGAGGGGAATTGGCACAGTGGCCGTGCCCGTGCGCATCAATTGCCCGCCCGAACTCACGCGCATTGTGCTGCGACCTGCTTGATCTCCCCCCGCCTAATGCGTTGAATTTGCAACTGCTGAGGCTATTGGCTATATTCCAAAACCAACGCACATGTCCGACATTGCTCACCCCGACGGAGCCGAATGGATTACGCGGAATTAGCCTCACGGGCCGGCAAAGCAAAACGCAATTCTTATTCTCCATACTCACGGTTCCGTGTGGGTGCCGCGCTGCTAACGGCTGATGGCAGGGTATTCACTGGCTGCAACGTCGAAAACAGCTCTTACGGGCTTACTATCTGTGCCGAGCGGACGGCCCTTTTTAAGGCGGTCTCCGAAGGCGAACACTCGTTCAAGGCCATCGCAATTGCCTCTGACGAGGATTCTTTCACCCCCCCTTGTGGTGCCTGCAGGCAGGTAATTCTGGAGCTCGCCGGCAATGTTGACGTTGTCCTGACCAAGAAGAATGGCAGCAGCCGCGTGTTCAAAGTGCTCGAACTGCTGCCTCACCCCTTCGAAGGCAAAAACCTCAAGAAGGCCAGACGCAAGAAGCCATGACCATTCCTACCCAGCACGATTCCCCAACCAAGACCGGATGGATCGAGGTAATTGCCGGCTGCATGTTCAGCGGAAAGACCGAGGAACTCATCCGTCGTCTACGGCGCGCCCAAATCGCACGACAGGAAGTGGCGATATTCAAGCCCAGGATAGACACACGGTATAGCAACGATCACATCGTCTCTCATAGCGAACTGAAGATTCCTTCACTCGTGGTGCAAAAACCGGCGGAGATTCTGAGTGCTGCGGGCAGCGCTCAGGTGGTGGGAATCGACGAGGCCCAGTTTTTCGACATGACGCTTGTCGATGTGGCGGATCAACTCGCAAACGAAGGCAAACGAGTGATTATTGCCGGCCTGGATCAGGACTACCGCGGAAAGCCCTTCGAGCCAATTCCCCAATTGCTGGCCATAGCCGAGTATATCACAAAAACACTCGCGATTTGCGTGATCTGCGGAAACCCTGCCGACAGAACGCAACGCATCACGGAGGGGAGCGAAAGGGTTTTGGTTGGAGCAATGGATTCCTACGAAGCCCGTTGCCGGAAGTGTTTCGACCCTCCCAAAGATTGACCGCCCAGCAGTAGAAAACACTTAGTCTGTATGGTAATAATACATTTATTTGTAATGTATTATACTGATCATCTTAAGTTGTTTATACCAATAAATCTAACAATGATTTCTATTGGAAATCTTTGAACCAGCCCTCCCCAAACTCACGAGAGCTTGACGCGTCCCTCGCCACAGCTATTCAAACCGTCAAATCCCATGCTCCGTTCGAGCCACAAATCGCGGTGATACTTGGCTCCGGTCTCGGCGGATTCACGAATTCACTCTCCTGCAAGGGGGCTATCCAGACCTCCTCTATTCCGGGCTACCCCCGCTCAACTGTCGAAGGCCACGCAGGAAAGCTGGTATTTTGCTCGATCGGCAAACAAAACATCGTTGTGTTCCGAGGGAGAGTACATTTCTACGAAACAGGCAACGTTGACACCCTCCTCTTCCCTGTCCGGGTCGCCAGCGCCCTGGGAGTACGCACGCTTATCATCACCAATGCCGCCGGAGGAGTAAACCGTACGTTCGTGCCGGGAGACCTCATGCTCGTCACGGATCATATAAACCTAACCGGCGAATCATGTCCCGGGCAACAGGCGTCCAGAAACGACAATCGTCCGTACGATCCACAACTTATCCGGATCACGGAAAGTGTCGCAAATCAGATTGGCGTCCGCGTTGTACGGGGTGTCTATACGGGACTCAAGGGGCCTTCGTACGAAACCGCGGCCGAAATAGAGATGATTCACCGCCTGGGCGGCGACGCGGTAGGAATGTCAACGGTTTTGGAGGTTGCACTCGCTCATTCTCTTGGCATGCGGGTCCTGGGTATTTCCTGTATCACCAACAAGGCAACCGGAACGAGCAGCGCGAAGCTGAGTCATG
>Ga0105107_10000195_pt1 | contig 34927 bp, 24 predicted proteins | sample PPLLaktember2015_6_FD_79335 | JGI IMG/M metagenome (GOLD analysis project Ga0105107, IMG submission 79335) | Freshwater sediment microbial communities from Prairie Pothole Lake near Jamestown, North Dakota, USA - PPLs Lake P8 Core (1) Depth... | ecosystem: Environmental > Aquatic > Freshwater >...
CCCTGTGCCTCTTCAATATTCTGTCCGCGTCAAAATGCCCCCGTGGATCATGAATTGAGTGCGATGTGCCGTGCGATGAAAAGGCAACTGGGGGAGAGTTCTCGATTCAGGAAGAGGTTAGGGTGCGCAGAATGAACCCCAAGAGTCGCATTTTTCCCCGGCGAGGAGATAGATTTCGCACGCCCCGCGCACACAATATTGCAGCGATCAACTCTTAAGTGGTTCCTACGCGGCCTGGCGGACGTAGTAGTGATGCAGCCCGTTCACCACAGCCACCTTGCCAATCTCCCCGTCGGCCTGGACGTGTCTCGGTTCGGGTGAGTCTTCGCTTAACCTGAGATGAGCCCGGGTGCGACTCTCTTACCAGCATGGTATATTGGTGTGCCGGAGTGGCATCACAAGTGGTATCCGGTGTGTGCGTGATGGTCGTAAGTCGTTATGGCGTAATGTTCTCCTGCGTATTCCTAAACCGCAGGTCGGCAGTTCGAATCTGCCCGAGGGCACTGGTTTTCGCCACATTACAACCTTAGAGCACACCGTCTTGAGTGTGCTGTTCTCCAGTACCCCCTCGAAACCTCGTGGTTATTGCTCTTTTGTTTTTGAGCTGCCGTAACCCAAGCCTTACGACACTTGTCATTGAATCCACTCACCTTCATCGCTGCCCCGTTTCCCGCCAAGAAGGATTAACTCCTTTTTCAATCTCTCGACCGATTTGATCCCCTTGCACTAGCTTGTATACTATTTGGGGTCAAACGGGCCTTACCTTGCCAGGCGTGGACGTAGCATGGAGAAGAATCGATGGGTGCCGGTGTCGTAATGAGAGCTCTTCGCCTGAAGAGCATCTGGTTCTTGCTGAAGGATTCTGCCATTGCCTGGGATTCCGACAACGTCGGAACACAAGGTGCGGCGCTGGCGTTTTATTCTGCATTTTCTCTGTCGCCGCTACTCATTCTGGTGATCGTGCTCACAAGTATCCTATTCGGTCAGGAGGCGGCGAGCGGTCATCTCGTGTCTCAAATTCGGGGACTCATAGGAATTGAAGGAGCGAGCTTTGTTCAAAGCCTAATCACCAAGACATACACAGCTGACTCTAATGTTCTGGTAACGATTTTCAGCGTTGTCACGATTGTGCTGGGCGCATCAGCGGTGTTCGTACAACTGCGTGATTCGCTCAATATCATCTGGCGTGTTCAGCAAAAACCGACAGGCACGATTCGCGCATTCCTTCGGGGCCGGCTCCTTTCGTTCGCCATGATAACAGGAATCGGGTTCCTTCTGGTGGTATCGCTCGTTCTGAGCGCAGTTATGGCAGCGATGAGCGACTCTCTGAGTAACATCTTTTCTATCCTGGCGGGAATGGTGAGCATCCTCGATTTCGTAATATCATTTGTAGGCATCACCGTCATGTTCACACTCATGTTCAAGTTCGTTCCGGCCGCAACTGTGAAATGGAAGGATGCGTGCATAGGAGCTGCAGTGACCTCGTTCTTGTTTTCAATCGGAAAGCTTTTCATCGGGTTGTATCTGGGCAACGGTGCCATAGGCTCAGCATTCGGTGAGGCGAGATCGCTTGTCGTGATCATGCTGTGGGCGTACTATTCTTCGCAGATCGTCCTCTATGGAGCTGAATTCACTCGGCTGTATGCAGAACGATTTGGTTCTGACATTCTTCCGAGCGAGAACGCACTTCGCGTCGTTACGCGAACGGTCGAAACCAGGCTTGCTCGTCATCCCGGTCACAATGCTCGTAGATCCCAAAAACACCAGTAAGCGATGATCTACTTGATACTGCCATGACTGAGTATTCGAAAGGAAAGGAATGCGAAGATGAGTCCACTGTAATCCGGCGTACCCTTGTCCATATTTCACTTAGGAAGAATCTCCAGAAACCCCCATGTCATTGAGCCGCAAAGCCAAAATCTGGCTGATCATCCTCGGCATTCCCCTCGTCCTTGTTGTCGCGGGAATTGTTGCCCTAAAGGTGATCTTCACGAGCGACAGGTTGAAGTCGATGGTCATCCCCATGGTAGAGGAAACCACCGGCAGACCAGTTACCATCAATACTATCTCTCTGAGTGTTTTCCCCTCCATTGCTGTCGAGATGCAGGGAGTCAGCATTGCAAACCGTAAGCGGGAAGGGTTCTCTCCTAACCCATTCCTCGCACTCGACGGCCTTCGTCTGCATATCAAACTCCTGCCATTACTCAAGTCGCATGTTCAGGTCACGTCCGTCGAGCTCGATAGTCCCCATCTACGGCTCGAGGTGAATGCGCAGAACGAAGCGAATTATAGGATCTTGCTTGGAGGAGAGGACGCAGCCGGCAGTGCGAAGTCTCCCGATGGGAGGATTGGGGAGCCCTCGGATCCCTCAGGGCCGAAGACTGAAACCGCTGCCGAGCCGCCTCACGCGGCCAAATTCCTCATCTCGGGTCTGCAGGTCAACAACGGCTCCGTTGACTACGTCAACTACAAAGACGATTCTGCCACGAGGATGCGAAACCTGTTTCTGACAATGGATGTTGGGGGAGAAGGGCACACCGTCGTCATGTCCGGCATTGCCACAACGGACAGCCTGAGCTATGGTAGCGTGGAAACGCCCCTGCTCGCAGGACTTCATCTCCGACTCGATCACCGGATGTTGTACGATCTCTCGAGGGATGTCCTGAAAATCGAAAAGGGGGATATGGTGTTCCAGGACATGCGCCTTGTCCTGTCAGGAAGTGCCTCTCATCTCCAGTCAAATTCCGTGCTCGACCTCACCATTGGCTCTGACAGCCTGAATATCGCCGATCTCCTCTCTCTTGTGCCCGCAGACTACATGGAAAAGGCCGAAGGAGCCGAAGGAACCGGCACTGCTCAGGTTTTCATCGCCATTACCGGTACCCTCACCGATTCTACTTCATCAGATTTCGCCGGCACAATCACGGCGAGAGGAGCGAGCCTCCGGTTCCCACAGGTTCCCAAACCCATTACCGACATAACCGTTCTCTCGAGTTTCACCAATACGAAAACGGTACAGGAATTCCGACTCGAGAATCTCACAGCAAACCTCGCCGGCGCTCCGTTCAGCATGGCAATGACGGTGACGAATTTTGACGATCCGTATATTAAACTTGCCGCCGGTGGATCCCTCAGCCTGGCTACCGTCCCCGAATTCTACCCTCTGGACAAGGGAACCGAACTGGCCGGCGAGATGAAACTTGATCTCCGCATTGCGGGGAAAGTGATCGACCCGAAGACACTGCAGGCCTCAGGTTCGATGACATTCCGAGACGTTACGGCAAAGACCGCCACCAGTGCAAACCCTGTTCGTAAGCTCAATGGCACAATCACATTCAACGATGAAATCGCCGAAACGAAGAAGCTCTCCCTGCTTATTGGCGAATCGGACATGACGATGGCATGCCGGGTGAAGAACTATCTGTCGCTGGTTTCCAAAGACAAAAAGGCACCCCTATCGACAGCCACCATATCACTGCAATCGAACCACATATTTACACGCGACCTCATGGGTGAGTCGCCGGCTCCGGCATCGGGTGCAGGGAAATCCGGGGGCGGACAAACCGCTGCGACCAAATCCGGATCGCAAGAGAGCGGAAGATCGGTCCCACCGAAAACCGGCGAGACCAGAGGGAAAAGTGCATTCGCCGATCTCCCCCTGGAGGTGCACGTGAACGCTGCGATCGATACGCTTACGCTCGAAAAGTTCGAATTCACCAACGTCCGGGGCTCCCTGCGCATCTCCAGGGGGGTGGTTACGATGCAGAACCTGACGCTCAATATCTTCGGGGGTTCGGTAGTTACAGGTGGATCACTTAACCTCAACAGTCCTGATCGGCCTCTGTTCGATCTCAATCTGGACCTAAATGCCCTGGAAGCTGGTTCGCTGCTTTCACATTTCACGTCGTTCGGCCACCGCCTCAGCGGGGCATTGACAATGAGCACAAGCATGAAAGGTGAGCTCAACGATACCCTCGGGCTGGTCCCGGACGCGCTGGAGGCGAATGGAAAAGCCGGGATCAAGAATGGATCTCTGAAGGGGTTCAAGGTGAACCAATCCCTTGCAGGTTTACTGAACCTCCCGGAGCTCGAGACAATACAATTCTCGGATTGGGGCAACGACTTCACAGTCCACAATGGCCGACTCGTCCTCAAGGACCTGACAATCACGGCCCTCAATGCGCAATACGTAGTGAACGGATCCCAGGGTCTTGACGGTACCCTCGACTACCGGATGGCACTCTACCTTCCGGAAAGCACCGGGCAGAAATTGAATATCTCCGGACTTGCAGGGGAGGCGATAAATCTGTTCAAGGATCAGAGCGGGCGGTTAAGACTCGACTTCAAAGTCGGGGGGACGACGGACAATCCGAAAGTGCAACTGGACACCGACCCCGTCCGGAAGCGGACAGAGGAGAGCCTAAAGGATAAGGTAGGGGATGCGTTGAAGAAATTGCTTAAGAAGAATAAGTAATGATAGACATATCCAAAGTGACCGGATATTTGTACGTGGGCTCCAGAGTCGGGAAGGAACATGCTGATGAATTGAAGGTACTCAATTTTGATCTGATCATTTCCATGATCGGGCAAATGCGGCCTGACGAAATCTATTTCCTTCCTCCCTTTAAAACGTTATGGATTAAGACTTACGATACATTTTTTACACCAATCTCAATCAAGAAACTACTGGAGGGGGTTGAGGCAGCCTTGCCCATTATTCAAAACAAAGGCAAGGTATTAGTGTTTTGCGTGCAAGGCAAACGCCGAAGCGTTGCTATGGCTGCCGCCATCCTTATCAGTATGGGACATACCGGTGAACAGGCCATCGACGCATTGACCACTGCTCGAAAGGTAGCCGATCCAAGAATGTGGTATATCAGAAGGCAAATCAAAGCCTTTGAGCATTATTGGCACAAAAGGGAATTGTTATGGGAAGGAAAATAAAAACAATTCGCGTCATTATTAATCCTACCTCCGGAAAAGAAGAATCTATCTTACCGATTATCAATACATCCATGAAAGAAGCCGGCATTGAGTGGGAAGCATCAATCACCCACAAAGCGGGCGATGCGATCCGGTCTGCAAAAGCTGCCGTCAAAGAAGGAATCGATGCCCTCGCCGTGTACGGCGGCGACGGCACGCTGATGGAAGCAATTAGCGGCCTCATTGGATCAGAAATTCCTTTGATTATTCTGCCCGGAGGGTCTGCCAATGTCTTGGCCAAGGAACTCGGGATTCCCCAAGATCTTGAACAAGCCTGCGCGCTCATTAGTCAAGTGCCGTCAATGATGAAAACCATTGATGTGGGGCAGTTCGATAAGCGTTATTTTGTCGTAGGAATAAGCCTTGGTTTCGGGGCGGATTTGGTCAAGGGTGCGAATCGTGAGACCAAAAACAGGATTGGCATCCTCTCCTATTTTGTATCGGCGGCCGCTGCATTAAAGAAAACAAAGAAAGCCGTCTACCAACTGAAAATCGATGGACAGGAGCACGAAGTTCAAGGGTTAACATGTATTATTGCGAACACGGGAAATCTCGGCTTTACTAGCATATCTTACGATAAACATATAGATGTCAGCGATGGGTTCTTGGATGTTGTTGTCCTGCGAAAAGCGAATCTCAGTCTGTTGATGCTTATGGTGGTTACCTTGCTGAGACGGGAACGTTCGGACAATGTGGAATTAGTGGAGCATTGGCAAGGCAAAGATATCAGCGTTTCCTCAAGCCCCAAACAAACGGTTCAATGTGATGGCGAAGTAATAGAGACAAATTCTCTCCATATCAAGGTCATTCCAGGGGCTATCAATGTTTTGGTTCCTAAAGAAAAGAGCGGAGTCATTGGATAAGTGTCCGATCGACCTCGCCTTGCAATCCCTTCTGATGTCGTGGCCTTCACATCTAATTCAGAAGAACTTTCGGTGTGTCTAGCCGCAGGTCTTGCGATTGTGGATTCTATTCGTTGACTACTTCTTTGACTTGCTAACAGTCCACCTTCCATAGCTAACAGTCTGCTAACGATGGCTTCACAAGTGGTAGAGAAATCCCTCAAAGCAATACCGATTCTGCAGGTTTTGCAGACGATCATGTCTTCCTAAACCGCAGGTCGGCAGTTCGAATCTGCCCGAGGGCACGAAATTTCCTACCTTTTCCGCTTCCGACCTCTGTGGTGGGGACTTAAGTGGGGACTGACACCCTTAGAAAGGGGCAGTCCTCATGTTCCTCACCAAACATCCCAACCAGATTTGGTATCTCAACTTCATTAACCAAAATGTCGACAGAAGGCGTATTTCCACAAAATGCCGTCTCAAATCTGATGCGCTCCGCTTCCTTCAGTCCTTTCTCTGTCAACTCGCTTAGGGGATCGATCTGGAGGATCTGGTCCGCGTCATCAATAGAATCTATGCCATTGATGACAACGCATTCGTGAAACTCGAAACGTTGATTTCGTAGATCGAGCACGATTATCCTCTTTGTTTACCGTCGATTGAGCACATTTCACTCAGTTCCTTCGCACGCCGCAGGACTTTCTGGATCTGTTGGCATGGGCTGGTGAAAACGAGACGTATCTATTTGTGTTGAGAGAGTTAACTACTTTTCCGTCCCTTTGGAGGATGGCCTTCCGTCGCATCTCTCGGTAGTTTAGCATATATGCCATTGGTCACAATTCAGCGAATGATATCTACCGGTCTCGGCGTTGCAATTGGTTGGTTCCTCTTCAAGAAGAAGGAGTGACCGAGCCGCAACGCGGCTTTTGCTCAAACAACCCATCAACCAGATCAGAAGGAATTCGTCATGAAAATCAGATATGCATTGCTCCCAGCAGTCCTGACCATCGCCTTGGTACTTCCAGTGTTTGGACAACACAATCACGTCGACACGACAAAGGTCGACATGAAGAAACATGACATGTCGAGCATGATGGCAAAGCCGACAGTCGACGCGACGGTCGAAGGGCTTCACATGAAGGTGTGGCTGATGACGCAGAAGGAGTGCAAAGAGATGATGCAGGGAAAGACGGGTCAGATGATGATGCACGGTAAGAAAGAAGGCGGGATGGGACAGGTGGAGATGATGGGGATGAAGGACACCAGCGTGGGGATGGGCAGAGATATGAAAGTTATGAAACTCGAGAGCATGGGTAAGAGCGAAGACATGCATGCTATGAAACTCGATAGCATCGGCATGCGCAAAGATATGAAGGTTATGAAACACGAAAGCAGGGAGATGAACAAGGCCATGATGGACTCGATGATGGCCGGTACGCACCACCTCAGGCTTGACGTAACAGATGCGGCAAGCGGAAAGGAAGTCGCGAAAGCGAGCGCGATGGTTCTGATCATGTCCCCGTCAAAGAAGAGCTCTTCGGTCGATCTCAAGCCTATGATGAGCCACTTTGGTGGTGCGCTCACGCTCGACGAAAAGGGAGAATATCAGTTCACGGTTAGTGTCAACGTTGGCGGAGTCTCCAAGACCACGCAGTTCCAATACGCGGTGAAGTAGGCCGTGTCCGATAGGTGGGGCGAACTATGTGGCTTGAACAATGTGGGTTCGCAGGGAGGGGAGTCGTATCCCGTAGCGGGGTGGGGCATGGAAGCTGATCTCGTGCTAGATTCCACTCAGGCCAAGGCCCCGCGAGCCCGTGGCTGGTTGTGGCAGCTCGTGACGCTGGGTCAGTGCCTGCTTGCCCTTGCGCTCATATGGCAGTGGCTCTGCGCCAGCACTTATCGCCTCTACCTCGACGAGCGGCAGCCGCCCAAGGCCTCAATGCTCGCGTCCGCCCGGCAACGGTTCGAGGTGCATGGGGACCGAGTTGAGCCTGAGATCTTGACCACTGACGAGGAGCATCTCTCCTTTTTCGTCGATTTTCCCTGGACGTCCCAGTTGCGCGCTCGGGCCGTTCCCAAGGGCCAGGCCGCGATCGAGATAGCGGTTGTGGAGAAGGACGCTCGACGGACGCTCTTTCGTCGCACGGTATCCGAGGCCACCGAGATTGTTCAGCCGCTGCCGCCGACCGTCGGTCTACTCGAGCTCAGCAATCGGGGAGAAATCCAGTGGTCGGATCCGAGGGTGGTGCACGATCCCAGCATCGGGCCGTGGCTCCTTGGCCTCATGGCGCTTCTGGGGTTAACTACCTGGTGGACCGGACGTGTCCATCTCCGCGCAACTCCTGTAGCGAGACGTTCACAAACGGTTCTACTCTGGGGCATCACCGCTGCCGTCAGTGCCGTCCTTTGCCTCGCCGTCCTGGAGGTCGGACTGCGTGCGCTTGGCGATCGCCTCCCCTCTTGGGTCGCAGTCCAGCGCAGGAACCTGGGGGAGTTTCGAGCCGATCCCCGCTGGCAAGAGTCGACATCCTACGGCCAGCGCCTGGCTCCTCAACTCCACACGTCTTGCGAGTGGCAGCACGGTGACGTCGTCCGCATGGGTTACTTGCCGCCTGGCCTCGTTCGCCATCCGGCCTACCGGTTCCCTTTCGTCACCGATGCCGATGGCTTCCGCAACTCCACAACCGAGCCGTCGGCCACCGTGGTGGCAGCGTTAGGAGACTCCTTCACAGACGCCATGACGCTGCCGGCGGAGCTGATCTGGCCGGCCCGCCTTGCGGTTCTCCTGGGTGTGAGTGTGCGCAACTACGGCACTGCAGGCTTTGGACCAGGACAAGAGCTGCTGGTGTTGAAGGAGTACGTTCTGGCGCGTAGACCGCGTCAAGTGGTGGTCGGGTTCTTCGCTGGCAACGACCTGTATGACGCAGAGAGCTTCGCGGCCTCCGGTTCGCACGGCGCCGCCCCTCACACTCCGCTGCAAGGATGGAAATTCAACGACGTAATCGCGCGCTATGACGAGTTCTACGTGGTGAGCCTGTGCAAGGGGGCGGCCGCGCTCCTCCGTGATCCCGACCGGGGCCGCGCGGAACAGGTGACGTCTCAAGTGGACTACAGCGGGGAAGACCTCAACGCTCTCGAAGCGACACGCCCTGGCTTCGACCGCGGTCTCTTCACCGTACCCGTGGCTGGACGCACGCTGAGATTTGCGTTTCTACCTCCGTACCTCGACCGGTTGGGGCTCTCCCGCGAACAGCTCCAGGCGTCTCCCGGGTGGGAGGTGACCCGCCGGTCGTATCAGGAGATGAAACGGCTCGTTCAAGAGCAGGGGGGGCAGCTCGTCGTTGCGTTCATTCCGTCCAAGGCCCAGGTTTATTTTCCGCTGCTATCTGCCTCGTTCTCCCCCGCTGAGCTGCAACAGGCGCTGTCCTTCTGCCTTAGCGACCGGTTTCCTCCTCAAAGCCTGGACGCCATGAGGCGCAACCGCTTGGCGGTCAACGATTTGATGCGGGACTTCTGTGCAGCGGAAGGGATCGCGTTCCTTGACCTCACCACGGTGCTACAAACGAAAGTGGCGGCCGGGTACAACACCTACTTTCCGGACGATTCGCACTGGAATGCGGCCGGACATGAGGCGGCTGCAAGCGCAATCGCCAGTTTCATGACAGAGCGCGGCCTGTGAGCTGAGCGGATAATTCCGTCGCAATGATCCTTGGGCCTTTCCCAAACGACTTTGAATGCGGCATCGTGCCAATGGGGGAGGGGAACAGCCAATCAAACAACAGAAGCAATTCTCGAAGTTGACTCCGAGCATGCCTGCATCACGAATGCTGCACGGTGCAGTATTGAGGTTTCGCAAAGGACGCGTTGCGGTATTTGGCGAGGCCGCCATGTTTTCCGCACAGGTCGCGGGGCCCAATCGTATTCCTGCGGGAATGAATGATCCGAAAGCCCCACAGAATGGACAATTCTTGTTAAACGTGGTACATTGGCTGAGCGGACTGTTGTAGAAGAGGCACTCGTTTGGGTTAGTCTATGAATCAGTACGTTACATTAGACTTTCAAGGCGACAAGCGATTCGTAACAAGTCGCTCCTCGAATCAGTTCATTCGCACGCCGCAGGACTTTCTGGATCTGTTGGCATGGGGTGGTGAGAACCAGACAAACCTATTTGTGTTGAAGGACATGAATTTTGTGGCCAAGTTTTACGATCTGAAGACTGGGTTAGCGGGGGAGGTTCTTCAGAAACTGTCGAACTACGGTGCCAGATTGGCAATCGTGGGGACCTTCGAGATGGTGATGGGCGAAAGATTTCGAGAACTCATGTCGGAATCCAACACGGGATCCCAGGTGAGGTTTGCTCGGAACAGAGAAGAGGCGATCTCGTGGTTAATGAAGTAGCCTCATGTACCACTCCTCGTGGCTATCCACAGAATGATAGATCCCCTTGGGGGCTGTTGCGCGACGACGATTTGCTCAACTGCTATGGTAGATCAGTCTCAGTAGGCCGCCGGCGTAACCTGCGGCTGAGTAAGCCCCGGGTTCTGGACCGTGGGACTTGCTCCATTTCGGATGCAAGCCCTTTTCTTTGATTTGTTAAGACACGCGAAGTGAAGATGACTATATGAAAAGAGAAAATGTCGCGCGCCATCTGATAGTGCTTCTCATCTGCTCTTTACTTATTGGCCTATCTGGCTACGGACAGACCGATGCGGGCAATGGGGGAGACAGCTCAATCAGCAAAGGGGAATTCACTGCAGAAATCAACGGACTCAGGCTCTGGTACAAAGTCTCGGGGAACGGCCCGGTTTGCATACTCCCAACTCCCGGTTGGGGTCCAAGCAGCGAACTCTACTACCTGAAGCTGAAGCCGCTTGAGTCAATGTTCACGATGATCTACCTGGATACCCGCGGTTCGGGCCGTTCAGAGCGGCCTGACCTGCATGCATATGCCATGCGTGATTTTGTTGCCGATATCGAAGGGCTCAGAAGACATATGGGAGTCGAAACCATGTGGCTGATGGGACATTCCGATGGCAGCCGCATGATCCTCAACTATGCGAGCGAACATAGCGATCGTGTGGAGGGGATGATTCTGGTGGACGCACCGGCGGGGAACACCTCAAAGAGCAACGACAGAATACTGCGGATGCAGCTAAGAAGAAACGAACCGTGGTTTGACAGCGCATTTGCCGCATTTCAAAGGGTTCCCGCCACGCAGACCGAATTCGAAACCAACATGCGCAGCATTATACCGTTCTTTTTCTCCTCCGTCGAGAACGTGGAAAAGAACCGGGACACCTTTGAGAAGACAGGTTTTTCGTTTGATGCCCAGCGGGGGAGTGGGCAATCTGATCAATCTTCAGTAGATCTCGCAACGTTCTTGCCCGGCATGAAGATTCCTACACTAATTATTGTCGGAAACGATGATTTCATTTGCCCACCTCCTGCAGGGGAGTATTTCCATAGGGAGATCGTGAACTCAAAACTCTTGGTCATTGAGAACGCTGGACACTTTCCGTGGCTAGAGCAGCCGGAACAGTTCTTTGGCGGCATACAAGCATTTCTACCCAAACTAGGGTATCAGAAAGCGGACAGATGATCTCCCGCGGACCGCGTTGGAGATCGGCCTTTTGCGAGGAACGCCAAGGGGAAGCACAAGAGTCATGATTGGGTGCCCAACTGATCTGGGATGAACAGTTTCTGCGCTCGACAGATGCCTCTCTTCGATGTCTACATATTTGTCGATTGGAGTGCTCGCAACAGGAAGAGTCCCGCTCGTCCATCTCGCGAGGGCTCAGTTGTCGATTTTGGGCCCGGGCGAACGACTATGGAGTAGAAACTCTGTGATTCAATAGCATGCGAGGGGGATGAAGTTTGTGGCCTTGGGTTTCGCGAGGAGACTGAATCTCACGGAAGCAAAGAAAGTCCGCGTAATTGGCAAACCCGTGAACGTGAGGCAGGCGAACTGATGTTACTGTAGAAAGGGGACACCAATGGCACAGACAACACACAAGATCACATCTGGGAGAAACTTTCCGCCTACCAGAAGCTGATCAGTGCGGCTGGCTCAAGGACAGATACGGCCTCTCGTGGCAGATCACTCCCACAGCGATGGAGGAGATGACGAGCAGTGGAACAAAAGAACAGATTGGGCGTGTGACACGGGCATTCTTGTCGATGAAGAAGTATAACCGTGCGGAATTAACGAAAGCGTACGAGGGGAGAGAGCGTACTATGAGCACTCAACATGCAAACAAACGAAAGCTAGTCCTCAATGCATTCATGTCGATAGACGGAATCATGCAGGCTCCAGGCGGGCCTGAAGAAGACCCGATGGGCGATTTCAGCCATGGCGGATGGTCAGTGAACTACTGGGACGAAATGACTATGAATATTATGAATGAAGCATTATCGGAACCGTTTGAACTGTTGCTTGGCCGGAGGACCTACGAGATTTTCGCTGCACATTGGCCATTCGTCAAGAACGATCCGGAAAAACTGAACCAGATGGCGGCTGACAGGCTGAACAGCGCCAGGAAATATGTTGTCTCCAAGACGCTTTCCAGAGCAGATTGGACAAACTCCGTTCTGATCAAAGGGGACGTCGCGAGAGCCATCGAGAAGCTCAAGAACCAGGATGGCCCTGAAATCCAGGTTCACGGCAGCAGCAATCTGATTCAAACGCTTTTACAGAGCAATCTTGTTGACGAATGCCGGTTGTGGATTTTTCCCGTGGTTCTCGGTAGGGGGAAACGTCTCTTCGGAGATGGGGCCCATGCCGGCGCATGGAAACTGGCTGACTCGAAAACCTCGACAAGCGGTGTCCTTATCACCACATACACACCAGCGGGAGAGATTCAAAGGGGTTCAGCCGCACTCGAGGTGCCGACTGAGGCGGAACTTGCGCGACGGAAGAAAATGCGCGATGAAGAGAAACATGTTTGAAGCCAGGGGGGCATGATCTGTGAGAAACGTCGCATTCGGAATCAATATTACCGTCGACGGTTGTTGCGACCATACGCAAGTCATTGCTGACGACGAGTTACATGAATACTCCACTGACCTCCTGCGGGGTGTGGATCTTGTTGTGTTCGGGCGGAAGACGTATCAACTGTTTGAACCCTATTGGTCCGCTGTCGCCAGAAACCAGTCTGAGACCAGCGCGGTGAACGAATTTGCCCGAACAATTGACTCGCTCGAAAAGATCGTCTTCTCAACAACGTTAACGAGGGTTGAATGGAGGAATACAAGAATCTTGCGCGCAAACCTTCGGGACGAAATTGGGAAGTTGAAAAGTCAGGAGGGCAAAGACATATCCATCGGCGGTCTGAGTATTGCCTCGCAGCTTGCACAGTTCGATCTTATCGATGATTATCATTTTGTAGTCCAGCCATTTGTAGCGGGAAAGGGCCCGCGCTTGTTTGAGTCCCGCGGTATCAACGAGAGTCTTCAATTGAAACTCGTCGGGTCCAAAACGTTTCGATCTGGAGTTGTTGCGATTCACTACAAAAGACGTTGAGCGTGACGGAGGCTATCACAAGTCGACCGGCGGTAGCGCGTTTAAGATTCCGCCGGCGTTCCGGGATCCACAAGGATTTCTGGAGGTCAAAGTACTCGACGCTAAAGGAATGAATGCCGCCACGATGAAAACCTCCGCCTCGGCTTTTCGGAGCAACAATTGGTCCTTTGAAGAGGGTCTCCCAACCGTCGGGCGGTTGCCCTCTTGCTCTACCGCGTCGGGGAGCCGGACGTCTTGCGGGGGAGCACATATCCCCGCAACTCTGCCTCACGTTCGCGCACAAGAGACGCCGCCGTTGCACGCGCGGCGTTCCAGGTGCGGATATCCTGTCCAGGCACCGCGTCTGCATACTGCTGCAACAGCCGTTCGGCTAGTACACTCCGATGTCCAGCCTCTACAATGGGGATGGCTTCGAGAAATACCGGCACCGCGTCTGCGCTCAGTCTGAAGGTGTACTTCGGATCAAACTTCCCGTCGGTGACCATTCGTGCCATGTTCACACGAGCTACGAGCGCATCGGGGTTCACAGCGTTCATCCCCATCAGAACGACGTAGCCCGACACGGCCATGGCAAAGGGAAGCAAGTTCCGCTTTTCCCGGAGAACCGTCGCGCAGAAAAGGAGAAGGGTCAGCGCGATCCAGATGAGGATCGCAGCGGCATTGACGCGCGAAGTCGTCAGCCCGTAGGCCTCCATGTAGAGGGAGAGCCTGTGCATCGCCGAAACGAGCATCACGCCAAGGAGGGCGACCATCACGATCGAGAGCGCGCGAATGAGTCGACGCTCGCGTGGGTGTTCGGCCTGGAATAGCCAATCGGCCGTCAAGAGCAGGGGAAGGCTCAAGGCGGCAACGGCGATCAGCTCAAAGAAACCACGCCGGGCATATTGCGCATACGTGAGCGATGGCGTGCCCAGGACTTCGGTGTGGCCTCCGAAGAAGTAGGAGATCTGGAGCACAACGAACGTTCCGAACAGCACATCCAGCGAGCCGAGGAGAATTGCAATCTCTGTTACCCCGAGTGAGACCCGCCTGGGGTAGAGCATGGGGAATGAGACAAATTCCGCGGCAAAGAAGCGACCGCGCAGCCAACCACCGACCGTCCAGCTCAGAAGGGCAATGAGAGCGGCATGGCCCATGAGCGTCCAGATATCGATCCGGAGAACCTCAGTGATCAGGTATTCGAACTTTGTGTCAGCAGACGTGAGCAGCGATCCGAACAGCAGCAGCGCAGGAACGGCCAGCGCTATCCCGAGCCACACGCGACCCCGGCGTGTACGCTGGCCTTCTCCCTCCCCGCACCCGGCGCGAAGGTCGCGGAGGAGAAGAAAGCCGAACCCAACGGAGACGTTGATTATCTGGATCAGTGATTGATGGAGATGGTTAAAGAATGTCATGCGCGCGAGATCTCCTGTGCGCTTTCGCGCGGTCACCAGGAGTGCCGCAGCGAGCGTCGCCAGGAAGTTGAACCCGGCTAGATCGGAGGAGTCGCGCCACGAAAAGCAGGCGGCACTGAGAAGGCCAAAGCAGGCGATCGGCCAAGCCTCAAGCGGTATCGGGTCATGCAGTCGGCGGCTGAGGAAGCCGATTGCGGCAAAAATGAGGAGCGAGACCAGGGTGAAGTTGACGCCCCAGGGGTGCACTCTGAGGAGGAGATCTCCGGCAAGTGCAAGAAGGAGCGTGGTAAGGAGCAGGAATCGCGCTACGGCTGAATCTGGTGCCATCGGTCTTTGCCTTTATGATTTGGATGCCAGAGTACTTTGTCCAACAAAGTTAAGTGACAAAAAAAAGAAACTCAGTGCGAGCTCCGGATCACTTTCTCCAGGCCCTCGAGGTGGTTTTGGAACGCCCTGCGCCCGGCCTCGGTGACCATGTACGAAGTCTGGGGTTTCCGGCCCACAAACTCCTTCTTCACCTTCACGTAGCGGTGCTCTTCCAGGACCTTGAGATGGCTGGCGAGATTTCCATCGGTGACGCCGAGTAATGAGCGGAGTGTGGTGAAATCCGTCGGATCGCCCACGAGGAGGACCGACATGATCCCCAGCCGGACCCTGTTCTCGAAGACCGGGTTGAGTTGTGCGATGACGGAACTCACTTGCGGTACTTCCGGAAGAAGAGAACCCCGTAGACAATGTGGAGCACGCCGAACCCGGCAGCCCAGAAGTACAGGCCGAATTCTGGGAAGAGAGCGGCAGTAATGCCGAGGAGGATCTCGATCAGTCCCAGCGTCCTCACCTCTCCGAACGTGAACGACCCGGCGCTGAAGATCCCAAGTCCGTAGAAGAGAAGCATCGACGGGACAACCGGCCAGAGCGGGCCACGATAGAACAACAGCAGCGTCATGAAAGCACCGACCAGGATAGGGACTGCGAACGAAAGCACCAGGTGCCGCATCACCGTCCCGTTTACGGGCTCGGCGTGCTTCCGGATGATCCGTCGTGAGAAGAACCACGCTATCGAAAGCGCCAGCACAAGCACCACCACGCCCAGCAGCACGAGGCTTACCCGGGTGTCGGGCTCCAGGTCGGCCACCGTCGTGTAATAATTGAGCACAACCCTGTCCGCGGTGAACATTTCCGAAGCCGCCCAGGCGCCCAGCAGGGCGACGACACCGGCGCCGATCCCTGCAAAACCGCTTAAGGAGATGAATTTCGTGGAGCGCTCCATGATGGAGCGGATCTCGGCAATGTCCCGGAGTCCTGAGTCGACGTCTGTCATGGTATCCCCTAAAAGTACTTTGTGCCACAAAGTACAATACTGGAAAATCAAAATCAAGTAGAATGTTTCCTCGCTCTCCGGGAGTGTCAATATGAACTCCAAATTGGGAAACCGGGAAAATGAATTCTGATGCCGCACCTCCAAGGTTTTCCCTCAGTGGCGGGGCATTCGCCCTGGGCGGACACGCGTCTCAAAGAACCCCGATGGTCGTCACACGCGTCGGGAAGAGCCGCCCGGGCCCCCATGAATACTGGAAGGCCCGCTGATTGCCAGGGCAAATTACCAAGGGGGTGAGGGGTCTGAAAGAACTGGGCTGTCCGTGTATTTGTTGTGGAAAGCGAGTTGAATCGGTCCGAAAGATAGTCGTCATTCATAGTCATTGGCTCGGTGCAGTATCGATAGCGGCGACTAAACATTGCGTTGCCGCAGCTCAACCGCGAGCCGTTAGCACCCAAGGTGAATCATGCGATATCTTGCAGTCCTATTTGCCACATTAGTTCTCGCAGCCTGCGGCACGTCTCCAGTCACGCGCGGTGGATACCAGGCGGTGAGTCCCACTCAGGTACTTGCTCCTGAACAGGAGAAAGCGTCAATAGATTCAGTCCTACAATTTTTGCTTACAGCAGCCGCTACTGATTTTCATACCCACCGACCACCGGATCCTGTTCGCTTTCGTGATGTGCGCATTGGGCACGTTATGACTCCTAGTGGAGAAGCGCAGTACATGTTGTGCGGCCAGTTTCTGCCAGCGCAGCAAGGGGACAAGGCCGAATGGACGCCTTTCACGACGATCAAGACCTCGGATTACGAACAGTGGATTGGGGCTCAAGCCGCGGGTTTCTTCTGCCAGGGCTCAGCGGTCATATGGGACAAGGAGGGCGATTTGTCGTCCTCGTTGCAGAGCCGACTTGATTCTCTGCGATAGGTCGGCGCGGCTTAATTCAGTCGTTTGGCAGCAGTGAACGGATAGACCTTTTCGCTCCAAGAGCGCCCCGCTGAATCGATCATTCTGATGTTCCCCTCCCGACGCTGCAATAAAGTGGATTGCTCTTTTCCCCCCGCCAATTGACTCTCGGCCTCCTCTCCCCTATATTTCCCCCGTACCGTCTCTTCCTCATGCCGTCGGACATTTAAAAAAGGGGGAAAGTGAAGTCAGCTATTCATCAAATAAAACCCTGGGCATTATCGACTGCATTTTCAATTTGAGGGGAAGATGAGATACACACTCACGCTTGTTACATGCGCGGTGCTGTTGCAGGGGAATCTCCGCGCGCAACCCGAAATCGCGAACAAATTTGTCTACCGTTCACATACATACAATGGGGCGACACTGCCATACAGGCTGTTCATTCCCGACGCGTATTCAAGTGCCAAGCGCTACCCCCTTATATTGGTGCTCCACAGTGCCGGACACCGTGGAACGGACAACAACATTCACATTACGTCGACGCGGATGGCCACCTGCTGGGCAGATTCCGCAGCTCAGACGAAGCACCCCTGTTTTGTCGTGGCTCCCCAGTGTCCGCCCAATGGCGGCTGGAGTTCTTCGGATCCCACATCCCCTATTCGCCCCGAGCTTGCAACGACGAACGACATTTTGGATTCACTTGCCAGGGAATTCTCCATTGACACAAACCGGATCTACGTTACCGGCTTCTCGATGGGTGGAAGCGGAACGTGGGACATCATAATGCGGTTTCCCGAGCGTTTCGCTGCCGCTGTCCCGATGAGCGGGGGCGCGAATCCGGCGTACGCCTACAAATGTGCCGATGTTCCCATCTGGAATTTCCACGGTACAGTTGACCAGCTCGTCCCCGTCCAATATTCACGCGTGATGATTGATTCGCTCCGAGCTCTAGGCAGATCGGTGGTGTACACTGATTGCCACAACCTGGACTGCTCCGGACTCCCGGACAGCACCATTGCCATGGAGGTCGGGAGTCACGAGGAGCTCTTCTACACGGAGATTAAGGACTTCGGGCATACGTATGGAATCTGGGGTACCACCAGCAATTATCCCTTCCTCCCTCCCTGGATGTTTGACAAGTATAAGAAGCGGCCGGGATCGATATCGCTCACCAACCTAAAATCGTACACGACGCTCAGCGGTAATGCAACGATAAACTGGGGCTCGTCAACGGGAGACAGCGTGGAAATCTGGTTTTCGCCTGACGCAGGAACGTCCTGGCAGGCCGTTGGGAACGCCCCGAACGCAGGGACATTCGTCTGGAACAGTGCTCTCGTGCCGGACTGCGCATTCGGATCCATCAAACTGTTCCTGAAGACCGTGGGCGGGTTCATCATTGGGAGCGACCGCTCCTCCTATTTCGCCGTCAACAATACACAGAACGGTCCGCCATTCATAAGGCTGCTCAACGAAGAGTTCGCCACCGGAGTTGTCTTTGCGCAGGACTCGCTCGACTTGAGTATCCTCGCCGGGGACCCCGCAGGGGCCTCAATGGCCGCTTCGCTCCTGTACAGCGGCGATGGTGGCTCAACATTCGGCCAATTCGACTCCTTCACAGCTGCCACGAATCCTGCGCCGCAGATGAGGCGGATCGGCATTGCTTCTCTCGCCAATAGTAACCAGGCGGTTGTAGCGCTAACCGTCGATAACGGGAAAACGACCTCACGCGCGAAGAGTTTCCCCTTTGCCAAGATCACACCCCGGTTACCGGGGACGGCCGTCACGCGCACTGCCGGATCTTCAGGGGCGACGGTGACAATCCACGTGCTTTCTCCTTCGGCGCTTACAGGACATCACTACCAGGTGAAATTTGATGATACATCCTTTGCAGAGAAACAGTACATGGTGCGGGATGTGGACCTCGGAACCACAGTCGTCCAACATGCCACAGAACTTGATGGCGTGAAGGAAGGTCCTCTCTTTGACGGCATTCGTCTTGTGATTGCCGATGTCACGGTGCCGCGCGTCAATACCGACAGCACGCGCTGGACCAAGGGGTCTGCAACCCTGAAAGCGAGTGTTCGTGTTCCGTCCGGCGGGAAACCCAACTTCAATGACTACCGGATCACGTTGTTCTCCACCGTCGTTGACACATCGAAGAGCGGCTTTGGGCCGGATGCCACGCCGATGAAGTTCCTTGTGTGGAATCTGACGAAAAACAGGAAGGTCGATGTTGTCTATTACAATTCCAACGGCGACAACACGATCGGGCCCGACGTCAGGATTGACATCCTTGAGCCCGATTCCACGGCGAGCCTTGCGCCGGCCTGGTTATTGATCTTTCTTGGGCAGGCGGGAGACACCTTGCCTGTGCCCGGAGATCAATTTGTTCTAAGCACTGTGAAGCCGCTGACTTCGTCCGATGTGTACGACTTCACCGGCACAATTTCCTCAGTCCAGCCGGATACGGCCCCACTGGCGTTCTCGCTCGAGCAAAACTACCCCAACCCGTTTAACCCAGTCACCACAATCAGCTTCGGGCTGGCGATGCCGGTGAACGTGAACCTGATGATGTATGACATTCTGGGCCGAAGGGTGGCTGTGCTCGTGAATGAGAGAATGGGAGCGGGCTACCACCAGGTGAAATTCGACGGAACCCATCTGGCATCAGGTGTCTATTTCTATCGCATTCAGGCTGGCAGTTTTGTGGAGACGAAGAAGTTGTTGTTGGTGCGGTAGCGATCATGGCAGGCAACTATAAAGGCGGTCCGAAGTCCAAGGGCCGCCTTTTCCATTGCCCACGCTCGTTTCAGGTGGCCTTCTTTTCAATATGGAATCGTGTTCTTAAGGAGATGCAATTATGTCAAACGCCCAACCCAACCTCGGGACTGTGGTATCTCTCTGGCGGTATCCGGTAAAGTCCATGATGGGAGAGGAACTGAATGCCGCTGAAGTCACTGAACGCGGGCTCGTTGGAGATCGTGCGTACGCCTTGATCGATCCGACCAGTGGAAAGGTAGCGAGTGCGAAGAACCCCCGGAAGTGGGCGAAGCTCTTCGCCTTCCGGGCTGCCTATATCGAGCCTCCGCGTGTTGGTAAAGATATTCCTCCGTTTCGGATTATTCTCCCGGATGGCAACATCGTTACCACCCAACAAACGGACCTCAACCAGATTCTTTCGAGGGTGCTCGAGCGAGAAGTAACACTTGGGGCAACAGCGCCAGAGACACCAAGCCTCGAGGAGTACTGGCCAGATATGGGCGGTCTCGCCCACAGAGAAACCATAACGGATGAGTCCATGCTGCCTGGTACATTTTTCGACGGCGCTGTTATCCACGTGCTGACGACCGCAACCATTGACCGGATGCGGGAACTGTATCCACAAGGGCGCTTTGAAGTTCGCCGCTTTCGCCCGAACATTGTGGTCGAGTCTTCAAGGGATGAAAAGGGTTTCATTGAGAATGATTGGATTGGCCACACGCTTGCCATAGGAGCCGGGGTTCAATTGAACATCCTCCGTGCCTGCCCGCGTTGCGTCATGACGACACTGCCCCAAGCGGATTTGCCAAAAGATCCAGGGATCCTACGAACAGCGGCTCAGTACAATCAGGGGAATGTCGGCGTTTATGCGGCCGTTCTGCGAGGTGGAACGATCCATCAAGGTGATCCGGTCCGGCTCCAGCAATAATCCGTAAACGCACGCCAACATTCGCAACACACACCCCCAGATGCACGATAGGCAGAGAAACTCGGAGCGATGGCTCCGCACTCAGGGAACAATCCTGTGACACGGCCTGTTGCACTAGGTACCGCAAATGACCTGTTGTTTTGATGCACACACACAATATCGTGGAAGGAGCAACAACGGTGAAAGCTATTATCGTATTGTTCATTTCAGCTCTGGTGCTGGCTGGTTGTGCAGGGCAAAACCGTGATCTGGTGCCCTTGGGAAAACAGCTGGATGCATATGCAAATGCCCACAACATCGATGGATTTGCCGGAATGCTTGCCGACGATGCTATCGCAAAAGCCCCGGACGGAACCGTGCACAAGAGCAAGGACTCCGTGAAGGCCTGGATGAGTGGAATGATGTCTGGGTTCCACGTCGATTCGCGGGGATGGCAGCAATCGGGTGACACGATATCGTGGATGTCCACCGTTCGCTCAGACGCCTTTGCCGTCATGGGTGTCAATCCGCTACAAGTGAACACAATGGCGGTCTTTGCCGGCGACAAAATTCACTACTTCGAGGCCAACCTGGACGAGGAAACGGCAGGGAAAATGCTTTTCCTCCGATTCTACAATGATGTCGTGAACGGAGGGAATATCAATGCAATCGATAAGTACGTTGCCGAGGACTTAATCGAGCACCAGGTTCTCCCCCCGGGGGCATCAAAAGGGCTTGCAGGCGTGAAGTGGTACTTCAAGATGATTCACGAGGCTTACCCGGATCTGCACGGGACGCCTTCGCTCGTCCTCGCAGACGGCGACAAAGTTTTCGTCTACGCTACATGGGAGGGGACGAACAAGGGAAGGTTCATGGGCAAGTCTCCAACCAACAAGAGAACCTCCTGGGGGGTGGTTGATGTAATTCGCATCGTCGACGGGAAGGCAGTGGAGCATTGGGGCTGGGAGGACGAGACTGGAGCTACAGAGCAATCCTCAAGCAAGTGATCCGGGACGTTCTGCACGGATCACCGGCAATTTCACGTAGACGAAGAAGAAGGTCGTATTGAAGTTGATTTCTCACAATTAACGTCTCAAAGCCCAGCACATCGCGGCACGTGCTGGGCTTTCGTTTTTCAATATGATACAGTGACTCACGCCGTTTCACCTGCTGCTTGTGAGGGAATGGGTGGTATGCTAATACTGCAGTATTGGGCAAGTGCTTGATAGAACTCTTGCCGGTTTCTGATCAGAGATTCGGTTCTTAGGCCAGTGATCGTTTTGATCAGCTTGTCGTCTGTTAGGGTAATTCTTCCGGCCGCGGTAGCAATGGAACAAACCTTCCTCCGAGTGAAATGCGCGTGTGCTCATGGTGGGCGGGGCTCCTGGCCGATTGATCGAGTCCACGATCATTCTAAATCTCAACACACCGTGCGTGCTCAACGACGTCTCATGGATCAAACCCGGTAAGGCCATTTTCCCCTGGTGGCCCGGCTTCTTTTGCGACGCGCCGGAAGTACCCAGCAAGCTCGGCCTCGAGAACCAGAAGTACTACATAGATTTTGCGTCACAAAACGGTTTCTCCTCTCTCGAACTTGAGCCTCCCTGGTACGGCCCTGAAGAAGACTGTATCGAGCACCCTGAAAAGTTCGACATCACAAAGCCGGTTCCCGATCTGCGTTTGCCTGAACTCATTGAATACGGGAAGAACAAAGGAGTACGCTTCTTTGTCTGGGCACACTGGCAGAACGTGGACCGGCAGGCCGATTCAGCATTCCCGCTGTACAGGTCGTGGGGCGCGGCGGGGGTGAAAATCGACTTCATGAACCGTGACGACCAGGAGATGGTCCGTTGGTACCAGATGATCCTGAAGAAAGCTGCGGCGCACCAGCTGATGGTCCTCTTCCACGGCGCCTATAAGCCTACGGGGACACAGCGAACATATCCGAACCTCGTGACGCTGGAAGGGGTCCTGGGCGGACGGACCGGATGCAGACAGACGGCCGGTGGATGTCACGGTTCGCCATACAAAAGTAACGAAATACAGTTCACTTCGTGCGTGGCTAGCAAAAGGGGGAGGACTGGCGGTGAAGATACGGCAAGTAGATCCCGGCAATTGATCATGAATGGGGTTCACTCGTTGTTTGACACTGACAGACATGTATCGCATGACCGGTAAGAAACCATAGTCCCGCATCTCGTGTTATTCCGTCTATGAGTTATTCGGCCACCCACGCCGCGCTCGGAGGCATTGCCGAGAACTGAGGAGGCGAAATGAATCTATTCGAATCTGCCCGAGAGCACATGCAAGACGCTGGGCCTATCTTTTCCCTATTAAATCGACAATAAACGCGTACTTCAACGCCGTCAGCTTCTGGCGTTCGAAGCGGCCGGACTCTCCTGAATGCCCCGCCCCCATGTTTACTTTAAAAATGACGGGATTCTTGCCAGTGTTGTGCTCCCGTATCTTTGCCACCCACTTGGCAGGGGAGAAATAGGGAACCTGCGTGTCATTCAATCCGCCGGTGGCAAGAATTGCGGGATAAGCGGCATCCTTCACATTGTCGTAGGGCGACCAACTCAACATATACTCGTATTGCTCCTTGATGCCCGGGTCTCCCCACTCGTCGTACTCAAGGGTCGTGAGGGGAAGATTAGGGTTCTCGATATCGGTAACAACGTCCATCCAGGGGACGTCGGCGAGCACACCACGAAAGAGGTCAGGCCGCATATTGGTGACGCCTCCCATGAGCATTCCACCCGCACTCCCCCCGTTGGCAAAGAGCCTCTCCGTTGAGGTGAATTTCTCGTCGACCAGAAACTGTGCGCAGGCGATGAAGTCGGTGAATGTGTTCTTTTTCTTTAAGAACTTCCCGTCGTCGTACCATTGCCGCCCCATCTCCTGTCCCCCGCGTACGTGCGCGATTCCGTAAACGAATCCACGATCGAGCAGGCTGATGACCGATGAGTTGAAATATGGGTCACTGCTTGCACCATACGAACCGTACGCGTACAGGAGCATCGGGTTGGAGCGGTCGTGCTTGAAGAGAGAGGTCTTATAGACAATGCTGATCGGGATCTTAACGCCGTCGCTGGCCGAGGCCATGACTCTCTTGGTTTCGTAGAGCGCGCCATCGTAACCCCCGCCGACCTTTTGCTGCTTAAGCTGCACCTTCTGGCGTGATGCCAGGTTGTACATGTAATCCGAGCGAGGCGCGGTGAGCGAAGAATAGCTGTAGCGTATACTGTCGAGCGTGTACGCATCGGTGGCCGGGTACATCCACGCGACATATGCCTGCTCAGCAAAGTCCACGTAGTGCGACTGCCGGGACTTGCGATCGGTAACCTGGATTTGGGTCAGGCCTCCAATTCTTTGCTGTGCCACGATGTACCCTGTAAACACGACTGCTTGCTCCAGCAATGCATCTGCCTGGTGCGGAATGACGTCTTTCCAGTTCCTCATCCCGGGGTTGCGTATCGGTGTGCGGACGAGCTTGAAGTTGTTGGCATCCTTGTTTGTGTGTATGTAAAACTGATCACCCTCATAGTCTTCGACGCTGTAGAGGACGTTATGACGGCGCCGCTGGATAAGGACGGGCTGAGCATCTGGTCGGTCTGCAGCAAGGTAGCGCCATTCACTTGTGAGCGTGCTCTGGCACGCTATGAAGATGAACTTGTGATCGCGCGTCGTGGAGAGAAGGACTTCGAACGTGCTGTCCGGCTCACGGTACACCTCACGGTCTGAAGCAGGGGTGGTGCCAATTGTGTGTCTCATGACCTTGTAGGCGCGGATCGTGTGGTCGTTGACTACGTAGAAGAGAGTCGTATTGTCATTTGCCCATTCGTAGTTGCCGCTGGTGTTGGGAATAATTTCCGGCAAAGACGTTGACGTCGCGATGTTCTTTATGTGAAGTGCACACTGCCGATCTCCCGTGGTGTCGATTCCGTATGCGAGCAGGCTATTCCCCAGGCTCACCGAGTATCCGCGGACCATGAATATCTGGTGTCCGATGGCCATCTGGGGGACGTCGAGGAAGACTTCTTCGCTGGATGAGAGATCCCCCTTTTTGCGACAGTGGAACGGATACTGCTTCCCCTCATCGTAACGGATATAGTACCAGTATCCATTCTCTTTGGTCGGCAACGACTCATACTTCTGTTCGATGCGCGCAACAATCTCGTCGTAGATTGCCTTTTGGAGATTTTCCGTGTGTCCAAGCATCGCCTCCGTGTATGCATTTTCGGCGCGGAGGTGCTGAATGACCGAGCTGTCGACACGGTTGTTCAGCCAGTAGTAGTCGTCGGTGCGCTTGTTTCCGTACTCGACGAATTCCTTTGGGATCCTTTTGGCCTTCGGAGGTTCCGGCTGCGCGCAGCCGAGGAGCAAGAGTGAAACGGAGATCGCAAAGATGAAAGTGATTCTCTTCATGGTCGCATCCTCTTTTTCGAACGGTAGCTGAAGATACGAAAGCGCGACGGGAAGGACAACGGGGAAACCACATCAGTGGGTTTTCTTGTCATTTTCAGCGAATATTTGAAAATTGCGGTGGAATATCGTACATCAGCTGGACCGTTGTCGTCACGTGTCGGGGTCTCGAATCCAGCCGTATTCATGGGGTGCACCGTGACTGAACAATCGACACAAGCCGCTTCTGTAACTGTCGCACTCACGGTGATTACTCTCATCGCGTTTGCGTCAAATTCCTTGTTGTGTAGAACAGCGCTGGCGAGCAGGGTGATGGCAATTCTTGATTCCCTGTGTTACGCTCGTTATCATGAAGAACCGACCCACCAACGCAACTTCACGAAGGCCGGCGAATCAAGCATTCTGTGACAGTAGCCGGATCATCCAAGAATTCCAATAGATCAATGACGAACGGAGCACAAGAAGGAGCGTCAAGATGGATGTTAGGAAAAGATTCCACGGTTGGCCGGCGCTATCTCAAACTGTAATTGCTCTGGTCGGTCTCCAGATGCTGAGTGGCTTTGTGGCGGCGGAGGACGTTGTGCAGGAGGAGGTTCAGAAAGGGTCGACAGTGGGTAACACACAAACCACGAATAGGGACGTGTTTGAGGAAATCGGAGAGCGAGACATAGCGGCGCGTCGGGGACAACTCAAAGAAATCCGCCCACCGAACCTGCCGCGCAAGATGTTGTCGGGCGGAAAGGCCGACCTCTCTGCGGCCTTCACACCGACGGAGAAACTCGATACGCCGGAGGAACTGAATGCTGAGCTGGCACGGCAGAGGCTCCTGTATGCGCCGTTCCTCGAAGATTTCGCGCCTGTGCTGCCGTCCTTGCGGGAAACGTTACGGCTGCAGGAGTTCCAGTGGCGCCTGGAAACCGAGGCCGACCGCACGGATTTCCAGCACGCGCTGAGCGGTGCGGGTGACTGGACTGCGATCAACGTACCCCACTTCGGCGGACCGATCGGACGTGCTGTTGCGTACTACCGGACAACGTTTCGGATAACGCGAGCAATGCTTGAGAAGGGCGCGCTGTTTGTGCGGTTCGGCGCAGTGGACTACAAAGCCCACGTGTTCGTCAATGGACATTACCTTGGCTCGCACGAGGGCTTCTTCGCGCCATTTGAGTTCGAGTGTATCGCATCCGTGCGCGAAGGCGACAACATTCTGCTGGTGAAAGTCGAAAACGACGCAATATACATGGGCAACGACTCGTGGGGCCAGGCGGAGGAAGGAGATAAAATGTACGCCGCCACGAACCTCGGATGGGACGATCCGGAACAAGGCTGGCACCATTGCCCACCCGGCTTCGGAATCTATCAGGATGTGACGGTCGAGGCACGAGCCCTACTGTATGTGGCCGACCTCTGGGTACGCCCGTTGCCGGATGCCGAGCGCGCCGAGGCATGGATCGAGGTTTGGAACCGGGAACGCCGAAACCGGCCTGCCTCGGTTGAAATCTCAGTGTTCGGTCAGAATTTCCAACAGACCGTCATCAGCCAGCTCCGGTTTACGCCTGGGGCAAGAATTATCCCCGGTGTCGGAGATCTCCAGAAGCCGACCGACAACCAGGACGTGACGCTCACTATGGGTGCCGGCGCGAATCTAATCAAGGTCCCTCTTTCCATCCCACATCCGCGCCGCTGGGAGCTGCAGACCCCGTGGCTCTATCAGATCCAGGTCCGCCTGTTAGACGAGTCCGGGCGCATATTGGACGCCACTGAACGGCAATTCGGCATGCGCACTTTCCGGCAGGAGAACGATAAAGTGCCGCGAGGGAGGATGTTCCTCAACGGCCGGGAGATTAGACTTCGCGGCGCTAACACGATGGGTTTCGAGCAGCAGGATGTGTTCCGGAAAGACTTCCGGCAACTCGTTGACGACATGCTGCTCGCCAAGATCTGCAACATGAACTACCTGCGGCTCACGCAGCGCCCTGTCCAGCCCGAGGTCTATGAGTATTGCGACCGGCTCGGGCTGATGACACAGACCGACCTGCCGCTGTTCGGTTGCCTGCGCAACAACAAATTCGCCGAGGCGGTCCGCCAGACCGAAGAGATGGAGCGGTTGGTGCGCGGCCACGCCTGCAACATCATGATCACCTACATCAACGAACCGTTCCCCAACGCCAGCGGCAAACCTCACCGACACCTCGTCCGGAGTGACCTTGAGGCGTTCTTCGGAGCGGCTGACCGCGCCGTGCGCGTGTTGAACCCAGATCGCGTCATCAAACATGTCGAGGGCGATTACGATCCTCCCAGCGAAACATTGCCCGACAATCACTGCTATTGCGGATGGTACAACGGTCACGGACTTGAGCTCGGCAAGCTGCACCGGGGGTACTGGGTCCCGGTCAATCGCGACTGGCTGTACGCGTGTGGCGAGTTCGGAGCAGAAGGACTCGACCCCGCGGATCTCATGCGCCGCCACTATCCCCGCGAATGGATGCCGGGCACGAATGAATCCACCTGGTCGCCTGACTCCATTCCCGGCGCGCAGACAGGCAAGTTCCACTACATGTGGTTTGACACGCAGCATACACTTGAAGACTGGGTGCGCGCCAGCCAGCGTCACCAGGCTTGGGCGACGCGCCTTTTCGCTGAGCGATTCCGCCGTGACAACCAGATGGTGAGTTTTGCAATCCACTTGTTCATCGATGCGTTTCCTTCCAGCTGGATGAAGACGATCATGGACTGCGAGCGGCGGCCAAAACCGGCGTACTTTGCCTACCGGGACGCGCTCGAACCGCTGACTGTCAGCATTCGGACCGACCGCTGGACGTTCACCTCCGGCGAGGCGATGATGTTCGAGTTCTGGATCTGCAACGACACGCCTGAGACCCCTAAGAACGTCCGCTTGCGTTGGCAGATCGAACAGGGTGGTCGTGTGATCTTTGCCGCACAGGCTCCGGCCACCGTGGAGAGGACACGTGCGACGTTCCAGGGATTCCTCTCACACAGCGCGCCGCAAGTCGACCGACGGACTCCATACACCTTGCGCCTCGCACTTGCCGAGGGAGAGAAGATCCTGCGCGATACGGAGATCGAATACGAAGTCTTTCCGGATTTACCGGGCATGAAAAAGACGCCGGTCAGGATCATCGGTACCGGCAAGGCTCAACAACTGCTGCGCGAGTTGGGTGGAAGACCAGACGCCAAAACAACGTCGGTCTTTCTCATTGACGACTATGCCGCCTATAGGCGCCGCAGTGACGTCATTGACCGTGCCGTGGCTGCCGGTTCCCGGGCGGTGTTCATCGAACTGCCGGTCGGAGAGTACGAGATCGGTGGCACAACGGTGCGCGTTGAGGAGTGCGTGATGCGAGCTCGTGAGTTTGTGTCGCGGGCTACCGGACATCGTCTGGTGTCGGGGTTTGAGCCGGAAGATTTCAAGTGCTGGTACGATCCGAAGGCCGACTACTTCCGGCCGCTGCTGCCGACGGTATTCGAAGCCGACGGCTGGCAGCCAATCCTCACGAACGGTAATGGGATCTGGGGCAGCGGAGCCTGGAAGAAGATGTTCGCTGCAGCCGAAAGGCCCAGCGGGAAAGGCGCGTACATCATTTGCCAGGTCGAGCTGGCGGGAAGGACACGGCACAACCCCGTTGCCGGAATCTTTGCCCGTCGGTTGATCGAGGTGCAGTAGCGGCTCGATCGCCGTCGACTCCTGTCAAGCAGTTTCCCTGAGGTTCCGCACCGCCAGCGTCGCCGTCGCAATCAGATCCATCGCGGGCTGAAGCCCGAGGGGAGCAATGGCGTCGGTCGCCCGGCTCAGGCAGCCCAATAGCACCGTCCTGATCTCATCGAAACCTTCCGTGCGTGCGTGTAGACGCCAGTTCTTTGCAATGAGGGAGAAATCGGTTCCAGGCGCGATTTTCTCCCCAAGATGTATCCGGGCAGGATAATTCAGCCGGCCATCCAGAAGGTCTTCTTCGATATCATCTGAGTCGTCCAGTGCAAGAAGGACTTTCCCCAGCTCACTGACAAACTTGTTGACGAGGGGAATAGCTTCGGCCGCCCCCATGCGTTCACAGACCGCCGCGGAGCCGACCGAGAAGATAGCATCCACGAAGCCGTAGGCATGCAGCAGTTCATCGGCCGGCGCCGCAGGGTTTCTCTGCATTTCTGCGACTTTTGCGATTCCGGCCACCGTCGTCTGAAGTGCCGACCGGCAGTGTTCCCAGAAGGCGGCGTTCGTGTCAATGACTGAAGAGAAGGCCCGGTCTGCCTCAGACAAGAACAGCAACGGTGCAAGCGCAAGCTGAGTGTGGGGCAGATCTCCGTCTAAGAGATCATCCTGGAGACGGACAGCATAGAAAAGGGAAGTCTGCCCCCAAATGACCATGTCCAGGAACTCTGCGGAGAGGGCATCCTTTCCGTTACCTCCACGCTTGCCGAGCCAGCGGGGAAGCTCCTTCCAGTATGGTTGAATACCTTTCTGGCCCCACTCAGAAGGGGGGCGACGGGATTTTGCCTGAAGGAGACGATTGTACCGGAGAAATTCCCGCGCCAGCGAAGGCTCCCACGTCCCAACGAACCGTTCCAAACGTTCGAGAAGTGTGATCACTCTTCTCGTCCCAATTTAAGGAACCCACTCCTGATCTTTTCCCGCTCTCATGCGCTTGGGAGGCTGGAGGTCATCGTACATATCGACAAGCTCCCTGGCGGTTATGCACACCTTGCCCTCCCTGAGAGATTTCACGAACGCAGCCAGATCCTCTGTTCCGAGAGTGTACGGCGGATCATAGTTCGTCAGAACTGCATCGACAGCGCTATCTGGCGCGACCACAAGCGCGCGCAGAAGGTTAATATCATTGAGCGCTGCCTTTATGACCTGTTTGACCCTTGGGGTATGGGGATCCATGGGTACCTCCCTTTAGGAGAGTGAGAAATGCTGTTCGAGGTGATCCTTCGAACAGGGACTGATTCTTCATACTGCGCGATCGTCTACACCATCCCGCATTGACACTGATGGGGGAATTGGTGAGATATCTTATTGTTGGGCTCCAGCTGCTCGAGATCCAAGTTTCGATTCGATTGCGCCGAGTTTGCGTTGAAATTCCAGGGCTGTCACTGTCACGGAATCCGACTCCAGGTATTTCCGGAGATGGGTACGCGCCAGACCGAGTGATCCTCGTTCCAGATAGAGTTGCCCCAGCAGAGCGTGTGCCTCGGAGCAGGAACCGTTCAACACGAGGGCCGACTCCGCTTCTTTTTCTCCACCCGCCCGATCGCCCGTCAAGGCGAGCGCACGGGCGAGAGCGGAGCGGGGCGACGCGGTGCCGGGGTTCTCAACAATGGCATCGTGGAGAAACCTCGCACTGAGGCGTGGCTCGTCCATGTCGAGGAGAATTCTGCCAAGGGACTCGCACGCATCCCCCCAGGTTCCTTTCCTGTTCTTCAAGGCCTCCAGGAATCTCAACTCATTCGATCTGGCCTTCGCAGAGTCCCCATCCTTCCAGGCGAACGCGGCAAGAAGGCCATAGACATCAGGGTTGACCGGGCGCATAGTGAGCGCCTTTTCAAGTACCCCTCGCGCTTCGTCAAACCGTTTCATCTTGATCAGCACACGGGCATACTCAGGGTAAGCCGGCGGGTAGGCCATTTCAGACCGCACGACGGGCTCATACGCCTCCGCTGCGTCGGCGAATTTCTCGAGCCGGTCGTACGCCATGCCGAGGTTTTCGAGGACGATGCGGTTCCCGGGGGCAAACCTCAAGCCCTTTTCCAAGGCCGCGACGCGACACTGAAGATTGCCATGCAGGTAGCATCCTGCGAGCTCGACCATGGCGAGCTCAAAGGGCGTCACGCTTGATTTCAATAACTGGAGAACACGATAGTGTTTCCGCGCCTCGTCATGGTCTGTTCTCTCTTTACTTCCGACAAGGGCAGGGATCAACCACACACGGGGGGCGACGAATGACGAATCGAGCCTGATGGCTTCGTAGAGAAAGACTCCACCCCCGGGTTCGCCGCTCAAGATGTACGTCATCGCCTTCAGAAACGCTATCGTTGCACTGTCGGAGAGCATGCGCGGCATCCACGGCTCCAGGTCCTGATTCAAAACGCGGATTTCGAGAAACCTGAGGATATTGCTGGACACTGCCGACGTGGCATTTTCGAGTTCATCCAGTTGCCCGAAAGATGCAGTTGCGACATATCGCAGTCTGCCGGACCCGGGTTCCTGAAGTCTGAGCTGCAGAACGAATGCTGATTCAGCCCGGACAATTTCTCCGCCGAGATCGAAATCAGCACTCGCAAACACCTCATGGAATACGAGGACATCCGGCCTATCCGCCAGTTGGGTGGGAAGGTACGTGTACTCAACCAATCGTGCCCAGTCATCCACCCGGGGCTCGTGGCTCTCGTTGCGCACTGTCAAGAGTTGAAGTGCCACCTGATTCTTGTCTGCATGATGGGGTGATCGAGGGTTTTCGAACTGCCACAGCGCGGCAGCAGTGAGGACCACAGCCGCCGCAGCGGCCCCGATCAGCCGCCATCGATTTCTCAACGACCTTGCGAAAGTCCCAAGAACCCTGTGCGCGGTCCCTGAACCCGATGATTGGCTCCTGGTCTGACGGAGGTCCTCGACCATGTCAGTGATGCTTTGGTATCGGGAGCCAGCGTCTTTGGCGAGGGCCTTACGAAGAATCTCGTCAAGACCTGCTGGTACTTCCGGCCGCAAAGAGGAAAGCAGCGGGGGATCAGAATTCAGAATGGAGTATACAATCGCCTGCTCGTAGGAACTTTCGAAGGGAAGTCGTCCGGAGATCATCTCATACAGGAGCACGCCGAACGACCAGATGTCGGTTCGGTGATCAACGGGGTCGCCCCGCGCCTGCTCTGGCGACATGTGTGTGACCGTCCCAACCCTGCGGCCATCCGTGGTCACTCTGGTCGCTCCAGTCAGAAGCGCCAGCCCGAAGTCCACGATCCTTGGCTTTCCCTGACCCGTGAGCATGATGTTTGCGGGCTTGATGTCACGGTGTATGATGCCGTGACGGTGTGCCTCCGCCAGCCCCTCTCCCACCTGAATGGCAATATCGATGGCCTGGTTGATCGGCAGCAGCCCGCGGGAAATCTCCTTCTTGATGGTCATACCGTCGTAGTATTCCAGCACGATAAACGTCTGCCCGTCGTCAGTCTGATCGATATCATGAATAACGCCTATGCATTCGTGCTGGAGGGCAGACGCCGCCTTCGCTTCGTGGATGAATCGGAGCCTGGCTTCGGGATCGCGGGTCAGGCCAGGAGGAAGGAACTTGAGGGCAACGTTACGGTCGAGTTTGAGGTCAAGGGCTCTGTAAACGACTCCCATGCCCCCCCCGCCGAGGTGCTCGAGGATCTTGTAGTGGAAGACGGTCGTGCCGACCATGAAGCCTCCGGAGGACTACGCGTCGGCCAGGAACAGATAGCTGTTCTGGGGCAAAGATACGGTGGGAAAGGACGAGAGTCAAATCACCGAATTTGCCCTGCGCTACAATTGCCTTGCGATACAAGGTTCCTCTTGATAGCAGATACGACAAAGCCTGGGACGGCTGCGGTCGGAATTGGTCGTTCAATCAGGAACCTCTTCATCAGAGAGACGGTATTTGATAGTATTGATCTTGACTCAAGAATACTTCCTTTGTAGATTTTTGACCGAGCGTTGAAAATGTTTGGTCCATCCAGTCCAAGCCATTCTTCCATATTCTCGCTTGACCCGCGAGTTGCCTCTTCGGCGTGCATCCGCGGAATTCTCTTGGCTGTGATCGTTTTAGGTTCAATCCTCTTCTTCATCGGCTGTATGGCCACGAGCGCCAGCATCAACACATCGATGGATCCTGGCTTCGCAGGTGCAGACCTTCGACGGGTTCCTGCCTTTCCGATCAGAAACACCGCCGACAAGTTGCGGAGAGAAATGGCGCGCGATCCCCGTGGACGCATCAACTTGACCTGCGTCTGGCACAGACTCTACCCCTGGGGAAGGCGCACAACCTGGAGATCAGTGCGGATGTGCTGAATCTTTTGAATTTGCTGAATCCGTCGTGGGGGTCGGTGCAGTATGTCCCGTATCAAATTGTTCCGGTGCTTCGGTTCTATCAGGTGGATATTTTGGGGCGTCCGCTGTTCCAGTGGGCCCCTCGGACGACGCCCCTGGTTTCCGATCCTCTTCTGTCTCGCTGGCGAGTCAGGCTCGGCATGAGGTACTCCTTCTGACAGTAGTGCGCCGACCGGAAGGCAACCTCGTCAGTACTCTTGACAGCCGGATCGCCAGATGCTATATTTCGTCCCAATCCCGCCGCTACATGTCTGCTGACGATGGATTCACTGCGATTGTGGGAGGGTTCATCATGCGTAAGAGCCACACCTTTCTTCCTTTGTTGGCCCGGCTGGCGGCCGCAGCAACCCTGCTTCTGTGTGTCAACGCCAATGGGGCCACTCGGGGAATCGCGGAACCTCCTGCTTCGTGTCCCTCCTGGGTCCATTCTGCAGTGTTCTACCAAATCTATCCACAAACCTTCTATGATTCCAACGGCGACGGCATAGGAGACCTCGAAGGAATCATTCAGAAGCTGGACTATGTCAAGAGTCTTGGTGTGGATGCATTGTGGATCAACCCATTCTTCGATTCACCGTTTTGCGACGCCGGGTATGATATTTCCGACTACTTGCGTGTCGCCCCGCGGTACGGGACGAATGACGACGCACGGAGACTTTTCAGGGAGGCACACAAGCGGGGGCTTCATGTGCTCTTCGACTTTGTCGCCAGCTATACTTCGATGGAACATCCGTGGTTTAAAGCCTCGGCGCAGCAGGAAAAGGGTAAGTACTCAAACTGGTATATCTGGACCGACAACATCTGGCTGAATCCGCCGAAGAAATTTGAGGGTGCATTCATCAAAGGGCATGGAACCAGAAACGGGCAGTATATGCAGAACTTTTACTACTGCCAGCCTGCGCTAAACTATGGATTTGCCGCTCCTGACCCGGAACAAAAATGGGAACTACCCATCGATCACCCGGATGTCGTTGCTATGAAGGAAGAGATGAAGCGAGTGTTCCGTTTCTGGATGGACATGGGGGCGGACGGATTCAGGGCGGACATGGCAGGCGCGCTTGTGAAAGCCTCGGGCGTGGAGGGGACCCAGCAGTTTTTCACCCCACAGGAAGAGGGGACAAAACAATTCTGGCGCGAAATCCGTGATATCATCAACAAAGACTACCCCGATGCATTTATCGTGTCGGAATGGTCATATCCCTTGTCGGCTCTCGACGGGTGCTTCCATGCCGATTTCTTTCACTGGTTTGACGGATACAATGATCTCTTCCAGAAAGAGAGCTGGCGAATTCTAAACGGGTATTCGGAAGGGCACAGCTACTTTGACGTTGAGGGCAAAGGCGACATTGCATTCTTCCTCGAGAAGTACATGGACCAGTATGAGCGCACGAAAGGGAAGGGTTATGTCTGCATTCCGCTTGGGAATCATGACAACGCACGCCTGGGCAATCGACGGAGTGATGACGACATTGAAATCATTTATGCATTCGGTCTCACGATGCCAGGGGTTCCTTTTATCTACTACGGGAACGAGATCGGGATGCGTCAAATGCCTGAAAGCTGGCCCCAGGTGGAGGGAGCCTACCGGCCCCGGAATGGCGCCAGGACGCCCATGCAGTGGTCAAAGAGAACGAACCTTGGTTTCTCCGTAGCACCTCCGGACAAGCTCTATCTGCCGGTTGACCCGGCCCCGGATGCACCGACCGTTGAAGCGCAGGAAGGCGATCCACGCTCCCTTCTCCACAGGACCCGCGCGCTCATACGATTGCGGCAAAGTGAACCAGCCCTC
>Ga0105107_10000196_pt1 | contig 34907 bp, 28 predicted proteins | sample PPLLaktember2015_6_FD_79335 | JGI IMG/M metagenome (GOLD analysis project Ga0105107, IMG submission 79335) | Freshwater sediment microbial communities from Prairie Pothole Lake near Jamestown, North Dakota, USA - PPLs Lake P8 Core (1) Depth... | ecosystem: Environmental > Aquatic > Freshwater >...
ATCTTCCCTATGCGCCAGCGCTCGACGCCGTAGGTGTTGCGCTCACCCAGCTTCTGATTGTCAGGACGGCCGCGGCGCGCGATGCACTGTGGGCTGCCGAGCAGGCCATCGCCTCCGCCGCCTGCGCCGCGGTACTCGTTTGGCCCAGCGCAGTGAATTACGCAGCGCTGCGCCGCCTGCAGCTCGCCGCGGAGAAGACCCGGACCCTCGTGGTGCTATTTCGCGCACCACGCGTCGCCAACGAAGCCTCCCCTGCCGTGCTGCGCCTCGCGCTGCATACCGTCGTCGGCGGGCTCGCGGTGCGAATCCTCAAGCGACGCGGGGCGGTGTGCGAGCAACCGGTCGTCGTCAACATCGGAGCGCCTCGTGCAGTGGATATCGCTGTACCTGCCCAATCTCCCGCTCGAAGCCCTCACCCGCAGCCTTGCGACGCCTGAGCCACAGGCGATCGTGGAGCATCATCAGGTCGTCGCCTGCGACGGAAAAGCGCGGGCGCGCGGCGTGCGGCCGGGCATCGCCGTCTGCGCCGCGCGCGCGCTCGCGCACGACCTCGTCGTCCGGCCGCGCGATCCGGCCGAGGAGACCGAAGCGCTGCTCGGGGTCGCCGGCTGGGCGGCGCAGTTCACGCCGAGCGTGGCGCACGAACCCCCCGATGCGCTCGTGCTCGAGGTCTCGGGCAGCCTGAAGCTCTTCGGCGGCGTCGATCGCATGCGCGCCGCCCTCCTCGAGGGCTGCGCGCGAATGGGTTTCACCGCGCTCGCCGCATGCGCGCCCACCGCGCGCGGGGCCGCGTGGCTGGCGCGCGCCGGCTTGGCGCCCTGCATTGAGCACGCCGATGCCCTCGAGTCCGCGCTCGCCGCTCTCCCGCTGCGCATCGCCGTGCGCGCGGCGGACACGCTCGAGGCGTTGCACGCAATCGGCGCCCGGACGGTGGGCGATCTCGCCGCGCTGCCGCGCGACGGGCTCGCGCGCCGCTTCGGCCAGGCGCTCCTCGACGACCTGGATCGTGCCCACGGGCGCCGCGCCGATCCGCGCGCGTTCTACGTCCCGCCGGCGAAGTTCCATGCCCGCCTCGAGCTGCCGACGGAGGTCACGCAGGCCGACAGCCTGCTCTTCGCGGCGCGGCGCCTGTTCGTGCAGCTCGAGGGCTTCCTCGCTGCGCGTGCCGGCGGCGTGCGGCGGCTCGAGCTGCGCCTCTTCCATCGCGATGCAATCGCGACTGTCATCCCGATCAGCCTCGTCGCGCCGAGCCGCGCCGCGAGTCACTGCACCCTGCTCGCGCGCGAACGGCTGAGCACCGTGACGCTCCCCGGACCGGTGCGCGCCCTCGCCCTCGCCGCGGACGACATCGTGCCGCTCACCGGCGAGCCGCTGGCCCTGTTCGCCGACGAAAACGGCCGCCCGGAGGACTGGCAGAAGCTCGTCGAGCGCCTGCGCGCACGGCTGGGCACGGCAAGCGTGCACGGCGTGTGCGGGGCCGCGGAGCACCGGCCGGAGTACGCGTCGCGGGCGTGCGAGCCCCCGCTCGCACGGGGAAAGGAGAACGGTGAACGAGGCGCGGTCGGGCTGCGCCCGTTCTGGCTGCTGGCCGCGCCCCGGCCGATCGCGGAGGTCGGTGCGGTGCCGCACCACGGCGGCCCGCTAAAGCTCCTCGCCGGCCCGGAGCGCATCGAGTCGGGCTGGTGGGACGGCGGCGAGGTCGCGCGGGACTACTTCGTCGCGCAGACGCCTGAGCATGGGCTCGTCTGGATCTACCGCGCCCGCGGCGCTGCCGGGGGATGGTTCCTCCACGGACTGTTCGCATGAATGCTGCCCGCCTACGCTGAGCTGCACTGCCTCTCCAACTTCACCTTCCTGCGCGGCGCTTCGCACCCCGAGGAGCTGGTCGCGCGGGCGCATGCGCTCGGCTACGCGGCGCTCGCGATCACCGACGAGTGCTCGCTCGCCGGCGTGGTGCGCGCGCACGGTGCCGCGAAGGCGCTCGGGCTGAAGCTCCTGATCGGCACGGAGATCCGACTGGCCGATGGCCCGCAGCTGGTGCTGCTCGCCTGCGACCGCGCCGGCTACGGCAACCTCTCCGAATTGATCACCCAGGGCCGGCGCAGCGCCACGAAGGGCAGCTATCGCCTGACCCGCGCCGACCTCGACGGCGGCCTGGCGGACACCCTCGCGCTGCTCATCCCGTCCCGCGTTCCGTCGCCCGCTTCCGGCGGCGAAGCCGATTGGCTCGCGGCGCGCTTTCCCGGGCGCGCCTGGATCGCGGCGGAGCTGCTCAGCGGCCCGGACGACCGCGCGCAGCTCGACGCCCTGCGCGAGCTCTCGCGCAGCTCGGGCCTGCCGCTCGTCGCGGCCGGCGACGTGCACATGCACGTGCGCTCCCGACGGCGGCTGCAGGATCTCGTCACCGCGGTGCGCCTCGCCAGGCCGGTCGCCGCGTGCGGCCGGGCGCTCCATCCAAACGGCGAGCGCCACCTGCGGTTGCGGATGCGGCTCGCGCAGCTCTATCCGCCCGAGCTGCTCGCCGAGACGCTGCGTCTCGCGCGAGCCTGCCGCTTCTCGCTCGACGAGCTGCGCTACGAATACCCCGAGGAGCTCGTGCCCACCGGCGAGACGCCGGCGTCGTGGCTGCGGAAGCTCACCGAGGCAGGCCTCGAATGGCGCTTCCCGCAGGGCGCGCCCGATAACGTCCGCCAGCTCGTCGAGCACGAGCTCGCCCTGATCGCCGACCTCGCCTACGAGCCGTACTTCCTCACCGTGCACGACATCGTGCGCTTCGCGCGCGAGCGGGGCATCCTCTGCCAGGGCCGCGGGTCGGCGGCGAACTCGGCGGTGTGCTACGCGCTCGGCGTCACCGAGGTCGATCCGGCGCGCATGTCGATGCTGTTCGAGCGCTTCGTCTCGAAGGAGCGCAACGAGCCTCCGGACATCGACGTCGACTTCGAGCATCAGCGGCGCGAGGAGGTGATCCAGTACCTCTATGCGAAGTACGGCCGCGACCGCGCCGCGCTCGCCGCCACCGTCATCACCTATCGCGCCAAGAGCGCGGTGCGCGACGCGGGCAAGGCGCTCGGCCTGGACGCGGACCAGGTCGATCGTCTGTCCGGCTCGCTCGCCTGGTGGGATGGCCGCAGCGCGCTGCCCGAGCGCATCAGTGAGGCCGGGCTCGACCCCGCGAGCCGGCCGGTCGCGCAGCTCCTCGAGCTCGCGGGCACGCTCGTCGGCTTCCCGCGCCACCTCTCGCAGCACACCGGTGGATTCGTGATCGCGCGCGACCGGCTCTCGCGCCTCGTGCCGATCGAGAATGCCGCGATGCCGGACCGCTCGGTCATCGAATGGGACAAGGACGACCTCGACGCGCTCGGCCTGCTCAAGGTCGACGTGCTCGCGCTCGGCATGCTCGCGGCGATCCGGCGCGCGCTCGACTTCATCGCCGTGCGGCGCGGCCGGCCGTTCGCGCTGTCCGACGTGCCGCCGGAGGACCCCGCGACCTACGCGATGATCCAGCGCGCCGACACGATGGGCGTGTTCCAGATCGAGTCGCGCGCGCAGATGTCGATGCTGCCGCGGCTGAAACCGGCGTGCTTCTTCGATCTCGTGATCGAGGTCGCGATCGTGCGCCCCGGGCCGATCCAGGGCGGCATGGTTCATCCCTACCTCCGGCGCCGCAACGGCGAGGAGCCGGTCACCTATCCGAGCGCGGCGGTGGAGTCGGTGCTCAGCCGCACCCTCGGCGTGCCGATCTTCCAGGAGCAGGTCATGCAGCTCGCGATCGTCGCCGCCGGCTTCACGCCCGGCGAGGCCGACCGGCTCCGCCGCGCGATGGCGGCGTGGCGCCGCAAGGGCGGGCTGGAGCCGTTCGAGCAGCGCCTCAAGGACGGCATGCGCGCGCGCGGCTATCCGGACGAGTTCGCCGCGCAGATCTATCGCCAGATCCTCGGCTTCGGCGAGTACGGCTTCCCCGAGTCGCACTCGGCGAGCTTCGCGCTGCTCGTCTACGTGTCGTCCTGGATCAAGCGCCACGAGCCGGCCGCGTTCCTCGCGGCGCTGCTCAACAGCCAGCCGATGGGCTTCTACGCCCCGTCGCAGCTCGTGCAGGACGCGCAGCGGCACGGCGTCGAGGTGCGGGCGGTCGATGTGACGCGCAGCGACTGGGCGTGCACGCTGGAAGGCCGCGAGCCGCCTGCCGTGCGCCTGGGCCTGCTGATGATCAAGGGCCTCTCCGAGGCGGGCGCCCGCCGCATCGTCGCCGCCCGTGCCGCGACACCCCTGGCGAGCGTCGCGGACCTCGCCCACCACGCGCGGCTTGACGCGCGCGACCTCAAGCACCTCGCGGCCGCCGGCGCCCTCAACGCGCTCGCCGAGCATCGCCGCCGCGCGTACTGGGACGTCGCCGGGATCGAGGCGCGGCCGCACCTCCTGCGAGAGGCGCCGGTCCGCGAGACGGCGCCGGCGCTCGCCGCGCCCACCGAGGGCGAGAATCTCGTCGCCGATTTCGCGAGCCTCGGCCTGACCCTCGGCCGCCACCCGCTCGCGCTCCTGCGGGCACGGTTGCGCGGCATGGGCCTCGCGACCGCCGCGGAAGTGCGCGCGGCGGCGCACGGGCGGACCCTGAGCGCGTGCGGAATCGTGACCGGACGGCAGCGCCCCGACACCGCCTCGGGCGTGGTGTTCGTGACGCTCGAGGATGAAACCGGCTACGTGAACGTGGTCGTCTGGTCGGCCCTCGTCGAGCGCCAGCGGCGCGAGCTGCTCGGGGCGCGCCTGATGGCGGTGCACGGCACGATCGAGCGCGAAGGCGAGGTGGTGCATCTCGTCGCGCGGCGCCTGGCCGATCACAGCGCGCTGCTGGGGCGGCTGCTCACCCACTCGCGCGATTTCCACTAGGAACGACGGAGGTACACTGGCGCGGTGTTCGACGACACCCTCAAGCTCATCCTCGCGCTCGGCGAGCGGTCGCCCGCGGACGGCATGCCCAAGCGCCTGGCCGAGCTGTTCCACCGTCTCTCGGCAGCCTCGACGGCCGTCGAGGCGAGCCAGATCGAGGACGTCATCTGGGACCTCTGGATGTCGCACGACGATCCCGACGCAGAGGACGCGCTGCAGCAGGCGACGCGCGCCATCGCGGCCCGGGAGCTGGACGAGGCCGAGGCGATTCTCGACGGCCTGGTCGCATTGCAGCCGGACTACGCCGAGGCGTGGAACAAGCGCGCGACGCTGTACTTCCTGCAGCGGCGCGACCCCGAGAGCGTTGCGGACATCCGCCGCGTGCTGGCGCTCGAGCCGCGCCATTTTGGCGCGATCTGCGGCTTCGGGCAGATCTGCCTGCGGCACCGCGACCGCGCCGCGGCGCTGTTCGCGTTCGACGCGGCCCTGCGCCTCAACCCGCACCTCGGCAGCATCCGCGCCGCCGTGCAGGAACTCTCCGACGAACGCGACGGCCCGGTGCAGTAGGCCCGGTACCCGGGCTAGACTTCGGCACATGTATGCCGAGACCCTCAAGCTCATCGCCACCGGGCCGCGGCGGCGGCCGTCGGCGCGCCTGCAGCGCGCGCTCGACGCGCTGCTGCGCCGGCTCGCCGACCTGGCGGCACCGGGCCCGGAGCGCACCGAGGACGCGGTCTGGGCGCTCTGGATGCGGTATCCGGACCTCCGGGCGGCGACCGAGCTCGAGCGCGCGACGCGGGCGATCGTAGCCGAGGATTACCCGACCGCCGAGGCGATCCTGCGGCGCCTCGTCGCGTTGCACCCCGGATTCGCTGAGGCGTGGCACAAGCGCGCCACGCTCTACTACATGCAGGGACGCGACGACGAGAGCGTCAGCGACTTTCACCGCACGCTCGTGCTGGAGCCCCGTCACTACGGCGCGATGCTCGCATTCGCCGAGCTGTGCCTCGCGAACGGGCGCGAGGATGCCGCGCTGTTCGCTTTCGACGCCGCGCTGCGGGTGAACCCGCATCTCGGCGACGCGCGCCAGCGGTTCGAAGCGCTACTCGCCCGCCCCGGCACCCGCGCTCACTGAGCGAGCGTCGCCGCGAGCGCGCCGTCGAGACCGGCGAGCATCAGTTCGATCTCCTCGGCCGAGACGTTGAGCGCCGGCATGAAGCGCAGGGTATTCGGCCGCGGCGAGTTCAGCAGCAGCCCGTTCGCGCGCGCATGCTCGACGACCTTCGCCCCCGCGTCGCGGCCGAGATCGAGGGCCATCAGCAGCCCGCGACCGCGCACCTCGCCGAGGCCGCGCTGGCGCGACAGCGCCGCCAACCCCCGCTCGAGCTGCTCGCCCCGAGCCGTGACACCCTGCAGGAACCCCGGCGCAAGCAGCGCCTCCAGCACCGCCGCACCGACGGCGGCCATGAGCGGATTGCCGTTGTAGGTCCCGCCCTGATCGCCGTGCTCGAAGCAGCAGGTCGCCTCGCGCGCCAGCAGCGCGGCGAGCGGCACGCCCCCGCCGATGCCCTTGCCGAGGGTCATGATGTCTGGCTCGATTCCCGCGTGCTCGTACCCGAACAGCCGGCCGGTCCGGCCCATGCCGGTCTGCACCTCGTCGACGATCAGCAGCAGCCCCCGGGCGTGCGTGAGCGCGCGGAGCGCGCGCAGGAAATCGTCGGTCGCGCACAGCACCCCCGCCTCGCCCTGGATGGGCTCCAGCATCACCGCGACCGTGCGGTCGTTGATCAACCGCTCGACCGAGCCGAGGTCGTTCAGCGTCGCCTTCGGGAAGCCGGGCACCTTGGGCTCGAAGAGCGCGTCCCAGCCGGGCTTGCCCGATGCCGACATGGTCGCCAGCGTGCGGCCGTGGAACGCATGGTCGAAGGTGATGATCTCGTAGGCGCCGCCGCGGTGCCGGGTCCCCCATTTTCGGGCCAGCTTGATCGCCCCCTCGTTCGCCTCGGCGCCGCTGTTGGCGAAGAAGACGCGCTGGAAGCAGGAATGGTCCACCAGGCGCTGGGCGAGCCGGGCGCTCGGCGCGTTCCAGAATGCCGGGCTCGGGTTGATCAGCGTGGCGGCCTGCTCGGCCAGCGCCGCGCGGATCTCCGGCGGGCAGTGGCCGAGCGCGTTGACCGCCCAGCCCTGGATGAAGTCGAGATAGCGGCGCCCCGCGTGGTCCCACAGCCACGAACCCTCTCCGCGCACGAACACGAGCGGCGGCCGCGTGGTGATTTCCATCAGCGCGTTCAGCGGAAAGTCTGAGACCTGCATCATCGGGATTCCTCGTTCACGGCAGCCCAAGAAACACGAAAGGCCACAGGGGTCGCCTGTGGCCTTCGCGGCGCACCGGCGGCTAGCGGTACATGTAGTCTCGAGTGAGCGGCAGCGGGTTCAGCCCCGGCCCGCCGTGCTTGCAGCAGAGCACCTGGTAGATGTTGATCCAGCCCTGCGCGAACGCGAACGCGGAGCCGGCGAGGTAGACGAGCCAGATCCGCAGGCGCTTCTCGCCCGCGAGCGCGTGCGCGTGGCTCCGGTTCGACTCGAGGCGCTCCGCCCACATTGCGGTCGTGCGCGCATAGTGCCGGCGCAGCGACTCCATGTCCGTCGGCTCCAGCCCCGCGGCCTGCATCTCGCGCAGCACCAGGCCGATGTGCGCGAGCTCGCCGTTCGGGAACACGTACTTTCCGATGAAGTCGCCGACGCCCCGTCCCACCGCCCGGCTGTCCGGGTCGACCGAGCTGATGCCGTGATTGAGCATCAGGCCCCCGTCCTTCAGGAGCCCGGCGACCGTCTCGAAGTAGAACCGCATGTTCTGGCGGCCGACATGCTCGATGACCCCGACCCCCGAAATCTTGTCGAAGGTGCCCTGGTTGCGGAGGTCGCGATAGTCCTGCAGCCGGACCTCGCAGCGGTCCGCGATGCCCTTTTCGCGAATCTTCTCCTGCGCATACTCGTACTGGTTGCGCGAGAGCGTGACGCCCAGCGCACGCGCGCCGAACTTCTCGACCGCCCGGAAGACGAGCGCGCCCCAGCCGCACCCGATGTCGAGCAGGCGCTCGCCCGGCTTGAGGCGCAGCTTGGTGAGCACGTGGTCGAGCTTCTGCTGCTGGGCGAGCTCGAGGTCGTCGGCCTCGTCCTTGAAGTACGCGCAGGTGTAGACCATGTTGTGGTCGAGGAAGAGCGAGTAGAACTCGTTCGACACGTCGTAGTGATACTCGATCGCCTCGCGGTCGCGCTCGCGGTTGTGCCGGAGCGCGCGCCGCAGCGGCGCAAGCGCGCCGCCGCCGGCCACCGAGCTCAGGAAGCGCTCGCCGACGCGGAAGGCCTCCATTATCGGGCCCTCGAGGTCGATGTGCCCCTCCACGTAACCCTCGCCGAAGGTCAGGAAGTCGGGCGCGAGCAGGTAGCGCAGCGCAGCGGGCGTGGGCACCGTGAGGGTCACCGTCGGGTCCGGCCCGAGCTCGTAGCTCCGCCCGTTCCAGAGCCGCAAACGTAGCGGGACGGCGTTAGTTGCGCGGACCCGCTGAGCAAGCTTCTCGACGCGGCTCTCGAGCACCCGTCGCCCGCGCACTGTGTCGACCAGCTGCTCAAACCGTTCGGCGATCTGCATGGCTGCCCCTTTTGGAAACGCGGGAAATTCTAGCACCGGCTCCCCGGGGCTGGACTAGAATCGGGCCGCCCCGGGCGCGGTGGGCGCCCTGCGCGGTCCGTGGAGCAAGGGATGCCGCGATGAGCGAGATCAAGGTACACCGCAATCACTCCCTGCCGCTGGGGGAGGCGCGCAAGGCAGCCGAGAAGGTGGCGGCACGGCTGCAGAAGGACTTCGACCTCGAGTACGCCTGGAAACGCCACGTCCTGCACTTCGAGCGGACCGGGGTCCACGGCGAGCTGCACGTCACCGACCACGACGTGCGCCTGGAGGCCCGGCTCAACTTCCTGCTGGCCTTTCTCCGGCCGCGCATCGAGCAGGAGATCGACGAGCAGTTCGACAAGTACTTCGCCGCACCGGTCGCCAAGGGACCGGCGGCGAAGAAGGCGGCGTCCGCCAAGTCGCCCGCGAAGGCGCCCGGGAAGAAACGAACCTGAGCGGGACCCCTACCCGCCCAGCGACTTGACGAGGTCGACGTACTTCTTCATCGCCTCGTCCTTCGACATCCCCTTCGTCTTCGCCCACGCGTCGTACTTCGCGCGCCCGATCAAGTCGGTGAAGCCGGGCCGCTTGCCCTCCACGTCGCCTTCGGCTCCCTGCTTGAACAGCGCGTAGAGCTGCAGCTTCGCGTCATTGCCGGGGTCCTCCTTCAGCTTTTTCACCGCCGCTGCGGCGTCCTCGAATTTCTTCTTCAGGTCGCTCACTCTCGCCTCCATGACGATCCGCCGGGGCGTCGGCCCCACGCGCTCGGCTATTATAGGGAGCCTTCGGATCCGCATCGCATAGACGACCCCCCATGCCCAACCGCAGCCGAATGTCGAGCGTCGACACCGCCTGGCTGCGCATGGACCGGCCGACCAACCGGATGGCGATCGTCGGCGTGTGGCTGTTCGACCAGGCCGTCGACTACGATCGCCTGCTCGCCACGTTCGCGGCGCGCTTCATGCATTTCGACCGCTTTCGCTGCCGCCCGGTCGAGGACGCGACCGGGGCATGGTGGGAGGAGACGCCGCGCTTCAGACTGGAGCAGCACGTGCGGCGCGCGCGCCTGCCGGGCAAAGGCGGCGCCGCAGCGCTGAAGCGCTACGTTGCAAAGCTCGTCGCACGGCCCTTCGATGCGCGCCGTCCCTGGTGGGACTTCACGCTCGTCGACGGCTTTGACGGCGGGTCGGCGGTGGTCGGGCGGATTCACCACAGCTACGCCGACGGCATCGCCTTGATCCGCGTCATACTCTCCCTGACCGACGCTTCGCCCCATGCGCGGGTGGCTGCGATCAAGGCCGCGCCGGCGCGGCGCACGGCGCCGCGGGAGGATTCCGGCCTGCTCGGGCACCTCTTCGAGCCGCTCTCGGGCATGGCGAGCCAGGCCCTACGGGTCTCCGGCGAGGTCGCCGAGAAGGGGATGGAGGCCCTGCTCAACCCGGAAAAGATCATGGAATACGCGCGCATCGCCGCAAGCGTCGCCGGCGAAGTCGCGCAGCTCGCGACAATGCCCGACGACTCGCGCACCCGCTACAAGGGCAAGGCGGGCGGCGAGAAGCGCGTTGCATGGACCGACCCCGTCTCGCTCGACGAGGTGAAAGCGGTTGGCAAAGTGCTCGACTGCACCGTGAACGACGTGCTGCTCGCCACGGTCGCGGGCGCGCTGCGGCGCTATCTCGTCGACAAGGGCGACCCCACCGACGGGCTCGAGCTGCGCGCGGTGGTGCCGGTCAACCTGCGCGCCAACGAGGCGGAGATCAAGCTCGGGAACCGGTTCGGGCTCGTGACCCTGCTCCTGCCGGTCGGCATCGCCAACCCGCTCGCGCGGCTCTACGAGGTGCATCGCCGCATGGAGGCGCTGAAGGGCTCCTACCAGGCGGCGATCACGTTCGCGCTGCTTGGTGCGGCCGGCTTGGTGCCAAGAGTCGTGCAGCAACAGATGCTCGACCTGCTCGCGAACAAGGCGACCGCGGTGATGACCAACCTGCCCGGCCCGCAGGAGCAGCTTTACATGGCCGGGGCCCGGCTCCGGCAGATCATGTTCTGGGTGCCGCAGTCGGGCGACATCGGCATGGGGGTTTCGATCCTGTCCTACAACGGCGGCGTGCAGTTCGGCCTCATCACCGACGCTGGCCGCGTGCCCGACCCGGAGAACGTCATCGCGCACTTCCGGCCCGAATTCGAGCGGCTGCTGATGACCGTCCTGATGGAGCCCTGGGACATGCAGCGCGACCCGGGGCTCGTCGAGCGCGAGCTCGGCACGGCGGCGCGGCGCGGGAGGCGCGCGGCGAAGCGGCCGCGGGCGAAAGCGGCCGTCTGAAGGCTCAGTCCTCCAGCTCCGCCTTCGCTGCCTCGACGTCCAGGCGCTCCATCGCGTCGAGCGGCTTCTGCTTCGCCGCCTCGGCGTAGAGCTTCTCGGCCTCCTTCATCCGGTCCTTGCCGAAGAGCAGCACGAGCCCGTTCGCGTACTCGATGCGCGCGATCGCCGAGTCCGGATTGAGCTTGAGCGCCTTCTGGAAGTGCTCGACCGCCGCATCCTTGCTCGCCCCGTAGGTGAGCTTGCCGACCATGGCGCCGACCTTCCCGATGATCTCGGCGTGCCAGGTGCCGAGCGCGATCTGCGCGTCGGCGTGCTTCGGCTGGAGCTTGATCGCCTTCTCCAGCGCTTCCCGGATCTTGCCGCCGAGGCCCTGCGCGAGCGCCTTCGCGATCGAGATCTCCTGGCCGTAGCGTCCCGCCGCCATTGCGAAGAAGTAGTGGGCGTTCGCGTCGCGCGGGCGCTCCCGCATTGCCGCCTCGCCGCGCTCCATCGCCTCCTGGAACAGCTTCGCCTTCCGCGGCCCGGCGCGCTCGAGGTAGGTCGCGTAGATCGCCTGCGCCTTGTTGGCGACGTTGGCCCCGTCGGCGCCGGCGGCCAGCCCGGCCTCGATCGCGCGCCCGAAGTCGCCCAGGTGATAGGCGCGCCACGCATCCTGGATCGCTTCGTCCTTCGGGAACGGCTCGCAGTCCCCGCGGTGCAGCCGATCCCAGTGCCGCTTGAGGTTCGCGCCGTCGTACACGTAGGCCTTCTCGGGATGGGGAAACTTGGCCCAGCTCGACTTCGCCATCGACTCTCCTCCTCGTCAGGATGACACGTATGCCGCGGCCAGCCGCTCGAACAGCGCGCGTGAGCGGTCGGCGAGGAACGGCGCCACGAGCGACATCACCTGGTAGGCGCCGCGCGCGATCATTTCGCCTTCCTGCAGATTGCGCGGGTTGCGCACGTATTCGTAGGACAGCCAGTAGGTCGCCACCACGACCATGTTCGTCGCGAGCGCGGCGATCTCGCCGTGCTGCGCCCGCAGCTCGCCGCTCGCGGCGAGGCCTTCGCACAGCGCGGTCGCGGTGCGCACCTTCTGCTCGAGCAGCCGCTTGAAGTGGATCTCGAGCAGCCGGTTGCGCGACAGCAGGTCGTTTAGGTCGCGGTACAGGAAGCGGTACTTCCAGACCGCCTCGAAGAGCACGTGCAGGAACAGCCACATGTCCTCGACGTCGGCCTGCCGCGCCGACGGGGCGGCGAGCACGCCCTCGATCTCGTGCTCGAACGCGCCGAAGATCGTGTTGACGATCTCGTCCTTGCTGCGGAAATGGTAGTAGAGGTTACCGGGACTGATGTCCAGCTCGTCGGCGATGAAGGTGGTGGTGACGTTCGGTTCGCCGAAGCCGTTGAAGAGCCTCAGACTGGTCTCGAGGATGCGCTCGCGCGTGCGGCGCTTGGGCTTGCGCTCCATTCCATGGGCCTCGTGCGGGCCGCGAAGGATAGCACGCCCCTCGGCGCGGTCAGCCTGCTGCAGCGGCAGTGCTCGCGAGCCAGCGATCGAGGTCGTCCAACGACTCGCCGAGGCGCGCGGTGGTCTCCGTCGCCCTGCTGAGGAGCCGGCGCCTGCGCATGCCGCGCACGAGATGCCGGTCGGGATCGGTGAGCGCGTCTAGGCGGAGTCCTACGCCGTGGCGGGCGAGGATGGGCGCGAGCGCGTGGCGTCGCGCGAACAGCTCCTTGCGCGTCTTCTGAAAGGCGTGCTCCGCGAGCCGCCGCCGGCTCGCGTAGCTGAACATGTTGGTGAAGAACATCTCGGCGTCGTGCTTGTTCGGCTCGAACAGCACCACGTCCGCATCGCGGAACTCGCGCTTGTAGCGCTGCATTCCGACCTGCATGCGCGAGTACACCATTGCGCGCAGCGTCTGCGCCAGAACGACCGGCAGGCCGCCGTCGACGAGCCGCCGCGGCGCGTGCGGATCGACGATCGGAACGCGACTGTCGTAGGGTACGAGCGGGTTGATGCAGAGCAGGAGCTTCACGCCCTGCTCCAGCGCCACCGATGCGTGGAGCGTGCGCTTGAGCGCGCCGTCGACGTAAAAGCGCCCGTCGATTTCCACGGGCGGGAACAGTCCGGGCAGCGCCGCGCTCGCCTCGACCGCACGCGAGATCGGAACGTGGTCGAACCCCGGCGCGCCGAACTCGACCCAGACGCCCGAGTCGAGATCGGTCGCGACCAGGAACAGCTTGCGCTTGAGCGTGCGGAAATCGTTCGACCGGCCTGGCGCGTCGAACAGTCGGCGCAGGAAGCGGTCGATCGCGTCGTTGTCGAACAGCCCGGTTGGGATCGCCCGGCCAACCTGCGCGAAGGACTCCATGAAAGCATGCGTGCCGGGCTGGGTGAAAAAGCGCCACGCCGATGCGAGGAGCAACGGCGGGAGCGAGGCCGCGCGCCGCGCGAACTCCCGGAACGCCGGACGCAGGAACATGCCCGGCGCGAGCGGCTCGCGATGCGACTCGCTCTCGATGAACATGCGGCACATCTCGAGCGGCGCGATGCCGTTCGCGAGGCCGGCCGCGATGAAGCTGCCGGAGCTGACCCCGACGTAGACGTCGAGGTCGGTGAAGTCGATGCCCTCGAGGCATTCGGCGAGGGCGGAGAGCGCGCCTACTTCGTAGATACCACCCAAGGGACCGCCTCCCGCGAGCGCGACGCCCAGCTTCGCAGGCCGGCCCAGCGACCCCGTTCGTCGCGTGCGCTCGGTCATCGGGACGGATCCGGCACGTCGCATTCGAAGCGGCACGGAAAGCTACGCTGCACCCGTGCGCTCCCGGCTACTTCTTCGCCGCACGCTTCGGACGCTTCGCCCCCTTTGCGCGCCCGCCGTCGAGCCTGCGCACGCTGGCGGTCAGCTCCTCGACGCGCTTCGAGAGGTTCTGGATGTCGCGATTCGTCGGGACGCCGAGCTTGTTCAGCGCGCGCGCGACGCGATCCTCGAACACCTGCTCGAGCTTGTCCCACGTCGCCGTCGCCCGGGCGGTCGCCTTGTTCGCGGCCTTGCCGACCTGACCGGTGACCGATCCCATGCGCGTCTGCGCGAACTTCCGGGTCCGCGTCTCGAGGTTGCGGCCTTCCTTCACCAGGGCGTCGAACACCTTCGCCCCCTCTTCCTGCGTCTTGCCAAAAGCGCCCAGCCCGGCCAGCCAGATCTGCTGCGCCGATTCGCGCACCGTTGCGGCGAGCTGGTTGTCCCCAGCGCTTGCCGCGATTGCCTTGAGCTTCTTGACCATATGTGTCTCCCGTTCGCGATGGCCGGCGACCGGGGAGGCCGCCGCCGCGCCGGTCTCGCTGCCGGCGCTCCAAGAACATTCTAGGTCCTCGGCCTAGAACCGACACCCTAAAACCGTGCGCGCGCCGACCGGCGCCGGAGCCCGGATGGCCCAGGCTTATAATTCGCGACCCCGGCGCACCCGGCGCACGCGGCGCACGCGGCGCACACTTGCGGCGCCGCGGCCGCGCACGCCCGCCGCAGGACCGTACAAGGAGGATCGAGCATGCACTATTTCGTTACCGGCGCGACCGGCTTCATCGGCAAGCGCCTCGTTCGCAAGATCCTCGAGCGCAAGGGCACCGTGGTCCATTTTCTGGTGCGCGACCGGTCGGCCAAGCGCAGCGCCGAGCTCCTCGACTACTGGGGTGTGGACGAGACCCGCGCCGTCGGCGTCCGTGGCGACCTCACCCTGCCCGGCCTCGGCATCACCGCCGCGGAGCGCAAGAAGCTCGAGGGCAAGATCAAGCACTTCTTCCACCTCGCCGCCGTGTACGACCTCAAGGCGGACGAGGAGTCCCAACGCATCGCGAACATCGAAGGGACCAAGAACACCGTCCTCTTCGCGAACGAAATCGGTGCCGGGTGCTTCCACCTTACCAGCTCGATCGCCTCCGCCGGGCTCTACGAAGGCGTGTTCCGCGAGGACATGTTCGAGGAGGCCGAGGGTCTCGACCATCCCTATTTCTCGACCAAGCACGAGTCCGAAAAGCTGGTGCGCCAGGACTGCCAGGTGCCCTGGCGCATCTACCGCCCCGGCATCGTGGTCGGCGACTCGCGCACCGGCGAGATGGACAAGATCGACGGGCCCTACTACTTCTTCAAGCTGATCCAGCGCTTGCGGCAGCTCCTGCCGCCGTGGATGCCGACCATCGGCCTGGAGGGCGGGCGGATCAACCTCGTCCCGGTCGACTTCGTGGTCGACGCGATGGACCACATCGCGCACAAGAAGGGCCTGGACGGTAAGTGCTTCCATCTCGTCGACCCCTCCCCGAAGCGCGTGGGCGAGGTCCTGAACACCTTCGCGAAGGCAGGGCATGCGCCGACCATGTCGCTGTACGTGAACGCCGCGCTCTTCGGCTTCATCCCGAAGAGCATCAAGAAAGGGCTCATGGCGCTCACGCCGGTGCGGCGGATCCAGAAGGCGATCATGAAGGATCTCGGCCTGCCCGAGGACATCCTGACCTTCGTCAACTACCCGACGCGCTTCGATTGCCGGGAAGCCACCGCGGCGCTGAAGGGCTCGGGCATCGAGGTGCCGGCGCTGGAAACCTATGCATGGCGCCTGTGGGACTTCTGGGAGCGTCACCTCGACCCCGACCTCCTCATCGACCGCACGTTGAAAGGCACCGTGAAGGGCAAGGTGGTCTTGATCACCGGAGGTTCCTCGGGGATCGGGCTCGCGACCGCGCACAGGGTCGCCGCGGCGGGTGCGACGACGATCATCATCGCGCGCGACCCCGAGAAGCTTGCCGCGGCGAAGAAAGCGATCGAGGAGAAAGGCTACTCCGTGATCACCTACTCCGCCGATGTGTCGGACGCGTCCCAGTGCGAGGAGCTGGTGCGCAAGCTCGAAGACGTCCACGGGGGCGTCGACATACTGGTGAACAACGCGGGCCGGTCCATCCGGCGCGCGATCGAGAACTCGTTCGACCGCTACCACGACTTCGAGCGCACGATGTCGGTGAACTATTACGGCGCGCTGCGGCTTACGCTCGGCCTGCTACCGATGATGATCCAGAAGCGCCGCGGGCACGTGATCAATATCTCGTCGATCGGCGTGCTCACGAACGCCCCGCGCTTCTCGGCCTACGTCGCGTCCAAGGCCGCGATGGACGCCTGGACGCGCTGCGCCTCCTCCGAGTTCGCCGACATGGGCATCCAGTTCACGACGATCAACATGCCGCTCGTGAAGACGCCGATGATCGCGCCGACGAAGATCTACAACCAGGTCCCGACGCTCACCCCGGACGAGGCGGCCGACATCGTCGTGGAGGGGATCGTGTACAAGCCCGTGCGGATTGCGACGCGGCTCGGCGTCTTCGGCGAAGTGCTGCACGCGCTGCTGCCGCGCGTGGCCCAGATCATCATGAACACGACTTTCCGCATGTTCCCCGACTCGACCGCGGCACAGGGCAAGAAGGACGAGACCACGCCCGCGGCCACACCGGACATGATCGCGGTGTCGAACCTCATGCGCGGGATACATTTCTAATGCTGCGCATGACTTCACCGCGGGCCCGCGATGCGGGCCCGCGTCCATGCGAGCTGGGTCGTTCCTAGCGCGCCGCGTTCGCGGCGTCGATTTCCTGCAGGAGCAGCTCGCGCACGGGGCGCGAGAAAAGCATCGTGAGGTGCCCGACGCCGGCCAGCGCGACGTTGCGGGCATGAGGATGCGCGGCGCTCGCCTGCGGCGCGACGAAGTCGTCGTGATGCGAGTAGATCGATACGAGCGGCGCCGCGATCCCGCCGCGCTCGGACGCCGCGAGCGCCGTGAGCCAGGGCGAGCCCGGCTCCATCTGGCGCGCGTTCTCACCCGCCCCGAGATGCGCATGCAGGCTGCCGTGATGCGGCGCGCCCAGCGTGATCACGCGCGCCACCTTCGCCCCGCCATGGGCGCGCAGGTACGCGCGCGCGGCCAGGCCACCCATGCTGTGCGTGACGAGCACGACGCGCTCCCGACTGGTGGTGGCAAGCAGTTCGTCGATGCACGCGGCGAGCTGCGGCACCCACCGATCGATGGCGCCGTAGACCGGCTCGAAGCTCACCGCGTGGACGCATTCGCCGCGCGCGCTGAGCGCGCGCAAGAGCGACCGCCACACCGCGCGATTGCAGACGTACCCGTGCACGAGGAGCACCGGCAACCGCGTACCCCGCTGCGGCGCCGGCCGCGCCGCCCCCATCCAGGCGCGCTCGAACGGCTGCAGCACCGTGAATGCGGCGACGATCGCCGCGAGCTCAGCGACCACATGGCGGATCAATGCGAACGGACCAACGCGGAACGCCGGTGGCACCGGGCTGTGCCACCACCATGCGAGCGCATAAGTGGCGAGACCGAAGCCCATGCGGGCGGCGAGCGCGCACCCGACGGCGAGGAGGGCGGCCGGCCCGGCACCCCAGCCCCGCGCGACGACGAGCCATGCGCCGACAAGGAGATAGAGCCCGAGCTCCAGCGCGAGGAGGCGGCGCAGCGCGCGGGCGAGCGTGCCGCTCACGCGCCTTGGGTTACCGGCTTGCGGGCGAGCGCGCCGGCGAGCGCCGTGGCGTTGCGTGCGACCAGCGCGTAGATCGAGAGCTGCGGGTTGACGCCGAGGCTGGTCGGAAAGACCGAGCCGTCGTGCACCGAGAGGTTCTCGATGTGGAAGTGGCGACCGTCGGCGTCCACCACGCCGCGCTGCGGCGCGTCGGCCATGCCGCAGCCGCCCATCACGTGCGCCGACACGACTCGCGTGAGCAACGGCTCGAGCGGCAATGCTGCAATTCCCGCTTTCGCCGCGGGCCAGGAACCGTACGGTGCGGCCCGCTCGTGCACCGGGACGACCTCGCGTGCCCCCGCGGCGAACTGAATTTCGGCCATCGCGAGCAGCGCCCGCCGGACCCCGTCCCAGAGGTACGGCGTGAGCGGGTACGCGAGCACCGGCGATCCGTCGTCCCGCAGTCCCACGTTGCCGCCCGGGCTGTCGGGATGAAAGCCGTCGCGCAACAGCGCCAGCAGGACTTGTGAATCGCGGAACGACTTCATCAGCCCGGCGTGCCGCGCGCCGAACCCCTGCAGCGTCATGCCGAAGAGCACCGGATGCAGCGGCGCCGCTTCGAGCTTGAACCCGACCGGCCCGTCGATGGGACCGCGCTCGAGGAAGTGGTCCGAGTAGACCGTCTGCGGGGCGCCGGCATACCCCCGCACCGGGCCGGGCATCACCGCGGCGGAAATCACCGTCGGATGGAGGAAGGTGCGGAAGCCGAGCACGCGATACGGGTCGGGCGCGCCGCTGCGTAGGAGCAGCGCAGGCGACCCGATGCCGCCGGCCGCGACGACATAGTGGCGCGCACGCACCGTGACGCGCCGCCCGGTCGGATGCACCCCGCGCGCGTCCAGCGCGCGGCACTCGAGCCCCTCCGCCCGTCCCCGACTCAGGCGCAGGCGCTCCGCGCGCGCCAGGCAAACGAGGCGCGCGCCCCGCTCGAGCGCCGCCGGAATCGTCGTCACCAGCATCGACTGCTTGGCATTCGTCGGGCAGCCCATCCCGCAGTAGCCGAGATTCGCGCAACCGCTGACGTTGCGGCGGATCGCCGCGGTGGCGATCCCGAGCTTCGCCCCGCCGCGGCGGAGCAGCTCGTTGTTCTCGTTTGCCGGCACCGTCCACGGCGCGATCGCCAGGCGCCGCTCCATCCGCTCAAACCACGGCGCGAGCGCTGACGCAGTGAACTCGCCAAGGCCGAAGCGTTCCCGCCAGTACCCGAGCGTGACTTCGGACGTGCGGAAGCTCGAGGTCCAGTTCACCGTCGTCGAGCCGCCCACGGCGCGGCCCTGCAGGATCGTGATCGCCTTGTCGAGCGTCTTGCGCGCCGCCGACTCCTGGTAGAGCTGCGGGTAGGCCTCGGCCTCGACCATACGAAAGTCGGACGAGCTCTTGAGCGGTCCTTCCTCGATCAGCACGACGTCGAGTCCCGCCGCCGCGAGAATCTCCGCGGTGACGCCGCCGCCCGCGCCCGTGCCGATGATCGCAACGTCCGCCTCGAGCGCCAGGTCGCGCTCGAGCTTCGAAGCGTCGGTGACCTTCCAGCCCGACGCGAGTCCGGCGCGGATCGGGTCGTGGATCATCCGAGCGCCGGCGGACCGGGGTAACCGATCGCCGGCCAGTTGTCCGGGCGCGCGTACCACGCCGCCAGGACGAGCTCGTGCAGCGCGTGATACGCCTGCTGGAACAGGGCCCAGCGGCTGAAGCGCCAGCGCTCCAGGAACGCGGCGACCTCGGCGGGTGAAGCCTGCGGCCACGCGGCGCTCACACCCGCGAGCAGGCGCCGCCCGGGCCACGATGCGAGCAGCGCGAGGAGTTGCCTCACCTCGGCCTGCAGATGCGGCGGCAACCCCGCGACGGCGCGATCGATACTGCCGACGATCGCAGCGAGGCTCGCACCGGCCGCGCCGGTGCCGGCGAGGATCGCCGGCGCAACGGCAGCGAGCACCTCGCCGTCGCCCTCGGTCAGCACTTCCAGCCCATCCGAACCGGTCGCCGCGCGATAGCCTTTCTGCGCTCGTGCGACACCGGCGGCGGCGAGCAGCAGGCCGCCCGCGACTCCAAACTTGATGAACTGCCGGCGGGAAACCATCAACGCAGGAGGAAACCGACCAGACGCTCGAAGGTCTTGCCGTACGGCGGCTTGAAGAGCGCCATCCCGTTCATGCGCGCCTGGCGGAAGACGCCCTTCTGGTTCGAGAATGCGAGGAAGCCGTCGTACCCGTGGTACCGGCCCATGCCGCTCGGTCCGACGCCGCCGAACGGCAGGTCATCCTGCGCGACGTGCAGGATGGTGTCGTTGATCGTCACGCCGCCGGCGACGGTCTCAGTCAGCACGCGCTGGATGCGCGACTCGTCGCGATCGAAGCAGTAGAGCGCGAGCGGTCTCGGCCGTGCATTCACGTACGCGAGCGCGTCATCGAACGATGCGTAGGGGACCACCGGCAGGATCGGCCCGAAGATCTCCTCGCGCATCACGCGGCACGCGTCCGGGGCACCGACGAGCAGCGTCGGTGGAATCTGCCGCGTGCCGGCGTCCGGCGCCGCGCCGGACGGCCCGAGCACGATCACCTCTGCGCCCTGCGCCCGTACCTCATCGATATAGCCGGCGAGCCGCGCGAAGTGCCGCGCGTCGATGATCGAGCTGTAGTCCGGGGAGTGCAGCGGATCCGGATAGCAAGCCGCAACGACCCGGCGCGCGGCATCCACAAACTCGCGCAGCCGCGCCGCGGGGACGAGCGCGTAGTCGGGCGCGATGCACGTCTGACCCGCGTTCATCAGCTTGCCGACCAGGATGCGTTCGGCGGCCGCCTCGATCGGGAAGTCCGGACCGACGAGCGCCGGCGACTTCCCGCCGAGCTCGAGCGTGACCGGCGTGAGGTTCTCCGCCGCCGCCCGCATCACCGCGCGGCCCACGCCGGTCGAGCCGGTGAACAGCAGATGGTCGAACGGCAATGCCGCAAACGCGCGCCCGACGTCGGCGTCGCCGGTGACGACCTCGACCTCGTCAGGATCGAACGCCGCGCGCACCAGTTCGGCGAGCAGCGTGCCGGTGGCCGGCGCGAGCTCCGACATCTTCACGAGCGCACGATTGCCCGCTGCCAGGGCGGCGACGAGCGGCCCGATCGCGAGATAGACCGGGTAGTTCCACGGAACGATGATCCCGACCACACCGAGCGGCTGTGCAATCACCTGCGAGCGGCCCGGCACGAACCACAGCGAGGTGGAGCGCCGCTTGGGCCTCATCCATTTGCGCAGGCGGCGGCGCGCGTGGCGCACCGCCTCCAGGCTGGGGAACAGCTCGAGCAGCCGCGTCTCGTGCGCGGAGCGGTGCCCGAAATCGCGCGACACGGTGTCGGCGATCGTGGCCGCGTTGTCGCTCAGCAGGCGCTCCAGGGCGGCGAGGCGCCGATCGCGCGTCGCTGCGTCCGGGTAGGGTGCACGCGCGAACGCCGCGCGCTGCGCGTCGAAGCGCTGCGCGAGACTGCCAGGGTCGAAGGTTGAGGCCTGCGTGCTGGGAGCGTTCATTGCCGCCACTCGGCTGGATCGCGATCGATTCTAGCGCCGGCCGGTAGAGCCCTGGCTCTAATGCGGGCGACCGCCGGCAGGCGACTCGTACGCGTCCCTATAATCGCGCCGCATGACTCCGGGCGCGTCCGATTCGGCCACTCCAGCGCAGCGAGTGCGCGAGGGCATCGCACGGGTACGCGCGCTGCGCGACGCGGCGCGCGCCGACCCGGTGCTCGCGCAGGACCGGCTGCTGGTGCGCGCCTGGCAGGCGGACCGCCTCGCGCGCACCTATCCCGACCTCCTCTCGAGCCCGCGGTACGGTCCCGCGGCCGAGTTCTTCCTGTCCGACCTGTACGGTCCCAAGGACTTCTCCGCGCGCGACGAGGAAGTTGCCCGCATCATTCCGACGATGGCGCGCATGCTCCCGGGGAGCGCGCTGGAGACCATCGCCCTGGCGGTCGAGCTGGACGCGCTCGCCGAGGGGCTCGACCAGCAAGTGGCCGTCGCGCTGCGCCGGCTGCAGCCCGGCGCGCGCGCGCTCGAGATCTCGGAGGCGTCGTACGCGAAGGCGTACCGCGCCGCGAGCTCGACTGCGGAGCGGGAGCGGCAGATCTGGCTCACCGGCCGCATCGGCACCGCGCTCGATCGGCTGGCGCGCAAGCCGCTGATCTCCGGTGCCCTCCGTCTGATGGAGGGGCCGGCGCACGCCGCGGGGTTGGGCGCGCTGCACGACTTTCTCGCGCGCGGGTTCGCGGCGTTCCGCGACATGCGCGGTGCCGACGAGTTTCTGGCAGTCATCGGCGCCCGCGAGACCCGCATCAACGCCCGGCTGTTCGCCGCCGACCCGCGTGCTTTCGATTCGGAGAGCGCCTGACGGCGGTCGGCGGTTGCGCCCGCGAGGCCTCTTGGCTACGCTTCGCCCCTCCGCTGCGGGGACCCGCCCGGCGGCCGGACCAGCGGGAGCAACAACATGGGGAGCGACAACGTGGACAAGCCCTGGCTGAAGAGCTACCCGACCGGCATGCCGGCGGAGATCGACCTGAAGGCGTTCTCCTCGGTGCGCGACATCCTGGAGAAGAGCTGCCAGCGCTTCGCCGACAAGCCAGCCTACTCGAACCTCGGCGTCACGCTCACCTACCGCGAGCTCGATCGCATGAGCCGCGACTTCGCCGCGTTCCTGCAGTCGATGCCCGGACTCGGCAAAGGCGAACGCGTCGCGATCATGATGCCGAACCTGCTCCAGTACCCGATCGCGCTGTTCGGCGTGCTGCGCGCGGGGATGACCGTCGTGAACGTCAACCCGCTCTATACCACCCGCGAGCTCGAGCACCAGCTCAAGGACTCGGGCGCGCGCGCCATCGTGGTCGTCGAGAACTTCGCCCACACGCTGCAGCAGGTGGTCGACAAGACCTCGGTCGAGACGGTGATCACCACCCAGATCGGCGATCTCCTCCCCGTGCCGAAGCGCTGGATCGTCAACTACGTCGTCAAGAACGTGAAGAAGATGGTCCCGGCCTGGCGCATCGACGGCGCGATCGAGTTCCGCGCGGCGCTGCGCCGCGGCGCCGGCGCGCCGCTGAAGGAGGTGCCGCTCACGCACGACGACATCGCGTTCCTGCAATACACCGGGGGCACGACCGGCGTGGCGAAGGGCGCGATGCTCACTCACGGCAACATCGTCGCGAACCTGCAGCAGTGCTCGACGTGGATCGGCCAGGACCTCAAGGAGGGCGAGGAGGTCATCATCACCGCGCTGCCGCTGTACCACATCTTCTGCCTCACCGCGAACTGCCTGGTGTTCATGAAGCTCGGCGGCGAGAACGTGCTGATCACCAACCCGCGCGACATGCCCGGGTTCGTGAAGACGCTCGCCGGCAAGCCGTTCTCCATACTGACCGGCGTCAACACGCTGTTCAACGGGCTGCTCAACACGCCGGGCTTCGACCAGCTCGACTTCAAGCGCGTGAAGTTCTCGCTCGGCGGCGGCACGGCGGTGCAGCGCGCGGTCGCCGAGCGCTGGCAGAAGGTCACCGGCTCGCGCCTCGTCGAGGCGTACGGGCTCACCGAGACCTCGCCCGCGGCGTGCATCAACCCGCTCAACTCGGAGTTCAACGGCACGATCGGCCTGCCGATCCCCGCCACCGAGGTCGCGATCATGAGCGACGACATGAAGCGGCTGCCGGTGTTCGCCGGCAAGGGGCCGGTGGAGGCGTGCACCGGCGAGATCTGCATCCGCGGGCCGCAGGTGATGAAGGGCTACTGGAAGCAGGAGGCCGAGACCGCGAAGGTGCTCACTGCCGATCGGTGGCTCAAGACGGGCGACGTCGGGATCATGGACGCGCGCGGCTACGTCACCATCACGGATCGCAAGAAGGACATGATCCTCGTGTCGGGGTTCAACGTGTATCCGAACGAGATCGAAGGCGTGGTCGCAATGCACGCCGGCGTGCTCGAGTGCGCCTCGGTCGGCGTGCCCGACGACAAGTCCGGCGAAGCGGTGAAGGTGGTCGTCATCCGGAAGGATCCGGCCCTGACGGCGGAGGATGTGCTGAAGCACTGCCGCGAGCACCTGACCGGCTACAAGATCCCGAAGTACGTCGAGTTCCGCACCGAGCTGCCGAAGACCCCCGTCGGAAAGGTCCTGCGCCGCGAGCTGCGCGACGCGCCAAAGGCGAAAGCGGTGGCCTGAGCCGCTCCCGCGCGGCGCCTCGGCGTTTCCCTTGCCCTGCGCCGGCGAAGGGCTAGGCCGGATGGCCTATGCCCTTCGACGACGCCGCTGCGCGGTCCTCTGCCCCCGCCAATTTTCCGTGTATCCGCAATGGCTTAGTTCGGTCACGAGAATGTCCCTGCCCCGCGCGCGGCGATAGGCGGCAGCGTCTAGGACATCGTCATGCTTGAAGATGGCCCGCCACTTTCCTATATTGAGCTCAATCGCTTTCACGGACCTGCAACGCGCAAGCATTAGGATCCGTCCCGTCCGGTGCATCGCCGACCGGCCCCTGACCTCCGAGAGCGCTGGTCATCGCGCTCTTCCTCCCTGTTGACGGCCCTCCGGGCCGTCTTTTTTTGTCCTCGCGACGCGCGGCCGTAGAATGCGCGCTGACGATTGACGACTTCGAACCTTGCGACTCACGTTCCTCGGCGCCGCCGGCGAGGTCACCGGCTCCGCCTATCTCGTCGAGACCGACGCCTGCCGCTTCCTTGTCGACTGCGGCCTGTTCCAGGGCGGCCGCGACGCCGACGCGAAGAACCGCGCGAGCTTCCCTTTCCGGGCGGCGGACCTCGACTTCGCGATCGCGACGCATGCCCACCTCGATCACTGCGGGCTCTTTCCGAGGCTCGCCGCGGCTGGGTTCGGCCGGACGATCTTCGCGACCGCTGCGACCGCGGACCTCATGCCGGTCATGCTGCGCGACGCCGCCTACATCCAGGAGAAGGAAGCCGGCTGGCAGCGCACTCGCGCCCAGCGGAACCAGCGGCGCGGCGGGCAGGAAGCCGATTTCGCCCCCCTCTACACGCTCGCCGACGTCGACCGGACGTGCGCGTTCGTCGCCGGCGAGCGATACGGACGCGAGTTCCACCCGCACCCGACGGTGCGTGCCTGCTTCCGCGACGCCGGACACATCCTCGGCGCGGCGATCACCGAGCTCTGGGTGCGGGACGCCGGCCGCATGGTGAAGCTTGTGTTCTCCGGCGATCTCGGCCAGCCGGCGCGGCCGCTGGTGCGCGACCCCACGCCGATCGCGGACGCCGACGTGCTCGTCGTCGAGTCGACCTACGGCAACCGCAACCACCGCACCATGGCCGAGACGACCGACGAGCTGGTCGAAGCGGTCACTGCCACGCTCGAGCGCCGTCGCGGCAACGTCATCGTCCCGGCGTTCGCACTCGGCCGCACGCAGGAGCTGATCGTCCTGCTCGGCGAGCTGGCGGTCGCCGGCCGGCTCGGACCGCTCAACGTATTCGTCGACTCGCCGCTCGCCTCCGCCGCGACCGAGGTCACCCTCCGGCACGTCGATCTCCTCGACGAATCCGCGCGGCGCATTCTCCGGGAGGCGATCGACGGGGCGCTGCCGATCAAGGTGCGGTTCACCGAGAATGTCGAGGAGTCCAAGGCGATCAACGCGATCCGCTCCGGCGCGGTCGTGATCGCCGCCAGCGGCATGTGCGACGCCGGCCGCATCAAGCATCACCTCGAGCACAACCTGGGACGCCCGGAATGCGCCGTGCTGTTCACCGGCTTCCAGGCGCAGGGCACGCTCGGGCGGCGCATCGTGGACGGCGCCGCCAGCGTGCGCCTCTTCGACGCGGAGATCCCGGTGCGCGCGACGATTCACACGCTCGGCGGGCTCTCGGCGCACGCCGACCAGGGCGCACTGCTCGCATGGCTGGGGCACTTCAAGCGCGCGCCGCGACACACGTTCGTCGTGCATGGCGAAGCCGACACCCAAGCGGCGTTCGCGCAGCTCGTGGCCGAGCGGCTCCGGTGGAAGACGCTCGCCCCGGCGCGCGGGGCGAGCATCGAGATCTAGATCCAGATATCGAGAACGGGTGCCGGCGGCAGCCGTTTTCCTGACTGTGGGGAGCACGAGGGGCTGTGGCCCCTCGTGTCGTGACGGCTAGGTCTGCAGCACGTAGCGTCCCGGCGCGGCGTCGAGCGGCGGCAACCCGCGCTCCAGCGCGCCGAACTCGGGGGGTGCGACCTTCGCCGACGAGCGCGCCGCCAGCCAGTCGCACCACTCCGGCCACCACGATCCCTGCTTCACCGGCGTGGCGGCGAACCAGGTTTCCGGGTCGACGTACCTCGCGCTCGCATCGCGTGTCGCGACGCGAAACTGCCGCTTCGAGGTCGCGGGCGGATTGACGACGCCGACGTTGTGGCCCCCGCTCGTCAGGAGGAACGTGACCTCGGTGTCGGCGATCAGGTTGATCTTGTACACCGAGCGCCATGGCGAGACGTGATCGCGCTCGGTGCCGACCACGAACAGCGGCGCGCGGATGTCCGACAGCGCCACCGGCTTGCCATCGACGAAGTAGCGGCCCTCCGCGAGATCGTTATCAAGATAGAGGCTGCGCAGGTACTCGCTGTGCATCCGGTACGGCAAGCGTGTCGCATCCGCGTTCCAGGCCATGAGATCCATGACGGGCTCGCGCTCGCCCATGAGGTACTTGGTCACCATGCGCGACCAGACCAGGTCCTTCGAGTTGAGGAGGCGGAACGCGCCGGCCATCTGCTTGCCGTCGAGGTAGCCTTGCTCCCACATCAGGTCCTCGAGGTAGGCGATCTGCGACTCGTCGATGAACAAGCCGAGCTCGCCCGGCTCCTCGAAGTCGGTCGCCGCCGCGAATAGCGTGAGCGTCCCGATCCGGCCGTCGCCGCCCTCGCGCGCGAGCACTGCCGCGGCGATCGCGAGCAGCGTGCCGCCGAGGCAGTACCCCGCGGCGTGGATCCGCCGGTCGGGCAGGATCCGCCGCACCGCGTCGAGCGCCGCAAGCACCCCGCCCTTCAGGTATTCGTCCATCCCGAGGTCGCGGTCGCGCGCGTCGGGGTTCTTCCACGACATCATGAACACCGTGTGGCCGCGGTCCACCAGGTACTTGACCAGCGAGTTCGCCGGCTGCAGGTCGAGGATGTAGTACTTCATGATCCACGACGGCACCACCAGCACCGGCTCGGCCCAGACCTCGGGCGTCGCCGGCGCGTACTGGATCAACTCGATTAAGTTGTTCCGGAACACCACCCGCCCGGGAGTGAGCGCCAGGTTCTTGCCCACTTCGAAGCGCTCCTCGCCCCCGCTGCGGCGCCCCGCTGCGATGCGCACCGCGTCGGCCCACCAGTTGTACGCGCCCTGCCACAGGTTCATGCCCCAGCTCGCCGCAGTACGCTGCGTCACGACCGGGTTGAAGCCGATGAAGTTCGACGGGCTAACGATGTCGAGCAGCTGCCGGGTCACGAACGTCACGACCGCCTCGTGACCGCGCGACACGCCGCGCACGCCGCTCGTGGCGTTATAGGCCCACTGCTGCGCGAGCAGGAACGACTGGTAGTAGAAGTTGTACGGGAACGTCTGCCACAGCGGATCGCGGAAGCGCTGGTCCTGCGGCAGCGGCGCGATGCAGGGCTCGACCGGTCCCGCCTTGGGGTCGACCTGCGCGCGCGCCCACTCTGCGCCGTAGAGCATCAGCCGGTGCCACTTGCGCGCCGCCTTCGCCGCGAGCCACTGCTGCTTGCCCGGCGACATGCCGAGGTGCATGCCCCAGTCGAGGTAGCACTTGGCGAGCGCAAGCGGCGAGACGCCCTGCCACATCGGCGAGAGCGCGACGTTCATCATCCGGTCGAAGTTGAGGACCGGCGTGTGCTCGCTATCGAGGTCGTAGGGGTTCATGGATCCCTCCGCGGAAGGTCACTTGGCGGCGCCCGGTGGGGGCTTCTCCGCCTGCTCCATCGACTTGAGCGTCGTCGCGCTGGCGTCGGTCCAGTACACGTACTCGACCCGGCGACCCTGTGCGGGGATCGTCACCATCCGCTTCTGCGTGGCGCCCCCGTGCGCGAGCTGGAGCTCGTAGCGGCCCGGCGGGAACCGCGCGACGAACCACGGTCCGTCGAGCGTGGTTTCGAGCACCTTCGTCCCCCGCGCATCGAGCGCCGTCAGCTTCACGTCGGCAAGGAACGCCCCGGTGCCTTTCGCGGCGGCCACCAGCTTCAGGTTGTAGTCGGGCAGCATGAGGACGAGTTCGTCCCGCTCGCCTTCGCCGATCCCGCCGCTCGCATAGCGGATGCCCTCCGAGCTCTGCAGCGACAACTGCGCGCCGGCGTTGCCCGCCAGGCCGAGCGCGAGGATGAGAAGGAAGGTAGCTCTGAGTCGCAATGACATAAAAACACCTCTTAATTAGTACGATAGGCCGAGAATGGCGGGCCCGATTGACCCCGGTCAAACCCGGCAGTGCCCGGCGGCAATCGAATGACTGGGCCGCCGAGGATCCGTCAATGCCCTGGACCGAGATCCGCTATCCCGCCTCGATGAAGCGCCTGCCCCCGCGCGTGCGCGCGAAGGCGATCGAGATCGCGAATGCCCTGCTGGAGGAGGGCCACGACGAGGGCATGGCGATCCGCGTCGCGATCGCGCAGGCCAAGGCCTGGGCCGTACGCCAAAGGTTCGCGTCGCGCGCCCGCGACCGCTGATCCACCTATTCTCGCGCACGGCGCCGGCGCGGGGCCGCCGGCTCGGCCCGGGCGAGCAGCTTGCGAACCTCGGCGAGCGGCCGCGCGTTCAGCACGTCCCGCGCCTCGAGCCACCCGCGCCGCGCCTGCCCGACGCCGAACGCGAGGTTCTCGAAGTCGTGCACGCTGTGCGCGTCGGAGTTGATCGCGACCCGCGCGCCCTCCTCCTTCGCCATCCGCGCCGCAATGTCGTCGAGGTCGAGGCGGTCGGGGTGCGCGTTCAGCTCCAGCGCGATCCCGCGCGCCTTCGCCCGGCGAATGACGGCCTGCATGTCGACCTCGTACGGCTCGCGCTCGTCGATGAGGCGCCCGCTCGGGTGCGCGAGGATCGAGACATACGGGTTGTCGAGCGCCTTCAGGATGCGCGCCGTCTGCTGCGCGCGCGGAAGGTTGAAGCGCGCATGCACCGCGGCGACGACGACATCGAGCTTTGCCAGCACGCTGTCGGGGAAATCGAGCGAGCCGTCCTCCAGGATATCCACCTCGGTTCCCTTCAGGATCGTGATGCCCTTCAGCTCGGCGTTCAGGCGGTCGATCTCGCCCAGCTGCTTCAGGAGCCGCGCCGAGTCGAGGCCGTGCGCCTGCGTCTCGCGCTGCGAGTGCTCGGTGACGGCGATGTAGTCGAGTCCGCGCGCCTTCGCCGCCAGCGCCATCTCGCGGAGCGAGCTCCGCCCGTCGGAGGCCTTGGTGTGCAGGTGCAGATCGCCGCGCAAGTCGCCGCGCTCGACCAGCCGCGGCAGCTCGCCGCGGCGCGCTGCCTCGATCTCGCCGCGGTCCTCGCGGAGCTCGGGCGAGATCCACGGCAGGTCCACCGACGCGAACACCGATTCCTCGGTCTCGCCGGCGACGCGCGTCTCGCCCTTGAAGACGCCGTATTCATTGAGCTTCAGGCCGCGGTCCTGCGCGAGCCGGCGGATCGCGATGTTGTGCGCCTTCGAGCCGGTGAAATAGTGCAGCGCCGCGCCGAAGCTCTCCGGCGGCACCGCCCGCAGGTCCACCTGAAGCCCGCACGTGAGGAGGACGCTCGCGCGCGTGTCGCCCTTCGAGAGCACCTCGCGGACCTCGGGGTACTTCACGAACCGCTCCATCACGGGCGCGCCGGCCGCCGCCGTGACGAGGATGTCGATGTCGCCGACCGTCTCCTTCATCCGGCGGTAGCTGCCGGCGATCACGACCTCCCGCGCACCTTTCGCGCCCCTCAGGTACGCCGCGAGCGGCTGCGCGTACTGCGCGGCGACAGCGAGCTTGAAGCGCTTCGCCTGGCCGAGCCGCGCCTGGACCGCCTCGACGATGTGCGCCTCGGTCTTCGCGCCGAAGCCCGGCAGGTCGCGGATCTTCCCCTTGCGCGCCGCCTCGAGGAGCTGGGGCAGCGTGTCGATGTCGAGGGCCTCGTGCAGCGCCTTCACCCGCTTCGGCCCGAGGCCGGGGATCTTCAAGAGCTCGGTGATCGCGGGCGGAAGCTGCTTCTTCAGCTTCTCCAGCAGAGCGCACGTCCCGGTTGAGGCGATCTCGTGGATCTTCGCGTCGAGATCCGCCCCGATGCCCGGCAGCTTCGGGATCTCCTTGCCGGACCCGATCGCCGCCGCGAGGTCCAGGCGCACATCACCGATGGTGCGCGCGGCGTTGCGGTAGGCACGGACGCGGAACGGGTTCGCCTCGCTGATCTCGAGGAGATCGGCGATGTCCTCGAAGACGCGGGCGATGTCGGCGTTGTGGACCGGCATGAGCACAAGGTTACGCGCCCGCGGCCGAGCCCCGTTGACGGCGGTCAATCACCGCGCTGGCGTCATCCCGGCAGACGCCGGGATGACGCTCAGCCCGCCGTGCCGAGCGCCTCGCGCACCGCGTCGTCGACGGTCTCGAGCCACACGAACTTGAGGCGCTCGCGCGCGCTCTCGGGCACGTCCTGCAGGTCCTTGCGATTGCGCGCAGGCAGCATTACCGTCGCGATGCCGGCGCGCATCGCGGCAAGCACCTTCTCCTTGATGCCGCCCACCGGCAGCACCAACCCGCGCAGGCTGATCTCGCCCGTCATCGCCGTGTCGTGCCGGACCGGCCGCTCCGTGAGGAGCGACGCGAGCGCCATGAACATCGCCACGCCCGCGCTCGGGCCGTCCTTCGGGATCGCGCCCGCCGGCACGTGCACGTGCACGTCGCTCTTGTCGAAGAGCGCGGCGTCGATGCCGAGGGTGGCCGCTTGCGACTTCACCAGCGTGAGCGCCGCCTGCGCGCTCTCCTTCATCACGTCGCCGAGCTGGCCGGTGAGGATGAGCTTGCCGTTGCCCGAGGTCCGGCTCGCCTCGATGAACAGGATGTCGCCGCCCACCGGCGTCCACGCGAGACCGGTCGCCACGCCCGGCAGGCTGGTGCGGCTCGCGAGCTCCGCCTCGAACTTGGCCGGGCCGAGGATCTCCGCGAGCTGCGGCACCTCGATGCGCACCGGCGCCGGCGTGCCCTCGGCGATCCGCACCGCAGCGTGGCGCAGGACCGAGCCGATCTCGCGCTCGAGGTTGCGCACGCCCGCCTCGCGCGTGTAGTCGCGGATGATCGCCGCGAGCAGTGCGTCGCCGGCCTGCACCTGATCGGCCTTCAGCCCGTTCGCCTCCAGCTGGCGCCGCACCAGGTAGCGCTTCGCGATCTGGAGCTTCTCCTCCTCCGTGTAACCCGGGAGGTGGATGATCTCCATGCGGTCGCGCAGCGGGCCCGGCACCGAGTCGAGCACATTGGCGGTGGTGATAAAAACCACCTTCGACAGGTCGAACGGCACGCCCAGGTAGTTGTCGCGGAAGGTGTGATTCTGCTCCGGATCGAGCACCTCCAGCAACGCCGCGTTGGGGTCGCCGTGGAAGCCCTGGCCGATCTTGTCGACCTCGTCGAGCATCAGCACGCAGTCGCGGCTGCCGGCCTTCTTGAGCGCCTGGATGATGTTGCCGGGCAGCGCGCCAATGTAGGTGCGACGGTGGCCGCGGATCTCCGCCTCGTCGTGCGTCCCGCCAAGCGCAACCCGCGCGAACTTGCGCCCGAGCGCGCGTGCGATCGACTGGCCGAGCGAGGTCTTGCCGACCCCGGGCGGGCCGACGAAGCACAGGATCGGCGCGTGCCCCTCCGGCGCGAGCTTGCGCACCGCGAGGAACTCGACGATGCGGCGCTTGACCTTCTCGAGGCCGTAGTGGTCCTCGTCGAGGATCCGGCGCGCCTCGGTGAGGTCGATCGCGGGCGGCGCCCCGGCCTTCCACGGCAGCTCCGCGAGCCAGTCGACGTAGGTGCGCGCCATCGAGTACTCGCTCGACGAGTCGGGCATCCGCGCGAGGCGCTTGACCTCCTTCTTGGCGTGCGCGAGGACCTCCTCCGGCATGCCGGCGGCCTCGATGGCCTTTTCGAGGTCGGCGAGCTCTGCGCCCGCGCCTTCGCCCTCGCCGAGCTCCTTCTGGATCTGGCGCATCTGCTCGCGCAGCACGTACTCGCGCTGGCGCTCGTCCATCGTCGCCTTGGTCCGCGACTCGATCTCGCGCGAGAGCTTCAGCACCTCGATGCGATGCGCGAGCATGCCGAGCACGCGGTCGACCCGCGGCTCGACCGCAAAGGTCTCGAGCACCGCCTGCTTCTCCGCCGGCTTCACGTCCATGAAGCCCGCGACCATGTCGGCGAGCTGGCCGGCGGAGGTGTAGCTCTGCACCGCGTGCACCATCTCCTGCGGCGTCTCGGGCAGCAGCTCGAGCGCCTGCACCGCACGCTCCTTGAGCTGCACGAGGCGCGCTTCGGTCTCGCTGCCGACCTCGTCCGGTTGCGTGATGCGCTCCACCCGCGCGACGAGGAACGGGTAGCCGTCGAGGAACTCGACGACGCGGAAGCGCGCCTCGCCCTGCGACACGATGTGGTTCGTGCCGTCCGGCGTGGTGATGTAGCGCAGGATCTGCGCGACAGTGCCGACGCCGTTCAGGTCGGCCGGACCGGGCTTCTCGACCTTGGGATCCTTCTGCAGCAGCAGCCCGATCGGCTTGTCGGCCTTGACCGCGGCCTGCGCGGCGGCGACCGAGAGCTCGCGGCCGATCGTCACGGGCAGCACCATGCCCGGAAAGAGCACGAGGTTGCGCACCGGCACGAGGATCAGCGCGTCGTCCGGGATCTCTAGCGCTTGCGTTGCGCCGCGCGCCGCCGCGGGCGCCGCAGGCTGCGGCGCATTCGCCGGCTCAGGGTGGTTCTTCTCGAGTTCCATCGTTCTCACCTCACGCAATGCGCCGCAGACCGATCACGAGGCAGCCGCGATCGAGCTGCTGCGTGATCAGCTCGAACCGGCCCGACGGCAGCGCGACGCGCCGCTCGAAGCGGCCGTGCGGCAGCTCGAGCCGTCGGATCTTGGTCGTGTGCGCCACCCGCGGCAGCTGCCGCTCGCCGCGCACTACCAGCTCGGCACCTTCCAGGCCGACCTCGATCTGCTCGATCGCAACGCCGGGGAGCGCGTAGAACAGCCACAGCTCGTCCTCGGACTCGAAGATGTCCACCGGCGGCTCCCACTTGGGCGCCGCCTGGGGACGCACGCTGACCTCGAAGAAGCGCCGCTGCAGGCGGTTCGCCTCGTCGAGCATCTCCAGGGCTTGCGCCCACATCCACTGGTTCGGGTCCCGCGATCGCATGGGCTCCTGCTCCGGCCTGCCGGGCGGTTGTTCCGCTGGTAGATGGATGCCCGGCCGGCGCAATCAAGCCCTGTGGAGGATTTCCTGCCGGCGCCCCGACCGGCCCCGGGCCGCGTGACCCCGCGTGACCATTTGCGCGCCCCGCGGCGCCCGGCGCGCCGGGACCGGGTCCCGGTCCGGTAGGATCTGCTGCGTCCAACGAAACCGTTTCAGTTTGTAAGAACAAGAACTCCGGAGCCCCCCGACAGTCCACATTCAGACCGCCGCAGGAAGTCGCGCAGCTTTTCGCAATCCTGCGGCCGCCCCGGCCATCGGGCCCGCGCCGTCGCCGGCGCCCGACAGCACCGAACCACCGAGAAAGCCATGCGCCGTCTGCTGCCATTCCTCGCCCTGCTCGCGCTGCTCGCAGCCGATCCCGCGCTTGCGGCCGCGCGCCGTCCGGCCGACCCCGGGCAGTGGCTGCACCCGACGATCCGTTTCTCCGGCCAGGACCGGCAACGCATCGACAGCTGGTTCAAGCGCTACCCCGAATACGTCACCCGCACTTACGCCCCCGACGGGAAGCTGCCGCCGCAGGTCGACCGCGAGCTCGCACCGACCGACCGCCTGCCCCGCAACGTCGCCAAGGCGCCCCTGCCCTGGCCGCTCGAGAACCAGCTCTCGACGGTGCCGCCGGGCGTGGAACGCGCGATCGTCGGCCGGCACCTCGTGATGCTCGACGCGCGCACCTCCACCGTGCTCGACATCATCCGCGACGTCGTCCGTTAAATTCACTCTCCGCGCCGATCCGCCCGCGCAGGCTCACCGGGTGAGCCACTGCGCCCCGCATCCTTCGGCTCGTGCGGCACACGGGGAGGATGGGAATGAGCGGGTTCTTCGAAGGCGCGCTAGATTTCTTCGACGAGTCGGCTGACCCGCGCGCGCGGTTGCGGCCGCCGGCGCGCGGCGCCGAGGCGCTGGTCGACCGGCTGAAGCGCGACGATCGCGCCCGGATCGCCGGCGAGGTCGTCGTCCCCGCACGCGACGCGCGGCACGCCGACTTCCCTCCCGGGCTCGACCCGCGGCTCGCCGGAGCGCTGCGCGAGCGCGGCATCCTCAACCTGTACAGCCATCAGCGCGAGGCCTGGGACCACGTCGCCGCCGGCCGCGACACCGTCGTGGTCACGCCGACCGCCTCGGGCAAGACGCTCTGCTACAACCTACCGGTCATCGACGCCGCGCTCAAGACGGGTGCCAAGGCGCTCTACCTCTTCCCCACCAAAGCGCTCTCGCAGGACCAGGTCGCCGAGATCCTGGAGCTGAACGCGGCCGGCAACCTCGGCATCCGCGCCTACACCTTCGACGGCGACACGCCGGGCGACGCGCGCAAGGCGGTGCGCACGAAAGGCGACATCGTCGTCTCCAACCCGGACATGCTCCACCAGGGGATCCTGCCCCACCACACCAAGTGGGCGCAGTTCTTCGAGGCGCTGCGCTTCGTGGTGATCGACGAGTTGCACACCTACCGCGGCGTCTTCGGGTCGCACGTCGCGAACCTCCTCCGGCGGCTGAAGCGCGTCTGCCGCTTCTACAACGCGCGCCCGACCTTCGTCTTCTGCTCGGCCACGATCGCGAATCCGGTCGAGCTCGCCGAGCGGCTGCTCGGCGGCCCGGTCGCCGCGGTGACGGAGTCCGGCGCACCGAGCGGCCGCAAGCACCTGCTGGTCTGGAACCCGCCGGTGCTCAATGCCGACCTCGGGATTCGCGCCTCCGCACGCTCGCAGTCGACGCGCATCGCGCGGCTCGCCATCAAAATGGGGCTCAAGACGATCGTGTTCGCGAACTCGCGCCTGGAGGTCGAGGTGTTGACCAAGTACCTCAAGGACGTCTACGACCGCGATACCCGCAAGCCCGCGCGGATCGCTGCCTATCGCGGCGGCTACCTCCCCACCGAACGGCGCGACAAGGAGGCGAAGCTGCGCGCCGGCCAGCTCGATTGCGTCGTGTCCACGTCGGCCCTCGAGCTGGGGATGGACATCGGCGCCCTGGACGTGTGCGTGCTGAACGCGTACCCGGGCAGCGTCGCCGGGGCACTGCAGCGCTTCGGCCGCGCCGGGCGCCGCCAGCGCACTGCGGTGGGG
>Ga0105107_10000197_pt1 | contig 34857 bp, 32 predicted proteins | sample PPLLaktember2015_6_FD_79335 | JGI IMG/M metagenome (GOLD analysis project Ga0105107, IMG submission 79335) | Freshwater sediment microbial communities from Prairie Pothole Lake near Jamestown, North Dakota, USA - PPLs Lake P8 Core (1) Depth... | ecosystem: Environmental > Aquatic > Freshwater >...
ACGTGATTTCGGTTGCGGCGTTGCCGATGTCGATCTGGCCGCAGGCAATATCGTACTTCCTGCCGTCAAGCGAGGTGCACTTGGTCAGGCCGGTTATCGCATGCTTTGTCGCAGTGTAGGGCGCTGAATTGGGCCGCGGCGCATGGGCTGAGATCGAACCGTTATTGATGATGCGCCCCCCGCGTGGAACCTGACTCTTCATAATCCTAAAGGCTTCCTGGGTGCAAAGGAACGCACCCGTCAGATTGATGTCCACTGCGGTTTTCCACTGCTCGAAACTCAGGTCCTCAAGAAGGAGCCCTGGGGGGAAGACCCCTGCGTTATTGAACAGCAAATCCAGCCGACCGAAGACTTCCTTGACCCTGGCAAACAGGGCGGCCACTGATTCGGGTTTGCTCACGTCGGTGGGAACCGCCACCGCTTGGGCGCCCCCAGATCCTGCGTCCTTCACCGTCTGTTCAAGAGGGCCCTTGCGCCGGCCCGCCAGGGCGACACAATACCCATGCTCCAGGAGCGCAAGTGCGACGCTCTTGCCGATCCCGCTGCCGGCGCCTGTGACAATGGCGACTTTCTTGGGAGCGTTCATCGCTCAGATTCCTTCCCTTACCAAGCTATTGGACCCCCATGGCATAAGGTGAGAGAGCACCCAGCGACGCCCAACCGGCAATGCGATCGTAAGAGTAAACACCATGGCCTCTGAAATCCACCAGCAGCTCCTCTTGCTGATCATTGTCTAGATCAACGGCCAGCATCTTCTCCGGATCCCAGGGATTCAGTTGCTGCCATCCGCCGGCCTGGGTCCAAGACCACAAACCATAGGCGGCTCCGTAATCGCAGACGATGCCGTTGTCCCAACGGATAATGGCCTCCGGAACAAGGTTGTTGATCTTTGACCAGCCCCCGGGCTGGCCATAGGTCCAGAGGCCATATCCTGAAAAGGTGATCACGAGCTCATCTTGACTGTCGTTATCGATGTCCACAGCCATCATCAATCCTGGGTCGGCGGTTTTCAGTTGCTGCCATCCACCGGCTTGGGTCCAGGCCCGCAGACCATAGGCGGCTCCATAATCGCAAACGATGCCGTTGTTCCAGCGAATCATGGCTTCCGGCACCATGCTGTTGATCTGTGACCAACCATTCGCCCCTTTATAAACATATAACCCATATCCTTCGAAGGGGGCGACAAGCTCCTCTGAGCCGTCCCTATCCAAATCCACCGCGAGCATCTCCTCCCGGCTGGCCGTGTTCCGCCACATCCATCCCATGACCCATTTTGTCCAGCTCCCGTAAGGAGTCCCCAGCGTCGTGTACGGATTTGCGCCTGGGAGCATCGTCGCATCGCTGATGCCGCTGCTGTTCGGCAGGGTGTAAGAGATCCGCTCAAGAATGACGTTCGTCTTACTCGCCTTTGCGGAAATCAGTCCATGGTCGTCCTTGACCCACGCATAAAGCGTGTGGTTGCCGGCCTTATCACTGAGAACGAAATCACTGATGGTAAAAATCGCATTTTGCCGAGGGCCACCGGGGATGGACTGGAAGACCTGACCGGTTGGGTCGCTTTTTCCGTCCAGAATGAGGTACTGGCTCACCAGAGTGTCATCACTGGCCGCGATCCTTACGGCGACCTTGCGATTGCTCGTGTAAACGCTATAACTGCCGCTTTGGCCATTCACTTCGAGGCTTGACAAAACAGCCGGGGAGTTCTCCGCTTGAGGTTCTTGGGGATTGGAAACCTGCGCCCTCGCTTCATTGGAGTAGGCACTTTCGAGCCCTGCCCTGTTGTAGGCTGTTGCTACAAAATAGTACGCTCCATCGGGAAGGCCATGAATCGTGAATTCCGGCCTCGCCGCGTTCGCAAGTCTGCTGATAGGAACAAGGATAGGCGAGGCACCGTCCCCGGAACGGGAACCGTTATAGGGACCGCCCGGTGCCGTCCCGTAGTAGACCTTGTAGCCTGCCAGGTCTCGTTCAGCGTTTGGATCCCAGGCCAGCGTCACGTCAAACGCGAGCGCTTCTCTCAAACCCGCCAAAGACGCGAAAACGATAACAAACACAAAAAGAAGGAAAACGAATCCCCTCCGATGTGTGCCATTTTCTGCTGCTTTCATGAACGTACCTGAAATCCTTCCATAAAATTCAATCCCTTCATTCAAATATTCTCTTGCACGCGGATACCAATTGCGCCTTTCACTGGCAATCAGCCTAAGGGCCAGTTTTTGAGAGAAAAAGGTTGCACTCCTTCTGCGACCTTCCCCCTGCCTTTCTACTCTATTGGTACTACGACGAAAGGACTACTCCCAGAACGCACTCCTTGCGCTTGTGTCGTTCGCTCTGCTGCCTGCTTATGGAATTGGTTCAGTGGAGTGGGTTAGCCGCTTACCTGCATTCCTCGGCTGCGGGGTTGTAAGGGGGGGCAGAAATATCCCTGAGGGGAGCCCTTCCAAGGCGTCAAGAGGGAATCCGTATCTCTATCTTGGAATCTCGGCTCGGGTCCTTTTCCCTCTCCCAGCCACGTCCTCATATCTTCCGGCGAAGGTAATTGGTGATCACGTCGAGACCTTCGACTTTAGGAGCACCCGCAACTGCCGTCTGAAACGGGCACCACGGATAGGGCAGTCCGCAAAGCCAATCCATAATGACCTCCAAGGTACTCGGAGGAAGGATCTGCATAAATTCTATGGTAATCGCAAGTTCCCTGGTTAAGAACGGCTCACCGGTCTGGAACTGCCAATCATAGCGACCGCATCCCACGCGGACGGCGCCGGTCTCTCTCTCTGACATTCCGACCATCCAGTTGCACGAGAAATTCCTTGCATCACCCCTGGGCGGGTCCGCAAAGCAAAAGGTCAAAACATTCTCGTAAGATTGCGCGAATCGGCGGACCAGGACCTCTGTGATTGAATCGATTCCTTTCGAGAGAGGTGGAAAGGAGATCGCCCCTGTCTTCACGATCATTTTGAGCGTGGCAGCCTCGGTGAAAGCGCGTCTCATCAGATAGGGCCGATTTTGATCCTTCGCTCGAACATAGGCAAGAATGGATGCCGATGGAGAGTGCATGGGCTATCCTCGCAGGAGCTTGAGCTCTTCGATGATGGCCGGCAGGACCTGGCGCAACTCTCCGACAATCCCGTAGCCTGCGAAGTTGAAAATCTCCGCCTTCGAGTCCTTGTTGATGGCGATGACCAGTTTAGACCCGGTCATGCCGGCAGTGTGCTGCATGGCTCCGGATATTCCGCATGCGAGGTAAAGGTCAGGCCGGATGGTTTTTCCCGTTTGCCCTACCTGCGAATCGTGAGTGAGCCACCCCGCCTCCACCGCCATCCGGGTCGCCGCGACCTCCGCATCAAGAAGATCCGCAAGCTCCTCGATCATGGCGAAGGTTTCTGCGTCTGCGCCGCCCATTCCCACGCATATCACGCGTTCCGCCTCTTCAATGGCCACCCCCTCGCTTGCCGCTTCCACACTCTGGAGGATCTTAACCTGGATATCCCGCTCTTCGTGTTGCACCTTGAGCGGCACCACTTCCCCGCTTCTGCTCTCGTCCTTCTCAGGCAAGGGCATGACGCCGGGTCTCACTGTGGCCATCTGCGGTCTGTGATTCGGACAGACGATTGTGGCTACCACGTTGCCACCAAACGCAGGTCGCGTTGAGACAAAAAGCCGGTTTTCTTGATCAATGTCCAGACCCGTGCAGTCGGCCGTGCACCCCGCGTTCAGACGAAAAGACAATCTCGGAGCCAGGTCCCTGCCAATGGGTGTGGCCCCAACAATGAGCACCTCCGGCTTTCTCTCGATCACTGCGCCTGCGACGACTTCCGCATAGAGTTCCGTCCGGTACTCCTTCAAAATCGGGTCCGCAGCCACCAGAATCCTTTCAGCCCCGTACGCAATGAGTTCTTGCGGCAGAGAACCCAGCGCATCCCCCAGCACAATCGCCGTCAGATCCACGCCCAGCTTCACGGCCAGTTCCTTCCCCTTTCCCAAAAGCTCCAGCGACACCCTCGCAGGTCTACCGCGGCTCTGCTCCACAAACACCCAGCACCCTCGATACTCGTCAATGTCAATGCTCAGCACATTATCCTCCAATCCGACTCTCTAACCTCAATCAAAGCGTCCCCGAGCCCTGGGCGGGGGGGTGTGGTCTCTGGCGAGCTCGCAACCGGAAATGGACTTGTCCCGCCAACCGCCCCCTTGCCTTCGAACCTTCCCCAGAGAAGGCGCAGACCTTCAAGCCAATCGGAGGATCTGTACCAATGGGCTTTTACCATAACCCACTGACTTTTCGGCGCCGCTTTATAGCCCTGAAGAAATGGTTGCGGATCTAAAGAGACCAAACCCCTCACCCGGGGCTCGAAAATTTGTGGGCAAGGTTCACCGCCATTGCCGGCTATCCTCAAAGAATGTACTTTTCCTTGAGCACACGGATCAGTTCAGCCGCGGCCTCCTTTGGTCCTCCCGGAAGCATCTGCACGTTCCCCTTGAGCACTTTGGGCGAAAATACCTTTCTCAATCGAGTGGGAGATCCCTCGAGCCCGAACCGCTCGGATTCTCCGTCAAGATCCTCCGGCGCCCAGACCGGGATCTCCTTCTCATAAGCTTCCATAATGCTGTCCATGGGCGCTATCCTGGGCTCATTGATCTCCCTTTCCACGGTGACGAGGGCCGGAAGAGAAGCCTCCAGCACCCTTTGAACCTTTCCCAGTTTCTGCTTGACCCTGACTTTTCTATCCGCGACTTCCAGCGAGATGGCATAGGTGAGCTGGGGGATTTTCAGAAATTCGGCAATCTGGGGGCCCACCTGCGCAGTCATCCCGTCCATGGCCTCTTTGCCGCATAGGACCAGGTCCCAACTCCCGATCTTCTGTATGGCCAGGCCGAGCGCATAACTTGTCGCCCAGGTGTCTGAGCCCGCAAAGTTCCTGCCCGTCAACTGAACGGCCTTGTCCGCACCCATGGCCAAGGCTTCACGCAGGGCCTCTTCCACCTGCGAGGGCCCCATGGAGAGAATGGTCACCTCCCCACCGTGTTTTTCTCTCAACTGAAGCGCCGCTTCGATCGCATTCCGGTCATTGGGGTTGATGATGCTGGGGATACCTTTGCGGATCAGCGATCCCGTGACAGGGTCCCACTTCACCTCTTTTACATTGGGAACTTGCTTGATACAGACAATGGTATTCATGGTGATCTCTTTATGAAGTCAACTGCTGCCGGCTGAAGCCGACAGTCTGAGGGACAAAGGGACAGAGTGGCAAAGGCACAAAGCCATATCACTCTCTGTATTGTTCTCCGCTTTGTGCCTATGTACCTTTGCAACTTTGTGCCTGGATCAGGGCCTCAAGAGGGCCATACCCGCAATGGTTTTGTTGATCTCCAGGCTCGACGCGACCACTCCCTGGTGCATGGCCAGCCGATGTAGCCTTTCCACCTTGTACTCTTTGCTGTAACCGTAGGATCCGTGGATCTGCACGGCCATCCTGGTGATTTCCTGGATGGTAGGTGTTGTGAACACCTTCAGTTCAGATGAATCCGTCTCAAAAGGCTGGCCTTCGTCCCATCTCCACGCCGCTTTCAGGACCATCAAGCGACAGGCTTCCAGCTTCGCTTTCATCTCCGCCAGCATCCAGGTGAAACCCTGCATGTAGCCGATGGGCGTCTTTCCAACAACTCTTTCTTTGCAGTACTTGATAGATTCGTCCAGAGCGGCCTGGCCCGCGCCGACCATGCCGGCGCCCTGCTGAATCCTTTCCCCCGCAATCCAGCGGAGCAGAATCCTGAACCCGTCTCCGGGCTGACCGAGAATATTCGCCTTGGGCACGCGGACATTCTTTAGAAACACATCGCAAGTGTCCGAGCCTTCGAGCCCCATCATCTTATAGTGCCCGGAACACGAGTACCCCTCGGATTTCTTGTCCACCACAAAGGCGGTCACATCTTTTTTCTCCCCCTGAAGAGTGGCGTCTCTGCAGTAGTAGATTCCGTATCCGGGCTTGTTGCCCATGCTGATGAAGCGCTTTGTGCCGTTCAGAACAAAGGCGTCGCCATCGGGCTCAGCAGTTGAGGTGAGCGCCCGGGGATCGGAACCGGTTCCGGGCTCTGTAAAGGCAGTCGTGGCCCAGGCGGTCCCATCGCAAAGGGGCGGGATGAATTTCTTCTTCACCTCCTCTGAGCCAAAAAAGTTGATGGTCTCTGCAACACTGTTGTTCATCATCATGGGGAGGAAGCATGTGGAGCCTGTGCGGCCCAGTTCTTCGCACAGGAGGATGAAGTTCAAGTTGGTGGTTCCCACGCCTCCGTATTCCTTTGGAACGACAAGGCCCAGCATTCTGGCCCGGGCATAGGTTTGCATCAGGTCCTGGGGATAATCATCGTGTTCCATCATGTGGGTGTCGATGCGCGGTATTTCGCGGGAGCAGAAATCCCTCGCCGACTTGACCATCATTTCACTGACACGCGGCAAACTGAATTCCATCGTTCACTCCTTTCGCATTTAGGGTTGCGACATATGCCTTTCTTCGGAAATCAAGCCAAGCAATGCGCTTGTTTTACCCAAACACGCATCAAACATCAAGCAATTGCAGGTGTTGCATTTCAGTGATCGTTGGTAGACAAAAAATGGATTATCGTTAGCTGAATTTGAACCAAATTTTAAATAACTTGACTTTGATTAAAATAGGCTTAGAATCTTAAACATAACTAAGAAGGCTTGGCTTCGTGCGCGGGCCGGTTTCCTTCTGAAGGACAATCCATTTGTCAAAAGTGGCAACCTGAAGTTTGAAACTATTAGAATTTTTTGAAAGGAGGTTGTCACTATGGCCAATGGAACAGTAAAGTGGTTTAATGACCAGAAGGGCTTCGGCTTCATTGCTCAAGAAGGCGGTCCCGACGTATTCGTTCACCATTCAGCGATCAAGGGAAACGGCTTCAAATCGCTCAGAGAAGGCGACCAAGTTACCTTTGACATAGAGCAAGGGAAAAAAGGCCCGGCCGCAGCCAATGTCACTGCGGTTTAACGGCTGACGTAAACTGAAAAAGGGCATCCTGTCGCATCGAGATAGGATGCCCTCTTTTGACATCTCGATCGGTTGCTGTCCTATCCGCAATATGTTTTCTCTTCAACCACTCTATCTCCTTCTGCCCCCGGTAAAAGGAAAATTCTTGAACTTGGTCACGCAACTCCCGATCGATAAGTGTCCTCCACCAACCTCAGCAAAAGAACAAAGGCTGATTGCAAGACCGGAGAGCGATTGAGGAACATAACGCTATGCGAACCCTGCTGATTTATCCGCAATACCCTGATACCTTCTGGAGCTTCAAGCACGCGCTGAAATTCATTCACAAGAAGGCGGCCTTCCCGCCGCTAGGGCTGCTGACCATCGCGTCCATGCTGCCCAAAGAATGGCCCAAGAAGTTAGTGGATCTGAATGTGACGAACCTTACCGAAAAGGACATGGCTTGGGCGGATTGCGCCTTCATCAGCGCCATGGTTGTGCAACGAGAATCGGCCCGTGAAACCATTGCCCGCTGCAAGCGTGCAGGCCTCAAAATTATCGCAGGAGGTCCGCTCTTTACCAGCGAGCACGATCAGTTCAGGGATGTGGACCACTTCGTGCTCAATGAGGCTGAACTGACGCTTCCCGCCTTTCTGGAAGACCTCAACAAGGGCTGCGCTAGACCCCTCTACGAGACCACCGATTTTTGCGACGTCCAGAAAACCCCCGTCCCTCTGTGGGAGCTGATGGATCTTAGACACTATGCCTCCATGAGCCTCCAGTTCTCACGGGGTTGCCCGTTCAACTGCGAGTTCTGCAACGTGACGGCGTTGTTCGGGCATCGGTCACGCACCAAGACCGCTGAACAGATTCTTGCGGAACTGGACGGGATTTACAATCTGGGTTGGCGCGGTCCTGTGTTTTTTGTGGATGACAACTTCATCGGCAACAAGGCCTATCTCAAGGCCCAGCTTCTGCCGGCTCTGATTCAGTGGCAAGAAGGGAAGAAGGGGATCCCTTTCAACACCGAAGCATCGGTCAATCTGGCCGATGACCAGCTCCTCATGGAGATGATGGTCAAGGCCGGGTTTGACTCGGTCTTCATCGGCATCGAAACACCTAGCGAAGAAAGTCTTGCAGAGTGCAACAAACAGCAGAACAAGAACCGGGACCTGATCGAGAGCGTGAAGCTCATGCAGCGGGCCGGGCTGCAAGTACAGGGAGGCTTCATTGTCGGATTCGACAACGACACCCCCTCCATCTTTCAAAGGCAGATCGAGTTTATCCAGAAGAGCGGCATCGTGACAGCCATGGTGGGCTTGTTGAACGCTCCTCCCGGCACCAAACTCTATGAGCGCATGAGAAAGGAGGGCCGACTGATCGGCCTCATGTCCGGAGACAACGTGGACGGCTCAACCAACATCCTTTCCAAAATGGGCAATGCTGCGTTGCGTGAAGGATACCGGAACATCATTCAGCACATTTACTCGCCCAAGCCCTACTATAACCGGGCCATGACCTTCCTTCGCGAGTACAAGACGCCGAAGATCAGAACCCCCATGGATTTTCACCGTCTGGTGGGATTGTTCCGTTCAATGATCCGCCTCGGTGTTCTCGGCAGAGAGCGATTCCAGTACTGGAAGATTTTGTTGTGGACTTTTTTCCGCCGCCCTCGATTGTTACCACTCTCGGTAACCTTCGCGATTTACGGCCATCATTTCCGCAAAATTGCCAAATTGAGCCGTGCCAAAGAATCGTAACGGCCTTCGTTAGGATACCGGATCAAAGACCTCATAGAAGTGCTCCAGGAGCCTTTCGGTCACTTGTTCAATGGGAGGCGGCACTCCGAGCACCTCCTCCATGGATGTGGCTTTTCTGTTTTTGAGCCCGCACCCATGGATCAGAGAGAAGTGTTTGAGCACAGGGTAGATATTAAGAGCAAAGCCGTGCATGGTCACCCAATCCCGAATGCTCAGGCCGATAGAGGCAATCTTTTTTTCATCGATCCAGACCCCGACATGCTGGGCATCTCGACCGGCTTTTAAGGTGAAATCCTCAAGGGTCCGGATCAACACCTCTTCCAATTCGCGAACGTATCGCTTCAGATCACAGCCTCTTGAACTCAGGTCCAGAATCGGATAGCCCACAAGCTGGCCTGGCCCGTGGTAAGTGACATCCCCTCCCCTGTCTACGAAGTAAAGAGAGATCCCCATCTGATGGAGTGTTTCACGGGGGACGAGAATGTTCTCGACACTGCCCGCTTTACCCACCGTGAGGGTAGGCGGATGCTCCAGAAGCAGCAAGGTGTCCTCTACCTCTCCTCTTACCCTCTGCTGATGGAGTCTCTTCTGCAATTGGTAGGCCGCCCCATACTCGACCACTCCGAGCCGCCGAATCGCAAAGCTGTTCGAGGCACAACGGGGTGAATATTCGCAGAGCTGATTTTTCAATTGGTTCGATCTCATTTTAGTGGATACTGAAAAAGACCCCTTAAGCAGATTGCTCAAAAACGCCCAGATACAAGGCGCCCGAAATCCGGAGGAGTGAGTCGTACAGTCTAGTACGTCGCAACGACGAGGGATGAGAGCAACGCCGTAGATGGGCGTTTTTCAGCGACCTGCTAGGGAAGGTAGATCGCTGCTCCTAGCGCATCCCTTGCCGCTTCTGCTATGGATTCGCTCAGAGTAGGATGGGGGAAGGTTGTCTGAGCCAGTTCCTCCAGGGTCATCTCCTGTTGGATGGCCAGCACGGCCTGGCCGATCATTTCACAAGCGCTGTCGCCGATGATGTGGACTCCCAGGATCTCGCCGTAGCGCTTGTCCGCCACGACTTCCACCAACCCGTCCGTCTGCACCGTTATCATCCCCAGGGCATTCATGGAGAGGGGAGCCGCGCCTACAACGACTTCGTAGCCCAGGGCTTTGGCTTCTTTTCCGGTGAGGCCGACGCAGGCGACCTGAGGGCTCGTAAAGGCGATCCGGGTCACGGTTCTCTGGTTGAAAACCCTGTTCATGCCCATCACATTCTCTGCAGCTACCAGCCCGCCGGAAGAAGCGACATGGGAGAAGTGTTTGTTCTCCGGTGCTGTCAAATCGCCAATGGCATAAAGCCCTTTGACTCCTGTCTCCATTCTCTCATTGACCCGCAGGAACTCGGCTTTCTCGTCGAGCCCCACGGTTTCAAGGCCCAGGTCTTTGACCGCCGCAACCCGGTCAAGTGCGATCACCAGATCCACTTGCAGGGTCTCCTTTTTGTCTTTGACCGCCATCACGGCTTCAACCCCGGCGCTCTTTTTCTTCAGGGCCAGATCCTTCGCTCCGGTGATTGCGGTGATCCCCTGGGTCTGAAAGGCTTTGGCAAGGCGTGAGCGGATCGACTTACTCTCATCTTGAAGCAACCCCTCTTCCTGAGTGACCAGCCACACCTGCGAGCCGAAGCGACTCAAAAACTGAGCGATTTTCATGCTCCAGGCTCCGCCGCCGTAAAGAAGGCATCGTTTGGGCAGGTCCGTCGCCGTGAGGAGATAATCGCTACTGACCACCTGGGGAAGATCGCTCCCCGCAAAATCCGGTTTCAACCACCGCGCACCTGCAGCGAGAATGATCGCTTTTGCGGAAAGCGTCTTCCCGTTTACGTCAACCTTGCCCGCCCCGCTCAGCTTGCCCTTACCTGTGACCAAAGTGATTCTTCGTTTGTTGAATATGGTTTTCACGCCCTGCTGCATGAAGGCGATCAACTCCCTCTGTCTGTTGAACAGGGTCGAAAGGTCCTTCGAAATCCCTGAGCAAACGATCCCCATATCCCTTGCCCGGGCCAGATCTGCAAGGATATTGGAAGCGACCATCATGTGGCCGAAAGGCACACATCCCCTGTTCATGCACACACCGCCCAGTTTGCTCTCCTCCACTACAGCCACCTTGGCACCGAGCTGAGCGGAACGGATGGCGGCAGCCACGCCCCCGGCGCCTCCGCCGACAACGATCACATCATAGATTTCATCCATGTCGTCCTAACTCCTACGTTCAGAGCATCAGCAGCGAAGGGTTTTCCACAAACCTTCTGATGGTTCTCAGGAATTGCTCTCCACCAAAGCCGTTGATGACCCGGTGGTCAAAGGTCAGGCTGTAACTCATGATCGGCCTTATGACGAGCTGCCCGTCTCTTACGACCGGCCGATCCTCGATGGCGCCTACAGCCAGGATGGCCGCCTCAGGTTCATTGAGAATGGGCGTTTGGAATCGGCTTTCGCTTTGTCTTCCGACTGTCGAGAGGGTGAAGGTGCCGCCTGTCACCTCGTCAGGCAAGAGCTTTCTATCCTGGGCTTTTTTGCCCAGCTCTTTCACCTGCTTCGAGATTTCCAACAGGCTCTTTTGATCCGCGTTCTTCACCACAGGGACGATCAGGCCCTCCTCGCCCATGGCAAAGGCCACACCGACATTGATGTCAGCCCACACCTTGACTTCGTTCTCCAGCAAACTGCAGTTGATCGATGGGTGCAGCTTGAGTGCCCTTGAGAGGATAAAGACCATGATGTCCACGTAACTGATCCTCGTGTCCTTCACCCCCTCCTCTTTGAGCAGATCTTCCCGCAGGAGGACGATCTTGGACACATCCCATTCTCCCATCACCGTCATCTGTGCCGAACCGGACAGACTTCGGTACATGTGCTCTGCTATGGATTGCCTAATCCCCTTCAGAGGTTCGACGCCCCGCACTCTCCTGCCATGGTATGCTGTCGAAGCAGGCTCTTCGCGCTTTTCGGCCTTTGCCTGAATGGCCGCCTCCACATCCTTTCTCCCTATCCTTCCGCCAGGCCCTGTCCCTTTGATCCGGCTGATATCCAGCATGTGCTCTTCAGCCATCTTGCGCGCCACAGGAGTGATTAGAAGTCCCCTTCTGCCTGATGCCGCACCGCCTTCACCCGCAGAGCCCGAAGATTCATCGGGACTCGTCTCGCCTTTAAAAGGGGCCACCTGATCGGGTGCTCCGCCGGATTCTGCCTGCACTTTCTCAAATTCTTCCTTGGTCTCAGCGATCGCTCCGACCGCTTCGCCCACAGGCGCTTTATTGCCTGCCTCCAAAAGGATGTGGAGAAATCCGGAAATCTCGGCCTCCACTTCCCACTGAGTCTTCTCCGTTTCGATTTGAAGAACCGTGCTCCCCTTCTCGACCCGGTCTCCTTCCTTTGCTTTCCACTCAACGAGCCGGAACTCCGTCACATTCACTCCGACTCTGGGTATCACAACTTGCACAATCATTTCAGATTCTCTCCATATGCAGGCCCATGGCCGCGATCAAAGTCTGTTTGAGCCCAGGACGGGGGGTATGGTCTCTGGCGAGCTCGCAACCGGAAATAAACTTTTCCCCCCAATCGCCCCCTTGCCTTCGAACCTTCCCCAAATGCGGCGCAGGCCTTCAAGCCAACCGGAGAGTCTTTACCAAAGGGCTTTTACCGTAACCCACTGACTTCTCGGCGCCGCTTTACCGCCGTGAAGAAATGGTTGCGGCTCTAAAGAGACCATACCCCCCAGTCCCGGGCTCAATGGTCTACGCTGCTATTCGAAGAAGGTCTTGATCTCAGGTCCTATTCAAGTGTCTTTTTGACGGCTGCCATAATGTCCTCCACCTGCGGGAAGTGCGCTTTTTCAAGAGGCGCGGAAAACGGCACCGCCGTGTTCAAGGCTGCCACGCGCAGGATCGGGGCGTCCAGCAAATCAAAGTACTTCTCAGAGACCACGGCCGCCACCTCCGAGCCGATGCCTCCGCGCTTGCGGCCGTCCTCGACAATCACTAGGCGGCTGGTCTTCTCCATGGATGTTGCAATCAGTTCTTCATCCAGAGGAATGATGGTCCTGAGATCGATCACTTCCGCACTGATTCCTTCCTTCTCCAGCCTAGCTGCCGCTTCGAGAGAGCGATAGAGCATGTTCCCGAAGGATACCACTGTGGCGTCCTTGCCCGGTTTCCTCACAACACCCTTGCCAATGGGCACCAGGTGCTCACCTTCGGGCACTTCGCCGGTCATGGTCAGCAACAGCCGTGAATGGTAAATAAGCACAGGTGAATCATCTCTAATGGCCGACGCGAGCAAGCCTTTAGCATCCGCCGGAGTTGAAGGAATCACCATCTTTATGCCCGGCGTGTTGAGGAAGATCGCCTGGGTGGATTGGGAATGGGCATAGGCTCCGTGACCCCGCGCACCTGCGAAGGTCTGCACCACCATGGGGATCTTGTACCCGCCGTTGGACACATAGGGCCACATCCCTGCCACATTGGCGATGGGTTCGGCGGCCAGGCAAGCGTATTCCGAAAATAGCAACTCCACGACGGGCCGCAGGCCTGTCATCGCAGCCCCGATACCGGCCATAGTGTAGGATCCCTCGCACACCGGTGTGCTGATGAACCGCTGAGGACCAAATTCAGCATAGAGCCCTCGTGTTGTTCCCCAGATGCTGGGTTTGATGTCCAGGCCCATGACCACGACGCTCTCGTCTCGAAGCATTTCCTGACGCAGAGCATCCACCAAAGCTTCCGTGTAGTATTTTTCTGCCATGTGATCTTCCTCCTTAGCCTGCCACAGCATGGTTCATGACGGTCGCCGGGTCGGGCATTCCGCTTGCTTCCAGGGTCTGCACAGCCTCGTCAATCATGGCGAGACACTGTTCAGTCAGTTTCTTTAATTCAGCCTCTGTAGCCCACTTTCGCTCCAGCAACCCTTTTGCTGCTCTCGGAAGGGGGTCCTTCTTTCCTGCTTCATCACATTCCTTCTTGTCTCTGTAAAGGCACTGATCTGCAGTGTGATGAGGTGCGAGGCGATAGGTCTTGAATTCAAGAAAATAGGCTCCCTTTCCTGATCTCGCATGGGCGATCGCCTCTTTCATGGCTCTTCCGACCGCAAAGAGGTCGTTGCCGTCTTCCACGATCTTCCAGGGCATGCCATAGCCTGCTGCACGGGGAGCGACATCCGCTGTACACGTGGTCTCGCGGTAAGGATGGTATTCCACGAACTGATTCGTGCAGCAGCAGAAAAGCACAGGCACCTTGTAGAGCATGGCCATGTTCATGGCCGGATGAAAATCAGCCTGCTCCGCAGCTCCTTCACCGAAGTAGTCCACCACCACGTTATCCCGCTTCTGGTTACGGATGGTGAGGCCAGCTCCAACGGCCAGAGAGAAGTCGGTGCCCAGGCCACCCAGCAGCGGCAGAATCCCGATTTTAGGATTGTGCAAATGCAAGCCAGCCCGGCCTCCGGAAATCGAATTGCCCCTTCCTCCGTATTCCAGAAAAATGTCCTTGATGCTCATCCCTTTACCCACGACCTCAGCGACGCCCCTGTGGGTGCCGATCAGATAATCGTCCTTTGTCAGCAGAAAAGAGACCCCACACCCGACCGCCTCCTGACCGGTGCCCAAATGGGTGTAGACAGGGACCTTTTGCTTTTGAAAGAGCTCTTCGTGTTTGTTTTCCGTATACCTCGTGAGGACCATCTTGAAATAGAGGTCCAGGGCTTCATCCTTTGTCAATTCAAACTGCGTATCAACCATTCTCTTCTCCTCCATAGACCGCTGATCATTTTGCTACTGGATGCAAGAACTTGTTTTTCCAAGCCGGATCAAGGGTAGGCTTGATTTCGAGTCCTTCAAACTCCTGGATCGTCAAATCCACTGTGGCGAGGACCGGAGCGGAACCGGGCATCAAATTGCCTGTGCGCATGTTCCCGTTCTTGTCCATGATCAACCCGTGAAAATGCATGCCCACTTCCCCGTCCTCTTCCCTTCCGAATATTCCGTGGCCGATCCCGAGTTCCACAGGACCTTCCATCTTGTGAAACACGGCCACATCCATGGGGTTGTCCCCGAACTCCATGGAGTTCGGGTAGACCACAGTGGCCGAGCGCAGCGACCCGATCGCCGTGATCGTCCCGGATCGTAAGTTCTTCTCTTTGATCAATCCCATAATCCCCTGTACCACATCCTGACCGGGCAAGAGCCGGGCTGCCAGAACTCGACTACTTCTTCCAACCGCTGAATAGGCTTTGATCTCACTCATGGGTTCACTCCTCACCTTTCAAGATATCGTTTCGCATTGGCCGCGCTGAATTCGGTCCTGCGAGCCAAGTCTTCCTGGTAATCCGCCGCAATGCCGAGCAACTGGCCTCCGTCCACGCCCAACACAACCCCTGTAATCATGGCGGACCGGTCACTGGCGAGAAAAAGCGCCGCCTCGGCAATGTCTTCAGGTGCAACCCATCGCCCTAGCGGGATCTGCTTGCTGATGGTGTCCCGGAACTGTTCGGTGGTCTTCGACACGACCAGCGGTGTGAGAGTCGCTCCCGGGCACACGGTGTTCACATTGATCCTGTAGGCTGCCAGTTCAAAGGCCAAGTGGTGGCTGAAACCCACAAGACCGTATTTTGAAGCGGTGTAGTCTGCGCCGCCCAGTTTGCTCATGCGGCTCGCAGCCAGCGAGGCGATATTGACGATCTTTCCGCCTCCCTTTTCAATCATACCAGGAATAACCGCCTGACAGCAGTAGAACGCACCGTTCAAATTCACGCAGACCGTACTCTCCCAAGCTTCCGGAGGCATGTCTTTGCTTAGAATGGATGCGCCGCCGGTGCCGGCATTGTTGACCAGAATGCTGATGGTCCCAAACCGATCAGTGCCTTTACCCGCCATTGCGTGAACTTCCTCTCTTTTCGAGATGTTCGCCTGCACCGGGTAAGCCTGGCCGCCCAACGCTTCGATTTCCTGAGCAGTTTTTTCCGCAGCCCGGCCGTCCATATCATTGGCGATGATGCGGGCGCCTTCTTGAGCGAAACGAATGGCGATGGCCCGCCCGATTCCGGAACCGGCTCCGGTCACCAAGGCGATCTTTCCTTTCAGCTCCATCTATTGCTCTCCTCCTATCCCATCAGGGTGCGAGGCAGCCACAAAACGAGATCTGGGAAAAAGGTCGATGTCAACAGCGCCAGGATCAGCGCCAGAATAAAGACCCAGGATTCTTTCACCACCTGTTCGAACCTCGCGCCGGCAATGGTCGTCGTGAGATAGGTCAGAAACCCGACCGGCGGGGTCACCAGACCGATCATCAGGTTGAGAATGATCACCACCCCAAAATGGACCGGGTCGATTCCGAGCTTCTCGATCAGGGGCATGAGCATGGGCACTACAACCACCAGGCCCGTGTTTGGATCGAGCAGGCATCCCCAAAGCAAGAAGAAGACGTTGAGGATCAGAAGAATCACCCACTTGTTTGTGGAAATGGACGTAAAAAAACGCGAAAGGATCTCCCCCGCGCCCATGGACGCGATGAGCCAGCTGAACACCCCGCTGCTCGCCAGGATAATCATGATGTAGGAGGAACTGATCATCGAGTCTTTGAAGATCCTCGGAACATCCTTCCAGTTCAGCTCCCGATAGATAAAAATTCCGACGAACAAGGCGTAAAAGACCGCCACGACTCCCGCCTCGGTAGGAGTCACAATTCCGAGCACAATGCCCAGGATGATGATCAGGGGCATCAGGATGGCAAACGAGGAGCTCAGAAGCGCCCACACTATTTGCTTAAACGTCGCTCTGGGCCTGGCAGGGAAATCGCGCTTCTTGCTGATAATGTAGGATGCGACAATCAGATAGAGCCCCATGAGAAAACCGGGCACAGCTCCCGCCAAGAAGAGCTTCCCGATGGAAACATTGACCAAAAGGCCGTAGATGACCATGGGGATGCTGGGGGGGACGATAGGGCCAATGGTGGCCGCAGCAGCCACGACGGCGGCAGAGTATGCGGCCGGATATCCGTCTTTTTTCATGGCAGGGATCAACACCGACCCCGTGGCCGAAGCATCCGCAATGGCCGACCCGGAAACACCGGCCATGATCATGTTGGCAACGATGCTGACGTGCGACAGCCCACCCTTGATGTGCCCCACCAGCGCTGCCGCAAAATCCACGAGTCTCTTGGTGATTCCCCCGGTGTTCATGAGATCGCCCGCCAGAAAGAAAAAGGGGATCGCCAGAAACCCGTAGGAATCCAGCATGCCGATCATGTTGGCGGGGATCACGAGAAGAGGAATCTCTTGGTGAAAGGAGAGAATATAGAGGAGCGAGGAAATGCCCATGCTGATAAAAATGGGCATTCCCAGGAATGACAATGCGAGAAAAGGAATCAGCAACATCAGAAGAGGTAGCATTTCCATTTGTGCACTTACCTCTTTCTTGAGGGATTGAACAGATCCCGGAAATCTTGCAGGACAATCGGCAGGAAGAAAAGGACCATGAAGCCTGAGCCCACCGGCGCGGCGGAGACCACGAATCCTCTCGGTAAGTCCATGGACGTGAGGACAGTGCCCTCTACGGACTCGATGACCGCGATCCCCTTCCAGCCGAGGACCACCAGAAAGGTGAGAGTCAAAAGATCAATCACGACCATGAGGATCTTCTGGCTGGCTTCGGATAGGCGGTCGCTGAGAATAGTGATCCTCAGATGGGCTTTTCGGTGAATTCCGATCGCAGCGCCCAACCAGACAGCCCAGATCATGAGGAGGAGGTCCAGTTCGTGGGTCCAGGTCAGGGAGTTTGAGAGCACATACCGGGTAAAGACCTGGGCGAGGGCTGTTGCTGCGATCGCAATGAACAGCCCCCCCACAACAACCTCCAGTCCTCTGGCGATGAAACGGCAGAGTTTCGTCATCTTTTCTTTCCTAAGAAACCTGCTCTAGCAACCCAAAATTCCCTCTGTCTCCCCTTTACAAAGGCAGGACATGGATTTGGATTTCCCCCTTTCATAAAGAGGGAGAAAGGGGGATTTGGCCGGCCCAGTGCCGAAGAAAGTTCTTATCAAGCATGAAGATGTCGGCTATTTAATGGCCTGGATCTTCTCGTAGAGGCCTTTCTCCCAGAGGTCGCCTTCAAACTGCTTGTTCGCCTCTGCAGCAAGCTTTTTGAAGCCTGCCAGGTCAGGCGTTACGATCTCCATCCCCTGTTTCTTGAGGAAATCGATGGACTGTACGACCGTGTCATTGGTCCACTTGGTCGCCCATTTCTCCGTTTCAACGGCCGCCTCTTCAAAAGCCCTCTTCTGGTCGGCGGTCAGTTTGTTCCACTGTTCGGCTCCCATCATCACACAAAGGCCAGCCAGGATGTAATCCACGACGGCGACGTATTTCTGAACTTCATAGAATTTTGCCTGTGCAATCGTGTCAAAACCGTTGTCCTGTCCGTCCACCACGCCTTGTTTCAAGGCCATGTAGAGTTCGGCCCCTGCAACAGGCGTCGGCGCTGCGCCCCAGAATTTCATGGTTTCCATGATTGTCTTGGTCTCAGGCACACGGATCTTCAGCCCCTTGAGATCCTCGACCTTGGTGATCCGGCGGGTGGACGTGCTGATCTGCTTGGGAGCCCGGTCACTCACATATCCGACCAGGTGGAATCCGCCTTCCTTCTCGGTCTTTGCCATCATTTCCTTGAAAAGAGGAGACTGAAGGAAGTTCCTCAGATGCTGCTGATTCCGGAACACATAAGGAGCCATCAGGATGTTGAAATCCTTTCCCCCTTTGGCGAGACTCCAGGTGCCGATGTCCTTGAGCATCATGTCGATCTGGCCTGTCTTGATACCTGCATAATTCTGAGGGATGGTTCCGAGTTGTCCGCCGCCGAACACCTTGATCTCGAACTGATTGTTCGTTTTCTGGGCAACGGTCTGGGCGTATTTGTCCGCAATCGGGCCCCAGACCGGCGGTGGCGCCACAAAAGCCATTTTGAAGACCGTCTGAGCCTGGACCTGTGAAATGAGCACCATGGACAGAAAAAACACAGAGGCCACCATCAAAAGATACCGTCTCATCGCTGACTCCTCCTTACTTAATGTTTGTTCATAACCTCAGACCAGCTTATACACATACTTCTTATGCCCGGGGTTCAAACGTTCCTATGCGACTCCCCGGGATCAGGTGAACATTCAAGGTTCTTGCTGTCCTTTTGCCCAAACTCTTGCCGCCGTGAGGAATCTCACCGAGGAAATAAGCGGCGTCTCCCTCGCTCAATGTGAATTTCTTTTCACCGAGTGAAAGCTCCAGTTTGCCTTCGAGCACGTAGATAAACTCCTGCCCATCATGGTTCGCGAGCTGGAACTCATCTCCAGATCTCGCATACTCCGTAACGATGCACGGTTCCATAAAGGGATTGTCCATGCCTTCGGCGAGAAGCTCCAACCCATAGGTCACCTGCCCCTTTGACCCTCTCTTGCCGTAAGAGACCTTTCGACTTCCTTTGCGGGTGATCACATATCCTCCCGCTTCTTCCCCTTTAAAGAAGTAAGCGATATCGGCTTTCAGGCTGTCGGCAATTTCCTGCAAGGTAGCGATGGAGGGCATCACCAGGCCGCTCTCAATCCTGGAGATTAAGGTTGGAGACATTCCGGAGGCTGCAGCCAGGTTTTTCTGACTCAACCCCATTCCCTGACGGAGGGCTTTCAGGTTCTTTCCAATTCGACCGGCCAAAGCGTCTTTGTTGGACATGGATCGTTCCCGCACCGGATCAATGTTTACTATTTGTAAATGTCATTTACCTCTAAGCACTCTTTGCTGTCAAGCGAAAAATGCTTATTGTGCATTCGGATTTATAAATACGCAATTGGAACAAAGGGAAATGTCTTCGCAAAGGAAGGTGAAGAGATTACGGACGGAGGAACCGTTAGCGCACGATGCTCAGCACCAGGGGGCCTTCGACGATCCCCTTCTTGACTGGATGCTGTTCCTGATTGGTGGCCTGAGGAACTTGTTTGGAGACATAGGTGTATACCTCATCCACGGTGATCAAGCCGTCACCGTCCGAATCGGCCTGTCCCTGAAGCCCCTTGATGAGGAAGTGGGTGAAGATGCCATGCTGCAGTTCATCGCTCTCGGCGCTGACTTCGTTGGCGCCGCTTGCCGTCAGAATGATCTTTCCTTTGCCGCCCGTAATTCGATCCAGGAACCCGTCGGAAATGCCGGCCCGAATATCCGTCACACTGATCGTTCTGCCCCCGCTCGCTCCGCTGTAGCACGTATCCACGATGAACACCAGCCGATCCGATCGGATTCGGCTGAACAGGCGCGAGATCTCTTCCATGGGCATTGCCGTAGCGTAGAGTTCCTTGGGGTCAACGTCGTATGGGAGAAGATACTTCTCCAATCCGTCGCCGTCAGGGCTGGTCGCCTCCCTCTCCGTCGCTCCGTGCCCTGCAAAATAAATAATAACCATATCCTCCTTGGAAGCCTTATTCTTCAAATAGACGCCGAGGGCACTTCTGAGGCGCGTCAGATTGGCCTCCTCGTCAAGGAGCAGAACCACGTTCTCTTTCGGAACCTGGTTGTACTCTACCAGGTGATTGCAAAAGGCCATGGCATCATTGACCGCGTACTTCAGCCGCCTAATATTGGGGTAGCCGTTGATGCCAATGACCACGGCCCAAACATTTCTCTTTTTTTCAACACTTCGCACGCTAACTATCTTTTCTGCGAAAAAACCTTCCACATCCACAGCGTTTATTTTGATTTGATTCTCTCCTTTTCGAAGAGGGACCCTTTCCTGGAATTCCAGACGCTTTGAGGCCTCCTGACCTGAGGAGGGATCCACCCCGGTCCAGTAGGTCTTGAGCTTTTCATCATTGATGGATATCTCCAGAGCCTCCAGCCCCTGGTCATCCTGGATCACCCCGGAGAGTGCCACGACGTTCGCTTCGGTCTCCCACCCTTCTCTAGGCGAGACCACCAGGATCACGGGCGGGACCCTCGCTCCCTCGGCCAGTTTTCCCATCAAGGCCCTTTCCCTTTTCTCTTTGTCCTCGATCTGTTTGGAAAGCACCGCGGTCTTCTCTCGCTCCTCCTCCCACTGCTTCCTAGCCTCGTCAATGCGTTCCGAGGCCTTTCTGGCAGCCGCGTCCGCTTCATAGCGCAGGTTCGCCTCATGACAGGCCACAGCCACTGAGAGACTGTTCGGGTGGTCTTTTTTCATGGTCTCGAAGAAAGCCGCGATCTGGAGCCAGTCAGCTCTCTTCCACACGATGATCTCCACGTCCATGGCTTTCAAGGACTTCACTTCCCGAGAGGGCTCGGCACTCAGATAAAGATATCCCGAGGACGCAGCAATGTTGTGATACTTCCCTGCGGCCACGGTCGGCTCATCCCCTATTTTGTACTTCAGGATCTCTTTGGTGCGGGTCTCCCTGGGCAACACCGTGAAGGCATCTCCCGCGGCCAACCGCACACCCGAGTTCACAGGCTCGGGTTTCGTGATGGTCAGGCTTTGGTAGTCTTTGACAATATCCGCAGCAGGATCGGATCTCTTCAAGACATGCCTCATCAGAGGGTCGCCGCCGGCACATCCCGACACGAGAAGAAGCGCAATGCACGCGCAGAGGCATAGAAACCTTTCCGCGATCCTTTGGGAGACGAAGACATGGAATTTCATATCAAAGGGTTCCCTTCTCCACCTGCCTGATTTTGTGCCGCCGGCCCCTCAGGGTGATGAAATAGTCATCGCCCTCATAGTCCAGAAGGTCTGAAATTCGGATGAGGCTGTGATCCGTGAATTTGATCCTGTGTTCTCCCGAGTTCACGTAGAGACTGTCCCCGTTCACAAAAAGCTTTTTAGGGTTGAGCCTTAGCTTTTTCTGTGTATTCAATACCAGGAAAATCTCTTCCCCCTTGATCACATCAAAGACAAATAAAGCTGTGTCTTCATAATGGAAGTAAACTTTTTCAACGCGATCGCCGACCCTTTGTCTCAGGTGATATCCGTTTTCGTCTTTCCGGATGCGGGAGTGGAAGTAATTGATGATCTTCCGGTGCTCGAATTTACCCTGTTCCCTATGACGCCAGAAGCCGTGCTGGTCCAGATAAAACACGGCTGCTTCTTTGGGAATGACAATTTCTGTGAGGGGCTTCTTCATGAGGTCGGGACTCTATTCTCCAAACGCGGGCGGAAGGGGAATCGTTTTCCAGACTTTGATAAACTCCACCAGGAAGTTCACCTTCTCCTCAAATCGCGCCTTGGCCTCTCCAGGGTCGGCTTCGCGGGGATCATTTTTCCCCCAGACCCCGCTGGACGTGAAATCATCCGTGTCCGGCTCCACGCAGGCCCGAAACACCTGGCTCACCATTTCGAAGTCCTTTCGGTCAGGATCCAGAAACTCCATGAGCTTGGGATCGAGTTTCAGCGTCACTTTCCATCCGTCGAGCCTTTCCATCTCCACGAGTTCAGGGAAAAGATGAAGGGCCGTCCCCGTCTCCGTAGGACCGCTGTGCACGTCCCAGTGTCTCTTCTGCTTGTCCGCGTGAAGTTTGCCGAGTTCGGTATCACTCGGACCGCTCGGAGCGGCAACCATCACTTTGAATTCTCTTTTTGCCAGCTGAGCGGCCAGATTCACGATATTCGTGTTCCCCCCATGAACGTTCATGATCAGGAAATGCTTGACCCCGTGACGGGCAAGGCTCCCGACAGTGTCCATCAATACGGCAAGGAGGGTTCCTTCGCTGAAGGTGATGGTTCCCGGAAATCCCATGTGGTGGGGAGAATACCCAGGAAAGCAAGGGAGAACACACACGCTGTTCGATCGCTTCGCGACTTCGTGAACGTGTTCCCACGCGGTCATGCTGTCCGTGCCCAGAGGAAGGTGAGGGCCGTGCTGCTCGATGCTGCCGAGGCCGATGATCACGACCGGTGATTTCTCACTCTCCAGCCATTCCACAAAGGCCGGACGCGTCAACTCATGAATCCAGTGTTTTTCAAGCATATAATCTCCCCCTTTACAGTCTCAGCCGCTGCGTCAACTGAGAGACGCTGTCGAGGATGACATCGGGATCCTCTCCCTTAAGCGCCTCGTAGTCATCTACCCCAGTCAACACGGCGATGGTCCTCATCCCGGCAGCCTTTCCGGCCACAATGTCTACGGTCGCATCTCCCACATAAGCGCATTTCTCAGGGTTTTCCCCCAGTCTCCTCGCACACTCCAGCAAAGGGTCTCCGGAGGGTTTTCTGTTTTTCACATCGTCGAGGGTGATCACGGTTTGGAACAGGTCTCGCAGCCCGCGTTTCTTCAATGGAATGAGTTTAAATTCGATGAACCGTCCAAGGGTGGACGTCACCAACGCCAGCTTCACGTTACGCTCATGGAGCTCTTTCAGAAGGTGCTCCGCTCCGGGCACCATATCCACCCTGTCTTCAAACACGCGAGGATACATCTCTCTGATCACTTCCCTTGCTGAGGCCATCAGATCCTCGTCCGAACGCCCGGTCCCAGACGGCAGGACCAAACCCCAGTCGAAACCGCCGTCTTTTATGGCTTTTCGCATCACCTCTCTGGACACTTTTGGCCAATGGAGCTTTTCAAATACCGACTCCATCATCACGTAATAGACCCCAACGGAATCGATGAGGGTCCCGTCCAGATCAAAAATGAGACCATCTAACGCCATGCCGTCTGCGTCGTTATCGTTCTTGATGAGATACATAAGTCTCGTTCAGCGTCTACCCCGGCTTTTGAAACCATTTCTTTTTCTGGAAATCGTCCGGCGAGGAAGGCATGGGTCCCTTCACCATGGACTTCAGTTTCTGAACCAGAACGTGTTCCCCTCCAAGGACCTGGGTCACCGACTTGACCGCCCTTCCCAGAGTTCCATCCAGAGCCGGCTGAATCTCCTTCAGAAGCTCCTCCGGAAGGAGCGCATAGGCCTTTCCCAGGTTCTCAACCCATTTCTCTATCGTGCCCGCTTCCACATCAGACCTTCTATAGACGAATCCCTCCAGAGCACCGACTGAGGCTGCGAACTCATAAAGCTGTACATAAAGGTGCATGCGCTGACCTCCTTTTTGATGCATGATGCCTACAAATATTTCCTCGCCCCCGCATACCGAGCCACAAAGTACCTCTCCGCAAGAGAATCCATCCTGATGGTCTTCCCTTTTCCGGGCGCGTGAATGAACCGGTCATCACCGACATACACTCCCACGTGTGAGACTTTATCGCGGCCCTTTGTGGCAAAGAAGACAAGATCTCCCTTTGCAAGCTCGGGCCTTTCAACCGAAGCGCCCATGGAATACTGGTCCCTTGAAGAACGGGGGAGGTTGAGTCCATTCAGCTGGTAGACAGCCATAGTGAGCCCGCTGCAGTCAAAACCTTCCTCAACCGAAGACCCGCCCCACTGGTAAGGGAGGCCCATAAACCTCTCGGCCGTTTCCACAATCTCGCTCCTCACCGTGGCTTCTCCGTACAGCCTGACCCTTGCCAACGCATAGTCTTCAGGGCTCACAATATAGTACTCGGTGAAAACACCGGCCTGCGCTAGGGCTTCCGCCTTCATGCGGGCGCCTTCCCGGGTGGGATAATCACCGAAACGGACTTTGAACAAGCCCGACTTGTGGTGGAAGTAGTAGGCGCTCATGCCCTGCCTTTCCAGGGACTCTGTGAGGCGAACGGCGTTGTCCACGCTGGTGAAAGCCCCGACCTGGATGGAGTACCCCATACGAGGGACTTCTTTGCCGGCGAATGCTGGAGGCGGCTTCGCAGGGGTTGTAGGCTTGGTGGCACACCCCACACACATGAGAAACATAAGCACAGCGCAGAGGACTATACCCTGCTCGAAGAGCACCCTCCTTTGCACTTGGTCCGCACGGTCCGCGAGATGGCTCGTTTCCTTCGCTCCTCCCACTCTTCAGTCTGTCTCCTATCTCATCCTGATGGAACAATCCTTACCCCTGGCCGGAAAAACAGGCTCGGAGGCACTGCGATATGGTGCCTGAGCCCTCCCCCAGTGTCAAGCTCCGACAAAATTAGGCTTTATTTTTTTTGTCATTCAGGGTAGAGGTATTTTATTCAAAGGTTACTCACCACGCAAAGGGCAGGAGGGCATATAAAAACAAATGGTATTCGGTCCGATTTCATCTCTTTTTTCTCATGACCTGGCCATTGACCTGGGCACGGCCAATACTCTGGTCTATGTGAAGGGCAAAGGCATCGTCTTGAATGAACCTTCGGTTGTGGCCGTGAAGGCAGGGGAGAGAGGAGTTGGGAAAAAAGTCCTGGCTGTGGGCAAGGAAGCCAAACTCATGCTTGGCCGAACCCCCGGAAACATCGTGGCCATCCGCCCCATGAAAGAAGGCGTTATCGCCGATTTCGAAATCACTGAGGCCATGCTTCGCTACTTCATCAGAAAGGTGCACAAGCGGAGCAGGCTTGTCAGGCCCAGGATTATGATCGGAGTGCCCAGCGGCATTACCCAGGTCGAGAAAAGGGCGGTTCGGGAATCGGCTGAGTCAGCCGGGGCAAGAGAGGTCTTTTTCATTGAAGAACCCATGGCTGCCGCCATCGGCGCAGGAATGCCCGTGACCGAGCCCAGAGGCAATATGGTGGTGGACATCGGCGGAGGCACCACGGAAGTCGCTGTGATTTCCCTGGGAGGGATTGTCTACAGCAAGTCCGTGCGAGTGGCCGGTGATCGGATGGATGAGGCCATTGTGGACTACATCCGAAGGAAATATCATCTCCTCATCGGAGCCAGCACCGCGGAAATCATCAAGACCACCGTGGGCAATGCTTTCCCGCGTGATCAAATCGACACTGTAGAAGTCAAAGGAAGGGACCTGGTGACCGGAATTCCGAAAATCCTGACCATTGATTCGGACGAGATCAGAGAGGCGATTTCCGACCAGATCAACACCATTGTCGAAACGGTTCACGCGGCCCTTGAACAGATCCCCCCTGAGCTGGCTGCGGACTTGGTGGACAGCGGCATTATGCTCACAGGAGGCGGGGCACTGCTGAGGAATCTGGATGAACTGCTTCGTAACGAAACCAAGCTTCCTATCCACATTTCTGAGGATCCCCTGTCGGCCGTCGCTGTAGGCGCAGGCATGGCCTTGAGCAATCTGTCCATCCTCAAAGGACTGGCCAGGGGATAACCTGCTGTCGGCTTAAGCCCACAGCTTGAGGGACAAAGGCGCAAAGTCCCTTCACTCTCTGTGTTGCTCTCCGCTTTGCGCCTATGTGCCTCTGCAACTCTGTGCCGGCATCGTGGTGCGAAAACCAAACTGAACTCTTCGCCCGGAAGGCGAGGGTTTTTCTTCCATTCCCCGAGGGAGGCAACCAGCCTGCACAAGAAGCGTTTTTCAGACGCCTGTCAGCATGCTAGTATAGGGAGATGTGTTGGACACCCGGCTTCAGATAGAAGGTGCTCATCTCGACTTTTTTCCGTAGCTTGGAGAAAGTGATCACGAACTTTTTCTCTGCAGGCACCCTGTCCAGACTTTTGACGTCCTCCAACTCAATGGCGGGATTGGATCGAAAAGCGATTTCTATCACCGGGCCCGGCTTGATTCCCACGATGTCCGCAGGTCCCTCGGGATAGCGGGGATTGCGAAAAGCAGGGACTGGAATCAGGCCCTGCTCCTTCAGCCAGCCGAAGAGAACACACCGGATCGTCTCTTTGATCACGAGATCACTGAGGTAGCCATCGGGGATCTTGCCGAGAGCGTCCAGAATCCTTTTCTTGATTTCTTCTTTCACAGTTGTCACTCGTCCTTGTCAGGGCTTTCGCTTGGTTCAGGAGGCTGCAGTCTGCGCGGGCTGCTTTCAACAGGGCTGAGAACAGGAATTCCAGCACCAGACACCGTGCCTAAGTCTTTGAACTTACGCGCCGCAGGCAGCACCCTTGATTCCAGAGACCCCACCGCGCTATTGTAAGCCTCATTGGCTTTTTCAAGGCCTTTTCCAATGCCTGCGATGTGCTCCGCCATCACGCGCATTCTTTCGTGCAATTGCTTCCCGAGATCGCTGATCAATTGAGCGCTCTTGGCGATCTGCTCCTGGCGCCATCCATAGGCCACGGCTTTGAGCAGGCTGATGAGGGTCGTCGGAGTCGCAATAATGACGCCGACCTTCATGCCGTCTTCTATGAGCTCCTGGTCAACCTGGGCGGCCACGGCCAGGAAAGACTCTCCGGGAATGAACATGACAACGAACTCAGGCGCCCGCTTGAACTGCTGCCAGTACGCCTTGCCTCCGAGGCGACTCATGTGGCCCCTTATCTGCCTGGCATGATTCTCAAGATACGCATTGCGCTTTTCTTCATTCTCCGCGGAGAGAGCATTCAGATAAGCATCCAAAGCCACTTTCGCATCCACCACAATCTCCCGTTCCGAAGGGAGATGGACGATCATGTCCGGCTGGATGCGACCTTCTTCAGAGGTCGCCGATACCTGTTCGGTGAAGTCACAATGCTCCGACATCCCTGCCAGCTCGACGACTTTGCGGAGAGTGATCTCTCCCCATCGGCCCCTGATGTGCGGAGTCCGCAAGGCCGTGACCAGGTTTCTCGTTTCTTTTTGAAGCTGCTGCTGGGTCGAGAAAAGCGTTTTGAGCTGCTCTTCGACACTTGTGTATGCTGTCTGGCGGCTCTTTTCGAGCTGTCGGACATGCTCTTCAAACTGCTTGAGGGATTCGGAAAGAGGTCTCACCAGCCCGTCGATAGCTTCCTGCTTCTTTCCTAGATCGCCCTTCGCTTCGGCAAGAATTTTCTCAAAAGCTCCCCTGGCCAGATTCAGGAACTGCTCGTTGCTGTTGCTGAGCGCGTCGCCAGCCAGGGCCTTGAATGCGTCTGTCAGCTTCTCCCGGGCTTGGGCGAGGAGTTGCTTCTCTTCCTCCAGACGATCGAGCACCTCCTTGCGCTCCGTCTCAGCCCTGACCCGCGCTTCATGCTCATCGCTGAGGCGTCCTCTCAGGGACCGGAGGTCCTCATCAGCCCTGAAACGTTGCTGTTCAACCTGTTTTCGAAGTTCGGCGAGAGTCGCATCCAGAGCAGCGGCTTTACCTTCTGCCGCGCCCGCGCGAGAGAAGGATGCTTCAAGGGCGCCAGCAAGCTCCTTTCGTGTTCGTTCTTTTGCCAGGAGCCAGGCAATGATCCCGCCGACAATCAAGCCGGCGACTGCGCACAGGGCAAACCACCACATCAACCTTCACCCTTCCCACATCCGGGGACCCGTCCATTCATCCGATCAGAATCCGCTTGGGTTAATCGTTTCCGAGGATCTTACCAAGTACATCTTCCGTTCCTCGGGAAGCTGGGGCTTCTTCGGGCATATAAAGCATCACGCCCCCCTTCACGGGCCGGGTCACAATCTTGCCCTCCTGGGCCAGCCTTGTGGTCGCCTCTACAGGATTGACATTGAAGTAATCTTTGAAAGCCTTGTTGAATCCACTGTAAACCGAGTGGATCCCCTTGTAAGGAGGTTTACGGAGTTTCCTGATCGCTCTGATGACGAACTCGTTTTCTGAGAGTTTCTTTTCTTCGCCTTCCATGATTGAGCTCCCTCCCTTGCTGAGGTTGACCGTGATTCGACCTTTCCAAGCCCCCTACCCGCTTTTCCCAAAAGGGGGCGCGGGCCTCATTTCAAGCGCCGATTAATGAGACACACGTTGTCTGTTTACATATAAGAGGCTGGAATGTCAAGGAATGAAGCAAAACCGGGGGTTATGCGCCAGAGGGGCATCGTGTCTTCTGTGCGACCTGCGGGAGCTGCGGGGGCGCCGATTGCAGACTTTTTCTGTACTCGGCACCCCCGTGGTCGTCACCGAATCAGTCCCGACACCACCGTGTTGTTCGTCTCATCGGTTTCAACAAGGACTTTGGTTGCATCCAGGATCCCTATGATGCGAACACTTGAACGACTGTAGGGGGCTTTGAGTGATAGGGCGACATCGACATATCCTCCCGCCGGAATGCTCGGCACGTTGATTCCTCCAAGATAGAGATCGGTGTTTTGAAAAGCGGAATCAGCCGACTGGTAGACGTAGAGGAATGAGCTCGAAGCAGCCTGGCTTCCGAGATTCTTGATTCTGACTTTTCCTTTGAGAGTGCAGGTCCGCGACCACCACTTAACCGATCGAGTCAGGGAAAGCCACTGGCCGGAAAGGTCTACGCCGGAAGTAGTCGCACTCAACTGGTCGGAGGTGGAACCGTTCACCATAATGGAGCACTGATCCGACGCACTCAGGCCTTCCGGGTCGTTCACGGTCAGCTTGAACACAAAGGTATTGGTCGCTCCTCCTGTGTTAGCCAGAAAGCGGGGTTGGGCTGAGCTGGGATTGTCCATCGTAACAGGTGTCCCTGCTGTCTGAAGCCAGTAGTAAGCGAGGATTCCTCCATCAGGGTCTGTGGAGCCGGTGCCGTTCAGGGTCACACTCACCCCTTGATTTACGTTCTGGTCAGGCCCTGCATTCGCTGCAGGGGGCTGGTTCACCGACACCACGTTCACGATGCAACTGTCGCGAGCCTGAACGCCATCCGAATCCCAGACCGTCAACTGGAACGTCAGCCTCTCCCCAGCCGCACCGACACCCGGGGCCTGGAATGTGGGTTGAGCGGCGTGTACGCTGATCAAATCTATAGGAGTCCCGCCCGTCTGGCACCACTCATAGTAGAGTGCAAAACCATCCGGATCGCTGGAGTATGAACCGTCCAAGGTCACCTTCGCCCCTTCCACCACACTCTGATCCTTTCCTGCATTCGCCACAGGAGGTTGATTGATCCAGAGCAGATTAACCAGGCAGGTGTCCGCTGACTTCAGTCCGCCCGAATCCGTTACCGTGAGTTGAAAACCGAGGGTTTCCCCATTGGGGCCTATATTCGGAGGTATGAACGTTGCCTGAGCCGCAGAGGGGTTGCTGAGGGTCACGGGACTTCCCGAAACCTGACACCAGGAGTAGGTCAGCGTTCCCCCCTCGGGATCCCTGGAGTTGGCTCCGCTCAAGGTGACGCTCAGCTCTTCAGGCACGTTCTGATCCGGGCCCGCGTTGGCTGTGGGCGGCTGATTGGAAATGGAAAGGGCCGCACTCACCTCATTGGAAAAATCACTCTCAATGCTTGCCGCATTCACAGCCGTGGCCGAGAAGTAGTAGGTTCGGCCTTGCTCTAGCCCTGTTACTACGCAGCTTGTGCTCTTCCCCACATCGATGACACGGTCATAATTCCGGCTCCCTACCCCGTAGTAAACCCTGTAGCCAGCCAGATCGGGCTCCATGTTCGGATCCCACGCCAGGTTCACTTCAGCGGCATGACCCGCCGACGGTGTGAAACATGTGCAGAGGAGCAGGATGAAACCTCTAAGAAAAAACCCCCGAAGACAGAATGATTCAGCGAAGACCATATCGTCACCTCCCGGATAATAGACCGTGCAGAAATCAGCACCCAGGGAGGTGCTTCTCCGCCCGGCAGCCTCGCTACCCTATCCCTGAGGGACTTAGGCCGATGGCTTTGCGTCCCGCTCTTTCGAACGGTTTGCCCTTTTCAAGCGTTCAATCTGAGATAATGGTTTTAAACCCGAAAATTCCTCTCATCCAATTCATCACGTGGAGACATGGGGGATGTCTGTGGCTGCTGGTTGTCAAAGCAAGACGCGTGCCGCACATCGTAAAATGGGGTCGACACTTCAAACTTCTCTAAATGCCTTGGAATTTCAGATGAAGCTCGGGAGGGTCTTTTGGACTTTCTTACCTAACCTTTAACAGAAAGAATACAAGGGGTGAACAGATGTAGACACAAGCAGAGAGGTGAAAAAGATGCTGCTTGCAGGTTGCTCAATCAGGCCGTCTGCTTTCTCCTCTCCTCGTCCCTCATCTCCCGTCGAAGCATTTTCCCCACTTTGGACTTGGGGAGCATGTCTCTGAACTCGATGTAGTGGGGGACCTTGTAAGGCGCAAGTCGTTCTCGGCACCATTTCGTGAGTTCATAGGCGCTCACCCCCCTTGAATCGGTCTTGAGGACCACGAAGGCTTTAATGCGTTCCCCTATCTTTTCATCAGGAATCCCGACCACGCAAGCAGACAGAACCGCGTGGTGTTCCTGAAGCACCCTTTCAATTTCTGCAGCGGCGATCCGGTATCCTTTGTGCTTGATCATGTCCACCGATCGATCCATATAGAACAACCGGTTCTTCTCATCGATTCGGACGATGTCCTTCGTTCTGTACCACGTCTCGCCTTCTAGTTCGATGAAGCACTCCCTGGTCTCCTGGGGCTTGTTCCAGTATCCCTTCACCGCATAGGGAGAAGTTCCCAGCAGCTCACCAGGCTCTCCCGGCGGCACAGGATCGAGAGTATCCGGGTCCACGAGCTTCCATCGGCTTTCCGGGAGGATCCTGCCTGCCGAGCCCACAGGAGGAATCCCGTCCTCAGCGTAGGACATACAGATGGCGCCGCAGAACTCGGTGGTTCCATATCCTTGGTAGAGAGGGGTTCTGAACTTGTTGAGCCATCGAACGCCGACCTCCGGCGGCAGCACGTCACCTCCCGTCCCGCAATACCTAAGGGAAGACAGATCATAGGAATCTACGCGATCATGTTCAAGGATCATCCTGTAGAGCGCCGGGACTGCAAACATGGTCGTCACCCTGTAGCGCTGAATGTGGTCCATGAGAGCATCCAGCACTACTCTGGGAAGCATGAGAAGAGTCTCTCCGCCGATGATCAGTGGAGCCATGGCATCCATCTCTCCAATGATGTGGTAAAGGGGGGCGGCGAGAGCTGTAATACACTGCCCTCTAGGCACAGCGGCCTCGCTGGCTCTTCTCCACTCGCGAACGCGGTAGAGAAAGATCCCTTCGGACAAAGGAACGCCTTTGGGAAAACCCGTTGTTCCCCCCGTGTAGAGGACCAATGCGGTCCTCTCCCCTCCTTTCCCTCGATATGGAGGAAGCTCGGAGAGCCCGCGGTTTTTCAGCAACTCCTTGAAATAGGAAATATGCTTTCCCGTGGGGAGACTTCCCCTGGGCACCCGGTCAAACCCCCTGGCCGCCAGGCGCTTCCATCTGCTCACCAGGTCCAGCATGTTGGTGACGATCACTCTTTGAAGTGGACTTTTTCCGATAATTTCGTCTACGTAGTTGAAATTGCTGTCCATGCAGAAGATGGTTTCCGCACCGGCGTCATTGACGAGATAGCGCAGATCCTGGGCGGAATAAACAGGAGCGATCGGCACCACGATCGCGCCCAATCGCTCAAGCGCCAGCCAGGCGATGAGAGTCTGAGGCATGTTGTAGAGGTAGAGCACCACCCGGTCCCCTTCCCGGATGCCTAGCCGGAGTAAGGAAGCCGCGAGTCGAAGGACCATGTCCTTCAGAGATTCATAGCGAATTCTCTCATCCAGGTAGATCATGGCCACACGCTCGGGAAAGCGCTGTGCTGCTTCCTCAAATAAGCCGTAGATGGTCTCTGCGTGCAGGTCACCCATCATCACCCCATCTCTCCACTCCGCATCTCTTGCCTGCTAAACTCCCATGTAGGCGGATCGTACTTCAGGGTTGTCCATCAGTTCCTCCCTTGTCCCCTCCAGGACGAGCAACCCGTTCTCAATCACGTATCCCCGATCGATGATCGGCATGATCGGCCTTGCGAATTGCTCGGTCACCAGTACAGTGATACCCCTTCCTCGAATGTCTCGAACGGCTCGGGCGAGATCGGCTTGAAGCAAGGGACTCAACCCGAGCAGCGGTTCATCCATCAGGAGTAATTTCGGGCCCGCCACGAGGGCAATGCCGATGGCCAGCATCTGCTGCTCTCCCCCGCTGAGCAGCCCGGCCTTGCGTTTTCTGAGGTGGTTGAGAATCGGAAAAAGCCCAAAAACCGTCTCGACCCTCCCTTTCACCTCTCTTCCCCTGTGGAGATATCCCGCAATTTTCAGGTTTTCATGAACGTCGCTTTCCCGAAAGATAGGATGTCTCTCCTGGCTGAGCACGATGCCCCTCCTGACTCTTGCACTCGGCTTCAGGTGAAGGATCTCCTGCCCCTCGTAGCAGAGTTCCCCCATCACCGTTATTCGCAGCCCACCCCGTCGCCTTTCTTTCTTCTCCATGTCTACGATGAGGCCCGATATGGTGTTCATCAGGGTCGTCTTGCCAGCGCTGTTGGACCCAAGCACCGCGACGATCTCCCCTTCCCTGACTTCGATCGAGAGATCGTTCAACGCCAGGGCGTTTTCAAAGAACACCATGAGTTTTTTGGCTTCAAGCATTACCGACATGTTCTCTTACTCTTCGGAAAATACCTTCGGCATTTTTCATCGACCTGCCGTGTCACACGAGGTCTATATGAATACCCAGATAAGCCTTTTTGACTTCTTCTCTCTCCATGACCTCCGAAGGGGCGCCGTCAGCAATCTTCATCCCGTAGTTGAGGACAAGGACCCGGTCCACCACCCGAAAGAGCTCTTTCAGCCGGTGTTCGATCATGATAATGCTCAGGCCCTCTTCGTTAAATTTCTCTATGAGGGGCAGGGTGCTGGCCACCTCCGACATAGACATGCCCGAGAAAAGCTCATCTAGAATGAGCACCTCCGGCCGCAAGGCAAGCGCCCGCGCCAGATCGAGCCGCTTCAAGTACCCGTGAGGGAGACTGCCCGCTGTTTTATAAGGGACCTGGGAGTCTCTTTCGAATCCCATGTCGTCCAGCAGATCGATTGCGACGTCGTCCCGCTCGCCGTATTTGCCACCTGAGAATTTTCTGGATCTGGACGAACAAAGGGGGATGATGAGGTTTTTGTAGGCCGGGAGATTGTAAAAGAGCCTCACCATCTGAAAGGTACGGGAGATTCCAAGGCCGGCAATGGTGTAGGGCATCTTGCCGGTGATGTTCTTGCCTTTGAAGAGGACCTCCCCTGCATCGGGCTTCACGAATCCCGTGATCAGGTTGACCAGGGTGGTCTTTCCTGAACCGTTGGGCCCGATGACTCCCACAAACTCGCCCTGTTTCAGGTCAAAGCTCAAGTCGTACGCCGCGAGAACACCCCCGAAGCTTTTCTTCAGACGACTCACCCTCAGGAGGGGCTCCTGTTCCATGGTCACTTCACCTCGACGACCTTCTCGAACTGATGATACTTCCTCGCCATGTAATGAAAGATCCCCTCCGGAAGACCGATGACACTCACAATCAGGATCCCGCAGTAGATAGCCATCCTCAGCCCCCCCAGAGCCCTGAGGGACTCGGACAGGGGGACAAGGATCAGGCTTCCGATGGCGGCTCCTGCAAACGTTCCCTGCCCACCGAGAGCCACGGCAGCGACAGGAAGAATGGAATAGTCCAGGGCGAAAGTTGACATCCCGAGGAACTGGTAATGGTGTGTCATCAGCGCCCCTGCAAAGCCGCCTACCGCCCCGGAAATAAAGACCGCCTGGATCTTTCGCCAGTAGATGTTGATCGCACCGCTCATGACGGCGCGGTCGTCGTCCCGGATGGCTCTCAGGACGAGGCCGTAGTCGGAGTTGATCACACGCCTGAAGATGAAGAGGCACGCGAGAAATCCCACCACAGCGAGATAGGTCGCCATAAGTTCACTTGGAAAAGGAGACAGGGAGGGAAGGCCATGGGTTCCCCCGAAGATGCCCGTGGTGTCGATCATCTTTTTCAGAAGAAGAGGGAGCATCAGGGTGATCATGGCGAAGTAAACCCCTTTGAGTCTTACGACAGGACCCAGAAGGGCCGCGCACAAGAGACCACTCCCCAGGGTCGCAACCGGCACGGTGATGACCGGTGGCATATGAAAATAGTAGTTCAGCGTTCCGGCGATGTAGGCGCCTATGCCGAAGAAAAGAGCTTGCCCAAGTGAAAATAGGCCGCAGCAAGCCATGAAATCCCAGCTCAAGGCCAGAAGCCCGTACATGCAGGCAAAGACCAGAACCTTGCCCCAGTACCCTTTGAGCACCAGGGGGAGGATCAGGAGAGCCATGACCGGCAAGGCCCTTGGGAGGAGAAGGTACAGCGTATCTCTCATGGAAGCGATGACGAAGATCGTATCGGTTCTCGCTTTGATCCCTCTGTCCAGCCTTTTCCTGCGGTATTGAGC
>Ga0105107_10000199_pt1 | contig 34815 bp, 36 predicted proteins | sample PPLLaktember2015_6_FD_79335 | JGI IMG/M metagenome (GOLD analysis project Ga0105107, IMG submission 79335) | Freshwater sediment microbial communities from Prairie Pothole Lake near Jamestown, North Dakota, USA - PPLs Lake P8 Core (1) Depth... | ecosystem: Environmental > Aquatic > Freshwater >...
AGGCTAACATGTACCAGTCTCTTCACAGCACGGTCATCGGCCCCTTCGGACAGAGGATGGAGGTGCAGATCAGGACCTGGGAAATGGACCGGGTGGCCGAGGAGGGGATTGCGGCGCACTGGAAATATAAAGAGGGTTCGGCGGCCAGCAAGATCGACGAGAAACAGTTCTCGTGGCTTCGCCAGCTTCTCGAGTGGCAGAAGAACCTGGATGACCCCAAAGAGTTTATGGAGAGCGTGCGCATGGACCTCTTTCCTAACGAGGTCTACGTATTTACGCCCAAAGGGGCGGTCCGGGAGTTCCCGAAGGGGGCGACACCCATTGATTTTGCTTACAGCATTCACTCCGAGGTCGGTGACAAGTGTATCGGCGCCAGGGTGAACGGGAGAATGGTGCCCATCCGGTACCAGTTGAAGAACGGGGATATCGTCGAGATCATTACGTCCAGCAGGCATCACCCCAGCAAGGACTGGCTTGATTTTGTCGTCACCCCAAGGGCCAAGACCAAAATCAGGCAATGGATCATGAGGCAGGAAAGGGACCAGAGCATCAATCTCGGCAGGGAGATTCTGGAGAAGGCCCTGGAACAATCCCACCTCGCGCTCCCCGCCGCGCAGAAAAATGAAGAACTTAATGCCGTAGCCGAAGAGCTTTCCCTCCACTCCATCGAGGACCTTTTTGCGAACCTCGGATTCGGGAGGCTATCCCACAAACAGGTGATCACCCGCCTCAGGGCAAGACTTGGTACGGAGGAGAAAGAAGAGCGCGAAAGTCTTGTCAGCAAGATGGTCTCTCGCATCAAGCGCAAGAAAAGCACCCAGGGGATCAAGGTGAGAGGGCTCGATGAAATGCTGGTCCGGATGGCCAACTGCTGCCATCCTCTGCCGGGCGAACCTGTGGCTGGGTTCTTGACCAGGGGCCGTGGGGTAACCATCCACACCAGGGATTGCAAGACTCTGTTGGATGCGGAAAGAGAGAGGGTGGTGGACGTCGTCTGGGAACCGACGGATCACGACGTGTTTGTCGCCCGGCTAAAAGTCGTCACTGCGGACCAGAAGGGGATACTAGCCGACATCAGCACCGTGTTGACGCAAAAGGATGCCAACATCTTGCAGGCCGACATCCAGACCACGGACGACAGAAAAGGAATTTCTCACTTCACGATTGAAGTTGAAAATTATAACCAGCTGCAGGAAATTCTGGGAGCGATCAAGAAAATCAAGAATGTTCTTCTTGTGGAGAGGGCATAGCTAGGCCTTGGTCACCAGCCCTGAGCGGATGCAACTGGTGCAGACTCTCATCCTCATGGTCCGGCCTTCCTTAACGGCTCTTACTTTCTGCAGGTTCGGGTACCATCGGGCTCGGGTTTTGTTGTGCGCGTGGCTCACATTGTAACCCAAAATAGGCTTTTTTCCGCAAATGTCGCACATCTTGGACATGACTCATCTCCTTCGGAAAAACAGAAATTATTTTTTTAGCACTGAACTTAACCAATAGCAACACTTTTTTCAATGGACTTTTTCAATGGAACCTCAAAACCAGACTCCAGCTCCAAGCACCTCCCTTTCCCCTGAACTCAATGTCCTCCCGGACCATATCCACCATGTGCACCTCATGGGAATTTGCGGAACGGCTATGGCTTCTCTGGCCGGTATCCTCAAGCAGGAAGGCCATCTCGTGACGGGCTCAGATCAGAACGTCTATCCTCCCATGAGCGGGTTTCTGAAAGACCTATCCATACCGGTTCTTGAGGGATACATAGCGGAAAACCTTCACCCAGCGCCGGACCTGGTCATTGTCGGCAACGTCATTACAAAGCTCAATCCAGAGGCTCTTGAGCTTGCCCGGCTGAGCATCCCTTATCTCTCGCTGCCCCAGGCTCTTCAGGTATTTGCCATGAAAGGCAAGAAATCCATTGTCATCTGCGGCACGCATGGGAAGACCACAACGACCGCACTGATCGCCTGGGTTCTCGAGACCGCCGGCCTGGACCCTAGTTTCATGGTGGGGGGGATTCCACGGGATTTTGGCAAAAGCTTCAAACTGGGGGCAGGCCCCCATTTTGTGATCGAAGGGGATGAGTACGACACGGCTTTCTTTGATAAGGGGCCGAAATTTCTACACTATTCACCTTGGCTTACGGTTCTCACCAGCATCGAGTTTGACCATGCCGACATCTACAAAGACCTCGACCATGTGAGGGAGAGCTTTAAGAAACTCATTCGTTTGATCCCTTCCGACGGACTTCTGATCGCCAACCAAGACGATCCGGTCGTCATGGCTGAAACGAAACACGCAAAGTGCCCCTTGGTCACCTACTCTCTTGAAAACGGCAGGGACTGGAGGGCGAGCGACATCACCGTGCAGGAGGATTTCACGTATCTAAAAGCCCGGAACAGAGACGGCCGCGTTGTCGAGATAAAGACTCCCCTTTATGGCCGGCACAATGTTTCCAATCTTCTTTCCACGCTGCCCCTGTCCGCGTTTCTGGGAATAGAGACCAAGAGTCTCCTCAGGGGCCTTGAAACTTTCCAAGGCGTCAAGCGCCGCCAGGAGGTCAGGGGCGAGACCAAGGGCGTTCTCGTCCTTGATGATTTTGCTCACCATCCCACCGCAGTGAGGGAGACGATCCAGGCCGTGAAAGAAAAGTACAGGCAGAGGCGCCTGATTGCCGTTTTCGAGCCGCGATCCAATTCCAGCCGTCGCAATGTGTTCCAGGAGCAATATGCTGTCTCTTTTGACAAAGCGGATCTCATCATGATCCCCGAGCCCCCGATGACGGAGAAGATTCCGAAGGAGCAACGGTTTTCCTCAGCTGGACTGGTGGAGGATTTGAAGCGCAAGGGCCTGAGAGCTTTTTATTTTTCGAACACGGACCTGCTGCTTGAGGAGATCCTGCGCCAGAGTCGGGCCGGCGATGTGATTCTGTTTATGTCCAACGGTTCTTTTGACAACATTCCAGCTAAGACCTTGCAATCACTAGAGAAGTCATAAGGATTGGGTACCAAGTTGCGGGGAGGTTGCGATTGGTTGCAGGAAGTCTAGCTCTTCCACCTCGCTCTTGAACTTACCTGGTATCCAATGACCGTACATCATAGGTGATTTTTATGCTGCGATAAGTTATGCGGTTCTTCTATGGCCTTATCTCAACAACCGTACCATTTGGCACTAACTTGTAGATTTCCTCCATTTCTTCGTCTGCAACGGCAATACACCCTTTCGTCCAGTCAACCTCAGCGTGAGAAGCACCAACCCACGAGAGACCATTTTTGATGCCATGGATCATGATATCTCCGCCCGGAAAAACACCAAGTTCTTTTGCTCGCATTTTGTCTTTCTCGTTTGGATAGGAAATATGAAGAGACAGGTGATAACCGCTGTCCCTGTTTCTTGAATCAATGATGTAGGTTCCCTCCGGGGTTTTGTTATCGCCCTGCCTTTCTTTCGGACCAACCGGGTTCCCCCCCAGGGCTATTTTGTAGGTTTTAATCACCTCGCCCTTTGAGAGCATCGTCAATCGTCGTTCTTTCTTTTCTATCAGAACTTTATCTGCCGGTTCCGTCGGGAGTTCAAAAATCTTTTGTTCCAGCGTTTCAATCTTTTTTTGCAGTGCAATAATCTCATTCTCTTTGCCTTTAACCTCTTGCCGGGAAGTCTCAATTTGTGTTTGCTGCGTAGCGATTATTTTATCCTTGATGATGACATTATGGATTTGAAATATCATCATCTGGCTGTCCCGCCTGTATTCACTATCCGGGAAATCCCTTACGAGTTTCTGAAAACATTCCAGAGAGTTCTGGTAGTCTTTTTGTTCGTTCCTGGGATAGGCATAAATAATACCCATCTCGAAGAGAATTCTGTCCGCTACCGCGGGATGTTTCTCAATAATTTGCTCGTATTTGCTCAGAGAAGCCTCGTATTTTCCCTGGTTGAAAAAATCATTCGCCTCCTGGAAGATAGATCTGGCCTGAAGCCCCTCATCAATGTAACTGCATCCGCATATAAGAATTGGTGTTATCATGATGCAGACGAAGAAAAGGCGAAGATACTCGCCTATCCTTCTCTGCTTTTTACCCGTATTCGTCTTTGTGCTTTTTAATAATTTGCTTGATGATCGCAAAGGCAGTCCTCTTCCAGATACATCCGCAATACGGACCATGCTAAACGGTGGAAATATAAGGAAGTGGGGGGTCTCAAAACCCTGCCACTTCCTTTCGATTTACTTCTTCATTGATTTCTGGAAAACAGTGTCAGCCTGTTTTGCTTTTTCATCTGCGATTCTCGCCTTTTCATCTGCGATCCTCTCTTTTTCCTCTGCCCTCTTTACAGCTTCTTCAGCGCGGGCCGCTGCTTCATTTGCCTTTAAAGTGGCCGCATCGGCTGCTGCCTTGGCAGCCTGCGCATCCTGAGCCGCCTGATCAGCTTTCGCGCCAATCATTTTTTCCTGCGCCTGCACCTGCTCAAGGTCACCTTTTGTTGCGCAACCCCCTACAGCGATAGCGAGAGCAAGCATCACTGAGATCACAAAAAGACTCTTCTTCATAATCCAGTCACCTCCTTTCTGTTCAGTTTACCCTACTATAACACTGACTCTTAAATTCCGCGCTACTTCACAAAAAATATCCACGTTGGTTATTAACTTGCTCCAAAAGATAGGTACCACGTTTGCAGTCAAATTACAACCATCCCTTGCTTGATTTCTCAATGCAGCGTCGCTTCTGGCGCTGGAGGGCGATAATTCAACGAGCTATACGGCTTGAACGCGTCAGAAAAGGCGGAATTGGCTATCTCTCTTTGATAGGTTCAACCAATATACCGTCTATTTCCAAATCAATTTTCAAGCGTTTTGCCGCGTCTTTGGCCTCGCTCATATTATTGAAAGGGCCGGCGAGAACACGGTGGCTATCGCTCTTTGACAACACCCTTGCGGGAATTGGTGGACCCTGATGATTAATAATTGCGGCAAGCCCAAGAGCGTCAACCTTGTCACGCACAGTAGCGGCCAGAACATACCACGCGTCCGTTTTCAGTTCCGGTATTTCCGGTTTGCCATACAACTTGTCCGGGTGCTTGAGTTCTATGGTTTCCGCAACATCCTTTTCACTTCCCTGACGGATCTCGAATATGGGAACAGGGATCCCGCGGGCTTCGGCCACTACTTCCTTAACCTTTCTCCAGTCAAGCGCGCGTCCTGACTTTTTTTCAATATTTCTCAACTTATCGTATGCCTTCTCCAACTCAGCGGTGCCTGATTCTTCAAAGGGCGTATGAACTTCCATGTAAACTATTCCATCACGTTGACCTACGAGATATGGTTGGTTAACAATGCTTACAGGTGTTTTCACCGGGGTGTTTTCGAAAAGTCTCTTTATGTCTTCCGGATAGAGTCTTATACAGCCATTGGTTGCCCTGAGGCCAATACTGGCCGGTTTATTAGTACCATGGACCAAATAATCTGACTTACTTAAATAGAGAGCGTGTTCTCCCAATGGATTTTGAGGCCCCGGCGGTACTTTAGCCGGCAGAGGATCTCCCTTTTTCCGATGATCTTCAGCAATCGAGGCGGGCACAAACCAGGTCGGCCGGAACATCTTGCGCACTACATACATTTGGCCTATGGGAGAGGGCCGCTCTGTGGTACCGACACCGACCGGGTAGGTTGACACGGCCAATAGTTTACCATCTCCTCTAAAATAAAAGAGCCTCATAGCGGCTAAGTTGATCACGACACCTTTTCTAAGGGTATCTGGCAGGATAAAGCTCAGGGGCAACAGGATACGCCCTCCGGCCTCAGGCACCCAGATATCCATCCCCGGATTAGCTGCACTGACTGTATTGATTCCCAAGCTGAAGTGTCTCGCAATATCCGGCAGCGTATCCTCCTTTTCGAGTCTGATGAACGCCAACCGGCCAATGACGTCATCTTCTTTTGAAACAAAAAAGTCATTTCGTTCGATCTTTTCCTCTAGATGGCTTGGAAGCGGATGAGATTTCACCAGAGCTTCTCTCACAACAGCACAGCCATTGAAGGATAAGATGAACATCAATAGAATTGTAAGATGAAGTCTACTGGATAGGGATGACAGGTCAATAATTCGGCACAGGGTCAAATAACTTACCTTGTTTAATGAAGAAGAATTGAAAACCATCTTTCAGCAAAACTGGATCGTTTTGACGCGCAAGGCTCAATTCCATCGCAAGAGCAGTAACGCGCCACTCAATGATATATACCAAGTATCGCCGATATTTTCAAAATAATGAATGAAAAGCTGAAAACCCACGGGCTGGGCATCTAAGCCAACGGTATCGCAGTTAACACCACTTCACTTCTTTGGGGGGGAATAACATAGCAAACATCAAGGACCAAGCATACAGACGATTACTTGGCTCACAAAGACGGAAGCTGAAGAGGCACTGCTGTATGGGTGAACAGACAGAAAAAATACAATGCCCATCACAATGATGATCGTTGTGAAGCTGAATGTATTCAGTGTCTCTTGATTCAGCGGATTCCTGTTCATAGTCTTCCCTCCTTTTCTGGAGGATATCGGGCCAATGCTTTGGTGCACGCTATTATGGGAGAGCAACATTGATACCAAACATGACGTTGGATGTTAGAATTCCAATTTAATCACTGAAAGCAGCCCATTAGGAAGGCCAACGTCTTCTTGCGTATTCTTCATTAATCGTGTCTTTTGGGCACAAAACATTACACGTGATGTACGAAGCAGATCATCGCTACGTACTAGCGAGGGGCGGCGGTATAGAAGCACCCACAGGCTAGGCAGATCAGAGGAAAGGTGCTGCCCCTGGTCCCTTCTCAGTGTCACCACTCTTATCAATCTGTCAGCCTCCGTCTGGCTTCTACTTACCTTTATACCAAGCTCCCATTGAACCCAACCTACCGTAGCTATTCCTCACCGACCAGGCAGCTCGATAGCTTGAAAGAAACGCTTGTAGGAGCTGCGAACAGAGCTGCCCCCACTTGACTTAGGTCATGCGAGTGACTACTTTGGAATTGCTAGTTAACCGCCACATATGCCCTATTCGTTGAGGCTGCGGAGGATGAGATCCTCAATTGGGAAATGACCCGATACCTCAAAATGAACGGGGCATTTTGTTTTAGTGGATAGCTTTTCAGGGGCTTGGAAGGAACTTTACGATTTCCCCTTTCCAGATCACTGTTAGGACTTATCCTATGGGCAGGAGGTGAGATGCGATGAGAAAGACATTTCTGGTAGGCATGATCCTCTTCCTGATCTTCTTAGTACCGGAGGACACTCTAGGCGAGTCTTTTGGTGGGCACGGTGTTGTTAGTCCGCTTGGGGAAGTAACAGCTGGCCCCGTGAACGGGGGACTCCATTTTCATAGTAACCCTGCCGAAGATCATTTTATATTTGAGAGCCTTGAGCGACATAGCTATCAATACGAAGCCCTTCACGGATATGAGCATTACAGGTCAAAGGAGTTGCAGCATTTTGATCGGTTCAACGATATTCGGTACCCAAAAAATGAGCCATACCTCCCCTCTGGTTTGGGCAGCTTCTTCGGTGTCAAGTCTTATAACCCGTTGAAGCGGTAGCATGAAAGTGATGTTTATGAAAGCATCTGTGCATGCAAGGAAGGAGGGATGAACATGATGAAAACTCACGGAAAAGACGAGAGCCTGTGGCTTAAGGCATTTTGTCCGGAATCGATGTGCTTCCGGGTAGAGGAGGGAATAGATTTTTCGCCCACAGGAAGGACTGAATCAGAGGAGCACGCAGTTGAGTCGGAAGGTCTCTTTAATGAAATCCTCTGTCCAGAAAACGCCTGTGAGGTATATCAATATACCGATCTTCCGTAGGAAGCAGACGATCATGCTTAAGGTTAATGCTGAAATAAGGCCGACGATGGGGCTGATTCGATTTTCGGCCCCACCTATCGGTCTGCAAGTTTTGAATTACCCTTCGGAGAGGAGCCGAGTCGAACTCTGTGTCAGAGTCACTTCCGGCCTGTTCTTATCTTTCTCTGCCGGGCTTTAAGGGCTTTGATCTTGTGGCCCTTCTTCTTGTGCGGTGGTAATCTGAAGCCCGTAACTTTACCTTCGTCTCCCAAGATTTTTCGAGGATGGAGCCTCTTGCGACATTTGGAGCATCGGTAGATTCTGTCCCCATTGGGAACCGTGTCTTCTTGATCACACCAATCGTCGCTATCTCCTATTTTAGTTCCCATGACTCCAACCCTGCTTTAGTCAACATTCTCTTTATCTGTGAAAGTTTAGATCTAAGTCTGAGTGGTTTGCCAGCTCTGATTTTCGCTCCTTTGTTTGCTTAAGATTGAAATGTGTCCTAATCACTTCACCCTGATCCACCGTCACAAAAAATGAAACACCTCGCTGAGCTTGACGAGACAAGCAGATAAAGTGTTTTTGGCACGGAGGGAAACCAATCTATCATCAACGAGGTGAAGTTATATGATGGCACAAGGAGAACTGGGATTCAAGTATGAAGTGGAGCGACAAGGTGAGCGGATGACAGGACTGGGAGGAATCGGCGGTTGCTTCAGATCCGTGCAAGGATAGCTGGTTTGGTTTTATCGGGTGAAGGAGTTGTGTATTGCCGAGGGCTCACGGTGGAATAAGAAGTCACATCCGTCCGCTGAACTCCATAATCAGACCTGTAGAGAACTTTAGACGGTGGATTTGAGATATTATATTGCCACAGAGTGGAAGAATATTTAAATTCTGAATAAGCTTTCCTCGTCAACGCCAGGCCTCTGGGTGCTTTGTTCAGCCTCTCCTATACTCCTCCCCCATACCTCTGCAAAATGTGGAAAATAGTTGCGGTGGGGTTGCAGGAAAGGGAAGAATCTAGCGCCCCCACGGATTATTCATTGTTTTATTTCAAGTAGTTACCTACTCGAAACGAACGGTTTTTTTGACAACTTGCCCGGACGGGTGCTCGCCAAGCTGGGCGGAATTTCTTTGACGGACAAGGAAATCTCTGCTAGGTAGTGTCCATCCAGAAATCAGGGATTCCTGGATGGAGCTATCGGCCTTCAGCGATCAGCACTCAGCTTAATGCCATGTCTTCTCCCTTCTTCCTTTTTGCTGACCGCTGATCGCTGAGCGCTGACAGAGCTCAGCTGGAAAAGCTTTTTTCCGGATGCGCACACTTTAAACACCCAGAGAGGAGGTCGTGAAGCGATGAGTTTAGAATCCCCTTTGAAAGGCAAGTCGATCCTTGTCGTTGACGACGAACCGGATGTGCTTGAGACCGTCGCCGAAGAACTCGACATGTGTCTCGTGGACAAGGCTCCAGATTACAACACGGCCATGCAGTATCTCGCGAGTTACACTTACGACATTGTCATTCTGGACATCATGGGGGTAAACGGATTCGATCTTCTCCAGAATGCCGTGGACCGGGGATTCCCCGCTGTGATGCTCACCGCCCATGCTCTCACGCCTGATGCCCTGAAGAAGTCCATCAAGCTGGGGGCGGTTTCCTTTCTTCCGAAGGACAAGATGTCCGAGCTGAGACCCTTCCTCGAGGATGTGGTTCTTGGAGGAGGCAAGCCGGTCTGGAAGAGGTTCTTCGAGAACCTGGGTTCCTACTTCAACAAGCGCTTTGGCCCGGACTGGGTGGAGAAAGACAAGTTCTTCAAGGAGTTCAAGGAAGAAGTCTTGAAGCAACCCTGATCGTTACATAAAGCGATTCACAGAGCACGGAGGGCCTTCGGTGCCGGAGGGCCCTTTTTTTTCGCCTATTTTCATTTGTTTTCTATTGTGCTAATTTCAGAGAAACCCTGCTGAGGATCTCCATGACTCATGACTACCGGCTCGCCAGAGAACGAATGGTCAAGAACCAGTTGATTCCCCGCGGAATCGCCGACGAAAATGTCCTGCGGGCCATGGGAAAAATCAAGAGACACCTCTTTGTCGAGGAGGCTCTCGCGGGCGAAGCCTACAATGACCACCCCCTTCCCATAGGACACAAGCAAACCATATCCCAACCCTACATCGTGGCCCTCATGACCGAGGCTCTCGATCTGAGCGGCAAGGAAAAAGTTCTGGAGATAGGGACCGGCAGCGGATACCAGTCCGCCATTCTGGCGGAACTCTCCGCCAATGTTTACACGGTTGAAAGGATCGAGCCCCTGCTTGAGCGAAGTAAAAGCCTCCTGCACTCTCTGGGGTACACAAACATTTTTTTTAAAGCCTATGACGGCACGTTCGGATGGGAAGACTTTGCCCCTTTCGATGCGATCATGGTCACTGCAGGCGCGCCAAAAGTCCCAGACCCTTTGCTCAAACAGCTGGCCGATGGTGGAAGGATGATCATCCCCATCGGGAACAAATACAGCCAGGATCTTATCAAGGTGACCCGGGTCAAAGACCGCTTTGTGGAAAAGAACTTGGGGGGCTGCCGTTTTGTCGATCTCATCGGCGAGCACGGATGGAAAGACTGAGTAACACAAGGGATACCCACCTCAAGAGCATACAAAAACTCACTCTCCCCCTCTCAACTCTCAAGGGTATTGGCCCGAAGAGGGCTGTTTCGTTTGCCCGCAAGGGGATCCGGACCATCCTTGACCTCCTCTTTTTCACTCCCATCCACTATGAGGACCGTACAAAGATCACACCGATTCAAGAGGTTCCCGAAGGGACCCCTGTTCAGGTGCAGGGAAAGGTGGTCTTCGGCAAGGAAGAAAGGTTCTTCCGGAGCAGGAAGAAAATCTTCCGAATCATGATTCGCGATGAGAGGGCCAGTCTGGAACTGATATGGTTCAACTACAAAAAGCCGCATCTTGACGCTCTGGCCGTTCAAGGAGCGAGCCTTCTTGCCTACGGCTCCGCGAACCGGAACCATGGCCGCCGGCAGATGCTGCACCCCGAGGTCTTGAAACCGGCTGCGGAGGCGCCGAGCGAAATGCTCGGCTTCTATCCGGTGTACTCTCCTCTGGAGGGCATGTCCTCCGCAATGGTCCGCTCCTTCATGAGGAAAGCCCTCCAAAGCCACCTCTCCGCGATCATTGATCCTGTGCCGGCGCCTCTTGCCGAAACCCTGGATCTTCCCTCTCTGGATGAGGCCCTTCGATCGGTTCACTTTCCCCCTGAGGGCAGCTCCATTGCGGATCTCAATACCTTTGGGACCGCGTTCCACAAGAGACTCCTGTTTGATCGATTCTTCCTCGTCATGCTGACTATCTCCTTTCGACAGCGGGGCAGGAAAAGAAACGCCTGCCCCAGCCTGAGCGTTTCCCCGAAATCACAAAATGAGGTAGGGCAATTTTTCCCCTTTACCTTCACTCATGACCAGGCGAAGGCGGTACATGATATTCTCCATGACCTCTCTTCTGGCACGCCCATGAGCCGGCTCCTCATGGGAGATGTAGGGTGCGGCAAGACCGCTGTGGCGGCTGTTGCCGCCTATGCGTGTATCCGAAACAACGGGCAGGCCGCCATCATGGCGCCCACTCAAGTGCTGGCTTCACAGCATCTGGAGTACTTCTCAGGGCTCTCGGAAGAAATGGGATTCCGACCCGCCCTCCTCACCGCAATGCTCAAGAAACGCGAGAGGGAAGACCTGTATCGTAAAATCGGGGATGGCGTGTGCAATCTGATCATCGGGACACAGTCTTTGATTCAGGAGGACCTCGTGTTCCGGAATCTCGGCCTGGTCATCATCGACGAGCAGCACCGTTTCGGAGTGAGGGAGAGGGCTCTGATCGACCGAAAAGGAATCAACCCTCATTTGCTGGTCATGACGGCAACCCCGATCCCGAGAACGCTTGCCATGTCAATTTACGCTGATATGGATGTCTCCATCATCAAGGAATTCCCTCCCGGCCATGTCCCGGCGACCGCCCGTCTGGTGCCTGAGACCCAAAAACGGGAAGTTTTCGATTTCCTGACAGCCCGTTTGTCTGAGGGCGATCAGGCCTTTGTCATCTGTCCTGTCATCGAGGAGTCAGAGGAGCTGGATTTGAAGAGTGCCACGGACATGGCTGAGAAGCTCGCGAAAATCCTCAGCCATTCTTATCGGGTCGGACTGGTGCACGGCCGATTGCCCCCCCACGAACGGGAAACCGTGATGGCCGAATTCCGGGCAGGACGGATTCATCTCCTCGTCGGCACAACGGTTGTGGAAGTGGGGGTTCATGTGCCCAGAGCGACCATCATGATCATCGAGCACCCCGAACGCTTCGGCCTCGCACAGCTTCATCAATTGCGGGGCCGGGTGGGAAGAGGCTCCGACCGGGGCGTCTGTTTCCTCATGGTCGCTGCATCCCTTTCTGAGAATTCCCTCTCAAGACTCAAGGTTCTGGCAGATCACGACGACGGGTTCGAGATCGCCCGCAAAGACCTGGAATACCGGGGCCACGGAGAATTGATCGGGATGAAGCAGACCGGTCTAGGGGAGTTAGACCTCTCCGAAATGATGAGGGAGCCCGATCTTCTCCTTCTGGCAAAGGAGAAAGCCGAGGTTTTGTTGGACTCCGACCCTGAACTCGCCGACCCCTGCAACCATGCTCTCAAGAGCTTTGTCGACTCCATTCTGACAAGACCTATCGATCTTTAGTTTTTCCTCTTCCATCTTTTCCAACATATAATTGGTTGACCATTTCATGCTTTTGGCCTATAAAAATAAATTTATATTTTCTCTGACTTGCAGGGGGTCGAGACATGCAGGGATTCAGGAGAATGGACCGCCTACCTCCTTACATGTTCAAGGTGGTGGACAAGCTCAAGATTGACATGAGGCGAGAGGGGATCGACATTATCGATTTGGGAATGGGAAATCCCGACATCCCCACGCCCCGGCACATTGTGGAAAAACTGGTCGAGGCGGCTGAAAAACCTCAGAACTACCGGTATTCCGCCTCGGCAGGCATCACCAAGTTGAGGCACGCCATTGCCGATTGGTACAAAAGGCGTTGGGGCGTGGAAATCGATCCGGAAGAAGAAGCCATCGCCACCATAGGCGCCAAAGAGGGACTGTCCCACTTTGTCCTCGCCACGGTCAGCCCCGGAGATGTGGTCTTCGCTCCAAACCCCACCTACCCCATTCATCCTTACTCGGTCATCATCGCCGGCGGGGACTTGAGAAGCATTCCCATCGGACCAGACAGAGATTTCTTCGAGGACCTGCTCACCGCCACGAAACAGACCTGGCCTGCACCCAAAATGCTCATCGTCTCCTACCCTCACAACCCGACCACCGCAGTAGTCGAGCGGACATTCTTCGAAAAAATTGTGGCTTTTTGCCGTGAACACGACATGATCGTCATTCATGATTTTGCTTACGCGGACTTGGTTTTCGATGGATACACTCCGCCGAGTTTTCTCCAAATACCGGGCGCAAAAGAAATCGGGGTGGAATTCTTCACCCTCTCCAAGAGCTATTCCATGCCCGGATGGCGGGTGGGCTTTTGCGTGGGCAATGCGCAACTCATTGCCGCCCTCAGAAGGATCAAGAGCTACCTCGATTATGGCATGTTTCAGCCCATTCAAATCGCCGCTATCATCGCGCTCAACGGACCCTACGACTGCGTACAGGAGATCGTGGAGATATACCGCCAGCGACGCGACGCACTGGTGGACGGGCTGAACCGCATCGGATGGGCGATCGAAAAACCCAAGGGAACCATGTTTGTGTGGGCCAAGATTCCTGAGCAGTACCTCAAAATGGGATCCATAGAATTTGCCAAGATGCTCATGATAAAAGCCAGAGTGGCTGTTTCCCCGGGCATCGGCTTCGGTCAATACGGCGATGACCATGTCCGATTTGCTTTGATCGAAAACCCCCATCGCATCAATCAGGCGATTCGGGGCATAAAACAAATATTGTAAGGTGGGCGGTACACTCAGAACGGCGCAGGGTGCACCGCTCAAGAGGAAAAACATCTGGAAAAGCTATGGATCATGTAAACGTCGGCATCATCGGCTTCGGCACCGTCGGTACCGGAACTGTACAAATTCTTATCGAAAACCGTGACCTCATCACGAGCCGGGTGGGTTCCGAGATCGTGATCAGAAAGATCGCGGACCTCGATTTGGATTCAGACCGGGGAATCCCGCTCGATCCCTCGCTCCTCACCAAGGATGCGATGGAGATCATCAATGACCCTCAGGTCGACATCGTGGTCGAGCTCATGGGAGGCTTGGGGCAGGCCAAGGACTACATCCTCTTGTCCCTGGAAAAAGGCAAACACGTGGTCACGGCGAACAAGGCTCTCCTCGCGGAACATGGGAAGGAAATCTACGACGCTGCCGAGAGGCATGGCGTCAGTCTCGCCTTTGAAGCAAGCGTCGGCGGAGGAATCCCGGTCATTCGATCCCTGAGAGAGGGGCTTTCCGCCAACCGGATCAGGACCATCATGGGGATTTTGAACGGAACGTCCAACTACATCCTGACGCGCATGTCACAGAAGGGCCTTCCCTATGACCAGGCGGTTCAGGAGGCCATCCAACTGGGTTATGCGGAAGACCCTCCAAAACTGGACGTAGACGGCACTGACGCGGCCCACAAGCTGGCGATCCTGATCTCCCTTGCCTTCGGCGTCCCGGTTCCTTTTCAGAGCATCTACCGCGAGGGCATTGACCGCCTGACTCCTGATGACCTTCGGTATGCAAACGAGTTCGGGTACTGTATCAAACTTCTGGCCGTTGCCAGGAAGGCCGGGGACAGGGTGGAGGCGAGAGTGCATCCTACCATGGTCGCCCTGGATCACATCATGGCTAATGTGAACGGGGTTTACAACGCAATTTACCTGGAAGGGGATTTTGTTGGGCCGAACCTCTATTACGGGTACGGAGCGGGCAAAAGGGCCACGGGAAGCGCCGTCGTTTCCGATCTCATGGTTTTGGCCAGGCAGATCCGAAGCGGCGTGAAAAACCTGATGCCCCCTCTGGCCCACGTCAAACCCGAGCGCGCTGAAATCTCCATTCAACCCATTGAAGAAATCCGCTGTTCCTATTACTTCAGGTTTTCTGCCGTGGACCGTCCAGGGGTTCTTTCAAAGATCTCTGGGGTCCTTGGAGAAAACAATATCAGCATTTATTCTGTGATTCAGAAAGGAAGGGAAGTGGACGGCTCTGTCCCGGTGGTCATGCTGACTCACGAGGCAAAGGAAAGCAGCGTAAGGCGGGCACTCGCTCAAATGGAGCAACTGGAAGTGCTCACGGACAAAACCATGACCATAAGGGTGGAAGCAAACAAATAAAGAGAAGAAAGGGAAAAGGATAAAGGAAAAAGGAAAGATCCTTTGACCTTTATCCTTTAACCTTTAGCCTTTGTCCTTTCTTATGAAAAACGTTGAAGCAAAGACGAAATATGTTGTGCTGGTCGGCGACGGTATGGCAGATTACCCGCTCCCTGAGCTTGGCGGAAAGACCCCTCTTCAGGCGGCCAACACCCCGAACATGGACCGCATTGCCTCCTGCCGCGTGGGTCTTGTTCGCACCATCCCTGACGGTATGGACCCGGGCAGCGACGTGGCCAATCTGTCCTTGCTCGGCTATGATCCCCGAGTCTATCACACGAGGCGCGCTCCTTTTGAAGCGGCGAGCATGCAGGTGGAACTGAAGCCGGATGAAGTGGCCTTTCGGATGAACCTTGTCACTCTGGATTTCAAGCCGAACCGCGACATCGTTATGGTCAGCCACAGTTCAGGAGATCTGCCCTCCGAGGATGCCCGTCAAATCGTGGATGGTCTCAAGAAGGGGCTCAAGTTTCCCGGCACCGCCATCTACCAGGGTGTGGGATACCGCCATCTCCTGGTTTGGCAAAACGGGCCTGAAGAGGCAGTGACCATCCCTCCCCATGACGTTCTGGGTCAAAACATGGCTCCTTACTTGAACGAAGCAGCAGACAGTCAGGTTCAGCGAGTGATTCGCGCTTCATGGCCTATCCTAAAGCATCATCCTGTGAACCGGAAGCGCAGGGAGCAGAAAGAAATTGAGGCCAACTCCATCTGGCTCTGGGGCCAGGGCAGAGCGCCCAAGCTTCCGCGTTTTGTCGACAAGTACGGTGTCAAGGGTGCGGTCATATGCGCCGTGGATCTATTGCGCGGCATGGGCATGTATGCCGGGCTTGAGCCAATCTATGTGAAGGGCGCTACCGGCTATCTCAACACCAACTACCTCGGCAAGGCCGAGGCAGCCCTGCAGGCGCTCACCCGAATGGATTTCGTCTTCCTTCACGTGGAAGCGCCCGACGAGGCAGGCCATGCCGGAAACACCAGGGAAAAAATAGAGGCCATCGAACATTTCGACCGCAACGTCGTTGGCACGGTGCTCAAAGGACTGGAGAGATTCGACGATTTCAGAGTCATGGTGGTCAGCGACCATCTGACGCCTATCGTGAAAAGAACCCATACGGCTGAGCCGACTCCCTTTGCCTGGGCATCAAAGGGCGAACTGACACACTCAGGAGCGGGACCCGTTTTCTCGGAGGATTCCGCCCGTGCCGGCGGATTGCTGGTTGAACAAGGCTATACCCTAATGGACGATTTCGTTTTGAGCTCCACGAAGGAGAACAATCATAGAGATTAGAGGAGGCGTATGTATGAACATTCTGTTTTTCGGCCCCAACGGAAGCGGTAAAGGCACCCAGGGTGCCATTGTCAAAGACAAGTTCAAAATCCCTCACATCGAGACCGGTGTGATTTTCCGGGACAACATCTCAAAGGGGACTGCGCTCGGAAAGGAAGCCAAGGGGTATATTGACCGGGGCGAACTCGTTCCGGACAGCATCACCATCCCCATGATCCTCGACCGTATCAAAGATGCCGACTGCAAAATCGGATGGCTCCTGGATGGTTTCCCAAGAAACCTGGTCCAGGCCCAGGAACTGGACAAGGCCCTCAAAAAAGAAAAGATCCAGCTGGACATCGTCATTGAGATGGCCCTTGACCGCCAAATCGCCAAGAACCGCATCATGGGCCGTCGCCTGTGCGTCAAAGACAACAACCATCCCAACAACATCTTCATTGACGCCATCAAGCCCAACGGAGACAAGTGCCGGGTCTGCGGCAGCGAACTCAAAACCCGATCCGACGACCAGGACGAGGGAGCGATCGACAAACGCCACAGCATTTATTATGACCCAAAGACAGGGACCATGGCGGCCATCAACTATTTCAAGGACCTCTCCAAGAAGAACAAAGGAAACCCCAATATCGTGGAACTCGATGGGAGTCCGGGCGTCAAGGAAGTTTCGAACGAACTTCTCAGCAAACTTAAATGAGAAAAGGGTAGCCCTTTAGTTGGAGTGCCCCCTGCCCTGAGTAGGGGGGGTGGTCTCTGGCGAGCTCGCAACCGGAAATGGCCTCATCCTGCCAACCGCCCCCTTGCCTTCGGACCTTTTCCAAAGGAGGCGCAGAGCTTCAAACCAATCGGAGAGTCTGTACCAAAGGGCTTCCACCATAACCCACTGAGTTTTCGGCGCCGATCAATGGCGGTGAAGAAATGGTTGCGGCTCTAAAGAGACCACACCCCCCTACCAGGGGTAGTCACCCATCCAGTTCAAGAAACTAGAATGGCAAAGAAAATGAATCACGCTGAATGGATCAGAGAACAATTCCCGGCGATCAGCAAAGCCATCGGCTTCACCTTCACACCCGGCGAAGAAATTCAGGAGCGACACAGAAGGTTTCAGGAAAAGATGGAGGCGGCGGACCTGGACGGCTTTCTGGTGGTCCAGAAAATGGACTGCTTCTATCTCTCCGGCACGGCACAGGATGCTCTTCTCTTCGTTCCCCTGGAGGGGGACCCCCTGCTCCTGGTGAAGAGGGAACTGGAAAGGGCCAGGGTAGAATCGCCCCTTGAGCACGTGGTGGGCCACAGGTCTCTCCGAGAAGCCTCTTCTCTTGTTGTAGAGCACGCAGGAAGACCGCCCCGCGTTCTTGGCCTTGAGATGGACATTCTCCCGGCCAGAGACTATTTTCGTCTCCAATCTCTGTTTCCGAATTCAACGCTTGTGGACGGCTCCGGGATCATCAGGGACCTGCGAAAGATCAAATCGCCTTTTGAAGTCGATCTCATGCGAAAGGCTGGGGACATCGGGAAGAGCGTTTATCAGGAAGCCGGAAAGATCCTCAGGGAGGGGATGACGGAGATCGAATTCGGGGGCCTTCTGGAAGCGAATGCAAAAAAGCTCGGTCACGAAGGGCTGCTTCGCGTCAGATCCTTCAATTACGAAGCCTACTCATGGCATGTGCTCAGCGGTTTCAACGGAGGCATTGTGAGCCAGTCCGACTCTCCCATGGGAGGATTGGGCCTCTCCCCCGCCTTTCCGGTCGGAGCCAGTCGCAAACTGATGAAGGCCTGCGAGCCGATCCTGGTGGACTTCGGTACTTGCTACCATGGTTACCAGGCCGATGAGACGCGCATGTTCTGCATCGGAAAAATGCCGCTGAAATTCGTGGACGCTTACAAAGCCTGCCGGGAGATCCATGATGCCGTGCTCGCCGCCACAAGGCCCGGCGCGGACTGCGAGAACCTTTTTCTAAAGACTGTTGAACTGGCGAAGGACCTTGGATACGAGGACAGCTATCTGGGCCCTCCTGGGTTGCAGACCAAGTTCATCGCCCATGGGATAGGCCTTGAACTCAATGAATTTCCCTTCCTCGCTCAGGGACAAACCTATCCCCTTGAACAAGGGATGACCTTCGCGCTGGAACCCAAGATCGTGTTTCCGGGTGAAGGCTCTGTAGGGATTGAGAACACCGTGCTCGTCACGCAGGAAGGGTTCGAGATTCTCACCCCCATTGCCATGGGGATCATGGAGGTTTGAGGTCTGTTATGGAATACCTTATCGCCGTTATCGCCTGTGCCGTGGTCGCTGGCTACCTGATCTTTCGACAGAAGAACAGGAAGGCGCCGCAAGACACCTATGTATGTGACGTCTGCGGCGAAAAGGAGTGCCTCTGCCACAAGGTGGAAAAGAAGTAAACCGCTGTCGGCTGAAGCCGACAGCTTGAGGGACAAAGGGACAGAGCGGCAAAGGCACAAAGCAGAAAAAATCTTCTTCTATATCGCTTTGTCCCTCTGTTCCTATGTGCCTTTGTCCCTTTCTTTCTTTGTGCCTGGCTTAGGATCCTGCGCCGTCTTTCAAGGAAAACAAGCCTCTCTGCCTACCCTCTTCCTGCGGAGGGGCTTCATTCTTGTCATCTGTGGAAGGAATCCGCCCCTTCAGGAAATAACGATCAAAAAGCCTGTTGAAATCCGTCCATCGGCCTGCCTGACGATCCTTTTCAATGAAACGCCCCAGCCCGTTCATCTTTGCATCCAGATCATCGATCAGGTGAAGCGCAAAGGCCTCCAGGAAAGCGGGCTTCTTGGGCGAACCGAATTCATACTCTCCGTGGTGGCTCAGGATGAGGTGCTTCAGTCGCAGGCTGATCTCTTCAGGGAAACCTTCCATGGCCGCCAGCTTTTCATCGACCATAGAAACGCCTAGACTGAGATGCCCGATCAGCCTCCCTTCGTCCGTGTAATCAATGGAAGTCGCGGCGCCGAGCTCCCTGACCTTTCCGATGTCATGGAGGAAAGCGCCCGCGAGGAGGAGATCACGGTTGAGTTCCGGGTAATGCTCTGCCACGAGCAGCGCCAGCCGGCACACCGACAGGGTATGCTCCAGGAGCCCTCCCAAGATGCTGTGATGGAAGTTCTTCGCAGCAGGTGCTTTCTTGAACAGTTGGACAAAGGAGGAATCGCTGAGAAACCTGTCCATGAGGGACTTGATCTGTGGATTCTCGATTTTCCTCAACACCTCTCTTAGGGAGAGCATCATTTTGGTCACGTCCTGCGTGGTGGCCTCGATGAAAAGGGAGGGGTCACGAATCTCCTTGACGGCTTTGAGATCCGACAGGGTCAGCTGAACCTCCCCCCGGTAAGAACCCGCTGCCCCCTCAATTTCGAGGATGTCCCCTTCGGAAAAAAGTGAGGAGAGGCTGTTGGCTCTCTCCCATACTCTTGCTTCTATCTCTCCGCTCCGGTCTGCAAGGGTGAGGCTCAGGAAGGGGTCTCCCTTCTTGGTCGAGCCCATGCGTTTGGATTTGACCAGGTACTGACCCCCGACCTGGTCATTGTCCTTAATGTCTTTCACCCAAAGGTGAGAAGAGGAATCAGCGCTCATGATAGCAACCGTCCCTCACTGCCTTGGAGTAATGGAGTGGTGGAGTAATGGAGTAATGGTAAAGCACAAACACACAACCCAACACTCCAGTACTCCAATACTCCATGGCTTCTTCAATCATCAAAATTCCCTTTCGGCCCCTTATCCCCATGCAGTTTGGAGGCCTGCTCTTTGATTTTCTGTTCCGTCCAATCCGCCGGGTTCTCGATGCGCTCCGCTTTGGGCCCCACATCGTAGGAACCGGCCTTGAGGATAGCTTCGATCGCCTGAGGCGCAGTGTCCTTTGCGTTGAAGACCTTGGTGAGAAGATCGTAGACAAAGTCTTCAACCCCCTTGGTCATCCTCGCTCTGATCTGTCGCGGCAGCCCCATCAGCTTGTTGTCAAAGGGCAGGTTGAGCTTCTTGTAGTCCCCCGCCTTCAGGTTTTTGGACTTTGCAAAGGTCACCATCTCAGCCCACATCTCATCCGTCACGCCCTGGCTCGAGACCTTCACGAACTCGCCTTTTTCGTCCAGGTAAGCGTTGCCGAACTCATTCACTTGAACCCCCCAGGTGATCATCTGCAGCGCCGTGGCCACATTGGCCTTGGTCGTGCGCGTTTGTTGGGCAATCTGCCGAAGCCGTTCGGAGCTGTTGCCGGATGTCCCATGCTGGGCGCCTGAAATTTCGAACTTGGCCAGGGCATTGTGGATATCCTTTGTCAGCTGCACCTGGATTCCCGCATCGCTGGCCTCGATCCCATGGGTCGTTCCATTGTTCAGAGCGATCCAGTCCGGAAAAATGCCGTGCGCGTTGAGCCCCCGGATCAGGAACAGAGCTTCTTCCTCTGTGGAGAGACCCTCCTTGCCTTTGATCTCCCCCACCTCTGTTTCATAGCCCGCCCACTTGGGAATATAGGGGTTGATGGCGAGGTTGGTGAGGAGATTCTGATCGTCGGGAAGGTGGGAGGCGTCGATGGCGATCGAAGTGTTCCCGGCGTCAAACATCGAGGGGATTTCGACCATGGCCGCCTTGAGGTCCTTTTCATTCTTGATGCCATAGTGATCGGAATGGATGGCTACAGGAACCGTGATTTCGAGCTCGTTGCAGAGCGCATCGGTTTCTCTCGCAATGCTCCACGACGTCACGGCACAGTAGGAACTTGCTCCTCCCTCGGACTTGGCGATCTCGATGATCACCGCCGCATTCGCTCTTTGGGCGGCCTGCAGCGTTCCGCGAATGACAAAATGGTTTCTCCCGTTCGCTGCGATGGTCATGGCCTTGCCTTTGGCGATCATCGCCCGGTCGATCACCTTGCCGCTCACCAGCAGGGCCCTGGAGTTTGGAAAGAGATTCACAATATTAGGCGGACGGCCGATCTCCAGCGCTTTGTTGAATTCCTTGAGATTGCTTGCCATGATCCTTCTCCTTTTTCTCAATTGCAGGGACGGATCATATCAAGCCGAGGGACCTTCGTCAATTCAAGCAAAATATTTCTCTTGATAAAGGAAGTTCTGTTTTCTATTACTTTGGGTCAACAGGTAGGAGCAAACAGGGTTGAACCTATACAAGGAGAACCGGAGAAATGGGTGAGTTTCGCCACTCGAACGTAGAGAAAGAAATAGAGGTTTACGGCTATGATGCTGTCGTCAAGAGCCACTGTCGGATGTGCCACGGCGGATGCGGCGTTCTCGTCTACACGAAGAAGGACAAGGTGGCGAAAATCGCGGGCGACCCGGATTGCCCCATCAACCACGGAACCCTGTGCGCCAAAGGGCTCGCTTCCGCGCAGCTGGCCTATCATCCGGACCGTCTGACGTACCCGGTCAGAAGGGTGGGCCCTAAGGCGAGCGGCAAGTGGGAGCGGATCTCATGGGATGAAGCCCTGAACGCCATCGCGGAACGAATCAACGACTACAAGGAACGCTTCGGCCCCGAGTCCATTGTCATGGGTTACGGCACCGGCAGGGAGAACGAGGCGGTCATCTATCGCTTTGCCAATCTCCTCGGAAGCCCCAATGTCCTCACGGCCGGCCATTTCTGTTACGGTCCGCGCATCGCCACCTCCATCCTGACGTGCGGCACCAACCCCATCGTGGACTACGAGAACAACCCCAAGTGCATCATGGTCTGGGGCAACAATATTGTGATCAGCAATCCGGACGAGTACAAGGGCGAGCCTTTTTCCGTGGCCTTGAGCAAAGGGGCAAAGCTCATAGCTGTGGATCCCCGGATGACCCGAATCGCCGCCCGAGCCGATGTCTGGCTGCAGCTCAGGCCCGGCACCGACGCGGCGCTCGCCCTGGGCATGCTTAATGTGATCGTGAACGAAGGCCTCTATGACAGGGAGTTTGTGAACAACCATGTGTACGGCTGGGAACCTTTTGTCAAACGGGTGGACGAATACCCTTTGGACCGCGTCGAGAAAATCACCTGGGTCCCGAAGGAAAAGATCATTCAGGCCGCTCGGCTTTTTGCTTCCACCAAGCCAGCAGGAATCCAGTGGGGTGTGGCGATCGAGCAGCAAATCAACTGTGCGGACAATGACCGCCTGCTCATGGCTCTCATGGGGATCACGGGAAACATTGATATCCCGGGGGGGCAAGTCCTGTTCCAGACCCCCAGGATCCGCAATGTGGGCCATTTCGGTGCTCACCGGATGCTTCCAGATGTGCAGAGGGAAAAACGCTTGGGCGGGGAGCGTTTTCGTCTTGCCGGGAATTTCGGGATCATCAACCCCAAGTGCGTCTGGGACGCCATTCTCACGGAAAAGCCTTATCCGGTGAAGATGCTCTTTTTCATCAGCTCCAATCCCCTCATGACCAGAGCCAATGCAAGAGAAGTTTACCGCGCCCTGGAAAAAGCGGATTTCATGGCCGTGTCGGACTTCTTCATTACCCCTACGGCGGAACTTGCCGACATCGTCCTGCCCACGGCCACCTGGCTCGAGATGGACTACATCGGGGATTTCTGGAAACGGCACGGCTATATTCTCCCGCGGCGAAAGGTCATCCAAGTCGGCGAGTGCCGCTCCGATCACGAGATGCTGAACGACCTTGCCCACAGGGTCGGCCAAGGGGAGCACTGGTGGGAAAATTTTGAGCAAGCACTGGACTGGATTCTCGCGCCCATAGGGATCACATGGAAGGACTTCAAAAAGATGGATCACGTCCGCGGAGAGCGTGTAGAACAGAAGTACAATCTTAAAGGGTTCTCCACGCCCACCCGAAAGTTCGAACTTTACTCGACCCTCCTCGAGAAGTGGGGCTACGATCCCCTGCCTCAGTACCGCGAACCCCCGGAAAGCCCCTATAGCAAGCCTGAGTGGCACTCCGAGTATCCTTACATCCTGATCACGGGCAGGAGGCTGCCGGGCTTCTTCCATTCAGAAAACAGGCAACTGCCCTGGATGAGGGAGCTCCACAGGGACCCTGTGGTGGAGATTCACCCGGCCACGGCGGCAAAAGAAGGGATCCGGGAAGGAGACTGGGTGGTCATCGAGTCTCCCAGGGGCAAGGTGAGGCAGCGGGCCAAGTTCTTCGAAGGCATGGATCCGAGAGTCGTCTCAGCTGAACACGCCTGGTGGTTTCCCGAGAAAAAGGACGCGGGCCATGGCTGGGATGAATCCAACATCAACATTCTGACGGACAATGCCTACGAGAACTGCGACCCGGCCATGGGGGCGACTCATATCAGAACCTTGCTGTGCAGGGTTTCCCCGGAGACACAGGAAGGAGGGATTTCATGAAGACCCGTGCGCTTGCCGTTGATCACGAAGCCTGCTGGGGGTGTAAGACCTGTGAGGTCGCCTGCAAGCAGGAGATGAAAGCTGCCGACGGCGTGAAGCTCATCTCCGTTGTTGAGGAATGGCCTCGTTCGTCCGATGGGAAGCTCAGTTTCCGGTATCACGTTACCATGTGCCGGCACTGCGAAGAGCCGCCCTGTGCAGAGGTCTGTCCTGAGAAAGTGATTTCAAAAAGATCCGATGGGATCGTCGTGATGGATTCCGATCGGTGTGTGGGATGCAAGGAGTGCATGGACGCGTGCCCATACGACGCCATTGGTTATGACCTGAGCAAAGGTATTGCCCAGAAGTGTAATCTCTGTCACCACCGGGTAGACAAAGGGCTTCTTCCCGCATGCGCCGACAATGTGTGCCTGGCTCACTGCATCTCTTTTGGCGAGTCCTGATCCCTTAACCTTCGAGGGGCTGGAGCATTTCGATCTTTGCCCGGCTCTTGAGGTGCTCGATCCATTCCTTGAAAAGCGATTGGTTCTTGAGGCGCACGAGCATGTCTCGGTAGAGTTTCTTTTCTTCTTCGAACTTGGTCCTGTCAATATCCTGTTCGCCTTCCCATCGAATGACAAACACGCCTTTGTCGTTCTGGAAGACAGTGTCGGCATAACTTTTCGCCCGATTCAGGCTAAAAGCTGCCTCCTGGAGTTCCTGAGAGTATCCGATTTGGGGAATCGTATCCTGCCTGCTGATGAACTCTGAGGTCTTGGGCTCAAGGCCGCTCTCCTTTGCCAGCACCGCCCACTCCTTGCCTTCTTTCAGTTTCTTGAGGTACTCTTCTGCAGAGGACTTGGCTGCCTGGTTCGCGAGGAACTGCATGTAATCCTCCCTCACTTTGTCTTTGACCTCTTCGAGGGGAGGGAGAGCGGATAGTTTCTTGTCCTTCACCTGGAAGACGTAGAATTTCCCTCCTGCCTCCACGAGATCGCTGGGCTCGTCGCGCTCCATCGAAAATAGAGTCTGCTTCAGTTTTTCATTGCTCCCGATCTCGGGTATCGCTTCTTTCTGAGCGACATACCCGGTCTCCTTGACGGGAACCTTGCTCTCCGGCCCGTACTTCAACAGATCTGCCCGGTAGGGCATCCGATCGACAAAAGACAGGGCCTTTTCGTGGGCCATGTCCGTGGTCGCCGTTTTCTGGAGCATGGAAAGGATCTGTCCTCTCGCCTCTTCCAGGGTCTTGGTCTTGGCCTCTTTGACATCCTCCACCTTGATGATGTGGTATCCGAAGGCAGTTCGCACCAGGTCGCTGATTTCTTCCTTCTTGAGATTGAAGGCGGCATCCTCAAAGGGTTTCACCATTTGGCCGGGGGAAAAATATCCCAGATCCCCGCCGTTTTCTTTCCCGCTCGGATCTTCGGTGTTCTTCTTGGCAAGCTCTGCAAAGTTTGCTCCCGCCCGCGCCTGCTGCAGAACAGACGCCGCCTTCTGTTTGATCTTCTCCTCATCTTCCTTGGTCGCATTCTCGGCCAGCATGAACAGGATGTGCCGGGCCTTCACCTGCTTCTTTTCTTTGAATGTGTCCAGGTTGTCTTCATAATAGTCCTTGAGTTGATCCTCGGTTACCTTCACCTGATCTTTGTAAATGTCCGGATCGAAGACGACGTAAGCGACTTTTATTTTCTCCGGAACCCGGTAGGTTTCCTTGTTGTCCTCGAAATACTTTTCCATGGCCGCAGGTTCCACCTTGACCTTGTTCTTGAATTGGTCCGGCTTGAATTCCACGTAACTGATCTTTACTTTTTCATTTGCGAAGGTGTATTGCTCCAGAACTTCCTGATCCGTCACCGGTGAGAGGGTTGTGAGCAACTGCTCCACCTTGTCCTGAATCATTTCTCTGCCAACAAGGACCTCGAACTCCTCGGGCGTCATTTGGTGGTTTTGCAGGACTGCACGGTATCTGGACTCGTCAAACCGGCCCCTGAACTGGAAGGCCGGATTGGACATGATCTTGTCCTGAATCTCTTTTTCGGTGACGTCCAGCCCTATCTTCTTGGCTTCCTGGCTGACGAGTTTCTGGGTGATGAGGGCGTCCAGCGCTCTGTTTTTCAAATCAAAGACCTTGACGAGGTTGTCGCTCCACATCCCCCGGTATTCCCTCTGAAGGGCTTCCAGCATAGAGCGGTAACTCTTCTGATATTCAACAGCGGTAATGACCTCATCGTTCACGAGAGCGATCTTAATCCCTTCGCGGGCACTGAACGAATAGCCGAAGTAGAACACGAAGACGATGGCGATGATGGCGATCAAGGCCTTGATCAGCCAGGATTTGGCATGTTTTCTCATCAAACTCAGCAACATGAATGTCTCCTCCCACACGACGGGAAACAGAATCTCCCCTCATTGAGTTCAGGGGAGTTTGAATTAATCTTATAACATTCCCCTGTTTCCTTGTCCAACGGATTTTGACCTCAAACCCGTAGGCTTTGGAATGAAAGAAAAGGCATCCATGCCCTGCTCCTTCCGCACAACTGCGACCGCTTCTTGACGACTGGTGATCAAGCGAGGTAAAAAGAAAGCGAGGTGTTCGTTCCATGTTACGCGTCGCCACAGGGCTGGATATTTTCGGGGATCAGTTGTGGAAGCATCGGGGAAAGGGCCGTCTGGGCTTGCTCTCCAATCAAGCCTCGCTCGACTTCCGCTTCCGCACCGCAAAAACCGTGATCTCGGAGGTTCTTCCCGGCAGGCTCAAGGTCCTGTTCGGTCCCCAGCACGGGGTCGGCGGTGAAGATCAGGACAACATGATCGAAACAGGTCACTCTCGTGACCGTGAACTGAACCTTCCAGTTTTCAGCCTCTATTCGGAAGTCCGGGAGCCTTCCCCGGAGATGCTGGACCTCATGGACGTCCTGATCGTGGATCTTCAGGACGTTGGCACAAGGGTCTACACCTTTGCATCCACTTTGCTTGGCTGCATGAAGGCGGCAGGTCGTTCTGGAAAAGAGGTCATTGTCCTGGACCGACCGAACCCCCTTGGCGGCGAAATCGTGGAAGGGAACCTTCTCAACACGGAACTCTATTCCTTCGTTGGACCCTACCGACTTCCCATGCGCCATGGCTTGACCATGGCAGAAATGGCCCGTCTCTTCAATCACGTCTTTGCTCTTGATTGCAATCTCCACGTGGTCTTGATGAAGGGATGGCAACGCAGCATGCTTTGGCACGAAACCGGTCTGAGATGGATGATGCCCTCTCCAAACATGCCGCTGCCCGAAAGCGCCATGGTTTATCCGGGCCAGGTTCTCTGGGAGGGGACCAATATTTCTGAAGCAAGAGGAACCTGCCGCCCTTTTGAGCTCTTCGGTGCTCCCTTTCTAGATCCAAAGGGGATTCGAAGCAGGCTTCAACCAGAAGACCTGGGGGCGTGTCACTTGCAGGATATCTCTTTCCGCCCAACCTTTCACAAATGGCAAGGTCAGCTCTGCCGGGGATTCTTCATCCATGTCACGAATCCTCTCTCGTTCCGGCCCTATCGCTTCTCCCTCGCTCTCCTTTCAGCAATCCTGGCTAACCATCGGCAAGACTTCAGATGGAAAGAGCCTCCTTACGAATATGAGTACACAAAGATGCCGATTGATTTGATTCTGGGTGATTCTTCTTTGCGGAAAAACCTGGAAGGATTGGCAGAGTTAAATTCCCTGGAGCTTTCCTGGGATGAAGAGTTGAGCAAATACCTTGAATGGCGAAAATCGTTTCTTTTATACCCTTGAGCTATTTCCCTCCCATGGCATTCAAGAGCGTTTCAGCGATTTGCAGATATTCCTTGCCCAGTTTTTTCGAAATCCACTCTCTCGCGCTGGCCGATTTCAAAGTCATCGCCAGAATTTCCCTCACCAGCTCGCGTTCTTTCTTGTCTATCATCAGAAGAGCGCCGGTCTTCTCTGCCAACCCAACCAGCATTTCATTATTGTCTTCCATTTCCATCTTCAATTACTTCTTCTGGCCGCCGCTGATCCATTTGTCTATCGCTTCCTTGTCGAATCGCCAAACCCTTCCAATCCTGATCGCGGGTATTTTCCCTTCAGCTGCATATTTGCAGATGGTAATCTCATGGAGTTTTAGATACTTTGCTAGTTCTTTCGTGGTCATGATCTGTGGCATATCAAACTCCCCATTTCTCCTTATGCGAGGTGTTTTACTGATTGTTATTTTTGTATGATATTTATAATCCCTAAAGCCTATAAAGTCAACAAAAAAGTGTTAACACTAGTTTAAAATATCTTACCTTTACATAGTTAGTTTCTATTGTCTTTTTACAAACTCTATTTTTAACAATTAAGGATAACTATAGGTTATGAAACGAAAAAGAGTTGCGTTGCTCTTCTTCATTGCCGTGTTGACTCTTTCAGCGGCAAAACTACATGTCAAAAAGGTTTATGATGGGGATACGGTGCTCCTCAGCACCGGAGAACAGGTGAGATATTTAGCAGTGGATGCCCCTGAAATCGATCATCAAGGAGATAAGGGCAGCGAGTTTCTCTCTCGTGAAGCAAGGGAGCTCAATGGCAGACTCGTCCAGGGAAAACCCGTCAGATTAGAATTTGACCAGGAAAGGAAAGACCATCACGGCCGCCTTCTCGCGTATGTTTTCCTGCAAAACGGAGACATGATCAATCAGGTTCTGGTAAGAAAAGGGCTGGCGCGCGTGCTACCAACACCGCCTAATCTCAAGTATTTTTCTCTGGTCCTTGATGCGCAAAGACAGGCGATGACAGAAAGGGTCGGAATCTGGCAGAAGGAACTTGAGAAACCGGAAGCTTACTACATCGGGAACTCAGATTCCTATCGATTCCACAGACCGAGTTGCCCGCTTGGAAAGACGGTATCTGGACGCCACCGTGTCCGGTTTGAGAACGGGTACAAAGCGTATTGGGAGGGATTCAGCCCTTGCAGGCAGTGCAAGCCGTAAAAACATGCACACAGCACAATCCGAATGCAGAAGCGTGCAGGGGGGGGAAGACTCGGGGCAAGATTAACGGCAGAACCCAGGTTCAGCTAAGGCCCTTTCCTTGAGCCGTGTCCCTTATTTCAACGTTTCGAGCTTCTTCTGCGCGATCTTTGCTTCGCTGGAGTTTGGGTGATTCTTGACCACTCGGTTCAGGAGCAGTTTAGCGCTGGTTTGATCCTTGATTTCCAGGAATGCTAGAGCCTGCCGCAACAAGGCACCAGGGACTTTGTTGCCTTTGGGATAGTTCTTGATCACCTCTTGATAAGCCAGGATCGCCTGCTCGTATTGCTTCAAGGCCATATAGGATTCGCCGATCCAGAAGTGAGCGTTGTCCGCCCGATCGGATTTAGGGAAGGTCTTAAGAAACGTCTTGAACCCTTCCACTGCCTCTTCATATTTTCCATCCCTGTAACGGGCAATCGACCTGTCGTAAAGCTCCGTCTCCTTGCTTTTCGGTTCCACCGTGGCTGCCGGTGGCGTCTCCGGTTTAACCGCAGGGGGTGTCTCCTGTCCCGCTCCTGTCTTGGACTGAGTAGACGGAAGGTTGAGGTATCGCTGGTGCTGCTCAACCGTGCTCTCAAGGGTTGTCATTCTTTCCGACATGGTGCTCGCCGTTGCCCGCATGGCGTCCTGATCCCCCAGGTCTCTCTCCACAGCGCGCTTCAAAAGCCGTTCGTTCTCCTCAATGCGCCCGTTCAATCTCCGAAGCTGCTCCTGAACCTCGTCGATGTCCGTTCGCAGGTTCACCTGACCGGATCGGACCTTGGTGTCCATTCCGTCCTCGAGGGATTTCACCCGTCTGTTGAGGGCAACAACCTGGTCATTGAGGTAAGCAATGTCATTGTCATAAAGACAGGAAGAAAGGGAAAAGAGCATCCCGACAAAAAGAATAACGCATGCCTTTCTTGTCATGTCCTTACACCCCATCTATAGAGCATGAGCCGACCGGTTGCTCCGAGTCGGCTCCGCCCTTGTTCACGTTTCTCTTCCAAAAAAGAAGATGGAAATTACTTGGAGAGTTTGAAATCATCCCTTCTGTTCATGGACCAGCATTTCTCATTCTTGTCGGTGCAGGCCGCCTTTTCTTCGCCATAGCTGATGGTGCTCATTCTGTCCATGGAAATACCAAGAGCATTGAGGTACTTCTGGGCAGCCTTCGCTCTCCTGTCGCCAAGAGCCAGGTTGTACTCGTTGGTGCCGCGCTCGTCGCAATTGCCCTCGATCTTCACCTTGTAGGAAGGATTGGCTCTCAGCCAAGCGGCTTTCTTTTCTAGAATCCCTTTTGCTTCAGCTCTGATGTCTGATTTGTCAAAGTCGAAGTAAATGCCCTCAGCCTCAAATGATTTGATTTCCCCCCGCAGCTTGTCTGCATCATCCACACCCTTTGTGGAAGGAGCAGGAGCAGGGGCAGGAGCAGGAGCAGGAGCAGGGGCAGGCCTAGCCACTTCACCGGTACCGACCTGTTTCTTTGCGCAGGAGCTTGCCATCAGCATCGTCCCGCACGCAAAAGCCAAAATAACCAAGACCATCATCAACTTTCTCATCACTCTTTCTACCTCCTTCATTATTCTAGTTTTTTAGCTAAACTCTTACCTTCCAATTATCTACCATAACACTTAGAATTCCCCATTTCAAGGGTTTAGTACCTTTAACTTAAATTTTTTTATCACCTCCCTTTAGCCCTAAATGATGACCTTTTGGTCCGAGTTGGCATGCGTTCCCTCTTTCCAACTCAGAAGAACGCTCTCTTCCTCAAGGCGACCAGGAGGGAGACGTCTGCTCACCCTTGAAATTCGTTATTCTCCTCTGATTTTGGCCATTTGAATTCATCAGGTACACGTGAAACCCACCTTCCCTGCTGGAACTGAACATGAGATGCCGACCGTTCACGTACCAACTGGGGTCTTCATTGTTACCCTGCCCCGCTGTGAGCTGTCTCAATCCCCTGCCGTCCGGGTCCGTGGTGAAAATGTTGAACCGGCCCTCGTCCATTCCCGTGTAGGCAATCTTGTTTAAGCTCGACCAGGAGGGAGAGGTGTTGTATCTGCCCTCGAAACTGATTCGCTCTTCCCTCCCATTTGCAAGATCCTTGACATAGATCTGGGGGCCTCCAGACCTGTTGGAGACAAAAGCGAATTTCGTACCGTCCGGCGAGAAGGTGGGAGACACGTTGATCCCCCAGAAGTTGGTGAGACGGTCCATGATCTTGCCGCTCAGATCGATCCGGTGGATGTCCATGTTGTCCCCCACGTTGAGAGTCAGGGCAACGCTCTGGCCGTCGGGGGCCCAGGCAGCGCCCGTATTTAATCCCTTCCGAGCGGAGACCTTGGTGGACCTCCCTGAAGCGACATCCATCAAATAGAGCGCGGGCCCTTCTCCGTCTTTGTAGGAGTTGTAGAAGATCTTGTCCCCCTGCGGAGACCAGCGCGGCAAGAGGGCAATGCTCTTGTCGTGAGTGACCTGCTTGAGATTGTATCCGTCATAGTCGCAGACGTAGATCTCCTTTTGCCCGGTTGCCGTGCCCACAAACGCGATCCTGGAGAGGAACATCCCCTTCTGGCCGGTGAGAAGATAGATGATGTCATTGGAAATGCGGTGCATCAAGGTCCTGTGCTCGTCCACCCTGCCGAGGATTCGCTTACCCAGGATCTGACGGCCCCTGAACACATCGAAGACTCTCACTTCCGCCTCTACGCTCTGGCCAACGCAGGTGTAGCTTCCCTTCACCAGAAGATCCGCACCAATCGTGCTCCAGTCCCTGAACTTGATTTCATCCACGGTGAAGGCCGCTTTGTTCTCTTCCAGGAACGCCGTCTTGTCAACAGGAATGAAGTAACCGCTCAAATCCAGATCATTGGAGATGACCCCGGGCAGGGTTGCTGCGAGATCCGGTTGCTCCTTGCTCGGGGATGCATCTCTGAAATCAGGGATCGCGATTTTGATCTTCTGCACAGAGGGAGAGTTGATGTCGATGAAGATCCTGGCCTCGCCCGGAAGTGGGAAGAGGCACCCCAGCAGCAATGGGATAAGGAGGCTAATGTTTTTCAAGGTCTTTAAGGTTGAAGTTGATTTCAAGTTCTTCATGCGTTATCCGATATCCTTCCGGGAAAGGGGGTAAAGGGTTGGAGCGTTCGATCGCTTTGGAAACCGATTCATCGAACAGGACATCCGCTGAACGTTTTTCAAATCGCGTCTTTAGAATCGTGCCATCGCTCTTGACCGCGAGCACCACGATCGCTTCAAGGTCTTTCTTGCTCTCCAGCGCCGCCGGGTAATGCCAGTTGCTCTTGATCAGGCTTTCCACTTCCATCTGATAGAGTTGCATAGCCGTGCCGCCTGGAGCACCGCCGCCGCCTGTCCCTCCAGGCTGTCCGGTTCCCCTCTGGCCTCCAGCCCTGTTCTCCAGGTTTGCCAGGGCCTTGTCAAGGTGTTCTTCGGTTTTGACCTTCTTCTCCATCTTTGAAAGCGCCTTGTTGAGCAAGTCCGCTGGCGACTCTTTAGGTTTTTCTACAGGCGGCGTCTCCTTTTCAAGCGTTTTCTTCGCTATCACAATAGGTTTTTCTTCTCTTTTCGGCACCTCTTCGATTCTCTTGGCCTGGGCGTCCGGTTTCGAGACCGCTTCACGCTTTGGAGCCGGTCCTCCCATGGTTTTGGCACCTCCGCCGCCCGGCATCTCCACGAGGTTGACCTCGTAAACGATCCCATCAAAAGACCGCCTGGACGAGAAGGAATCCGGGATGAAAACAATCGATGAAAAAATAGCTAAATGGAACACAAAGGACAGGATGACCACCCGGCTCCACTTCACATCCTCCTGAGTCTCTGTCATCCCTTCGGCCTTCATGGCCTCACTCCACGGCTCACGCTCGACAGCTTTCATTCAGAGCCACTCTGCACTCAATCCAGGGGCTGGGTCACCATGCCCAGCTTGGTGACGCCCGCCCTCTTCACCTCGGCCATGACTTTGATGACCATCCCGTATGGAAGATCTTTGTCCGCCCTGAGAAGGACTTCTTTTTCCCTTCGATACTTGAAAATGGTTTCAACCTTCTTGCCAAGGTCCTCAATCTTGATAAGGTGGTTTTCCATATAAATGTCCCCTTTCTTGTCCACCGTGAGGATCAACGGGTCTTCCTGGCTCTTGACAGGTGCGGTTTTCGTTGTCGGGAGGTTCACCTCCACCCCCTGCATCATCATCGGAGCGGTCACCATGAAGATCACAAGCAACACCAGCATCACGTCCACGAGCGGCGTGACGTTGATGTCGGACATCAGACGTCTTCCTTTTTCAGAACTCATCGCCATATATGCCGACTCTTTCCCAATGCAGACCTGTATCGTCAACCCAAAGCCCGATGGAGCCCGGGACAGGGCTCATCGACTCATGCGCATCCCTCTCTACTATTCCTCTTTCGCTGAAGATACACTCCTTTTGACGATTTGCCTTTCCACAAGGCTCAAGAAATCAGCAGAAAAAAGATCCATTTCAGCCCGAAAATTCATCAGCTTGCTACTGAAATAGTTGAAGGCCACCACTGCCGGAATGGCCGCCGCTAGACCGGCTGCTGTGGCAATGAGCGCTTCCGAAATCCCCGGCGCCACCACAGCCAGATTAGCCGCCCCTTTCATTCCAATGCCTCGGAAGGCTTCCATGATTCCCCACACGGTGCCGAAGAGTCCGATGAACGGGGTCGTGTTGCCCGTAGTCGCGAGAAAGGAAATGGCCTTTTCCAGCCTGTTGCCCTGGTCGATCATCGTTTTCTTGAGCGTCCTATCCACTACATCCATCATGGAGAGCATGGGCGTGCCGTTCTTCGCCGTGCTGGGGTTTTGAAATTTTCCAAGCCTCTGGATTTCAGAATAACCTGCCCTGAACAACTGTGCCAAAGGGCTGGCGGTCAGGTCGTTCGAATCGCTGTAGAGCCTGTGAAACGCCGGGTTATCCCAGAACATCTCAAGGAAATCGCTGTTCTCATCTCTGGCTCGTTTGTAGAGCCGCCATTTCATAAAAATGATCGCCCATGACCCAACAGAAAACAATAGCAGAAGGAACAGCACGCCCTTGACCACCAGCCCGGCGTGAATAATCATCTGCAGAATATCGCTCCCAAACGCCCCATCAAAAGATATCATCACACATTGTCCTCACAAGATGTTGTCTCATTCTCTTTTATAACTACAAGATCTAGTTTGGCAAGCATTTTTTTCCTTTAACCTCCCAGAAGCTCTGACAAAATCAGTCCGAAAAAGTTCCAATCCAACCTTCAAAAAAACAATCGGTTCCTTGTGCCTGGGGTTTAAACAGGAGGGTGACCCCGCCCACTAGCGGGATAGATGGGGGTTTTTCAGGAGCATGCCACTACTCAAAGATCTCTTTGAATATCTTGTCATCCGCTTTCAGGCAACGCTCTTTGAGCAGGTTATACTTTTCAAGGAGTTCCTTTCCCTCCCTGGTGAGCTCAGAACCGCGCTTCTTGTCCGTCTCCACAAGCCTTACCTTGAGATAGTCCTCTGTGACCTTGATTTTGCTCCAGACGCCTTTGTAAGACATCTTCATGATCTTGGCCGTCTGGTTGATCGACCCTGTTCTCTGAATCGTCTCTAGGATCTCCGCACGGCCCTCGCCGATGATGATGTCCCCTTTGTTGTCCACGATCCATTGTCTGGATCTCAGTCTCAAGTCGGCCATTGCAAAAGCCTCCGTTAAAATCCCTGTTGCTCGTTAGTTGCCATCCGTTATTCCTAATGCAGGCCTTTGGCCGCAGCCAAAAAGCCACTGAGCCCGGGACGGGGGGTGTGGTCTCTGGCGAGCTCGCAACCGGAAATGGACGCATCCCGCCAATCGCCCCCCTGCCTTCGAACTTTCTCCGAATGCGGCGCAGACCTTCAAGCCAATCGGAGGGTCTGTACCAAAGGGCTTTTACCGTAACCCACTGACTTTTCGGCGCCGCTTTACCGCCGTGAAG
>Ga0105107_10000200_pt1 | contig 34731 bp, 34 predicted proteins | sample PPLLaktember2015_6_FD_79335 | JGI IMG/M metagenome (GOLD analysis project Ga0105107, IMG submission 79335) | Freshwater sediment microbial communities from Prairie Pothole Lake near Jamestown, North Dakota, USA - PPLs Lake P8 Core (1) Depth... | ecosystem: Environmental > Aquatic > Freshwater >...
AACGTGACCACTGAGGGCCGCGGTCACATCGTGTTCCTCATCGACCAGCATGATCTCAAGGGTTGCCGTACGGCCGAGGATCTCCTTGGCCTTGGCGGTATCCTGCACGCCGGGCAGCTGCACGACCACGCGATCGGCGCCCTGCTGCTGGATGATCGGCTCGGCCACACCCAGGTCATTGACGCGGTTGCGCAGCGTGTTGATGTTCTGCAGCAAGGCGAACTCCTGGGTGCGGCGCTGCGCTTCCACTTTCAGCGTGCCGATGATCCGGAATTCCCCGCCATCGTCAGCCGTGCGCAGTTCCAGATCCGGCATGTCCTTGGCGATGCGGGTCAGCGCCTTGTCGCGCATCGCGGCATCACGGAAACGCACGCTGACCGCGTCGCCTTCACGCGCAATGCCCGAATGCTGCATGCGCTGCTCGCGCAGCAGGCCGCGGATATCGTTGGTGTAGGACTCCACCTTCTTGGCCAGCGCCGACTTCATGTCGACCTGCATCAGGAAATGCACGCCGCCGCGCAGGTCCAGGCCCAGATACATCGGCAGCGCGCCGATGGAAGTCAGCCACTGCGGGCTGCGCGACAGCAGGTTGAGCGCGACCACGTAATCGTCGCCCAGCGCCCCCTGCAGCGCATCCTTGGCCTTCAACTGGTTTTCGGTAGTGGCAAACCGCGCCTTGACGCTGTTGGCATCGAGCGCGACACCCTCGGGCACCAGGCCGGCCTTCTTGAAGGTGTCCTCGATGCGCCCCATCAGCGCGGCATCGGCCTTCAGGTTGGCGCGCAGCGGCGATACCTGCACCGCAGGCACCTCGCCGTAAAAATTCGGCAGCGTGTAGATCAGCCCGACCACCACGGCGGCGGCAATCAGGATGTACTTCCAGAGGGGGTAGCGGTTCATTTGCGGACCGGTGAAGGCGTGAAGGGGCGCGTAGGTAAATGGGCGACGAGGTCACCGGCGGTGAACGAACGGGGCATTGCCGCCCCATTGCCCGTTCACCGCCGCACTTCTTTACGCGCTCATTGAATGGTCTTGATGGTGCCCTTGGGCAGCACCGTCTGGATCGCCGCGCGCTGCACCTGGATTTCAATGCCTGCGGCAATCGCCACGGTGATGTACTGATCGTCGACTTTGGTGATGCGGCCAAGGATGCCGCCGGCGGTCACCACTTCATCGCCCTTTTGCAGACCCTCGACCATGGTCTTGTGTTCCTTCGCGCGCTTCATCTGCGGGCGAATCATCAGGAAATACAGCACCGCGAACATCGCGAGTATGAGCAGTATGCTTTCGATGCCGCCGCCTTGTGACGCTGCTGCGGGGGCCTGGGCCCAGGCTGGACTGATTAACAAGATAAACCTCCGTTGCGGGGAATTGGCGCCTGAAGCGGCGCCTCAAGCCGGACTGCTCCGGCGCCAAGCGCTCTCAAAGCGCGCTCTCAAAGCGTTGTATTTTAACATGATTCATCGCCCGTCTTGGCCAGTTCCGCAGCGAACCTGCCGAGCCGTCCCGCGGCGATTGCCGCACGCAGGTCGCGCATCAGTTCCTGATAATAGTGCAGGTTATGCAGCGTATTGAGTCGCGCGCCGAGCATTTCGTTCACCCGCTGCAGATGATGCAGGTAGGCGCGGGTAAAGTGGCGACAGGTATAACAGGTGCAATCCGCATCCAGCGGTGCCAGGTCGTCGCGATAGCGCGCATTGCGCAGCTTGATCACGCCGTGACGGGTGTACAGCCAGCCGTTGCGGGCATTCCGGGTCGGCAGCACGCAGTCGAACATGTCGATACCGGCGGTCACTGCCGCGACGATGTCCGCGGGCGTCCCCACGCCCATCAGATAGCGCGGCCGGTCTGCCGGCAGCTGCGGCGCGGTGTGGCGCAGGATGCGCAGCATGTCGGCCTTGGGCTCGCCCACCGACAGGCCGCCGATGGCATAACCGTCAAAACCGATGGCCTGCAGTGCGGCCAGCGATTCGTCGCGCAGACTCTCGTGCATGCCGCCCTGCACGATGCCGAACAGCGCATTCGCATTGCCGGCATGGGCCTGCCTGCTGCGCACCGCCCAGCGCATCGACAGCCGCATGGAATCGCGCGTCTGCTCGAACGTCGCCGGATGCGGCGTGCATTCGTCAAACGTCATCACGATGTCGGAGTTGAGCACATGCTGGATGCGCATCGATTCTTCCGGCGTCAGAAAACACGCATCGCCGTTGACCGGGGACTGGAATTTCACACCCTCCTCGCTGATCCTGCGCAACGCGCCGAGACTGAATACCTGGAAACCGCCGGAGTCGGTGAGGATGGGGCCATCCCAGCCCATGAAGCGATGCAGTCCACCGTGCGCGGCAATGACTTCCAGTCCGGGCCGCAGCCAAAGGTGAAAGGTGTTGCCGAGCACGATCTGCGCGCCCAGACTGCGCAGTTCTTCCGGGCTGACGCCCTTGACCGCGCCATAGGTACCCACCGGCATGAATACCGGCGTTTCGATCACGCCATGCGCCGTGTGCAGCACGCCGCAGCGCGCCGCCCCGTCGGTTGCGGAAACTTTGAATTCCATCATCGTCTGGGCGCGCGATCGATCAGCATCGCATCACCATAGCTGAAAAAACGGTAACGCTGGGCAATGGCATGCCGGTATGCGCGGCGGATGTTGTCGATGCCGCCGAACGCCGAGACCAGCATCAGCAGCGTCGACTTCGACAAATGAAAATTGGTAATCAGACGGTCAACCATCCGGAAACGGTAGCCGGGCAGCACGAACAGCCGGGTCTCGGCATGGCCGGCAACCGGCCCGCCGCCCGCCGCCGCCGCAGCCTCCAGCGCACGCAGGCTGGTGGTGCCCACCGCAACCACCTGCCCGCCGGCGGCGCGGGTTGCCATCAGCGCGTCGACGGTCGCCTGCGGCAGGCAGTACCACTCACCGTGCATCCGGTGATCGGCGAGATTCTGCACGCGCACCGGCTGGAAGGTTCCGGCGCCCACATGCAATGTCAGGTAGGCGATACCGACGCCGCGGGCACGCAGCGCATCGAGCAGCGCTGCGTCGAAATGCAGTCCGGCCGTCGGCGCCGCCACTGCCCCCGGCGTTTTCGCATAGACCGTCTGGTAACGCGCCTCGTCTGCGGCACCCGGCGCATGCGTGATATAGGGCGGCAATGGCACCGTGCCGTGACGCTCGAGCAGCGCCCACACATCGGCATCCCCGGCAAACCGCAGCCGGTAGAGATCGCCGCGCCGCGCCACGACCTCGGCTTCGAGTCCGTCGCCAAGCTGCAGCACGCTGCCGGCCCGCGGCGCATGACTCGCGCGCATCTGCGCATCAACCTCATCGCGGCCGACCACGCGCTCGATCAGCATTTCGATGCGCCCGCCCGAGGCCTTGCGCCCGGTCAGACGCGCCTTGATGACGCGGGTGTCGTTGAGCACCAGCAGATCGCCCGGTCGCAATAATCGGAGTATGTCGGCGAACTGGTAATCGTGCAGCGCCCCGGTTGCGCCATCCAGGTGCAGCAGGCGGCTCGCGCTGCGCGCGGCGGCAGGTGCCTGGGCAATCAGTTCCGGGGGCAAATCGTAGGCAAAGTCATCCAGACGCATCGCGCGGATTATACGGCGCGGTTGCCGGGCTCCGAATGTTTAGGGGATAATCCCCGCCTCCCTCGCCGGGGTGGCGGAATTGGTAGACGCACGGGACTCACAATATCGCGCTTGCGCGATATTGCGGCGTAGGCTAACTTGCGTAGCAAGTTAAGCGCCGCAGGCGCGGCCGGAGCCAAAATCCCGCCGACGAGGCGCGCACACCCAGCCGGGATGGCGGAATTGGTAGACGCACGGGACTCAAAATCCCGCGGTGGCAACACCATGAGAGTTCGATTCTCTCTCCCGGCACCAGCACGCAGCGGTGGGCTTCACTTCTGCGGCGACCTACAGGCGAACGCGCGGAACAGCCCATGTCCACACCCACCGTTCCGGCACACCGCATCGAAGTGCGCATCCAGGAGCTGTCGCAGCTGTTCAACTCCATGGACCCGACGCCCTTCCATCACAAGGACCTCGATCCGGATGCCGAGGAGTTCATCATCAGCTGGGCCCAGGAGCATCCCCGCGATGCCGAACTCGAAATCCTGATCCATGTCGCCGGCGGCAATCCGCCCGCCGACGCCGAGGCCCTGGTCGGCGAAGCGCTGCACAACTACTTCGATTACCGCGCCGCGCACGCGCAACGCGAGTTCCGCCAGCTGATGCAGCGCGGCCGGCGCAGCCTGGTCATCGGCTTGGGTTTTCTGGCGAGCTGCCTGCTGCTCGCCGAACAGATCGGCCACGCCTCAGCCGGAACCTTCGCGACCATCGTGCGCGAGAGCGTGCTCATCGGCGGCTGGGTCGCGATGTGGCGCCCGCTGGAAATCTTCCTCTATGACTGGTGGCCGCTCACCAGCCGGCGACGCATGTTCGAGAAACTCGCTCGCGCGACGGTCCGCATCACCACGGGTTAACGGTCAATCTCGATATTGTCGATCAGCCGCGTCCTGCCCAGGCGGGCGGCGGCGAGCACCACGAGTTCGTGTTCACCGTTGACCGGCGGCCGCAGATCCGAGCGGCGACGCACCGTCACATAGTCCGGTTTCCAGCCGTTGTCGGCGAGCATGGACATGCCGTGCAGCTCGAGGCGCTGATAGTCGTGAGCGCCCGCCTTCATGCCGTCGCGCACCTCCTGCAGCACCCGGTAGAGCCGCGGCGCCTCGCTGCGTTCCTCCGCCGACAGATAACCGTTGCGCGAGGACAGCGCGAGGCCGTCCGGCGCACGCACGGTGTCTGCCGGGATGATTTCGATCGGCAGTGCAAACTGGCGAACCATGTCACGCAACACCAGGTACTGCTGATAATCCTTCTTGCCGAAAATCGCCGAATGCGGCATCACCAGATTGAACAGCTTGAGCACCACCGTGGCCACACCGCGGAAATGCCCCGGCCGATGCGCCCCCTCGAGAATGTTCTGCAGGTCGGACGGTTCGACGACAAAGGTCTGCGGCTCCGGATAAATGGCCTTTTCGTCCGGCACAAATACCACGTCAACGCCGGCGTCACGCAGCTTGTCGCAATCCGACTGCAGCGTGCGCGGGTAGCGGTCGTAATCCTCGCGCGGCCCGAACTGCAGGCGGTTGACGAAAATGCTGACGACGGTGCATGCGGCACGCGGCTTGGCGATGCGCATCAGCTCGATATGCCCCTCGTGCAGATTGCCCATGGTCGGCACGAACACGTTGTTCGGCTCGCGGCGCAGGCGCTCCCGCAGTTCGGGGACGGAATGGATGACGTCCATGGCATTCAGTGCAGATTGCGGAGTACGGAGTGATGTGCGGGAAGCCCGCGATGATACCGGAGACCGGCGCCCTTATTATGCATTTCGCACTTTGCGCTCATCGCTAGAATGAATGTTCGCGCCCCGGAAACCGGCCGCCCCGTACTTCCTTGACATAGAGCCCGACGGCGTCCTGGATCGAGCCGGCCGCGGCCTTCATGAAATTCTTGACGAACTTGGCTTTCTTGCCCGGATAAACGTCGAGCATGTCATGCAGCACCAGCACCTGACCGTGGCAATCGGCACCGGCGCCGATGCCGATCGTCGGCACCGTTGCCGCCGCGGTGATCTGGCTCGCCAGCACCGCGGGAATCGCTTCGAGCACGATCATGCCGGCGCCCGCCTGCTCGAGTATCCGCGCATCGTCCAGCATGCGCTGCGCAGCGTCCTCGGCCCTGCCCTGCACCCGGTAACCGCCGAGCTGGTGCACCGATTGCGGCGTCAGGCCGAGATGGCCGCACACCGGAATGCCGCGCTCGGTCAGGAAGGAAATCGTCTCCAGCATCGGCCGCCCGCCCTCGATTTTCACCATCTGCGCACCGGCCGCCATGATCTCGGCGGCATTGCGGAAGGCGTCCTGCGGACTCACCTGGAACGTACCGAACGGCATGTCGCCGATGATGAACGCGCGCTTCGCACCGCGCGCCACGCATTGCGTGTGATACACCATGTCGCGCAACGACACCGGCAGCGTCGATTCATGCCCCTGCAGCACGTTGCCCAGCGAGTCGCCGACCAGCAGCGTGTCGAGGCCCGCATCATCCAGCAGCGTCGCAAAACTGGCGTCATAACAGGTCAGCATCGTGATCTTGTCGCCGTCCCGCATCATCTTGTGCAACGTGCTCAGCGTAGTACGCATGGCATCCCCCCTCAAATTCCCAGGCTGAAAAACTCGCGCGGACCGCGCATGGCGTTGATCCGCTGCAACAATAAATCAAAATCCGCAGCCGAATCAACGAAGTTCAGATGCTCGGAATTGACGATCAGCAGCGGCGCCGCAGTGTAATGATGGAAAAACCGCGCGTAAGCGTCGGCGAGACGCACCAGATACTCGTCAGGTATGGTTCTTTCGTAGACCGTGGCACGCCGGCGCACCCGTTCCACCAGCGTTGCGCCGCCCGCCTGCAGATAAATCACGATATCCGGCTGCGGTGCCTGCGGCTTCAGATGCTCGAAGATCTGCCGGTAGAGCGCGAGTTCGTCATCATTGAGCGTGAGCCGTGCGAACAGCGGATCCTTCTCCAGCATGAAATCAGCGACCGTAACACCGCGAAACAGATCCGACTGCACGAGTTCGCGCACCTGGTTGATGCGCTGGAACAGGAAAAACAGCTGTGCCGGCAGTGCATAGCGCGCAGCGTCCTGGTAGAAGCCCGGCAGAAAGGGATTCGCGTCCGGATCCTCGAACAGCGTTGCCGCACCGAGATGGGCGGCAAGTCGCCGCGCCAGCGTGGTCTTGCCGGAACCGATCGGCCCCTCGACCACGACATAACGGTACTTGGCGGCAAGGGTCATGCGGCAAAGTCCCGGTTCCCGGCGGCAAGCGTCACGCCGCAGGTCCCCAACACCTGACGACGCAGGTCACGCCGGCATCCGCTGCAGCCGTGCGACACTTCCCGCATCGGCGCCCGCGGCCAGGTCGCGTACCCGGCCATGACCGGGGACAAACGCTTCCGGCGCCACTTCCGCCAGCGGCACCAGCACGAACGCGCGCTCCAGCATGCGGGCGTGCGGAATGGTCAGCCCCGGTTCGTGCATCACGACATCGCCATAGAGCAGGATGTCCAGATCCAGCGTGCGCGGTGCGTTGGCGAAATCGCGGACGCGGCCTTGTGCACGTTCGATGTCGAGCAATGCCGCGAGCAACGCGTGCGGCAAGAGCGCTGTCTCGATCACGGCAACGGCGTTGATGAAGTCTGGCTGATCGGTGTAACCCACCGCTGCGCTGCGGTACAGCGACGAGCGCGCTGCCAGCCGCGTATCGGGCAGTGCCGCGAGCGCGGCAAAGCCGGCTTCAATCTGGCGCACGGGCTCGCCGATGTTGGCGCCGAGCGCAATACAAGCGGTGTGCGTCTGCCGGCCCACCCGCTTCAGTCCGCCGCTGGCGCTGCCGCGGCAGCCGGCTTGCGGCGGCGTCGCTTGCGGCGCTTCTTCACCGGGCCGCTATCCGCCACCAGCATCGTCGCGCGGGCATCGGCGTCGGCATTCTGGAAACTGGTCCACCAGTCGCCCAACTCCGTGGGCACCTCGCCGCTCTCGCAGCGCAGCAGCAGGAAATCGTATGCCGCACGGAACCGCGGATGCTCGAGCAGCCGGAATGGGCGCTGGCCGGACCGCTGCTCGAAGCGCGGCTGCAGCACCCACAGCTCCTTCATGTCGGACGTGAAGCGGCGGGGAATCGCCAGCTGCTCGGTCTGCTTGTCGAGCACCTCATCCATCGCTTCATGCAGCGCCGGCGCCGGCGGTACGCCGCGCGCCTCGATTTTCTTCCATGCCGCGAGTACTTCATGCCAGGTCAGCGCGGCAAACAGGAATGCCGGCGATATCGGCTTGTCGGCGAGGACGCGTGCATCGGTGTTCTTCAGCGCCAGCATCACGAAGCGCTCGCCGAGCGGCTGCTCGAGGATCACGTCGAGCAGGGGCAGCAGCCCGTGGTGCAGGCCTTCCTTGCGCAGGCGCTTCACGCACTCCGCTGCGTGGCCCGACAGCAGCAGCTTGAGCATTTCGTCGTACAGGCGCGCCGCCGGCACGTTGGCAAGCAGTGGCGCCAGCGCCTTGATCGGCTTGCGCGTATTCGTGTCGATTTCGAGACCGCAGGCCGCGGCAAAACGCACGGCGCGCAACATGCGTACCGGGTCTTCCCGGTAGCGCTGCGCCGGTTCGCCGATGATGCGCAGGCGCTTGCGCTTGAGGTCGGCAACCCCGCCGTGGTAGTCCCATACCTGCTCGCGGGAAGGATCATAGAACAGCGCATTGATCGTGAAATCGCGGCGCGTCGCGTCCTGCGCCTGGTCGCCCCAGACGTTGTCGCGCAACAGTCGGCCATGTTCATCCTCGACGCGCGTGCCGGCGTCGCCTTCGGCAGCAGGCCCGCGAAACGTCGACACCTCGACCATGTCGCGCCCGCACAGCACGTGGACGATGCGGAAACGCCGGCCGATCATGCGCGATCGCCGGAAGATGCCGCGCACTTCCTCGGGCGTCGCATCGGTGGCAATGTCAAAATCCTTGGGATCGCGGCCGAGGATCAGGTCGCGCACGGCGCCGCCGACGACGAACGCCTTGTAGCCCGCTTCCTGCAGCGCATCGCAGGTGCGCAGCGCACAGCTGCCGATGCGATCGCGGCTGATGCCGTGCTCGCGCACCGCGATGATCCGCGGTTTGCCCGATTTGAACATGCGGCCCACGCGGCCGAGCAGCTTGTTGATCATTCAGAAATCACGCAAAGATACATGCAGAGGCATTCGTGCGGAGCGTCATGCGGCGACATCAGTCAGCGCATTCAGGGAGAACCGGAAAAGACCCGGGAATTCCACGCGGGAAACCGGCGCGATTATACATGGCTGCGCACTTGCCATCGCCGCGCACGGCGCACCCGCTCAGCCCAGGCTGATGACCGGCCAGCCGCGCGCAGTCGCGTGCGCCCGCAATGCGGCATCGGGATCGACTGCGACCGGATGACTGACCTGCTCGAGCAGCGGCAGATCATTGTGGGAATCGCTATAAAATGTTGATTTAATTATACTTTTCAGACTCTGCCCGCGGGCCGCCAGCCACCCTTCCAGGCGCGCAACCTTGCCCTCGCGAAAGCACGGCGTGCCGCAGACGCCACCGGTGAATTCACCGTCGTGAATCTCGGGGTCGGTGGCGATCAGGTGTTCAATGCCGAAGGCGCGCGCAATCGGCGCGGTGACGAAACTGTTGGTCGCGGTGATGATGACCCGCACTTCGCCGCGATGGCGCTCGACCAGCGCGCGCGCCGAGTCGCGCATCATCGGCGCGATGCGCTCCGCCATGAATTGCGCATGCCAGGCATCGAGCACCTGCCGCGGATGACGCGACAGCGGCTTCAGCTGGAAGTCGAGAAACTCATGGATGTCCAGTGTCCCCGCCTTGTACTGATCGTAAAACGTCTGGTTACGCGCTTCGTAGACTTCGCGGTCGAGCACGCCGCGATCGATCAGGAACTGCGCCCATTCGAAATCGCTGTCGCCGGCGAGCAGCGTATTGTCCAGATCAAACAGTGCCAGCATCATCCTTGCTTCCCGTCCGCACGTCGTCGTGCCATGAGTTATTGTCGCTATCAGTCGGCTTGCCGCACCGTCAGCAGCAGCTCGCGCGCCAGCGGCACGGTAATCGCGCGCTTCTGTTCCAGCGACAGCCGGTCCAGCGCATCGACCATCGCGCGCAACGAAGTCATGTCGCGCGGTGCGCGGGCCAGCAGATATTCCGTTACTTCATGCGGCAGTTCGAAGCCGCGGGCCGCGGCATAGCGGTGCACCGCGGCGCGGCGATCATCCTCGCTCAGCGCGCGCACCTCATAGACCAGCCCCCAGGCCAGCCGCGTCAGCAGGTCCGCGCGCAGCGGCAGACGCGCGGGTGGCACGTCACCCGTAACCAGCATCAAGCCGGATGATTCCCGTAATAGATTGTATATATTGAATAATTCCATTTGCGCCGGCGGCGGCAGCTGCTGCACATCGTCGACGCCTACCGCTGCCGTTGCCGCGACTGCGCCAGCCACCGGCAGATCATCGGTTGCGTAGTGCTGCACGATTCTGCCGACGGCACGCCACTCGCGCAGCACCGCACGCAGCAGATGCGTCCGCCCGCTGCCCTTGCCGCCCCACAGATAGACAAAGCGTTCATCGCCGTCGCCGCGCGCCAGTGCGCGCATTGCGGCCACGACTTCCGCGTTTTCACCGACGACAAAATTGTCCAGCGTCGGCGCCGGCGACGATGCCAGTTCCAGCGCGAGCTGCTTCATTCCCGGCACATGCAGCGTGGCACCTCATCGCGGCGCAGGCGGGCGCGTAGCGGCAGCGCCGGCAGCATGACGAACACTGCCGCCAGCCGTTGCCGGAGGTGCTGCGGATTGCGGCCCGGGGTATCCATTTAAGATAAAATTCGCATCAGCTGGGTGTATTGCCGAGCGCACATTTTAGCAGGGCACCGGATGCCTGCTCCGTGAAAATCATCGCTGCCCCTCACCGCAAATCGCGAGGACTTCCTTGAAACGCAAAACACCATCACGCAAGGCGCTGACTTACCGCGATGCCGGCGTCGACATCGACGCAGGCGATGCCCTGGTCGACCGCATCAAGCCGTATGCCCGGCGCACGCTGCGTCCCGGCGTAATGGCCGGCATCGGCGGCTTCGGCGCACTGTTCGCCGTGCCACGCGGCTACCGTGAACCGGTGCTGGTCTCGGGCACCGACGGGGTGGGCACCAAACTCAAACTGGCCTTCCAGTGGCAACGCCACGACACCATCGGTATCGATCTGGTCGCGATGAGTGTCAACGACATCCTGACTCTCGGCGCCGAACCGCTGTTCTTCCTCGACTACTACGCCTGCGGCAAGCTCGACGTCGCCGCTGCCGCCGACGTCGTCAGGGGCATCGCCGCCGGCTGCGAGATGGCCGGTTGTGCACTGATCGGCGGTGAAACCGCGGAAATGCCGGGCATGTATCCGGCCGGCGAATACGACCTCGCCGGCTTCGCCGTCGGCGTGGTTGAAAAAGAGCGCATCATCAGCGGCCGCAGCATCCGCGCCGGCGATGCGATCCTCGGCCTGGCCAGCAATGGCGCGCATTCCAACGGTTATTCGCTGATCCGCAGAATCATCGCCGGACGTGGCGTGAAGCTGTCGGCGAAAGTCGGCGGCCGTAACTTGCGAGACGCCATCCTCGCGCCGACGCGCATCTATGTGAAACCGCTGCTGCAACTGATGCGGCGTTTGCCGGTCAAAGGGTTGGCGCACATTACCGGCGGCGGGCTGGTGGACAACGTGCCGCGCGTGCTGGGCCCGACGCTGACTGCGAAGATTCGCCGTGACGCGTGGCCGCTGCCGCCGCTGTTCCGCTGGCTGCAGCAGCAGGGCAATGTTGCCGACGATGAAATGCACCGCGTGTTCAACTGCGGCATCGGCATGGTGGTGGTCGTCGCCGAGGGTGACGCCGCCCGCGCGCAGCGGCTGCTCGAGCGCGCCGGCGAGAAGGTCTGGCGGATCGGCAGCGTGCGGCGCCGACGCCACGGTGAAGCGCAGACGATCGTTTTGTAAAGGACCTACCCTGAAGCGCATCGCGATACTGATCTCCGGGCGCGGCAGCAACATGCAAGCCCTGCTGCAGGCACGGCTGCCGGCGCGGATTTGCGCGGTGATCAGCAATGATCCCGCAGCAGGAGGACTCGACACCGCGGCACGGCACGGTGTGGCAACGACCGTGGTCGACCATCGCGCCCACGCGCAACGTGCGGATTTCGATGCCGCGCTGGCGCGGGCCATTGCCGCCAGCAATGCCGACCTGGTCGTGCTGGCAGGCTTCATGCGCGTGCTGACCGAGGGCTTCGTCAACGCCTTCCATGGCCGCCTGGTCAACATACACCCTTCGTTGCTGCCGGCGTTTCCGGGATTGCACACCCACCGTCGGGCGCTGGCCGCCGGCGTGCGCGTACACGGCTGCACGGTGCATTTCGTCACCCCGCAGCTCGACCATGGGCCGATCATCATCCAGGCTGCAGTGCCCGTGCTGGCCAGCGATGATGAGACCACCCTTGCCGCACGGGTACTGGCGCAGGAGCACCGCATTTATCCGCAGGCCATCCGCTGGCTGTGCGAAGAGCGGGTTACGCTGGCCGCCGACGGCCGCGTGCAGGTTGCCGGCGCACGCGATGCCCAGGCCGGCCTGATCTCGCCGGCGCTCGATGTCTAGCAGGCTCGTCATTGCGCTGCTGCTTGCCGGCACCATGCTGCAGCCGGCAACCGCTGCCGTAGCCGCCGCGCAGCCGGTGCAGGTGCGCGCGCAATACGACCTGTCGCTGAACGGCGTGGCAATTGCGGTAATGCAGGAGACGTTCGAAGCGCGCGACGGTGCGTATCAGGCCGTCAGCGAAACCCATGCGATCGGCGTGTTCGCGCTGGTACAGCGCCGCCCCGGTCGGGTGACCAGCAGCGGCGAGGCCGGCCGGGACGGCCTGCGTCCGCAGACGTTTGACGGCACGCGCGGCACCAGGGATCCGCGACGCGTCCACGCCGACTTCGACTGGGCGGCGCGCACTCTGACACTGTCGCACGATGGCCGCACCGAAACCGTGGCGCTGCCGCCGGGCACGCAGGACCGGCTGTCGGTGATGTACCAGTTCCTGTTTCTGCAAAAGGAAAAACTGAAAAACCTCGCCTTCGCAATGACCAACGGCCGCAAGCTCGACCATTACCGCTACGCCATGGGTCCGGACACGATCATCGACACGCCGCTGGGACGCCTCGCCGTCGTGCATCTGGTCAAGCAGCATGCGCCCGGTGAGACCGCTACCGAAATCTGGCTGGCACGCGAGCATCGCCTGATGCCGGTCAAAATGCGCATCATCGAAGACGACGGGGAACGTTACGAGCAGGTCATCACGCAACTGGCCATCAAATGATGGAGCGGTCATGAGCGCGTCCGCGAAGCGACTGCTTGCCGCCGCCGCATTGTCCGTCGCTGCGCACGCGGCGCTGCTCAATGGCACCTGGCTGAAACCGCCGGAGGCCGTCCCGGAACCGCCGCCACTGAGCGCCCGACTGGAACCGCTGCCGCCGCCGCCCGTGCCCGCGCCGCGCGTCCAGCCGCGGCGACCGCCGCCATTGCCACAGCGCATCGCCGTGGCACCGCGCACGGCAGCGCAACCGTCCCCGCTGGAGATTCCCGCTGCAGCGGAACCCGAACCCCTGATGGAACCGGAGCCCACGGCAGCGGCACCCGCCAGCGAGCCGGCAAGTGTCGCCAGCGCGGCGCCGACGGTATTTCAGTTGCCGGAAGCACCCCCGCTGCCCAGCTTCCCGCGCAAAGGCCGCATCACCTACCTGTTGACCATGGACCCCGATCGCACGCCGGTCGGCCGCACGGTGCAGACCTGGGAGTTTGACGGGACGCAGTACAGGCTCGGCAGCCAGTCCGAGAGCACCGGGCTGATCGAAATGTTCCGGCCGCATCGCTACCACTATCTCAGCCAGGGCACGGTGTCGGACCAGGGCCTGCGACCGGAGCGTTTTCTGGCAAGCGTCAAACGCGGCAGCCGCACGGAAGAATCACTGGCGGTATTCGACTGGAACGAGCACCGCGTGCGCCTGGGCCGCCTGCCCCAGCAGGCCACCGTGGCGCTGCCGGAGGGCACGCAGGACATCATCAGCTTCATGTACCACCTGGCGCTGGCACTGCCGGCGCCCGGACGCCTGCAGGTGCCGTTCACCCGCGGCGCGCGGCTGGACATCGTCGATTTCGACGTGCTGCCCGCCGAAACCGTCGATACGCCGCTGGGCCGCCTGCAGTCCGTGCCGGTGGTGCAGGCACGCACGGCAGGGCGCGAAAGCCTGGCCATCTGGCTGGCGACGGAATACCGCAATCTGCCGATCCGCATCCGTTTCTATAACCGCGAAGGCGAGTTGTCCGGCGAACAGCTCGTCAGCGAAATACAGGTCAGCGACCAATGAAATCCGCAATTCCCGAATCCGCAGCGCGTGTACCCAATACGCTGCGCCTCGCCGATGCCGCCCACGCGCTCGCGCGCGTGCTGACGTTCACCTACCCTGCCGACGCCGTACTCAACCGCTACTTCCGCGAACGCCATGTGCTCGGACCGCACGACCGCGCCTTCGTCGCTGAAGCCGTGTTCGGCGTACTGCGCCGCAAACTGCTGCTGGACCACATCGCGCCGCAGGCCACGCCGCGGCAGCTGGTGCTGTTATGGCTGACCCGCATCGCAGGCTTCAGCGGCCGCGACCTCGCCGCGCTGTGCACCGCCGGGGAGACGCAGTGGCTCAACGAGACGCGCGCCCAGCCGTCCGCCGGCACGCCGCTCAGTGTCGAAGCCGACCTGCCGCAATGGATCGTCGACGGCCTGCGGACGAGGCATGACGAAACCTTCATCCGCGCGCTGGGCCGGGCCCTGCAGGAACCGGCGCCGCTCGACCTGCGCGTCAATACCATGCGCACAAACCGCGAATCGGCACTCGCCGCCCTTGCCGCCAGCGGCATCGACGCCGCACCCATGCCCTATTCGCCGATCGGCATCCGGGTCAAAGGCAAACCCTCGATCAACCGCCATCCGCTGTTCACCAGCGGCGCCATTGAAGTGCAGGATGAGGGCAGCCAGTTGCTGGGTTACCTGGTCGCACCGCGGCGCACCGACCTGGTCGTCGACTTCTGCGCCGGCGCCGGTGGCAAGACACTGATGCTGGGCGCATTGATGAATTCGCAGGGACGAGTCTATGCGTTTGACGTCTCGGCAAAGCGGCTCGACCACCTCAAACCGCGACTGAAACGCTCCGGCCTCTCCAACCTGCACCCGCTGGTGATCGCGCACGAGAACGACACCAAGGTCAAACGCCTCGCCGGCAAGATTGACCGCGTGCTGGTCGATGCGCCGTGCAGCGGGCTCGGCACTCTGCGCCGCAATCCGGACCTGAAGTTCCGCCAGTCGCCGCAATCCGTCGCCGAGCTGGTTGTCAAGCAGACGGCAATCCTCAAGGCCGCAGCGCGACTGGTCAAACCGGGGGGGCGCCTGGTCTACGCGACCTGCAGCCTGCTCGCCAGCGAGAACCAGGACATCATCGCGGCGTTCCTCGCTGCGAATACTGCATTCAAGCCACTCGACTGCGGCGAGTTGTTGCGCCGCCAGGACATCAAAATCGACTGCGCTGAGCAACTTCAGCTGTGGACGCACATCCACAATACCGACGGCTTCTTTGCCGCGGCGATGGAGCGTGCCGCGGCCTGAACACGCAGTGCTGCGTGCTAGAATCGGCGCACCAACTCCGGTTGCACGCGGGCAGGCACGCAATCGCCGCGTTTCTGTTTCCGCGACGGCATACTGATGTCCACATCCTCTGAACTACACAGCCTGCTGCTCGATCTCTGGGCAGAACTGCACAGCGTAAAAATCCTCTGGCAGGTCGGTGTGCTCGCGGCCTGCGTGATCATCGGCTGGGCATTGTCACGGCGCTATGGCCGCCGCTTGACGGGTCATGTACCGCTGGATGCGACACAGGCGCTGGGCATCGGCAGCATGAAACGACTGCTGTTCCCCCTGTCCACGCTCGCCGTGGTGCTGATCGCGAAGGCCATCTTGCGGCACTGGCAGAGCACGCATCTGCTCAACGTCGCCGCCACGCTGCTGCTGGTCATGGCGCTGATCCGGATCTCGGTCTACGTGCTGCGCCATACCTTTGCCCCCAGCCAGTGGTTGCGCGCATCGGAGCGCTGGATCGGCTGGGTCGCCTGGATCGGCGTCGCCGTTTACCTGACCGGCCTGTGGCCGCCGGTACGCGAGGCACTGCTCGACACCGGATTCACGATCGGCAAGCATAAATTCTCGCTGCTGCTGGTGCTGCAGGGCACGCTGTCGGTGGTGCTGACGCTGCTGGCCGCGCTGTGGCTGGGGCGCATCACCGAATCACGGCTGATGCGTGCGACCAGCCTGCAGATCAATCTGCGGGTCATGTTCTCCAAGCTGATCCAGATCCTGTTGCTGCTCGCCGCGCTGCTGATCGCCCTGCCATCGGTGGGCATCGATCTCACGGTGCTGTCGGTATTCGGCGGCATGCTCGGGGTCGGCATCGGTTTCGGCCTGCAGAAAATCGCCGCCAACTACATCAGCGGTTTCATCATTCTGCTGGACCGTTCGGTCAGCATCGGCGATCTGATCACCATCGGCGAGCATACCGGCACATTGACGAAAATGACCGCGCGCTACGTCGTCGTGCGCAGCCTCGGCGGACTGGAAGCGATCATCCCCAACGAGACCATCATCACGTCGACGGTAGTCAACCACTCGTACAGCGATCGCAGGGTGCGCGTCGCCCTGCCGGTACAGGTGGCTTATACGACCGATCTGGACGCGGCGTGTGCAGCCATGGTCAATGCGGCAAAAGGCAACCCGCGGGTGTTGCAGGATCCGGCGCCGGCTACGCTGATCGTTGAGTTCGCCAACAGCGGCATCAACCTCGAATTGGGCGTGTGGGTTGACGACGCCGATCAGGGTACGGCCAGCCTGCGTTCCGACCTCTATGCCGAGATCTGGCGTGCCTTCCGCCAGTTGGGCATCGAGATTCCCTATCCGCAACGTGAAGTGCGGGTCCTTGGAACAATAAAAACCACGACTCGCGAATAGTTATTTTACTCAATAAAAACAATTGCTTATAATTTAGTTCCGGTTATATTTTCACCTCGAGTCTAGCCCCGGCTATTGAACTTCAGTACACTCGCGCCATCTGTTGAAATTACAGCCATTCCGATAAAAGAGAGAAGTTGAATGTATACAGGGCTACTGGATTTACCGTGGTGGGGTTATGTCGCGTACACGCTGATCTCCACTCACATCACGATCGTCGCGGTCACGATATATCTGCATCGCCACTCGGCGCACCGTGCGCTGGACCTGCATCCGCTGCCCGCCTACTTTTTCCGGTTCTGGCTGTGGCTGACGACCGGCATGCTGACCAAGCACTGGACTGCCATTCACCGCAAACACCACGCCAAATGCGAGACCGTCGAAGATCCGCACAGCCCGCAGATTTTCGGTATCCGCAAAGTGCTGCTGCAAGGCGCGGAACTCTACCGCAAGGAAGGCCGCAACGAGGAAACGCTGGAGCGTTACGGTTACGGCACGCCTGACGACTGGCTCGAGCGCAATCTGTTTTGCCATGACCGCTGGGGCATCGGCACCCTGGTCGTCGCCAACGTGATCCTGCTCGGGCCCATCGGCCTGACGATCTGGGCGGTGCAGATGCTGTGGATTCCGTTCTTGGCCGCAGGCGTCATCAATGGTATCGGCCATTATTGGGGCTACCGCAATTTTCAGCCGGAGGACGCCAGCACCAACATCGTACCCTGGGGTATCCTGATCGGCGGCGAAGAACTGCATAACAACCACCACGCCTATGCGACCTCGGCACGGCTGTCGAGCCGCTGGTACGAGTTCGACATCGGCTGGATGTATATCCGCATCCTCGAAATGCTGGGGCTGGCCCGCGTCAAGAAAATCGCCCCCAAGCTGATGCTCGACAACACCAAGACCCGCTGCGACCTGGCCACGCTGCAGGCCATTGCCACCCATCGCTATGAAGTCCTGGCCAAATACGCGGCGACGCTGCGCGCCACCTGCGCTGCCGAACTGCAGGCGTTGAAAGGCCAGGCAGCCGGTGTCGACACCGGCAAACTGAAGCGCTGGCTGCATATCGACAAGGCTGCGCTGCCGCCCGCAGAACTCGAGCAGCGTGAAGCCATGATCCGCCACAGCCGCGTGCTGGAGACGGTATACAACATGCGCGATGAACTGGCGCAGTTATGGCAGCGTTCGACGGCGTCCAAGGAGCAACTGGTCAAGCAGCTCGAAGACTGGTGTCACCGCGCCGAAGCCAGCGGCATTGAAGCGCTGGCACAGTTTTCCAGACGGCTGCGCTGCTACGCCTGAACCGGCAGCGAGACGTTGTATGCCACAAAAAAGCCCGCCGTTTGGCGGGCTTTTTGTTTGCCGGTCCGACTTTAATTACCAAGGCCGCGGGAATACTGAACGTTTCAGAAACCATTTTGCTGCAATAAAAAACCCGCCATTGGCGGGTTTCTTTTGCAGCGGCACTCTGGCCTGAACTTACTTGATCTTTGCTTCCTTGTAGGCCACGTGCTTGCGCGCGACGGGATCAAACTTCTTGATCTCCATCTTTTCGGTCATCGTGCGCTTGTTCTTGGTGGTCGTATAGAAGTGGCCGGTGCCGGCGGTGGATTCCAGTTTGATTTTTTCACGCATGTTCGTTGCTCCTGTTAGATGCGCATGCCCTGCTCGCGCAGGTCGGCCAGCACTACGTCGATGCCCTTGCGGTCGATGGTGCGCAACCCGGTTTGCGACACCCGCAGGCTCACCCAGCGGTTTTCGCTTTCGACCCAGAACCGGCGCTTGTGCAGGTTGGGCAGAAAACGCCGCTTCGTCTTGTTGTTGGCATGGGAAACGTTGTTCCCGATCATCGGCTTCTTGCCGGTGACGTCACAGACCCGAGGCATGGCAGTACTCCGCAAATTCTGAAAGGGGCGAATCATACACCGGAACCGCTGCCCGCCTCAACCGGTGCCGCCCCTCCCGCGGATTCCGCCAAAAAACAAATAATTAAACAAAAACAACAGGTTATAGCAATCCGCGCTCGGCGAACGACAACGCACCGTCGCCGGCAACGACGAAATGATCGAGCACGCGCACATCGACCAGTGCCAGCGCCTGTTTCAACGCTACCGTCAGCGCCTCGTCGGCGCGGCTCGGTTCAGCGACTCCGGACGGGTGGTTGTGCGCAAATATCACGGCCGCAGCATTGTGATGCAGCGCACGTTTGACCACCTCACGGGGATACACGCTGGTCTGCGTCAGCGTGCCACGGAACAGTTCCTCGGACGCCACCACCCGATGCTGGGCATCAAGGAACACCGCAACGAAAACCTCGTGCGGCCGGCCATGCAGCGCGAGCCGCAGGTAATCGCGCACAGCGCCGGGAGCGGAGAGCGCGGCGCCGGCATCGAGTTTCTCGCGCAACGTGCGCCGCGCGATTTCCAGTGCAGCCTGCAGTTGGGCGTACTTGGCCGGACCGAGACCCGGCTCGGCGCAAAACGATGCGTTGGCCGCCCCGGCAAGGGCCGACAACGAGCCGAAGCGCACGAGCTGAGCACGCGCCAGTTCCACTGCACTCTTGCCCTTGACGCCGGTGCGCAGGAATATCGCCACCAGTTCGGCATCCGACAGGCTTTGCGGCCCCTTGGCCAGCAGCTTTTCGCGCGGGCGATCGTCCAGCGGCCAGTCGGTAATTGCCATGAGTCGTTGCTCCAGATGCGTTTCTCAAGAACGCGCCGAGCGGCCCTTGGTTTACCCGGCCCCGAATTTGCAGTTACACTGGTGATCCCGAGCCGCAGGAAGCGCTACGTGCCTGATATTGAAAGCAAAAACGAAAGAACAATGATCCTGCTCGGCCTGACCGGCGGTGTCGCCGCCTACAAGGCCGCCGAACTCGTACGCCGGCTGGGTGAACGCGATATCGACGTCGATGTGGTGATGACGCAGGCGGCCTGCGGTTTCATCACGCCGGCAACGCTGCAGGCGCTGTCGGGCCATCCGGTATACACCGACATGTGGGACGGCCGCATTGCCAACGGGATGCCCCACATCGAACTGTCGCGGGACAAACAGGCCATCGTCGTCGCGCCGGCCACCGCCGATTTCCTGGCGAAGGCCGCATTGGGCCTTGCCGACGACCTGCTGTCGACGCTGTGCCTCGCACGCGACTGTCCGTTGCTCGTCGCGCCGGCAATGAACCGCCAGATGTGGGAACACCCGGCCACGCAAAGAAACATTGCACAGCTGCGACGCGATGGCGTGACCATCCTCGGGCCGGACAGCGGCAACCAGGCCTGCGGCGAGACCGGCATGGGCCGCATGCTCGAAGCCGATGCCCTCGCCGAGGCCATCAGCGCGTTCCTCGCGCCGAAAACGCTGACGGGCAAGCGTGTGCTGATGACCGCCGGTCCGACCTTCGAGCCGATCGACGCCGTGCGCGGCATCACCAACCGCAGTTCCGGCAAAATGGGCTATGCGTTGGCCCGCGCGGCAATCGCCGCCGGCGCCGAAGTCACGCTGGTGTCGGGACCGGTCAGTCTCCCGCCGCCGGTCGGCGCCGCTGTCGAGCGGGTGCAGACCGCTGCCGAGATGTTCGAAGCGGTCAGGAAACATGCCGCCAGGGCCGACATTTTCATCGGCGTCGCTGCCGTCGCCGATTACCGCGCCAGTGCGCCGCGCCGGCACAAGATCAAGAAAACCGAAGAAAAACAGCTCAAATTGAGCATGGTGCCCAATCCCGACATCCTCGGCTGGGTCGCGGCGCGGCCGAAACCGCCGTTCTGCGTCGGCTTTGCCGCCGAAAGCCGCAATCTCGACGCCTATGCCGACGCGAAACGGCGGCGCAAGAAGGTCAGGCTGATGATTGCCAATCTCGCGCAGAATGCGATCGGTGCCGACGACAACGAAGTATCATTGCTCGACGATGCCGGCATCCACCGGCTGCCGCGTGCATCCAAGGCCCGCATCGCACAGCAGATCATCGAACACATCGCCGGGCTGTGCGGCACCAAACCGCGTAAATCGAGATAGCCGCGAACGGGCAGCGGGGCCCATTATTTTGTCATCCGTTCACCGACCTTATGAAATCCATCGACGTCAAAATCCTCGACGCGCGGCTGCGCGACCAGCTGCCGCAATACGCCACACCCGGCTCCGCCGGCCTCGATCTGCGCGCCTGCATAGACCAGCCGCTGACACTCGCCCCCGGCCAGACTGAACTGATTCCTGCCGGCATGGCGATCCATATCGCCGACCCGGGCCTCGCGGCGATCATCCTGCCGCGCTCGGGCCTCGGTCACAAGCACGGTATCGTACTCGGCAACCTGGTCGGCCTGATCGATTCCGACTACCAGGGCCCGTTGTTTGTGTCGACCTGGAATCGCGGCAATGCCGCGTTCACCATCAAGCCGCTGGAACGCCTGGCGCAACTGGTGGTCGTACCGGTCGTGCATGTGGCATTCAACATCGTTGACGACTTCACGGCCTCCCACCGCGGGGCTGGCGGCTTTGGCAGCACGGGGAAGGGCTAGTGATGACTGCGGAGTGCAAAGTGCAGCATGAACGGCAAACCCGCGGCGCAGACTCCCGCCCGGCACTGCGCACCCATCACGCCGCACTGGTCCTCTTCGCCCACGGCGCCCGCGATCCGGAATGGGCTGCGCCGTTTCGGGCGATCGCCAACCGTGTTGCTGCGACCCGCAAGGATCTCTCGGTGAAACTGGCATTCCTTGAATTTCAGGCACCGGCGCTGGCCGACGCCATCGGCGAACTGGTCGCCGATGGCCACTCGGCGATCCACGTCGCCCCGCTGTTCATGGCCCAGGGCGGACACCTGAAACATGACGTGCCGAAGTTGCTGGACGCGATCCGCGGTGCGCACCCGGCGTTGACCGTCGAACTGCTGCCGGCCATCGGTGATGTCGACTGTCTGCGCGAAGCCATCGCCGGCTGGCTGATCGACGTCGTTCCGGAGAAAACCGCATGAAACACCTGCTGCCGGTATTTGCGCTGTATGTGATCAGCATGGCCGCGCAGGCGGCGATGCCGCAGATCGAGCTGACAGCAAACAAACACAAACTCACTGCGGAAGTGGCGCACACCGATCCCGACCGCATGCAGGGCCTGATGCACCGGCGCATGCTGCCGGAGAATCGCGGCATGTTGTTCGTGTTCCCGAACATTGCCCGCCACGGCATGTGGATGATGAACACCTACATCCCGCTGTCGGTTGCCTTCATCGACAGCGACGGTGTCATCGTCAACATCGAAGACATGCAGCCGCATACGCGTGACTCACACAACGCCGCCCGCCCCGTCCGCTACGCGCTGGAAATGAACCTCGGCTGGTTCCGCAAGCGGGACATCACCCCGGGCATGAAAATCGACGGCCTCGACCGCGCGCCACCGCCCCGCTGATGCCGCACACCAACAAAAAGCCCGGGATATCCCGGGCTTTTTTTGCAGACAGCATGACGCTCAGGCGAAATTCTTGCCGGCGAAATCCCAGTTGGCCAGGCTGTTGAGGAAGGTCTCGACAAACTTCGGCCGCGCATTGCGGTAGTCGATGTAGTACGCGTGTTCCCACACGTCGATCGTCAGCAGCGCCTTGTCGCCGGTGGTGAGCACGGTGCCAGCGTTGGAGGTGTTGACGATGTCCACGCTGCCGTCCGCCTTTTTCACCAGCCAGGTCCAGCCCGAGCCGAAGTTGCCGACCGCGCTTTTGGTGAACGCTTCCTTGAAGGCATCAAAGCTGCCCCACTTCTTGTCGATGGCTGCAGCCAGCGCGCCTGCCGGCTTGCCACCGCCGGCCGGCTTCATGCTGTGCCAGAAAAAAGTGTGATTCCAGACCTGGGCTGCGTTGTTGAACACGCCGCCTGAGGATTTTTTCACGATGTCCTCGAGGCTCATGTTCTCGAATTCGCTACCCTTGGCCAGATTGTTGAGGTTGGTGACATAGGCTTGGTGATGTTTGCCGTAATGGAATTCGAAGGTCTCCTTCGAAATGTGCGGCGCCAGGGCGTCCATGGCATACGGGAGTTTCGGTAATTCATGTTGCATGCTGAGTTCCTTTGTCTGTGACGAAAAAATGATAGGGGATTTTGCGCTCCCGGCCAGCGGCACCGGAAAAACCGGTGTTGCCCGCACAGCCAGCAGAAATCCGGACACTTACAGGCCCCCGTTCTGCTGCGCGACCATACAGAATAACATCGGAATCGAGAGCATCGTATTCAGTCTCGAAACCAGCATGGCCAGACGCGCGGCCCTGGCTTTGGCCTCGGCACCGACCTGCACGATACCCAGTGCCTTTTTCTGGTTTGGCCAGATGATGAACCAGACATTGAACGCCATGATGATGCCCAGCCACATGCCGATGCCGATCGCCTGCAGGCCCGGCGCCAGCATCAGGGCCGCAGCCAGGTATTTGTTCATGCTGCCGAGGATCAGCCCGGTCACCAGCGTGGCGACCGCAGCCCAGCGAAACCAGAACAATGCGGCGGGGGCAATCACCTTGCCGATCGCCGGTTTCTGCTCATCCGGGATTTTCGGCATCGACGGAATCTGCACGAAATTGAAATACCACAACAGGCCGACCCACATCACGCCGGACATCACGTGCAGCCAGCGGAATACGAAGGCCCACCAGGCATGTTCACCAACCCGGCCGGCACCGCCGGCGAACAGTATGATCAGCACCACCAGAACAAAACCGGCCAATACCGAGCGGCCCAGAGACTGGAATATCGCTGCCATGCGTGCCCTCCTTGGTTCCGGAATGGTTGGCGAATGGATCAAACGCAAAAGCTGATCGAATGCAAAAGCCGCGCGCAGTTTAGCACAGCGCCCCGGGCGGGCCGCCGGCGATAGGCCACGATGACAACAGGGTAATGCCGCCGTTACGCGGCGGCGAGGCTGCCGGTTTCGACCGCGGCGATCGCCTTGGCCTGGTTCAGGTCCTGTGCGTAGCCCGTGCCGTAGAGACAGCATGCAAACTGGTTGGCGATCGGCACCGGCATCGGAATGCGCCCCTCGAGCACGGCACCGATCCAGTGTGCAGTGCCCTTCAAATCGCCCGCCGCGGGCAGCGGATGCGCACAGCGCGGCGTGACCTCGGCATCAAACAACAATCGCGATACGCCATCCCTGACCAGGTCAATACCCGGGCGGCATTGCGCATCGACCACCGGTTCGCCGTCGCGCGTCTCGAACAGCAGTGCGCATTTCTCGACGTCGCACAGCAGCGACTCCAGCACCGTGCGTTCGTGGCCGTGCGCTGCCGGGATCAACTGCAGCGCCGTGCCGCCGAAGGGATCCGCGAGCCGCGCCAGCACCCGTGCCAGTGCGCCGCCACCCAGCCGCACGCGCAGCGCCAGCAGGTCCGCCAGCGCCGGCGCCAGCGCCCCGGTCGGCACGAACGCGAGATTTCCCGCCTGCAGTTCGTGCTGGGCCTGGGCAAGGCTCGCACTGGGCATGATGCCCATTTCGCGGAAGATGTATGCCGCAGCCACGCCACGCTCGCCGCTCAGCATGCCGTGCACCAGCACCGGTATGCCGAGCCGCTGCAGGCTGAGCGCCAGCAACGGCAACAGGTTCGGCTGCTCGCGCACAGCACCGTAACTCGGCATCAATACCGGACGCCACTGCGTGTTCGGCGCCGCAATCTGGAACACCCGTGTCGACAACGCCGCCAGTACGCCGACCAGTTCCTGCTGCGACATCTGCCGCTGCTCGAGCAGCGCCAGCAGCCCGCCCAGCTCGAGGTCGGGCACGCCGCCGTCGAAGACGGCAGCGAACAGGCTCTCGGCCTCGCTCTCCGACAGCGGCTGGCCCGCCGCCAGTTCATCAATCAAATGCGCCCATGTCATGTTGCTTCTCCTCCGGCCTGAACCACCGATGGTGTACGCCGATTGGGTTAGCAACCCCCGTGCCACGTGCCGCTGCGCCCGTCAGCCTGTGCAATCGTCGCCAAGACCGCGCGCGCACGCCACCTGGCGGTGCAATGCACGGCAAGCCCGCTTTATTTTGGTGCCGAATTTCCGCTATGCTGCATTGCGAAACACGTTGCCGAATATTCTGAGCAGTGCCGCTGTTGCCGCGGGATCAAGCCCGTAACGCCATTCCTAATCCGCATCAACTCCCGAGGTCCGGGCAGCCATGTGGTTCGTACCCATCACCGAGAACAACCCGTACCAGCTCGGCCGCACGCTGACGGCGCTGAAAGCCGAGTTGCTGCGCCGCGTACGCAACGACCTGATGCCGATCGCCGGTGTGCCGGTAGCCGATGTGCTGGAGGTCATCAATAGCGTCGACAGTCTGGAACGCGACGCCTGGGCACAAGCCTGGGCAGCCCGCGGGGACCGCCATCTCGAGCGCGCCAACGCGCTCGCCGCGACTGATCCTGCAGCTGCTGGCGACGAATACCGCCACGCCTGGCGGCTGTTCCAATTCGCGCGGTGGCCCGTTGAGAACACGCCGTTCAAACGTCATGTCTATCCGCGCGCGCTGGCTGCATTCCGCAACCACGGCCGGCTGCTGGATCCGCCGCTGGAAATGGTGCGGATCCCGTTCGACAACCAGGCCATCGTGGGCTATCTGCGCGTGCCGCGCTCTGGCCGTACCCCGCCGCTGGTCATCGGCATCAGCGGCCTCGACTCGCGCAAGGAAGATGTGATGGCGTTGGCAGATGCGTACCTGACGCGCGGCATGGCGCTGCTCGCGCTCGACATGCCCGGCACCGGCGAGGCGCCGGCGCCACTGGAACGCGGCGCCGAACGCATGTTCGCTGCAGTGCTCGACTGGGTCGCCGGTCGCGGCGATATCGATGCGCGGCGCGTGGTGATCCAGGGCCGCAGCTGGAGCGGCTACTGGGCCGCGCTGCTCGCGGCGACGGAACAATCGCGCATCCGGGGAGCAGTGCTGCACGGCGGACCGATACACCATTATTTCCAGCCGCAATGGCTGGGGCCGTCGCTGCAGTCACCCGAATACCTCTACGACTACCTGCCGGCCACTGCCGCCCTGTTCGGGGTCGAAACGCTGGACGAATTGCTGGCCATTGCGCCGGGTTATTCACTGCAGACGCTGGGTGTGCTGGATCGGCCGTCGGCACCGCTGCTGCTGATCAACGGCGCGCGCGACTCACAGATTCCGATCGCCGATGTCGAACTGCTGGCCGCGCGTCACCCGGCTGCCACGGTATGGATCAATCCCGAGGGCGGGCACATGGGGCGCTCGCCGGCATGGCCGGGCAAGCGGATTTTCGCAGAGGTCACCGCGCCGTGGCTGGCGCGGATGCTGGATCTCAGTTGATCGGCTTGCGCGTCAGCGGCACGAAACGCACGTCCAGCGCCTTGCGCCGGCTAATCGCGCCGCGCGCGTCTTTCGTGACGACGTACAGCGATTGGGCATCGTACTGTGCGCCAACCGGAATCACCAGCCGGCCACCGGCTTTCAGCTGATCGATCAGCGGCTGCGGCACATTCGGCGCCGCTGCAGTGACGATGATCGCATCGAATGGCGCTTCCTCGGGCCAGCCGGCATAGCCGTCGCCGATGCGCGTATGCACATTGCGGTACCCCGCAGCCGCCAATGCGCGTGCGGCCTCCCGCCCCAGCGGTTCGACGATTTCAATGGAATACACCGCGCGCACGATCTCGGCGAGCACGGCGGCCTGATAACCGGAACCGGTGCCGACTTCCAGCACCTTGTCGCCGGGACCGACGTCCAGCAAGTCCGTCATCAGCGCCACGATATACGGCTGTGAAATCGTCTGCCCGTGGCCGATGCTCAGCGGTCGGTTGTAATAGGCGTGCCCGACCTGCGACTCGGGCACGAAGCGATGCCGCTCGACCTTGAGTAACGCATTGGTCACTCGATCACTCAGCGCCGCGCGCCCGGTGTCGCGGCGCGTCTCGCGCATCATGTCCTCGATCTCGGCGACCATCGCAGCGCGGCGGGCCTCGAAATTTTCAGCTGCTTCAATGTTCATGTTTAACCCCAGCAACAGGCAGGCAATGCCGGCACGCAGTGCGGCCACAATGCCGCACCCCCGCTCATCCCGATTCGTTCGCAAAAAGAAAAAGGGCATACTGCTTCCAGTATGCCCCTCACGCAGCAGCGACTGCAATGGCACCGCCTGCTGCCGCGATCATCAGCCTTTCAGGCAGGTGCTCATGAATTTCTTGCGCTCGTCGCCCGACTTGCCTTCAGCCTTGGCATTGCATTCCTTCATGCGGTCCTGCTGCTTCTTTTGCGCCGCAGTCGGCTCCTTCTTGCCGGAATCCTGGCCTTTGAGACAGGTGCTCATGAATTTCTTGCGCTCGTCGCCCGACTTGCCTTCAGCCTTGACGTTGCAATCCTTCATGCGCGCCTGCTGCTGCTTCTGGGCTTCGCTGGGTTCCTTCTTGGCTTGTTCCGCTTTCTTCTCGGCGGCGGGAGCACCTTTTTTCGCCTCGCCTTGCGGCTGCTGGGCATACGCGGCGGACAGCGCAAACATCGCGCAAATTACGGCAGCAATCAGTTGTTTCATTCGTATCTCCTCAAATAAATCAATAAAAACAAGGGCTTACAAAAAACACCCACCGCCCTTGCGTGCGGGATCGGCCCGACGCCTCCATTAACGCAGCGGTGCCCTGGCCGGCTGACACCCACCGCATGCTGCAACGTCCTGTTGCGAGCCAGCGCAGTGATCACGCTGACCGTCAATGCGTCGGTTTCATCAGCAAACCCTGGACCACGTCGCGCAGTCCTTCGATGTCACCGGGTTTGGCAAGCACTTCGTCCACCCCGGCGGCGGCCGCAGCAACGCGCAATTTCTGGGTGATATAGCCCGAGAGCATGATGATCGGCAACTCCGGTCTTGCGGCGCGGATTGCGCATGCGGCCTCCAGCCCGGAGAGGCCGGGCATGTTGTAATCGGTGATGACCAGGTCGAAGTGCTCGCCAGCCTGCAGCGCGCGCAGTGCTTCGCGTTGCTCGATATGGGCGCTGACGCGATAGCCCCAGCGTTCCAGCATCCTGCGGATCATGAACAACTGCGCCTCGTCATCCTCGATATACAGAATGCGCCGGCCGTTGCCTTCGCTGGCGACGCCGGCCGGCTCGGTCATGGCGAGCACGGTCTCCGTCTCACGCGCGCATGGAAAATACACTTCGAACCGGCTGCCCTGGCCAGGTTCGCTGAACACGACGATGGTGCCCTCGTGAGACTGCACGATGCTTTGCGCCACCGACAGCCCCAGGCCGGTGCCTTCGCCATGCGGCTTGGTGGTAAAAAACGGTTCGAAAATCCGCTGGCGGATTGCCTCGTCCATGCCTTTCCCGGTATCACTCATCACGATGCGCGCGTAACGGCCCGGCCGGAGCCGGGATGCCACCCCCGCTGCGTGCTGGTCGAGCGTAATACCCTCCACCCGGATATTGATGCTGCCGGACCGGCCCCTCATGGCATACGCCGCGTTGTTACCCAGATTCAACAGCAACTGCTGTATCTGCGTCGGATCGGCCAGAATCGACGGCACGTCGGGGGCGCAGAAATAATCCATGCTCGCGCCTTCGGGCAGCGCGGTACGCAGCAGACGCACGGCTTCCTCCACCACCGATGGCAGCGACATCATGCGCCGCAAGGTCGGCTGACGCCGACTGAAGGAAAGGATCTGTTGCACCAGTTCCTTGGCGCGCATCCCGGCCTTCTGGATCTCGTCCAGGCTCACCAGTGCCTGCCAGTTTGCCCGCGCATCCTGACGGGCCAGTTCGACATTGCCGAGTATGGTCGCCAGAATGTTGTTGAAGTCATGGGCGATGCCGCCCGCCAGCGTGCCGATCGCCTCCATTTTCTGCGACTCACGCACTTGATCTTCCAGCGCGGCCCGCGCCAGCTCGGCGTTTTTGTAATCGCTGATGTCCTGAAACGCCCCTTCGACACTGGTGATTTTGCCCTGAGCATCCCGCAGCGCATGGCCAATGGCGCGAACGTGCAGCGGGCGGCGCTTGAGCGTGAAAATTTCCAGCTCGCAATCAAAGGGAATGCCCTGGTGGATGCAGGCATTCAATGCGGTCGTGATGATTTTGTGCGACGGTGGCGGGTACAGTGCCAGCGCTTCGGACAGCGTCGGAGTACCGTTTGGGGGATATTCGAGGATCTCGAAAATTTCTTCCGACCACACCAACTCTTGTTGTGGCAAGTTGATGGACCATCCACCCACCATCGCAATCTTGCCGGCGGTGCGCTGCAGGCTCTGGCTGCGGCGCAGCTGTTGCCTGATCAAGTTCAGTTCGTTAACGTCACTGATCACGACCTGGCAGCTGACGATCCCGCTTTCATGCTGAAAAATGCGGGTCTCCACCCATGCGAAGAAGGGCGCACCGCCCTCTCTTGACATCAACAGTTCAAAAGACTGCGGCTCTCGCGTAGCCAGCAACCGCCGGTAATGCAGATAAAATTTGTCCGCATCACCGCCAGCGACAAAGCGACTCAGCGGTTTTCCTGAAAAAACGCCCCGCGGGACGCCCAGCAGGGTGGCACTGGTGAGATTGGCCTCGATGATGAACCCTTTGTCGTCCAGCGTGAAATAACCCACAGGCGCCAGGTTATAGAGATCGAAATAGCGGACACGCGAGGCCTCCAGGGTGTCCTGCATCTGGCGCAGTTCCTCGTTCTGCAGCTCCAGTTCAATCTGATGCACCTGCAGGTCATGGAGCAGCCGTTGCGCAGCGGCGGGCGACAGTGTATCGAGGTTTTCCAGATTCCTGCCTGCCTTTTTTTCGCGGGCAATACCTTCCGCTTGCTGACGCAATAATGCCTGCCGGCCACCAGGCGTTCTGCGGCCGGCAGCTTTCCCGCGTTTCAAGTGTCGGTCCTTTCCGTGGTGGCAATGGCATACACTGCCCCGGACTCATTGACCAGGGCAGTCGCCGTCAGCGATATTTTCAGGGTCCGGCCGTCCTTGGTCAGACGTTCGGACTGGAAGGGTTGCAGATGTTCGGACCGGGCCAGTTGCTGCACTACAGCCTGCGCTTGGTCTTGCCCGGCCGGCGGTATCAGTTCGCGGATGTTCAGGGCCATCGCTTCGGCCTCGCTCCAGCCATACGACCGGGTCGCGGCAGGATTCCAGCACAGGATCCGGCCCTCCAGGTCCTGCACCAGCATGGCGTCGCGCGAATCGGTCATGACCACGGCGAGGCGGCGCAGCGACTCGGCATCCTGCAGCGCCTCGCGCGCTTGCTTCATTTCGGTGAAGTCGAAGAACGTGATCACGGCGCCTTCAATGACATTGTCCAGCGTGCGGTAGGGGCGGATGCGCAGCAAAAACCACTTGCCCGACTTGGCCTGTACTTCGATTTCCCTGGGTAGCAGGGTATCGAGGACCTGCTGCACATCCTCCACCAGATGGTTGTAGTCGGTCAGGTTGGAGACGATGTGGCCCACCGGCCGCCCGACATCGGTCGCAATCAGGTTGATCACCTGGGTAATCGCCGGCGTGAAGCGCTGGATGCAGAGCTGATGGTCGACGAAAATCGTGCCCACGCCGGTACCGGCGAGCAGGTTGTTCATGTCGTTGTTGGCCTGAGACAGGTCGGTCACTTTGCCCTGCAATTCGGCGTTGACCGTGGCCAGTTCTTCGTTGACCGATTGCAGTTCTTCCCTCGAAGTTTCCAGTTCCTCGTTGGCGGATTGCATCTCCTCGTTGATCGACTGCATTTCCTCGTTCGCGGATTTGAGCTCTTCGTTGGTGGTTTCAAGCTCTTCCGTGGTGGTCTGGAGATATTCCTCCTTGTCGCGCAGTTCCTGCCGCAGCGCGGCAACCTGTGTATTGATTTTTCTGGCATCCCCACTGGTGCCGGCACGCTGCGCAGGACCGCCAGCCGCCGCCTCGGTCGCAGACTTCTGTGTCACCGGCTCCAGAATCACCAGAAACATCGGCTGTCCGGCCGCGTCAGCAGCGACGGGGCGGATGATGAGATTCACGCTGGAATAATCGCCGTTGGTCCTGACACGGACGGCCGGCCGGGACACCAGTTCGTTTCTTGCCACCGCCTTGTGCAAAGCCGCGGGCAACGCCGTGCGCAAGCCCTGACGGGCCATTTTCAGAATGTTCAGGCCGGCCTCGCCCGCCGCCGGCTCCAGATACTGGCCGGTACGGCCATGCAGATAGACAATATCGCCATGGCCGTTGACCAGCGCGCCAACCGCGGAATACTGCTGCAGCAGGGTCAGTTCAGTCAGTTCCCGCAACTTTGCGCTGGATTCCCCCGCAGGCTTGGCGGCGGTACGCGAGGCGGCTCCGTTGCCCGTCACCGGCGGCAGAAACCGGGCCACGGACAGGCGTTGCGGAATGCCTTCGTCCTTGCGCTGATACAGCTTGGCCGTGCGATTGATGGTGGCAAACAGTTTCTGATGGTCACCGACGGACTCGGAGGAACCCAGAAACAGGAACCCGCCGGGATTCAGCGCATAGTGAAACAGCGGTATGAGTTTCCGGTGCAGCTCCGGACCCATGTAAATCAGCAGATTGCGGCAGCTGATCAAGTCGAGTTTGGAGAACGGCGGGTCCTTGATCACGTTCTGTTCGGAAAAGACCAGGATGTCGCGGATCAGTTTGCTGATGCGAAAGAAAGCACCGCCCGGTTCTTCGACAAAAAAGCGGGTCAGCCTTTCGGATGAAATATCGGCGGCGATGCTGGCGGGATAAATGCCGGCACGGGCCTGCTCGATGGCCCGACTGTCGATGTCGGTCGCAAACACCACCAGCTTGAAGCTGCTCTTCAGCGCATCCATCCTTTCCTGCAGCAGGATGGCGACGGAATAGGCCTCCTCGCCGGTGGAACACCCGGGCACCCACACCCGTATCGTGGCGCCGACGGGCTTGTTCGACAACAGCCGGACGATGACCTCTTCCTGCAGCGCCTGGAAGGCTTCCGGGTCCCGGAAAAAATTGGTGACCCCGATCAGCAGGTCGTGAAACAGCGCCTGCACCTCGGAAGGGGTTTTGCGCAAGAACTGGATGTAGTCGTCCACCTGCTCGATCTGGTGCACGGCCATGCGTCGCTCGACACGGCGATTGATGGTCTTCTGCTTGTACTCGGAAAAGTCATGCCCCGTCTGCGCCCGCAACAACACAAAAATCTTTTTCAACGCCTCGTCGATCATGAGGCCGGACGCATTTATCGCGCTCTTGTTCTTCCCGAACGCGTGGGCGACATAGGCTATCAGCTGTGCTGGCATTTCGGCCGGCGGCAACACAAAGTCCACCATGCCGGTCGCCACGGCGCTGCGCGGCATGCCGTCGTATTGGGTGGAATCGAAACTCTGCACCATCACCATGCCGCCTTCACCCTTGATCGCGCGCACGCCCTGGGTGCCGTCGCTGCCGGTGCCGGAGAGCACGATGCCGATCGCCCGCGCACGCTGGTCCTGGGCCAGGGAGCGGAAAAAAAAATCGATCGGCAGGCGCTGGCCGCGTGGCGCGGTGGGTTTGAGCAAATGCAATGCGCCGTTCAGGAACGCCATGTCGTGGTTGGGCGGGATGATGTAAGCGCAGTCGGGCTGGACCACCATGCCGTCCTCGACTTCGAACACCTGCATGCGGGTATAACGGGCGATCAGTTCGCTCAGTATGCTTTTATGGTCAGGGGCGAGGTGCTGCACAATGACAAAAGCCATGCCGCTGCCGCTGCCGCTGCCGCTGCCGCTGCCGCTACTGTTGGGGATTGCTGAAAAAAATGCCTCGAATGCCGCGAGTCCGCCGGCCGAGGCACCGATCCCGACGATGGGGAAAACCGGCGGTTCTGGCTGAGCCGGTGCCTGCAGCACCGTCGCCTGCGCAGCAGCGGTTGCCCGGTTTTTTTTCGGCACCGCTTTTTTTGCGGCCGGTTTTTTGGGGACAGTCATGTCTGTTGTGCATGCCGGGGCACGAGGCCTTTGCCGACGACGGCGGTGGCGCGCCCATACCTGCTCATGCCTGCATGGCACCTGTATCCAGGGTGGTTACCGGACAGCGGCCGCGACGAGCCTGGTCTGGAGATGATCCGGCAACAGGCGATCGAACTCCTTTTTGACAACGGCGTAGCATTCGCAGACGCGTTTTTCCAGTTGCGGCCGATCCAGCACGGTGATTTTGCCGCGGCTGTAGTGAATCAGACCGGCCGCCTGCAGCTTGCCAGCCGCTTCGGTGACGCCTTCCCGGCGCACCCCCAGCATGTTCGCAATCAATTCCTGCGTCATGACCAGTTCATCGCACCGCAGGCGATCCATGCTCATCAACAGCCAGCGGCAGAGTTGCTGGTCAACGGAATGATGTCGATTGCAGACGGCGGTCTGGGATATCTGCGTCATCAGGGCCTGGGTGAACAGCAGCGCGTGGTGGTAAAAATGACCGCTCAGGGCAAACTCCCGTTTCAGGGCGCTCGCCTTGAGCCGGTAGCCATAACCTGCGCTTTGCACGATGGCCCGGCTCGGCGTACTGTCACTGCCCATGAACAGGGAAACGCCGATCAGTCCCTCGTTGCCGGTAACGGCGATTTCCGCCGAAGCACCATCTTCCATGATGTAGAGCAGCGAGACGATGCTGGTCGTCGGAAAATACACGTAAGCCATGTGGTCGCTGGACTCGCATACCGCCCATCCCAGCGGCATCGCGATCAGCTCCAGGTCGGGCAGCAGGCGCGCGAAATCGGCTGCGGGCAGTGCAGCCAGCAAATGGTTTTGCAGCGGGTGATGCGGTGTAGTCATGGTAATCGCTTCCTCAGGTCAACAGCGTTTTACCAAGAGGATGGGAACCCGAGAGGCAGTAGAACAGTGTGGTTGATGCTGTCCATCTTACTCCCTATGTGCGCTATGGCGCATACCTGTTTGCGCCGCCCGGAAGCTGCGCAACGGCGCTCGCGACACCCGGCGCAACAAGGGCTGCGCATTGCTGTTCACCACCGGCAAAATCAACGCCGTGTTAGCCCAGCGGGCGGGGCTGCGCCGACAGGAAGCCAGTAACCGCCTGTTTATGTTGCATAATTTAGCGGGGCCGGCGATCACGAAGTCATCGCCGCTGCCGGACGCTCCAGTGCGAACGCACCGGCCAGCAGTTCATACGACCGCAGCCGCGTGTCGTAATCGCCCGTAATGGTAATCACCATCAGTTCGTCGGCCGCGAATTCCGCCTGAATTTCCAGCAACCGTGCCCTTACCACCTCCGGCGTGCCGAGCACCACCCGTCGCCGGTGATGGGCGATACGCTGGCGGTCGGCTTCGGTGTACGGGTAGCGTTCGGCCTCCGCCAGCGTCGGCACCGGCGCGTTGACGCCGTAATCCATGTTGAGCCGGCGCAGGTCGACGCTCATCACCAGCCGTTCCGCCTGCGCCTGCGTGTCGGCGCAGACGACGAACACGCAGACCAGTGCCTGCGGCTGGGGCTCGCGCGGCGAGGGCTGGTAACGCTTCTTGAAATCACGCATCACCACATCACCGCCGCGCGCACTGATGAAATGGGCAAAGGCAAAGCGCAAGCCCAGCTGGGACGCCAGCGCACCGCTGTAATCGGAGGAACCGAGCAGCCAGATCTGCGGACTGGAGGCGCCGGCCGGCTGTGCCTTCACCTGGCGGAACGGATGCCCCTCGGGCAGTTCGTCGTCGAGATAGGCTGTCAGGTACTGCACCTGCTCGGGAAAATCATCCGCTGACGGATAGCGTCCCTGGCCCATCGCCATCGCGGTGGCCTGGTCGCCGCCGGGGGCGCGGCCGATGCCGAGATCGATGCGGCCCGGAAAAAGCGCCTCGAGCATGCGGAACTGCTCGGCAATTTTCAGCGGGCTGTAATAGGGCAGCAACACGCCGCCGGTGCCGACGCGGATCGTGGCTGTCGCCGCTGCCAGCCGGGTCACCAGGATTTCCGGGCAAGGATCGGCCAGCGCCATGATTGAGTGGTGCTCGGCGCACCAGTAGCGGTAATAACCGAGTCGCTCCGCAGCCTGTGCGAGACGAATGGTCTGCTGTATCGCCTCGGCTGGTGTGTGCCCGCTGATGATCGGAGACTGGTCGAGG
>Ga0105107_10000205_pt1 | contig 34520 bp, 41 predicted proteins | sample PPLLaktember2015_6_FD_79335 | JGI IMG/M metagenome (GOLD analysis project Ga0105107, IMG submission 79335) | Freshwater sediment microbial communities from Prairie Pothole Lake near Jamestown, North Dakota, USA - PPLs Lake P8 Core (1) Depth... | ecosystem: Environmental > Aquatic > Freshwater >...
ATGCCCGGGCGCAGTTCGAATGGCTGCTGAAGAATGCCCGCGACCCCGCGCAGATTGCGGTGGCACGGCGCGAACTTGGCATCTAGACCCGTCTGCCGTCAGCGCGGCGCGGTTTTCCACAGGTCGCTGAGATATTCGTGGTCGGCGGTATTGATCCAGCTCAGCCGGTATTCCACCGGCGAATCGTTATAGGTGTAGGCGACGCGCCGGATATGCAGCGCCGGCTGGTTGGCGTGCATGCCGAGGATCGCTGCGATTTCGGCCGGCGGATGCGCGGCCGACAGGCGCTCGCTGATGCGCACGACGTTGACGCCGTAGCGCGCCTGATACAGTCCGTAGATGGTTCCCTCGCGATTGCGGAACGTGTCCTCGTCGATGCGCGCGAAGCGCTCGGTCGGCACAGTGATATCGTCGAGCACGACAGGCCGGTCGGCAAGCTTCAGCAGATTGCGCACCCGTGCGACGCGGCTGCCGCGGGCAATACCCAGCAGCGCCTCGTCATTGGCATCGGCCCGTTCCTTGCGGAACCCCAGCAGTTCCGATACCGGGAATTCCTGACTGCCGTCCTTGCCGACAATGTGGAAAAAATAAAACAAGGTGCGGTCTTCGGTGTGCGCCGCAACAAAAGTGCCGCGTCCCTGTTGCCGCACGAGGATGCGGCCGGCGACCAGCTCGTCGATGGCACGGCGTATCGTGCCGATCGATACCTTGAAATCGCCGGCCAGCTTGGCCTCGCTGGGGATCGCTTCACCCGGCTTCCAGTTACCGGCGGCCAGCGCCCGCGTGATGCGCAGCTGCACCGCGCGGTAAAGCGGGGTGGCGACCAGATTGCCGGCGGCCGGGGGGTCGGTATTGGAATTGTGGGCGGGCATATCAGCGCTGCGCAGTCTAGCACGCCGCACGCTGATTCATATAGGTCATCTAGTTGACTGGCCGCTATGCGCGCGGGTAGCATCAGCGGCCCTGTACTAGCGTTTTTCCCGCATCTTTTTTCACCCGTACGGCGTTCATCCAGGAGGCGCAATGATCCACATATTGGTACACGACAAGAAGGATACGGTCGGCGTGGCCGTCATCGAAGGCATCAAGGCCGGTCAGGAAATGATCGGCTGGGTCATGGAAGACGATTCCACGATCAAGGTCAAGGCGATCAACGACATTCCGATCGGGCACAAGGCGGCGCTGCGTGACATCAAGAAGGGCGACACCATCATCAAATACGGCTTCGATATCGGCAAAGCCGTGGCCGACATCAAGGTCGGCGAGCACGCACACGTACACAACATCAAGACCAAACGCTGGTAAGCGGAACGTGAACCGTCAAGGCTGAGCCGCTGCACCGCGCGGTGCTTTTATTCCACGTTTCACATTCCACGTTTCACATTTCACGAGGTTCTTACCATGATCAACAGCAAAACTACATTCTGGGGCTATCGCCGCGAGAACGGCCGCGTCGGTGTCCGCAACCACGTTCTGATCCTGCCGGTCGACGACCTGTCCAACGCCGCCGCGGAAGCAGTGGCGAACAACATCAAGGGCGCGATTGCGATACCGCATCCCTATGGCCGGCTGCAGTTCGGCGCCGACCTGGATCTGCATTTCCGCACGCTGATCGGTGCCGGCTCCAATCCCAATGTCGCTGCCGTGGTCGTGATCTGCATCGAAGAGGGATGGGCCAAGAAAGTCGTTGACGGCATTGCCAAGACCGGGAAGCCGGTCACCGGTTTCGGCATCGAACTGCACGGCGACCATGACACCATTCTGCGCGCCTCCAGGGTTGCCAAGGAATATGTCCAGTGGGCCTCCGAACTGCAGCGCGTCGAGTGCCCGATCAGCGACCTCTGGGTTTCCACCAAGTGCGGCGAATCAGACACCACGTCCGGCTGTGGCTCCAACCCGACTGTCGGCAGCGCATTCGACAAGCTGGAACCGCTGGGTGTGACCATGTGTTTCGGCGAGACCACGGAGATTACCGGCGGCGAAAACATCGTGGCCGACCGTTGTGCGACTCCCGAAGTACGCGCGGATTTCATGAAGATGTTCGACCGCTACCAGGAAATCATCGAACGCCACAAGACCAGTGACCTGTCCGATTCACAGCCGACCAAGGGCAACATCGCCGGTGGCCTGACGACGATCGAGGAGAAGGCGCTGGGCAACATCCAGAAAATCGGCAAGAAGTGCAAGGTCATCGGCGTGCTCGACAAGGCCGAAACGCCGACCAAGCCCGGCCTGTGGTTCATGGACTCCTCGTCCGCCGCCGCCGAGATGGTGACCCTGTGTGCGGCTTCCGGTTACGTGGTCCATCTGTTCCCGACAGGCCAGGGCAACGTCATCGGCAATCCCATCGTTCCGGTCGTCAAGCTGACCGCGAATCCGCGCACCGTGCGCACGATGAGCGAACACGTTGATTACGACTGCTCGGGCCTGCTGCAACGGGAGAAAAATCTCGAGCAGACCGGCGACGAACTGATCGACGTCATGCTGCGGACCTGCAACGGGCGGCTGACGGCGGCAGAAGCGCTGGGCCATCGCGAGTTCGTGATGACCCGTCTCTACGAGAGCGCGTAACACGGGCTGCACGGCCCGGCGGCGCGGATGGCGCGATACGCGCGCTGTCCGCGCCGCCGGCTCTCGTGGTTCCTGAGGTCCGAATTTTGCAACTGATGCGGAAACACCAGAACCGATGACCCAACTCCGCGGTGCCGACATCCTCGCGCGTTCACTGGCGCAAGCCGGCATGCGCCGGATCTTTTCGCTCTCCGGCAACCACATCATGCCGGTCTACGACGCGGCAATCGAGGCACAGCTCGCAATCACCCATGTGCGCTACGAAGGTGCGGCCGTGCACATGGCCGATGCCTGGGCGCGGCTGACGGGCGAGGTTGGCGTGGCATTGCTGACTGGCGGGCCGGGTCACGCCAATGGCGTCGGCGCACTGTACACCGCACTGGCCTCCGAATCCCCGCTGGTGCTGCTGTCGGGGCATGCCCCGCTTAATGAACTCGGGCGCGGCTCGTTCCAGGAGATGCGCCAGGCCGACCTGGCTGCACCGGTCGTCAAAGCGTCATGGACCGCCGCCAGTGTCGAGACGCTGGGGGCGGACATTGCACGGGCTTGCCGCGTTGCCCGTTCCGGGCGACCGGGACCGGTGCATCTGAGCCTGCCCTTTGACGTGCTGGAAACAAAAGTCGCCAACGGCGACAGCCTGCTGGCGAAACCAGCGGATTTCGCGCCGGTTGCCACCCCGCTGGACCGCCAAACCGCAGCTGCCCTGCAGGCCCTGCTGAAATCGGCTGCGCGGCCGCTGATCCTGTTTGGTCCGGTGATGGCCCACGCACCGGTCGCGGGGCTGGTCAGGCAGCTGGCAGACGCAACCGGCGTACCGGCGGTGTGCATGGAAAGTCCGCGTGGCATCAATGACCCCGGTCTCGGCGCTTTTGCCGGCGTGCTGGCCAAGGCCGACCTCGTCGTGCTGATCGGCAAACAACCGGACTTTACGTTGCGTTTCGGCAAGGCGCCGGCGCTCGCCGCGGATTGCCGTTTCGTCGTCATCGATCCCGACGCCGAAACACTGCTGCGTTCGGTGAAAAATCTCGGCGCACCGCGTGTTGCGCTGTCCGCACACGCAGACAGCGCGGCCACGGCGCGTGCCCTGATTGCAGCAGCGCAGCGCCCGGGGGGTACGGTGTGGCTCAAGGAAGTCACCGCGGCCATTGCGTTTCGCCCCGAAGCATGGCGCAGCATTGCCAGCGGCGATGCCGGACCTGTGCATCCGGTTGAAGTCGGTCGTGCCGTGCAGGAAGTCGTCAATGGTTCGCCCGAAGCCGTATTCATTGCCGACGGCGGTGAGATCGGCCAGTGGGCGCAAGCCTGCGTAACGTCGCCGGTGCGCCTCATCAACGGCCCGGGCGGCTCGATCGGCAGCGCCGTGCCGTTCGCGCTGGCGGCGCGCATGGCGCGACCCGCAGCGCCGGTGATTGCGATAATGGGTGACGGCGCCTTCGGTTTTCATTTGATGGAATTCGATACCGCGGTGCGGGCCGCCCTGCCCGTGGTGGTGGTGGTGGGCAACGACGCTTGCTGGAATGCCGAACACCAGATCCAGCTGCGCACCTACGGCAAGGAACGCGCGCATGGCTGTGAACTGCTGGGCACGCGCTATGATCAGGCGGTGGCGGCGCTCGGCGGCCACGGGGAACTGGTGACCCGTGCCGCTGAACTGCGCCCGGCACTGGCGCGGGCGATTGCCAGTGGCAAACCGGCTTGTATCAATGTGATGATCCAGCGCCTCGCGGCGCCGACCGTGACTGCCGGCACAACTGCTGCTGCACACTAGGAATCAGCGTATGGACAATTTGCAGGTCAGTATCTGGCGCGGCGCCGAAGCAGGCGGATTCCAGGATTTCGAGGTGCCGCGGCAGGAAAGTCAGACGGTGCTCGACGTCGTGACTTATGTGCAGCGCAAGTGCGACCCGACGCTGGCCTATCGTTTCGCGTGCCGCGTCGGCGTCTGCGGCTCGTGCGCGATGACAGTCAACGGCGTCTCGCGCTGGACCTGCCGCACTCATGTGTCGAAGGTCGCTGCAGGCAACAAGCTGGAAATCGCGCCGCTGCGCAACCTGCCGGTGGTCAAGGACCTGGTCACCGACATGCGGGAGTTTTTCGACAAGTGGGCGCGTGCCCGCGGTGTGTTCACCGGCAGTACGACGCGCAAGGAGAAATTTGCCCGCGTCGAACCGCAATCGAAGGAACGCAAGCGTGTCGATGCCGGTATCGAGTGCATTGGCTGCGGCGTCTGTTACAGCGCTTGCGATGTCGTGACGTGGAACCGGGACTACCTCGGTCCGGCGGCGCTCAACCGCGCCTGGACGCTGGTCAATGACGTGCGTGACACCACGCGCGCCGAGCGGTTGGCCGCAGTCGCCGGTGATGCCGGTTGCCACGCCTGCCATACCCATATCAGCTGCACCGAGCGCTGTCCCAAAGGATTGTCGCCGACGGCCGGCATTGCCGGGCTGAAGCGCGCGGTACTGGCTGCGACGCTGTCAGGCGAAATATAGACATGTTTATAAACAAAGAGTTGGATATTGCGGTGGGAATGCGCAGGCCATGAGCAATCGCACGCAGGTCTTGCTGTGGGGCGCGCAGCGCATCAGCGCGATGGTGCTGGGACTGTGCGTGGCGGTGCACCTGGTGACGATGATCTACGCAGTGCGCAGCGGACTCAGCGCAGCAGAAATCCTCGGTCGCACCCAGGGCAGCGTGGGCTGGTTCGCGTTCTACACGGTTTTTGTTGCAGCCGTTGCGATCCATGCGCCGATCGGCCTGCGCACCGTACTCAGTGAAATGCTGAACTGGCGCGGCCGCGGACTCGACATCCTGACCGGTGTATTCGGCCTGAGTCTGGCGATGTGGGGCATGCGCGCGGTGTTTGCGGTATTCAGCGGAGGCGGCGCATGAAAAACGATTTTCGTGCGCGCAACCACCCGGCGTACTGGGCCTTCATCGTGCATCGCGGTTCGGGCGTATTGCTTACGCTGTTCCTGCCCCTGCATTTCTGGGCGCTGGGTCAGGCGCTGCAGGGTGCCGCCGTGCTCGATGGTTTCCTGCGCTGGACCGAGTACCCGCTGGTGAAGTTCGCGGAAATCGGTCTGGTGTTGCTGCTCTCCGCGCACCTGGCCGGCGGCGTGCGCCTGCTGGTGCTGGAATTCCTGGAATGGCGCGAATGGCAGAAGACGCTGCTGGCGGCTGCAGCCGGCGTATCGCTGGTTGCCGCGCTGGCATTCATGCTGAATCTGGTCTGACCGGAAGACAACGAAAGGACGGGGATGAAGAAAAGAGCGCACAGCAACAAGCCGAATTTGCTGCTGATCCTGGTTGACGATCTGCGCTTCGACGAATTCGGCGCCGGCGGACATCCGTACATGAAAACGCCGCACATCGACCGCATCGCCCATCAGGGCGTAATGTTCGATCGTGCATTCCACACGACGTCGATCTGTTCGCCGAACCGCGCGTCCATCCTCACCGGCCAGTACGCCAGCCGTCACGGCATCATCGACAACGTAGCCCGCGACCTGGCGAGCCACCGCCTGCCCAACTATCACCTGGAACTGCAGCGCCTCGGTTACGAGACTGCGCACATCGGCAAGTGGCACATGGGCAACGACGGCAAACCGCGTCCCGGCTACGATTTCTGGGTGGCCTACGACGGCCATGGCAGCCTCTACGATCCCAGGCTTAACGAGAACGGCACCTACGTACAGCACCAGGGCTATGTCACCGACATCATGAATACCATGGCGGTGGACTGGATCAAGGGCAGACGCAAAACCAGCAAACCCTGGTCGCTGTGGTTTGCCCACAAGGCGGTGCATCCCGACGCGGAGCAGGCGGCCGACGGCTCGTTCCGCATGGACGGCTATCGGCCGGCGAAGCGCCACGAGAACCTCTACCGGGGCTGCGTGTTTCCGAAAAAGCCGAACATGCAAAAGCCCACCGAATTCCTCAAACACAAACCGGTATGGGCGGAAGCGGTCGAACTGCGCAAGACCGAAGCCGCGAAAATCATGCACGACGCGATCCACTCCGGAAAACAGGAGGAGATCCGTCTGCGCGCGGCGATGATGGCGGCTGTCGACGAGGGGGTCGGCATGCTGTTCCAGGCACTGGAGGAGACCGGCGAACTCGACAACACGGTGATCCTGTTCCTCGGCGACAACGGCTACTACTTCGGCGAGCACGGACTCGGACCCGAGCGCCGCTTTCCGTATGAAGAGGGCATCCGCGCGCCGCTGCTGATCCGCTGGCCGAAATCGATCAAGCCCGGGTCGCGGGTGCGCGACCTGGTGATCCTGCAGGACATTGCGCCGACACTGCTCGAAGTCGCCGGTGGCAAACCCGGCAAACACATCCAGGGCCGTTCCCTGCTGCCGGTGATCCGCGGCAAACGCGCCGGCTGGCGAAAATCCTTTCTCGTCGAATACTGGGCGGAGAATGCCTATCCGTGGCTGGTCGGCATGAGCTTCAGGGCGATCCGTACCGACCGCTACAAGTACATCCACTGGGTCAACCGCGCCCGCAATGGCGAACTCGATGAGTTGTATGACCTCGAACGCGACCCCTATGAAATCATCAATGTCGCGAAACGCCCGGCGTATCGCGGGATCCGCGAAAAAATGACGCGGGAGCTGCGCAAGCTGGCGGCAGATGCACTCGGTTTGTAGGTCCGTTCGCGTGGTCGCGGCTTGCCGCTGCCCGAAGCGTGGGGTATCTTGAAGCGAAGCAGAATTGTGTTGTTTGCGATGAATTCGATAAAACCAGACCGTGAGGAGAAACCGATGTCCAAAGCACGAATGATCGCCGCGGCATGCATGCTGTTTGCCACTACCGCTTTTGCTGCAGACACCTATCCCGTCCGGCCGGTGCGCATCATCGTGCCGTTCGCACCGGGCGGCGCCACCGACATAGTGGCGCGCCTGGTGGCGCAGAAGCTCAACGAGGCCTGGGGTCAGACCATTGTCGTTGACAACCGCGCCGGCGCTGGCGGCAACATCGGCGGCGAACTGGCGGCGAAGGCCAACCCCGACGGCTACACGCTGTTCATGACCTCGGGCTCCATCGTCACTGCCAACCAGCACATGTACGCAAAGATGCCGTTCAGCCCCGAGAAGGATCTGGTTGCCGTGACCAACGTCGCCAGCGGGCCGCAGGCCATCGTCGTCAATCCGAGCAATCCGGCGAAGACGCTGAAGGATTTCATTGCGATGGCCAAGGCCAAGCCGAAATCGATGACCTTCGGTTCGGCCGGCATCGGCACCCAGACCCACCTTGCCGCAGAAAACTTTATCTATACTGCCGGCATCGACGTCACCCACGTGCCCTACAAAGGAGAGGGTCCGGCGATCAGCGATCTGATCGGCGGCCAGATCCAGTTTGTCACGCCCAACCTGTCGGCAGCGATCGCCCATGTCAACTCGGGCAAGCTGCGCGCGCTGGCAGTGACCAGCAAGGAGCGATCCGCGCAATTGCCCAACGTGCCGGCAGTTGCCGAGACCTTGCCGGGTTTCGAGAACCTCGGCTGGTTCGGCTTCATGGTGCCGACCGGCACGCCCAAGTCGGTCATAGGCAAGGTGCATGCGGATACCGTCAAGGCGCTGTCCAGCCCGGATTTGCGCAAGCGTTTCACCGAGATCGGCATGGTACCCGTGGGCAACAGCCCGCAGGACTTCGCCCGCGATATCAAGGCCGAGTCGGCGCGCTGGGCGAAGATCATCAAGGAACGCAAGCTGCAGGTGAAGTAATCGCAGCACCGGTGCCGGGGCGCAACGCCCCGGTACCGTTTTTTTAATCGTTTGAAGGTAATCTCGTGAAGGTCGATCTCAATCAGGTGGAAGAGGCGTGCAGGGAGCTCTACATCCGCGCGCTCAAAATGCTGCCGCCCGACATCAAGCAGGGTTTCCGGCGTCTCGACAGCAGTGAAACCAACGCCACCGGCAAGGCGATACTCGGCACGATGATCCGCAACATCGCCGTGGCGGAGGACACCAACAACCTGCTGTGTCAGGACACCGGCATCCCGATCTACAACGTCACCATCGGCAGCAACGTCATCGTCGATGGCTATGCGCTGAAGCAGGCGATCGTCAAGGGCTGCGCACGCGCGACGAAAGAGCACCCGCTGCGTTCCTCCGTAGTGCATCCGACGACCCGCAAGAACGAACACACCTCGTGCGGCCGGCACGTGCCGGTGATCAACATCGACTTTGTGCCGGCGGCCGATATCTTGGCGATCGAAATGATTCCCAAGGGCTCGGGGTCGGAGAACAACTCCTGGCTGAAAATGGCGATACCGGCAGACGGCATCGACGCGATCAAGACCTTTGTCGTCGACTGCGTGCTGGAAGCCGGCGGCAAGAGCTGCCCGCCGGTGATCGTCGGCGTGGGTGTCGGCGGCACCGCCGACCTGTGCGTGCACCTGTCCAAGGTCGCGGCAACGCGGCCGCTGGGGAGTGTCTGCGCCGACCCCGAAGGCGCGAAACTCGAGGCGGAGTTGAGTGCTGTGGTCAACCAGCTCGGCGTCGGTGCACAGGGGCTCGGCGGCGATTCCACCGCTTTTGCGGTGCATGTCGAGACCGCCGCCACCCATATCACGATGAATCCCGTCGCAGTCAACATGCAGTGCCATTCGGCGCGGCGCGCGCGGGCAACTTTCACGCCGCAGGGCGTGGGGTACGGGTACTGACATGGCGCACTACGAACTCAACATGCCGGTGACCGAGGAACAGGTGCGCCAGCTGCGCATCAACGATACCGTCACGCTGCACCAGACGCTGTACGGCATCCGCGATGCGACGCAGATCCACATGTTCGACCATGGCCGCAAAACCCGCTTCGACCTAAAAGGCCATGCCGTCATCCATACCGCACCCAACGTGAAGTGGGTCGGCGAAACCAAGGAGCACCCGTCGGGCTATGCGCCGATCTGCATCGGTACCACTACCAGCGCACGCATGGAACGGTTCACCCGGCCACTGATGGAGCAATATGGCGTGCGCATCGTCATCGGCAAGGGCGGTCTGTTTGCCGCTTCGGCGAAGGCATTCAGCGATTTGGGCGGCGTTTACCTCGCGATCATCGGCGGGACCGCGGCGCTGGAGACCACCTGGATCGAGCAGATCGAAGAGGTCGATCTCGACGACCTCAATCCCGAGTCGCTATGGAAGTTCCGCATCAAGGGTTTCGGTCCGCTGCTGGTGGCGATGGATTCCCACGGCGGCAGCCTCTACACGGCGGTCAATTCCGCAGCGAAGGACAGGCGTGCCGGCGTGCTTGCCGCACTCGGCGTCAAAAGCTAGGCAGTCATGAAAACCATCAAGACCGACATTCTGATTCTCGGCTCCGGCGGCGCCGGCCTGTTCGCCGCGCTGCATGCGCACCAGCACAACCCGGCGCTGTCGATCACCGTCGCGGTCAAGGGCCTGCTCGGGAAAAGCGGCTGCACGCGCATGGTGCAGGGAGGCTACAACGTTGCGCTGGCTGCCGGTGATTCGGTCGAGCGTCATTTCATGGATACCATCGAGGGCGGCAAGTGGCTGCCCGATCAGGATCTTGCCTGGACTCTGGTCGAAACCGCTGTGGAGCGCATTCACGAGCTCGAGAACGAGCTGGGCTGTTTCTTCGACCGCAACCCCGACGGCACCATCCACCAGAAGGCATTTGCCGGCCAGACCTTCGACCGCACCGTGCACAAGGGCGACCTGACCGGCATCGAAATCATCAACCGGCTGGCCGAACAGGTCTGGGCGCGCGGTATCGAGCGCCTCGAAGAGCACCGCGCTGTCGAGCTCATCAAGAACCGGGCCGGCGATGCAATTTCCGGCGTGTTGATGATCGACATGCGCACCGGTGAATTCGTATTCGTGCAGGCGCAGGCCGTGTTGCTGGCCACTGGCGGCGGGCCGACCATGTACAAGTTCCACACGCCCTCGGGCGACAAGAGCTGCGACGGCATGGCGATGGCGCTGCGCGGCGGCCTGGTGCTGCGCGACATGGAAATGGTGCAGTTTCACCCGACCGGCCTGATCGCGGGCTCCGACACGCGTATTACCGGCACCATCATCGAGGAAGGGTTGCGTGGTGCCGGCGGCTATCTGCTGAACGGCGCCGGCGAACGCTTCATGCACAACTACGATCCGCGCAACGAGCGTGCCACGCGTGACATCGTCAGCCGCGGCATGTACGAGGAAATGCGCGCAGGCCGCGTCAACAAGCACGGCGGGCTGTACATCACCATGAGTCACCTCGACCCGGTGATGGTGCGCCGCGAGTTCAAGGGCATGGTCGAGCGCTGCGCCGACTGCGGTTTCGATCTCGTCGGCGGCCTGGTCGATGTGGTGCCTACCGCGCATTACATGATGGGCGGGGTGGCGTTCAAGACCGACTGCACCACCGACCTGCACGGCCTGTTCGTTGCCGGCGAGGATTCCGGCGGCGTGCACGGCGCCAACCGTCTCGGCGGTAACGGTGTTGCCAATTCCACGGTGTTCGGCGGCATCGCTGGCGACGTCATGCCGGGCTGGGTCAAGGCCCATGGCGAATTTCGTTTGCCAGACCAGGAAGCGATCGATGCCGCGGTGGCGCGCTGCCGTGCGCCGCTGGCGCGCAAGGGCGGCGACATCAACGCCATCCGTGAAGAACTCTATAACGTCATGTGGGATGACGTCGGCATCGTCCGCGATGCGGCGTCACTGACGCGGGCTTCGGGCTTGCTCGACGAACTCGACGCGCGGCTCGATGCGACTGGAGTCGACGGTTCCACGCTGGCCTTCAATCTGACCTGGCATGACTGGATGAACCTGAAGAACCTGGTGCTGGTGTCAAAGTCGATCCGTTTTGCCGCAATGGCGCGCGAGGACTCGCGTGGTGCGCATTTCCGCGCCGACTTTCCGGATGTCCGCGATCTGGAGAATTCGCGCTATACCTGCGTCAGCTGGCAGGACGAGCGTTTTGCCAGCGAAACCCGGCCGGTCCACTTCACCCGCGTCAGGCCCGGAGAGTCGCTGCTGACTGCGGTCTGAAGCCTGCCGCCGTCCCGGTATTAACATGTGCGGTTTGATTTTTTCCGGGTGGCGGGGGAGACTCGCTGTCCGTCATCAGTCGGTCAATCAGGGGGAGGTATCATGAATCGGTCCATGACTCACGCGGTTCGTTGCACGATCGGCGTTATCGTAACTGTCGGCGGCGTGCTGTCAGCCGTTGCACCTGCCTTCGCGCAGGAATTTCCGGCGCGCGCGATCCGCATGGTGCTGCCGTTCCCGGCAGGCGGCGGCAGCGATGTCGTTGCGCGCATCATTGCCCAGAAGTATGCCGCGCAGCTCGGCCAGCAGGTGGTCGTCGACAATCGCGCCGGTGCCAGCGGCAACATCGCCGCCGACATCGTCGCAAAGGCGCCGGGCGACGGTTACACGGTGCTGTTCGGCAATTCTTCGCTTTCGATCAGCCCGGCAATCTACAAGAAACTCTCTTACGATCCGGTACGCGACCTGACGGCAATTTCCATGGCATCGTCGTATCCGTTTGCACTGGTCGCCCATCCGGCGCTGCCGGTGAAGAGTGTCAAGGAGCTGGTCGCATTGGCTAAATCCAAGCCGAATTCTCTGGATTATTCGTCGGCCGGTGCCGGAACGATGTCACATATGGCCATGGAAATGCTGCGGGTGAAGACCGGCACGCGCATCACCCATCTGCCGTACAAGGGCGCTGCGCCGGCGACGGTCGCGCTGCTGACCGGTGAATCACAGGTGGCGTTCATCGTGATGCCGGTTGCCGGTCCGCATATCAACACCGGCCGGCTGCGCGGCCTCGGTGTCGCCGCGAAGGCCCGCTCTGCCGTGGTGCCGAACATTCCGACCATGGAGGAAGCGGGTGTGCCGGGCCATCTCGCCGTGCAGTGGAACGGGCTGTTCGCCCCGTCGAAGACGCCGCCGGCGGTGCAGGACAAACTGTACCGCGAATGGGTCGCTGCCGTGAAATCGCCGGAGGTCAGCAAACGCATCGTCGCCCAAGGCGCCGAGCCCAGTGGCAACACGCCGGCGGAATTCTCGGCGTTCTTCAAGGCGGAAGCTGCGAAATGGGCCGACGTGGCGAAACAGTCCGGGACCAAAGTCGATTGACCGGAAGGTCGCTGCCGCGATGGCCAACGTTGCGATCGATGCCTTGACCGACCTCGCCGTGCGCGCACTGAAGCGTGCTGGCGCATCCAAGCCCATGGCGCAGGTTACGGCGCGGGCGCTGGTCCTTGCCGAAGCCGAGGGCTTGTCCGGCCACGGCCTGTCACGCGTTGCGTTGTATGCGCAGCACCTGCGCGAAGGTCGTGCCGACGGCAAGGCGAAGCCGAAAATCGTCAAAAAGGCAGGTGCGACCTGCCTCATCGATGCCGGCGGCGGCCTGGCATTCCCTGCGGCGGCGCTGGCCGCCAACGAAGCCATCAAGCGCGCACGGCGTTACGGCGTGGCCTTTGCCGGCGTTACCAACAGCCATCATTTTGGCGCCGCCGCATATCACCTCGCGCCAATCGCGGATGCAGGCCTGGTCGGACTCGCGTTCACCAATTCGCCGGCGGCGATCAATGCCTGGGGCGGGAAAAAAGCGTTCTTCGGCACCAATCCGATCGCGGCGATTTTCCCGCGCCAAGGCGCAGCGCCCATTGTCATCGACCTGTCGCTGACCGAAGTCACCCGCGGCAAGATCATGCTGATGGCCAAGGAAGGCAAGCCGATTCCGCCGGGTTGGGCGGTCGACCGTGACGGCCATCCGACCACCGATGCCCAGGCCGCGTTGACCGGCAGCCTGACCGCGATCGGCGGCGTCAAGGGTACTGCGCTGGCGCTGATGGTCGAAGCGCTGTGCGTTGCACTGACCGGAGCGGCATTAAGCCGCGACAACGATTCGTACTTCGAACCCGGAAACAAGCCGCGCATCGGTCATGCGATCATTGCCATCAATCCGCAGGCGCTGGCCGGAGCGGATGTCTATTACGCGCGCATCGACGACATGGTCGGACAGATGCTCGCCGATGGAGGCGTGCGGCTGCCCGGTACGCGGCGTCAATTGGCGGTCGTCCAGGCGCAGACCGATGGCATTGCGATTGCAGACGGGCTGCACCGGGAATTGCTGCAGCTGGCCGGGCGTCCACGCAAGACCGCAGGTTCGACGCTGAAATAGTTTTTAACTAATTGATTTTAAATAATATATTTAAATTCGTTACCGGTGTCCGGCCCGGTCGAGTGATCCCCCGCCGGCGCGCCACTGTGCTCGGTCAATGAACCCCGCCGTCGATTCGCGCCCGCTGCAACTCCTCAATACCGTATTCGGTCATCCCGTTTTCCGTGGTGCGCAGTCCGCCATTGTCGACCATGTCGCCGGCGGCGGCGACGCGCTGGTGCTGATGCCGACCGGCGGCGGCAAGTCGCTGTGTTACCAGCTGCCGGCGCTGTTGCGCGAAGGCACCGCGCTGGTGGTGTCACCGCTGATTGCGCTGATGCAGGACCAGGTCGCCGCGCTGAAGCAGCTCGGTGTGCGCGCGACGTTCCTTAACTCGACGCTCGATGGTCGCGAAGTCAACGCGGTTGAGCGCGCGTTGCGCGCCGGCGAACTCGATCTGCTGTATGTCGCGCCCGAGCGGCTGATGATGCCGCGCATGCTGCAATGTCTGGCGGACTCAAAACTGGCGCTCTTTGCCATCGACGAGGCGCATTGCGTATCGCAGTGGGGACACGATTTCCGTCCGGAATACCTGCAGCTTTCGGTATTGCACGAGCGTTTTCCCGAAGTGCCGCGCATTGCACTGACCGCCACTGCCGATCCCCAGACCCGCACCGAAATCGTCCGCCGCCTCGCGCTCGACGATGCGCGGGTATTCATTTCCAGTTTTGACCGGCCCAACATCCGCTACACCATCGTCGACAAGCAGGATGCGCGTGCCCAACTGCTGCGCTTCATCCGCGAGGACCACGACGGCGATGCCGGTATCGTCTACTGCCTGTCCCGCAAAAAGGTCGATGAGACCGCGGCCTGGCTGGTTTCCCACGGTGTGCGGGCGATCCCGTACCACGCCGGCATGGACACCGCATCGCGCACCGCCAACCAGGCCCGTTTTCAGCGGGAGGAAGGCATTGTCGTTGTTGCGACCATCGCCTTCGGCATGGGCATCGACAAGCCGGACGTGCGCTTCGTCGCCCACCTCGATCTGCCGAGAAGCATCGAAGGTTATTACCAGGAGACTGGCCGCGCGGGACGCGACGGCGCGCCGGCGGACGCATGGATGGCTTATGGCCTGGGCGACGTCGTGCAGCAGCGGCGGATGATCGACCAGTCCGAGGGCAGCGAGGAGTTCCGCCGCGTGTCGGTGGCGAAACTCGATGCGCTGCTCGGGCTTTGTGAAACAGCGGGCTGCCGGCGCGTGCGCCTGCTCGATTATTTCGGTGAGGCCAGCGTGCCCTGCGGCAATTGCGACACCTGCCTCGAACCACCGCAGATCTGGGATGCCACCGACGCTGCGCGCAAGGCCTTGTCGTGCATCTATCGCACCGGGCAGCGTTTCGGGGCGGTGCATCTGACCGACGTGCTGCGTGGCCGTGTCACCGACCGTGTCACGCAGTGGAGTCACGACCAGCTCAATGTCTTTGGTATCGGCGCCGACCTCGATGAAGCGGCGTGGCGCAATGTGTTCCGGCAACTCGCAGCACTGGGATATGTGCGCCCCGATCACGAGGCCTACGGCGCGCTGCGGCTGACCGATGCCAGCCGCCGGGTACTGAAAGGCGATGAGCGGGTCGAGATGCGCCATGTCGTGGCGCGCAAAGGCCGCGCCGTGAGGTCACGCCGCGGCGGCATCGCCGGCACCGAGGCTGCGGCGAATTCCGGTTTGCTGGAGCGGCTCAAGCACTGGCGCATGGAGCAGGCCCGCGTGCAGTCAGTGCCCGCATACGTCATTTTCCATGACCGCACGCTGGCGGAAATTGCCGCGGTACAGCCGGCCGATATTACTGCGCTGGCCGCGGTCAGCGGCATCGGCGCGAAGAAGCTCGAGCGTTACGGATCAGCCTTGCTGGAACTGGTGCGCGGCTGAAGCCGCACCGGAAACCGCGCTCAGCCGAGGCCTTCGACGATGCGCAGATCGCGCTCCACCGCGGCGCCGGCCAGTTCCCGGAGCGCTGCCTGATAGGCCGGTGTGTCGTGTGCCGACAGTGCCTGTGCCAGGCTGTCGAATTCGATCACCACCACGCGCTGCTGGATACCGGCCTCATAGACTTTTGCCGCCATGCCGCGCACCAGGAAACGTCCGCCATGCGCCTGCACCGCGGCCGGCGCCAGGCTCGCGTAGCGAGCGAATGCTTCCGGATTGTGGATCGCGCGGTAAGTCACCACCCAGTAGCCCTTGGCCATCTGACCCTCCGTGTCGGAAAATGTGGTTGTGCAGCGAATGATACGCTGCTGCATCCGCGCCATAATGGCGATGCGGTTTGACATTGTGGAGGAGGAAACACATGGGCATCACGATCGTCCCGGTCACCCCGGATTTTGTCGCCGAAATCGGCGACGTCGACCTCGCGCGGCCGCTGGCGGCCGACGACCTTGCGGCGATCAAGGCGGCATTCTGGAAATACGCGGTACTGGTGTTCCCGCAGCAGACGCTGAGCCAGGAACAGCAACTCGCGTTTGCGCGGCACTTCGGTCCCATCGAGACCGACCGCACGCTGGATCCGAAGGCGACTCCGTCGCGCTTCAGCGGCGCGTTTGCCGACATCTCCAATCTGGCGGCGGACGGCAAGATCTGGGGCGAAACCAGCCGCCAGCGCATGTACAAGGCCGGGAACAGGCTGTGGCATACCGACAGTTCCTTCAAGCGGCTGCCCAGTATCTGCTCGCTGCTGTATGCGGAAACGGTGGCACCCATCGGCGGGCACACGGAATTCGCCGACCAGCGCGCCGCGTACGATGCGCTGCCCGCAGCGACGAAGGACAGGCTGCAGGGCCTGGTCGTCGAGCACTGGATCGCGACGTCGCGCCGGCGCAGCGGTTTTGCGGAATTCACCGAAGAGGAGCAGCAGCGGCTGCCGCCGGTGCCGCAGGTTCTGGTGCGTACCATTCCGCAGAGCCGGCGCAAGTCGCTTTTCGTGGCCTCACATGCCGGTCGCATCTGGGGCATGCCGGATGTCGAGGGGCGCGCGCTGATCGACGAAATGATCGCGCACGTGACACAACGCCAGTTTGTCTATACCCATCGCTGGCGGCCGCACGAACTGGTGATGTGGGACAACCGCTGCACCATGCACCGCGGCACCGATTTCGACGACCTGCGCTGGGTGCGGGACATGCGCCGCGTGACCGTCAGCGACGTGGCTAATTCCTGCGAGCAGGAGGGCGTGCCGGTCCCCGCGTGACCCGTTGCAGGTTCACAGCACCATGTCCCGGCCGAACGATGGCTGCGTAATTGCCAAAAAAACACCCCGCCGCAGCGGGGTGTAGCCGTTCTGCAGGACGCGTTCAGTCGGTGCAGAACTTTGTCACTGCCATCGGTTCTTTCGCGTCTTTGCCTTCCCAGAACATCAGCTTCTGGTCCAGGCCCTTTTCCGCCAGGTACACCTGCACGGCCTTGGCGCGCTGCTCATCGAGGTTGGCGTTGCTCTCGGCCTCAAGCCGGTCTGAGTGGCCGGTAATGATCACGGAGCCGACGTTGAGCGGGCGGGGATCTTTCTTGGTGCCTTTGTTGATCAGATCTACCAACTTGTCGAGCTCGGCTTTGCCGCCGGCCTTGAGTGTTGCGCTGCCTGAATCAAATGCGGAGTCACCCTGCGCCATGGCTTTCAGCACGAGCGCCTGCCGTCCCGGCTTGGCGCCGGGTTTGGCGGGCGGCTTGATCTTGATGCCCGACACTTCAACGGCGACGCGGCGGTTTGGCTGCAGACAACTGACCAGTTCGGGGCTGGCGGCGCAACCGGCAATCAGCGCAGCCATTGCGGCAGCGCCCAAAGGCAATATCTTCATTTGACTACTCCTCTCTGGATTTATTTGAATTCGCGGCGCAGGCAGGGCTGCGCCGTCTGCAACAATTCTAGGCTCCAACGCGCCGCCAGGGCAATCAAAATTAACAATAGTCCCGGACCGGTTCCAGAAAATGGAATCGGGAGCCGGCGATGACCGATTTTGGGCGTTGACGGCACCATCCGAACGGAGCCCTCGATGACCGGCGCACTGGGCCACTAGCGCTTTGGAACGCGATGCGATGACGATTCCACCAGGCGGATGCGGGATCGGCTTCCCGGGGGGGCTGGACGGCCGATTTCAATGCGACTTCAACGGCCCAAGCCGTCGAAGCCGCGCGCGTCCATCAGTCGCTCACGGGACATTTCGGCGATGGTGTTGGCACCGAGCATCGCCATGTCACGGTCGATTTCGTCCTGCAGCAGCTTGATCGCATGGCGCACGCCGGTCTCGCCGGCAACGGCCGCCGCATACAGCATCGGCCGGCCGATGAACACGAACTTTGCGCCCAGCGCCAGCGCCTTCAGTACGTCGGTACCCCGGCGCACGCCGCTGTCCATCATGACCGTCATGTCACCGGCCAATTCGACGATGCCGGGCAGCACGCGCAGCGGTGAGGAGGCCGAATCGAGCTGGCGGCCACCGTGATTGGAGACGATGATGCCGTCGGCGCCGTGCTCGCGCGCGAGCTTCGCATCGGCCTTGTCCAGGATTCCCTTGATCACCAGCCGGCCCGGCCACAGCCGGCGCATCAGCGCGACATGCGCCCAGTTCAGATGGTCGCGGTTGGCGCGCTCGCGCACCGCGGTGCGCGACACCAGCGGTGTGCGTTTGCCCATGTTCTCGAAGTGCGGCATGCCCTGGGTGAAATACGTGCGCAGCGCCGTACCGACGAGCCAGCGGGGCCGCGCCAGACATTGCAGCGCCAGGCGCAGATTGGGCCGCAGCGGTGCGTTATAGCCGTTGCGCACATTGTTCTCGCGGTTGGCGCCCACGGGGATGTCCACCGTCAGTACCAGCGTGTCGTAACCGGCCCTCGCCACGCGCTCGACGAGTTCGGTGATCGCCTGCTCTTCGCCCGGCAGGTAGGCCTGGAACCACGAGTGGCCGGGGCTGGCGGAGCGCACTTGTTCCAGCGGCGTCAGCGACGCACCGCTGAGGATCATCGGCACGTTGCGGGACGCCGCGGCGGTGGCCAGCGCCAGGTCGCCCTGGAATGCGGCGAGCGAAGTGCCGCCCATGGGGGCGATCCCGAATGGCGAATCATAGACGCGACCGAACAATTCCGTTTTCTGCGAGCGCTGCGACACATTGACCAGCATGCGCGGTACCAGCGCCAGATCATCAAAGGCCGAGCGGTTCCAGTTGAGCGTCACGTTGCGCTCGACGCCACCCGACACGTAGCCGTAGATCGGGCGCGGGATGTAACGTCGTGCCGGCGCCTCGAAGTCCTCCAGCGCGAGCATCAGTCGCAGCGCAGGCGGCGCCGCGGCGCTGGTCAGGTGCGGCGCGGCGCGGTCGGCAGAAGACAGCGTCTGGATCGGCGGTTTGACGGTCGACATGGCATTTCCCACAGGGTCATATATTGAACGCCGAGCGTAGATGAAGGGGCTTACCCGAGTCAATTTGGCTGCATGGAGTGTGGACTGTGCCGGCCACCGCCTCGTGTCATCTGCCTTTGATTGTCCGAAACGGGCGCTGCTGCAAGGCGCCCCGTGACCCCGCCACCGGGCGCTCCGATTCGCCTCGTCATCCGGCCTGCGGACGCGGGGGAGATGTGCGCGCGCAGGCGATTACCTCCATCCGGTGCTGCATGGCGCAGCCTGACTCGAGGAAGTTCCGCCGGACGTCGTCGTGATGCGGCGCACTGCCATTTGCTGCCGAGTGCTGCGGGCGGCGCCTGGCGCTCAGCGCTTTTCCGCAGCGACCCTTCCCTGGGGATTCAAGTAAACACGGTAACGGTTTTTGTCGCTGCAGGTCACGATGTAATCGCGGTTACCCTGGGTCACGACATTGACTACCTGGCCGCAGGGCAAGCCGAGCAGCGAGATGGTTGATGTCAGATCCTTGGCCAGTGCGCCATTTTCAGCTGCGCCGGCTGGTCCCGCGAATAACATGGTCAAGGCCAGGATCAGGGCCCGGCCCGGGGTTTGGGATTGCGTTCGGGTGTTCATGATGAAGGGTTTCCTTTTGCGATTTTCAGAGTTTTGCAAACTTTTCCGGATCGGTGAGCACGCCCCAGATCACTTCGCGTGATCCCATGATCTCGGTGGCCAGCGATGGATCGCCGTTTTTCAGCACATCATTCACTTTCAGCAGCAACTGATCATAAGCCTGCCGCAGTTGCGCGAGCGCCGTCTTGCCGTTGCCTTCGTGGTGGTTCTTGAACTGTTTCAACAGATCGTCGACCTGATTCTTCAAAGCGATTTTGGTGAAAACGCCGATGGCGTCCGTGCTCTTGATGCGTTGTTCCAGCGCTGCCAGGTCCAGCGACGGCGCTTTGGCGCGCGCCGGCGCAGCGCCTGGTTTCTGCGGTGGCGTTGCGCGCACCACCGGCGCGGCCACTTTGGCCGGAACTTTCGCTGCCGGCTTGTCAGCTACAGCAGTACCGATGCTGGGCGCGGCGGCTGCGCCGGATGTGGCCGCGACGGGGGGGGTGGTGGTTGCAGGGGGTGTGGGGGGTATGGACGCGACGGTGGCGGGGGCTGCTGGTGTTTCCGTACGCGGTTCCGGGACCGTTGGTAACGCCGCACTGATCGGGGCCGTTGAGGCCGCCGGCGCCACGGCAACAGGCGCCGCCTCGGGTACGATCTCGGGCAGCGGCGGCAACTGCTCGACAACCACGGTGCCACCGGACCCCGCGCTCTGCGACAGTTCCGTCACGTCCGTCCGATCCTGCGCAGCATCGGGCAGCAGTCGCTCAACGACGACGCTGCCACCCGGCATCGCGCCGGTTGCGGGCGCAGTACCCGTAACGGTGCACCCTGCCACCTGAAGCAGAAAAAGCAGTCCGAAGATGTACGTTGCGCGCATAAGAGGCCCTAAAACATGATCATTTGATGCTGGCACCGGCAGTGCTGCTTCCCGGTTGCTACCGCAGTTTTCAAAGTACTAACTTCATTATTTCGAACACGGCGCCGGGTTATGGTTCCCCGTGCCCCTGTTCCAGTATCATGTTTCCGCATCAAAATAGTCAGGAATCCCGTGGAAACCCGCGACTTTAAACTGAATGACGACTACGTCAGGCTATGTGACCTGCTGAAACTCGCCGGCATCGCCGAGAGCGGCGGCCAGGGCAAGCAGATGGTTGCTGCAGGTGAGGTCAGTGTTGACGGCCGGCCGGAGGCGCGCAAGACCGCGAAAATCCGCGCCGGGCAGACCGTCGAATGCCACGGCGTCAAAGTCATCGTGCTGGCTGCGGCATGAGCGCCGTGGACTCACGCCTGTCCGAAATCGAAATCAAGCTGAGTTTCAGCGAAGACCTGCTGGAAGAACTGAACCGCACGGTGGCCCGCCAGCAGCAACAGATCGCCGAACTGGAGCACCAGGTGCGTGAGTTGCGCCTGCAGTTGCAGCGCAGCCAGCCCGCCGAATCGGGCGCCACCGGCCACGAGATCCCGCCGCATTACTGAATTTCGGATGCATATATGACCAGATCTGCAATGCCTGCGCCGAAGCCCGGCCTGCCGCTGCCCTGTGCCGAACCGCAGTCACTTGGTTTGGCGCCGGACCGCCTGCCGCGTATCGCCGCGGCCCTGAATGCCGAGGTCGCGCGTGACGCGCTGCCCGGCGCGGTGCTGATGATCGCCCGGCGCGGGCAGCTCGGCTATTGCGAGACGTTCGGCCATCTCGATCCGGCCGCGCAAACACCGATGCCCGTGGATGCGATGTTCAGCATCGCATCGATGACCAAACCGCTGGTGACCGTGGGCGCATTGATGCTCAGCGAAGCGGGACGGCTGGCGGTCAATGAGCCGGTCGCCAGCTACCTGCCGCAGCTCGCGCGCATGCAGGTCAATCCGCCCGAGTGCGACGGCAGCACCGGTGCGCCGACGGTGGCGCCGTTGCGTGCGATGACGATTGAAGACCTGATGCGGCACACGGCGGGACTGAGCTATGGCCGCGGTGACAACGCGCTGTATCAGCGTTATCCGGTGTCTTCAGACGTGGCATCGAGCAAATGGACCGGCGCCGAATTTCTCGACCAGCTCGCCGCGCTGCCGCTGCATTACCAGCCGGGGTCGATGTGGGAATACAGTCTCGGTCTCGACGTGCTGGGACTGGTCATCGAGGCTGTCGCCGGCATGCCGCTGGCGCGCTATCTCGAGGAAAATCTGTTCGGACCGCTGCAGATGCGCGACTCGGCATTCACGGTGCCGCCGGCAAAGGTCGGGCGCTATGCAAAGGCGCTGCCCGTCGACCCGGTGACCCGCGAGCCGCAGGCGCTGCGCGACGGCACCACGCCGCACAAGTTCGACTGCGGTGGCGGCTGCGCGGTATCGACCGCGGCCGATTACCTGCGCTTTGCGCAAATGCTGCTCAACGGCGGCGCACTCGATGGCGTGCGCGTGCTGGCACGCAAGACCGTCGAATACATGACGACCGACCATCTCGGGCCGGAAGTCGATCTCGCGAAACTCAACGACTATCCGAATATCCGCGGCTATGGCTTCGGCCTCGGCGTCGCCGTGCGGCGCAGTGCCGGCCGCGGCGGCATGCCGAGCTCGGCCGGTGAATTCCACTGGGCCGGTTCCACCGGGACTTATTTCTGGGTTGATCCCGCGGAAGAGCTGGTGGTCGTGTTCATGGCCCATGCGCCCGGGGCGATCCGCTACTACCACCGGCAGTTGCTGCATGCGCTGGTGCTGCAGGCCCTGGTCTAGAAGGGAAAAATCGGCGCGGCGGCCCGTTCCCGGGGGTCCGGGGCTAAGCCGTTGTTTCCATTGGAAGGTTGCGTTGTTCATGCGATAATGCCAGCCATGAACGATTCGCAACCCCCCCAATCTCCGGAACCCACCATTTCTCCCCGGGCTCGCCTGCAGGAGTTGTTGGCGATTCCTGACCGCAACCGCACCGATGCCGAGTGGGATGAGCTCAATGAGCTCGAGATCGCGCTGGCCTCCGGCAACCGGCCCGGTGCGCCCGAACCCCAGAACCGGCAGAGTCATCAGCGGCAGAACGCCGGGCCCGGCCGCCCGCAGCCGGGTGGTGGTCGCCCGCAGGGCCAGAACAAGAACCCGGGCGGTGGTGGCGGCAAGAAATTCCACAAGCGCCCCGGCAAGCGCCGCGGCGGTCCGCAGCAACCGCCGCAATAACTGTCGCGCCAGCCCTCGCGCCGCGCGCGGCGCCGAAACACTCCTTGCCTGCAGCCACCACCATGACCATGACGCCTGCCGAACTGCAAAAACTCAATGCGCTGAAGCTGCTCAACAAAATGAAGCAGGGCGGAGCGCCGGGCCGACCTGGTGCCCATGCCAGGGCCGCCGTGCCTGACCGACGCGAGCAGCGTCGTATCGATCAGGCGGCCGGCCTGGTGCCGTTTGCGGTCAAACTCAACGGCGATCTGATCAGGCAGATCCACGCGCTGGCCGCAGAACGCAAAACCGGCATCAACGAAATCGTTGCCGAACTGCTGCAAAAAGCGCTGAAACAGTAGTCGCCGTTCAGGCGTGATGCGCGGTGCCTGCCGGCAGTTCCGCGAGTTCAATCAGGCAGTTTTCCGTCGCTGACGGGTCAAGGAAGGCGATCCGGCAGCCGGCATGGCCGATGCGCGGCACGTCGTCGAGCAGCGGAATGCCCTTCGCCTTCAGTTCGGCCAGCGCCGCGTCGATGTTTTCGACTTCGAGGCAGATGTGATTCAGCCCGCCTTTGCCTGCCGCGATCATTTTGGATTGCTTGCTGTCGGGCGTGATGCCCGCGAGCAGTTCGACCATCGAATCCCCCACGGGGTACAACGCCAGTCGCCGTGTCGCGTTTTCCTCGATGCCACCGAGCTTGATGCCGAAGCAGTCTTCCCACAGTTTGCGGCTCGCCTCAATATCCCGAACCACGATGCCGACATGCTCGATGCGTTTGACTTTCATGGGCTCCCCCGGCGTGTTGTCGCGTCTCCCTGCATGATGCCCTTGGCAAGCCGTGGACTCAAGCGTCCGGCGGACGATGTGCGCGGTGTAACATAGGGCGACTCTTTTTCTTCCGGCACTGCCCATGTCTGCCAGACCCAGCCCTGCACCTGCCCGGTGGCGTTCGACCGTGCCGCTGTACATCCACCTCGGTTTCCAGCTCGATGCGCTGGACGACGGCCGTTCGCAGGTGCGGCTGAAATTCCAGCCGCATCTCGGCAATTCCCGCGGTGAAGTGCACGGCGGCTCGGTCGCGGCGATCGTTGATGCCGCGATGTCCCAGGCCGTGCGCTCGCTGGTCGACAAGGCCCTGGGCGTTGCCACGATGACCATGAATCTTACCTACCTCGCACCCGCGCGGGGCGAGATCGTCTGCAAAGGCACCGTCATCAAGCGCGGACGCAGCGTCATGTTTGCCGAAGCTGAAGTGTTTGGCGAGGACGGTGAACTCGCCTGCCGCGCCAGCGCAAGCTACCGCATCCTGCCGAAGACGGTTTACGACGGCAAACCGTAACAGCGGATGTGCAACCGGCAGCCTGCTGCCACAACCGGAGGAGGACGTATGAGCAAACCACTGGGCAACGAAGATCTGTCCGAAAAGCCCGGCGAACGCATCATCGACAAGCCGGAATTGCCAGTCGGCGGCATTACCAACGAGAACGACGTCTACGCCGAAGTCATCGCCGGCGAAATGCACCTGAAGCGCGGCCGCATGGGCAAGTTCGAAGTGTTCACCGATGAAGCACAACGCCTTGGCGGTACCGATAAATATCCCTCGCCGATGACTTACCTCGCACTGGCGGTGGGCTTCTGACTGCTCACCCAGGTTGCGCGGTACGCGCACATGATGAAGATGAAGGTGAGCGGGGCAAACTGCCGCGTCGTGTTTCGCAAACACCTCGGCGGATCGGTATTGAAGGGCACGGTGTTCAACCGCTGGGAAGGGGTGGACACCTACCTCAAACTGAGCAGCGACGAGCCGGCAGACAAGCTTGCGCACCTGATCAAAAATGCCAAGGCCGGCTGTTTCGCCGAGGGTCTGATCGTGCAGCCGGTGCCGCTGCACAGCCACATCGAGGTCAATGGCCAGCCGTTCCACATCGAAGGCGTAACAGACAAATAAGTTCAAAAGACAACTTTTACATTGGGTAATCCGGGGTGCAGCGTGGCTGCACCCGGTTTGCAGCGCGGAGGCTGATTGATGAGTGCATTGGACATACACGCCGGCGGGAAAGAGACGCCCGTGCCCGACGATTTTCGCTGGCCGGGCGACAAACGAATTGCCGTGTTCTTCCGGGTGTCGTTCGAATGGTGGTCGGATGGCAAATGGCCGGGCATCGGACCGATGGGCAACCCGCTGCGGGCGGGTGTGCCGGACCTCAATGCCGTGGGCTGGGCCGAATACGGTCATCGTCGCGGCATACACCGGATCCTCGATGTACTGGCGCGGCAGGACGTCAAGGCCACGATCAACGTCAGCGGCATCATGGCCGAACGCTATCCGGAAACGGTACGCAAGATCGCCGACGCCGGCCACGAGATCGTCGCGCATTCGTACACCATGGACATGATCCCGTGTTATCTGACCGAGGAGGAGGAACGCGCCAATATCGTCCATACCACGGGGCTGATCGAACGTGCCACCGGCATCCGCCCCAAAGGCTGGATCAGCCCGCGCAGCACGCCGAGCCTGCGTTCGCCACGGCTGCTTGCCGAGGCCGGTTTCGAATGGCATGGCGATACGCTGAACGACGACTTGCCGTACCAGGTCGATTTTGGCGACCGGTCGATCATCGCCTTTCCGAACAACACCGAAGTCAACGACCTGCCGCTCTACATGCGCTATGGCAATGCACCCCAGGTCATGTTCGACATTTTCGAACACTGGCTGGACTGCGCACGTCACCGCGAAGCCGGGCCGGTGCGCATGGATCCGGCGATCCACACACATGTGTTTGGCCGTTCGCCAGGCCTGTTCGTTTACGAAGACATCATCAAGGCGGCCAAGGCCGCGAGCGATGTCTGGATCGGCACGCGCTCGGAGGCTGTTGCACATCTCAAACGCACGTTAGGGTGGTGAATTGCGGCACAATGCGATTTCCCCGGCTATAGCTGCGGCCGGACGCTACCAGCAGTGCAGCACGTGTAACAACGAAATCCGCAACAGCGGATGCCAACTCAGCACAGGAGGACTCATGCCAACGACTACCCGCCGGATTGCCGGAATGTTTCTCGGTGCACTCATCATGGCCGGTGCCGCGCTGTCGACTGCCGCGGCCTTCCCGGAGCGGCCGATCCGCCTGATCGTGCCGTTTGCGGCCAACGGTCCTAACGACGTGCTTGCGCGCCTGGTCGGCGTGAAGCTGACCGAGGCCTGGGGCCAGCAGGTGGTTGTCGACAACCGCCCCGGGGCGGGCACCATCATCGGTACCGAACTGCTGGTACGGGCGCAGCCGGATGGCCATACCCTGCTGATGATTTCGGCGAGTACGGTGGTCAACCCGACGCTGAAGAAAAAACTGCCCTACGATACGCGCAAGGATCTGACGCCGGTGGTGCAACTGGCCTCCTCGCCAACCGTGCTGGTCGTGCATCCGGGGGTCAAGGCCGGCAGCATTCCGGAACTGCTCGCGCTTGCGAAAGCCAGCCCTGGTGCGCTCACTTACGCCTCAGGCGGCACCGGCACGACGACCCACCTTGCCGGGGAACTGTTCGCCATCACCGGGGGCATCAAGTGGACCCACGTGCCGTACAAAGGTACCGGTCCCGCCAACATCGATTTGCTCGGAGGGCGCGTATCGGGCATGTTCGGCACGATTTTGCCGGTGCTGCCGCATATCAAATCCGGCAGGATGCGGGCGCTCGGGGTGAGTTCGCTGAAGCGCTCGCCCGCGTTGCCGGATGTGCCGGCTGTCGCCGAATCATTGCCTGGATTCGAGGCCGTCTCGTTCTTCGGCATTGCCGCGCCCGCCGGCGTGCCGCAACCCGTGCTCGACAAGCTCAACCGTGAAATCGCACGCATCATCACCGCGCCCGACATGAGCGACAGTTTGCGCAAGCAGGGCACCGACGCGGTAGGCAATACTCAGGCCGAGTTCACCGCGTTTTTCAACAGGGAAATGGCCAAGTGGGCCAAGATCATCAAGAGCGCAGGCATAGCGCCGAGCTGAAAATCGGTTAAAAATAAGTTGGATCGTCGTGCGCCACGGCTATGCGCGGGGCCGCGGGTCCGCAGCGGAGGCCGGCTCCGTGCACTCTGCAGTTCGCGTCATCCACTGCGCGGCCACGCCGGCCGCGGCTGATGCCTATTGCAACGACGGATCCGGCGCGTCGTCCCTGATGGTGGCGAGCGCCATCGCCAGCACTTCCAGCCCGTCGGCGACGCGGTCGGCCTGCGCTTCGGTCAGGCCTTCGCTTTCGAGCAGGTCGATGTTCTCGTCCATCGGCAGTGCGCCGTGCAGACGCTGGTAATTCGCGACCTGCAGTGCCAGCAGGCGCGCAGCGACGATCAGGGCGTCGCGCGAGGCATCGTTTATCATTCGCTCCGTCAGCGTCGTCAGTTTGGCGAGGCGCCCGTATCCGGTGAGGTCCAGCATGTCGAGGTTCCTGTATGGTCGCGCGGCCCTGGCAGGGCTGCTGCTTGCGGAAACGGTCCTGACTGTAGCCGCCGGCGCGTCGGCCGTCCATGATGCCAGCCGCAAGATGCCTGCCATGGAAACGTTCTTCACGACCCTGAAACGGCCGGATTCGCCCAACCACTGGCTGGCGGCGCCCGCCGATTTTGTGGTGAAGCCGGATACGGTCGCCCCGGTATTTGCGGTGCCCGTGACGGCGCTCCGTGAGGCATGCAAAGCGGTAGTGCAGCAGGTCAAGGGTGCGGCCATCGCCGCTGAAACGGACGACGGTCTGCACGTCGTCGTCACCACGGCCATTTTCGAATTCAAGGACGATGTCCACGTGCAATTCATCACGTTATCTTCCCGGCAATCCACTGTTGCGCTGTATTCGGCCTCGCGCACGGGATACTGGGACCTCGGCACCAACCGCCGGCGGGTAGAGGGCTGGGTCACCCGTATCCAGTCCACCCTGACCAGCCGCAGGCCGTAACGGTGTCGCCGTAGGCTCTCCCGCTTGACCGCAGCGAGCGCTGCCGCGGCCCGCATGCGCCGGGCGCGGACATCGAGGGCAACGCCATGCATCAGACACTGCGCAGCGCCTCTGACAAACTGTCTGTGGTCGCGTCATAATCGTGGCGCTATCCTGCTCCACGGCGTCGCTGCGTTGCGGGTGATTCATCATAGCCCTGACCGCGGCCGATGGCATGAACACCCTTTGATTCAGGGAGACTGTAATGATGCGTCTTGTTGCGTTGTTGATCGTGCTGATTCTCGGCGTTGCGACCTCCGGCTGTGATGCCCGCAAGGAAGCCGGGCCATCGGCCAAACCGGCGGCGACGAAATCCCAGGCCGCGCTGATCGACATCAACAGCGCCAGTGAGAAAGAACTGATGACCCTGAAGGGGATCGGTGAAGTCCGCGCCGCCGCGATCGTCCGCGGGCGGCCTTTCGCCCGGAAGGACGAACTCGTGCAAAGAGGCCTCGTGCCCTATGCGGTGTACGACGGGATCAAGGATCAGATCATCGCCAGGCAGAAGTAGCCGGCGCCACGGGCAGTTGCGGCCGCGGCAGACTTGAACTCACCGCCGCGGCCCCGCACGCGGCGATACGCGGCACGCCATCCGGACTCGGCGCCCGAAAACCGACGGATCGCACGTTGGCATGCCGTCATTACGGGACAAAACCTGCAAGCGTTTTGATCCAAATCAATAAGCTTTTCCTGATAATGTATATGGTGTGTTTCGTAAGCTATTGATTACTTGGCCCTCACGGGGAATCAAATGAAAATAATCCTGACCCGACTGGTAGTTGCGGTGGTTCTGGGCGCCTGGCTCGGATTGCCGGCCGTGGCCAGCGAAGCAAAATCCGTCAAGCTGACCACCACGGCGGACCACAGCAAATTCAAGGAGTTGGATAAGGCGTTCAGTTCCGGTCCGGAGGTCACCCAGACCTGCCTCGGCTGCCATACCGAAGCGGCCGGGCAGATTCACCGTACCAAGCACTGGAAATGGGAGTACCTGAACCCGGATACCAAACAAACGCTGGGCAAGAAGACCATACTCAACAATTTCTGCATTTCCATTGCCTCGAATTACGCTTCCTGCACCAGCTGTCATGTCGGCTACGGCTGGAAGGACGCCAACTTCGACTTTACGTCCGAAAAAAACGTCGATTGCCTGGTCTGCCATGACACCACCGGGAACTACCGCAAGCCCCCCGGACTGGCCGGCAATGTAGTCACCAGGGACACTGAATTTCCGCCGGGTTCAGGCAAGATCGTGAAGGGCATCGACCTGACCCAGATTGCGCAGAAAGTCGGTAAAACCAGTCGCGACACCTGCGGTGCCTGTCACTTCTACGGCGGTGGCGGCGACGCCGTCAAGCACGGCGACCTCGACAGTTCGATGTCCGCTCCCGAAAAAAGCCTCGATGTGCATATGGACGCCGTCGGGCTGGATTTCACCTGTGCCACCTGCCACAAGACCTCCAGCCACGATGTCGCCGGCAGCCGTTACACGCCGACGGCGAAAGATACCGGGGGTGCTCACATTCCGGGGAAATCGGACAACGGCAACCCTGCGACCTGCGTCGCCTGCCATGGCAATGGCCCGCACAAGAAAGAGGCGCGGCTGAATCAGCATGCGACCAAGATCGCCTGCCAGACCTGTCACATTCCTGCCTTCGCGCGCGGGGGCATCGCCACCAAGATGACCTGGGACTGGTCAACCGCCGGCCAGGTTGACGCCGAAGGCAAGCAGATCACCCGCAAGGACGACAAGGGCCGCATTGTCTACGAATCGCGCAAGGGTGATTTCACGCTGGCCGAAAACGTCATCCCGGAATACGCCTGGTTCAACGGGCACATCGAGTACACGCTGCTGACCGACAAGATCGAGAAGTCCGACCAGCGCATCAAGATCAACAAGCTGAGCGGCAGTCCGACCGACGGCAAATCCCTGATCTGGCCGCTGAAGGTGTTCCGCGGTTCGCAGCCCTACGATCCGGTGAACAAGACGCTGATCACGCCGCACACCGCCGGCAATGACGATACCGGTTTCTGGAAAAACCTGGCCTGGGAGAAGGCGATTCCACCGGGCATGAAAGATTCCGGCGCGCCCTATTCCGGCAAGTTCGAATTCATCAAGACCGAAATGTCCTGGCCCATCACGCACATGGTTGCACCCAAGGATAAAGCGCTGGGCTGTGTCGAGTGTCACGCCAAAGGCGGCCGCCTGGCCGGCATCCAGGGCGTCTATATGCCTGCACGCGACGCCAACAGCCTGGTGGACAAGGCGGGCTGGGGCATCGTCCTGCTGACGCTGATTGGCGTCATTGGCCACGCCATCCTGCGCATCGTCAGCCGCAAGCATTAAGGAGCATGCAAATGACCCAACGTGTCTACATATTCAAGGGTTTTGAGCGTTTCTGGCACTGGTCGCAGGCCGGCCTGATCATTTTCCTGATGCTCACCGGCTTCGAAATCCACGGCACTCACACCCTGTTCGGCTTCGAAAAGGCCGTGTACTTGCACACCAACGCCGCCTGGACGCTGGTCGGATTGTGGATCTTCGCCATTTTCTGGCATTTCACCACCGGCGAATGGCGGCACTACATCCCGACCCGGGAAAAGATACTGACGATGGCGAAATACTACTCATCGGGGATCTTCAAGCATGAGCCGCACCCGTTCAAGCCGAGTCCGGTCAACAAGCACAATCCCCTGCAACGGCTGACCTATCTGGCCATCCTGACGCTGCTCAGTCCGCTGATCTGGATTACCGGCTGGCTCTATTTGTTCTATGCCGACTGGCCGGCATGGGGGCTGGGCAAACTGCAGCTGGAGTGGATTGCCACCGGCCACACCATCGGTGCCTTCCTGATGCTGGCGTTCCTCATCTCGCATCTCTATCTGGCGACCACCGGCCACAAGATCACCTCGCAGCTCAAGGCCATGATCACCGGCTGGGAAGAAGTCGAATAATCTGCAAACCACCCATTCACCAAGTCATCAAGGAGTCCAACCATGAAAACCTTCAACATCCTCGCCGCCGCAGCCGTACTGGGGCTGTTCGGCACTGCGTTCTCTGCCCAGGCCTACGATGGCGACTGGAAGCGCGGCCGCATCTATTACCGCAGTGTATGCACTTCGTGCCACGTCGCGATGCCGGTGGGTGCGATCAACCCGAGCACCAAGACCAAGGCCGAGTGGGCGGCCTACCTGAAGGCCGACAAGCATGCCAAGGGCAAGGACACGGTCAAGCAGTATGTCAGCAAGGCCTACCGTGCCAGCATCAAGTCGGGCAACAAGGCGGCGGAAAAATTTGCGAACGTACCGGATCAGGAATTGCTTGATGACCTTGCCGCCTTCCTCAAAAAAGGCGCGAAGGACGGCGACTCACCGGCGAGCTGCAGCTGATCCGGCGCAATGAGGATGGCCGGGAATCCAAGAGACGGACATGAACGCAGAAAGCGGACCCCGCTGGCTGGCTGGTTTCAAAGCCGACTACACGCAGATCCTCGTCGAGGAATGGTCACCCTTTGTCGGCGCGTTGCTGCTGGTGCTGGTCATCATCGGCCTGATGCTCAGCGGCCTGGTGTGGGGCGTTTTCGGCGGCGTGAAGTTCTGGGGTGACTGGTTCAACAATCTGATCGGCCTCGGCCCGCTGCTTGGCGTGCCGCGCGAACTCGACGGTTTCATCATGCACCGCATGTCGCTGATGAACATCATGCTCGTCCTGGGCGCATTTTCCGCGGCGCTGTTGTCCCGCCAATTCAGCCCCAACCGCCCGCCCAAACTTGAATATGTCTGGGCTGCCCTGGGCGGCAGCTTCCTGGGTATCGGTGCAGCACTGGCCGGCGGGTGCACGACCGGTGGCTTCTTCAATCCGGTGCTGCATGCCTCGCCGGCCGGATGGGCGATGTGGGCGGGGCTGCTGGCAGGCGCAGCGATCGGCCTGAAGCTGCTGCTGTGGACGCTGGAGCATGTCGAATGGGGCATGCAGGCACCGCGCCCGCTCGAAATCTCCGAGGCCGTGACCCGCAAGTATCCACTGCTGGGCTTGGCGTTGATTGTCGGCGTCCTGGTCTGGGCTACGCAGTGGTACGGCTCGGCCGATGAAATGCTCGTTGCGCGTGCCGTGATCGTGCTGGCCGGTTTCGCCATCGGTTTCATCATGCATCGCTCGCGCCTGTGCTTCGCCCGTGCGTTCCGCGAACCGTTCATGACGGCGGAAGGCGATATGACCAAGGCGGTCATTCTCGCGCTGGCGATCGGTGTACCGATTGCCGCGCTGCTGTTCCAGAAGAAAGTGATCGACCCCTACCTGGCGATACCCGCGACGTTCTGGATCGGCTCGCTGGCCGGCGGCGTGATCTTCGGCATCGGCATGGTGTTTGCCGGAGGCTGTGCATCAGGCTCGCTGTGGCGCATGGGTGAAGGCCATATCAAGCTCTGGGTGGCGATGTTCTTTTTTGCATGGATGGGTTCGACGGCCAGCGCCCTGTTCAAGAAATTCGGCCTCACGGCCATCGACGAAACCAACGTTGAAATGTACGAAATAACCGGAGTCGGCTTCCAGGCCTACCTCCCTGAAATGCTGGGCAGCTGGGGCTGGACGCTGTTGATCGTCGGCAGCCTGTTGCTGCTCTGGTATGCATTGGTCCGTTACAACGAGACCACCGAAAACTTCACCTTAATGTAGGAGCGCATCATGAACACGAAACGCATCACCCTGTTGGCTGCAATCATTGCGGGCCTGGCGGCCACGCCGCTCGTTTATCCCGTTGTCGCCCATGGTGCCGATACCGCCGCCATTCAGGTCAAGGAGGGCTATTACAAGACACTGGTCGATTATGACTATGTGCGCCAGAACGTCGAAATTCCGCCCAAAAAGGGCGTAATGATCATTGATTCGCGGCCGGCGGCACGCCAATACGACCCCGGTCATATTCCGGGCGCAGTGAACATTCCCGACAGCCAGTTCGACAAGCAGGTTGCGAAACTGCCGAGCGACAAATCGACACTGCTGCTGTTCTACTGCGGCGGGCTGGAGTGCATGTTGAGCCACAATTCGGCGGCGAAGGCCGAAAAGCTGGGCTACACCAATATCAAGGTCTACGCGGCCGGCATGCCTGACTGGAAGGCCCGGGGTGGGCGGATGTCCGTGTCCGCTGCCCATATCAAGAAGCTGATCGCGGACAAGGCCAGCTTGGTGCTGATCGATGCGCGGCCGAAGCGGGTGGCCGACAAGGGCATGATTCCCGGCGCGCTCAATATCTCCGATACCGAGTTCGACAAAAACATCGCCAGGCTGCCCGCCGACAAGGCTGCGCTGCTGATCTACTACTGCGGCGGTCTCGAGTGCGTGCTGTCGGAGAAATCCGCAGAGAAGGCGAGGCAGCTCGGCTATACCAATGTGCTGACCTATCCCCCCGGCTATCCGGAGTGGGAAAAACTGCATGGCGCAGCTGCCGTGGCCGCTGCAGCACCAGTGCTTGCCGCAGGCAAGGAGAAAGGGTCGGTCAGCGTCGCTTCCTTCGAGAAAATCTGGAAGGAAAATCCCGCGTCAGTGATGTTGGTCGATGTGCGTGATGCGAAGGAGTTCGCCCAGGGCACGATTACCGGTGCGGTCAACCTGCCGATCAACGATCTCGAGAAAAAGATCGGCACACTGCCCACCGACAAGCCGGTGATCTTCATTTGCGGCACTGGCGCCCGCTCCGGCGAAGCTTTTGACATGGTGCAACTGCTGCGTCCCGAAGTGAAGGCCTCGTTCATCGACGCCGATATCAAGTTTGACGGCAACGGTGCTTACAGAATGGCGGAGAAGAAATAGCGTTTCCATCCGCGGCGCAGCTGTCCCTGACCGATCCCGGCCCGGGACAGCTGCGGAGTGAAGGCAGCCAACGCGGCCCCGCAGCGGGCGCGTCGGTCGCGTACCGTCAGTTGGTCAATGGCGGCAGCGGCAGCGGTGTGCCTGCCGGCAGCGGCGTGCCATCCACGTTCAGGCACATCGATACCAGCACATAAAATCCGTTGACCGAGATCAGATCCACGACGCCGCGTTCACCGAAGCGGGTCAGCGCAGCCTGGTAGGTGGCGTCGCTGACGCCCTGCGTGTCGTGCAGTTCGCGCGAGAAGTTGTAGACGATGGTTTCGTCCGCATCCATATTGGCCGGTCGCCGGCCCTGTGCGATGTCCTCGGCAATCGCGGGGTTCAGCCCGCCTTCCAGCGCGAGCTTGTGGTGCGCGAACCATTCGTACTGCGAAGTCCAGTGGCGCGCCGTGATCAGGATCGCCAGTTCATTGAGCTTGCCTGCCAGCGAACTGCGGAAACGGATTTCCTCGCCGAGCTGCTGCACCAGGTTGCCGATGCCCGGACTGCGCAGCCAGACATTGAACGGGCCGCCGAGCGGTCCCGGCCTGGAGGCCCCCGAACTCGCGAGCCTGGCGCGCGGGCCCGATTTGATCGCGTCCGACAGCGCCCGCTGCTCGGGTGTGAGTTGCTCGAACGGGATCAGTTTGAAGCGGCGCGCGTCTGTCGCGCCCTGGTCTTTCGGGTTGCTCATGATCAGGATTCACCAGCAAAAACCGGGATGCCGCATCACGCAGCCGCCGGGATTTCTGCCAAAAATATAAACAAAAACAATAAGTTGAGAGATCTCGTCTAGTCACGAATCCGGATTTGCTGCACCGCCCGCGATCAGGTGAAATCCAGGCGGGTGTCGCGCA
>Ga0105107_10000208_pt1 | contig 34459 bp, 31 predicted proteins | sample PPLLaktember2015_6_FD_79335 | JGI IMG/M metagenome (GOLD analysis project Ga0105107, IMG submission 79335) | Freshwater sediment microbial communities from Prairie Pothole Lake near Jamestown, North Dakota, USA - PPLs Lake P8 Core (1) Depth... | ecosystem: Environmental > Aquatic > Freshwater >...
ATCGCAAGCACCTACACATACCTTTCGGTCAACCGCATCGAGGAGATCGCGGCGCGAGAAGGCGTGTCTCTTCACTGGCGGCCATTCCATGCGCGCGCCATCATGCTTGAGCAGAACAATCGCCCCATCGTCGGGAAGCCGGTGAAGCTGCTGTACATGTGGCGCGAGGTGGAGAGACGTGCCAACCGCTACGGCATTTCTTTCAAGTCGACTCCCGACTACCCGGTGGACCCGGAGGGACTCGCCAACCTTGTCGCCGTTGTCGCTTCCCTCGAAGGTTAGTGCCCGGAGTACACCCAGGCAGCATATCGCGCGGGGTTTCTCGAGAACAAGGCCCCGGGAGATGTGCAGCATGTTCGATCCATCTTGTTGAACCTCGGGAAAGATCCGGATTCGACGATCGCGCGGGCCGACGGCCAGGAAATTCGAGCCCGATTCGTTGCCGAGACCGAACGCGCAAAAACGCTCGGCATCTTCGGGTCCCCAACGTTCATGGGGGGGCACCGAGATCTTCTGGGGTGACGCTCGGTTTGAGGATGCGATCGATTGTGCCAAGGCACACGCCGGCTGAACACCTGGTGCCGCTCCAGCGGGCGCAGGGGGCCCGCTGAGAGGTGCCTTTCAACGACGCACTCGCGCAAGTGGAGCGCGGGCCATGGTTCCACACTGTCGCGGGAGGATTCCGTGACCAGCGGGCGGTTCATGATTCACCGCATTGCGCCGCCTGCGCGTCGGCAGCCGCTCACTTTGTCGGAAGTGCTGTCGACGCCGAACCAGCCCTTGCAGCGGGCGTGCCGCAAGCGGCGCGCCACTGAAGGGCGGCGTTCGGCGTCACACTGAGCATCTCATGTCCCGATTGGAGAACCTCAAGCGAAGAGCGCGTGAACTGAAGCGCGAGATTGCTGCCTTGTTCCTGGCCATGCGGCACCCGCGCACGCCGTGGTACGCAAAACTGCTTCTGCTTGCGATCGTTGCCTACGCACTGAGTCCAATCGACCTGATACCGGATTTCGTGCCGGTGATCGGGTTGCTGGACGACATCCTGCTATTGCCGCTGGCAATCGCGTTGGTGCTTAAAATGATTCCCGAGACCGTGATCGCCGAATGCCGGGCGCGGGCAGTGACGAACGAGATGGAACGGAGTCGTGTCGGGCGATTCGGCGCGATTTTCGTCGTATTGCTCTGGCTCGCGCTTCTGATCCTTGCGGCGAGCTGGGCGTATCCGGCGTTTGCGCAGTCGCCGAGAGACGCCGCACCGCCCATTGCGGCGGATGTCCCCTATTCGGTGCGACGCTGAAGAGGAACGTTCGGTGTCAAAGGAGCGCGAATGAACACACCCGCATCATTTCAAGAGCTGTTCGCGTCGCTGTTCCCCGGGCTGATAGGAATCGAGCTCTTGGAAGTGGCCGCCGATCGCGTCGTCGCCTCCCTCAAGGTGCGTCCGGACTTGTGCACGACCGGGGAGATCCTCCATGGCGGGGCGCTGATGGCCTTCGCCGACACCCTTGGTGCGGTGGGCACCTTCATGAGTCTTCCTCCGGGCGCTCGCACCACGACGATCGAGTCCAGCACGAAGTTCATCCGCGCGGCGCCCGTGGGGTCGACCGTCATCGGCGAATGCACCGCGTTCCATCGCGGCAGGACAGCCATGGTCTGGCAGACGCTCGTGAAGTCCGAGGCTGGAAAGCTATGTGGCGTGGTCACCCAGACACAACTCATCCTTCCCGCCTAGGGCTTGCGCGTTGTTTCGCGGCCGCAGATCGCAAACGTCGGGCTTCACCGGGTGCGCAATGATCGAGATCACCCCGTTCGCGCCGCAGCACGCCGATGGCGTCGTCGGGGTCATCCTGCCGATCCAGCAGGCCGAGTTCGCGATCCCCATCACGCTCAACGCCCAGCCGGATCTGCGGGACATTCGCGGCTTCTATCAGCAGGGCAACGGCAACTTCTGGGTCGCCCTGGACCGCCAGAACGTCGTGGGAACCGTGGCCTTGCTGGACATCGGCAACCGCCAGGCCGCCTTGCGCAAGATGTTCGTCAAAGCCACGCATCGCGGCGCGGAGCACGGCGTCGCCAAGCGCCTGCTCGATGCCCTCTTCGGCTGGTGCAAGGCGCGCGGCGTGCACCAGGTGTACCTCGGAACGACCGCCAAGTTCCTTGCCGCCCATCGGTTCTACGAGAAGAACGGCTTTCGCGAGATTGCTCGCGCCGAGTTGCCCGAGCGCTTTCCCGTCATGGTGGTCGACACCAAGTTCTACTGTCGCGCGCTTTAACCACATGACGCCCGCCCCTTCCATCGAGCGACCCCGACGGACCCCGGGCGCGCATAGCGTCAGGCCCGCCACGACCGTTGCAAACGCAGCGGGCGCGTCCTACTCTCCGGCGAGGCGCGTCGGCCCGACTGTCCCGGTCGAAGCGGGCGCCGCGACAGGAGGCGGCTCATGACGCGAGTGCAACTCACGCTGCAGCGCATCCGAGCGCGGCCGGTCGTCGTGCCCTTGAAGCGGCCCGTCGTCTCGAAGGTCGGCCTGTTCCGGGACTGGCCCATGATCCTGATCGACCTCTACACCAATGAGGGCGTCGTCGGCCACGCCTACCTCGAGCCCTATCTCAAGCAGTCGATGCGCTACATCATCGCCGCGCTCGAGGATCTCGGCGCAGCGGCCATAGGTCAACCGGTGGCGCCGTTCGACGCGTATCGCCGCGGGATCGGCGCGTTGCATCTCGTCGGGCGCGAAGGCATCTCACTGATCGCGGTCTCCGGTCTCGACATGGCGGCCTGGGACGCGCTCGCCAAAGCCGCGGACATGCCGCTCGCCGTTTTCCTCGGCGGGACGGTGGGTCCGGTGCCCGCCTATAACAGCAACGGGCTATGGCTGACGCCGCTCGACGCGCTGGCCGCCGAGGCGGCCGCGCTCGTGGCCGAGGGCGGGTTCACCGGGCTGAAGCTCCGGCTGGGTCGGGAGAAGCTCGCCGACGACCTGGCGGCGATCGCCGCCGTGCGGAAAGCGGCCGGCGACTCGGTGAAGCTGATGTGCGACTTCAACCAGGGCCTGTCGCTGGGCGACGCGCTCGTGCGCTGCCACGCGCTCGACGACCAGGGGCTCTACTGGCTCGAGGAACCGACCACCTACGACAACATTCCCGGCTACGCGCAGCTCGCACGCGAGCTGAAGACGCCGGTGCAGCTCGGGGAGAACTTCTACGGACCGCGCCTGCTGTACCAGGCCGTCCTGGCCGGCGCGGGGGACTACGTCATGCCCGACCTCATGCGCATCGGCGGCGTCACCGGGTGGCTGCGGGCGGCGGCGATCACGAGCGCGGCGGGCATCCCGATCTCCACGCATCTCTACCCGGAGATCGCCGCGCATCTCATGCGCGTCACCGACACCGCGCACTGGCTCGAGTGGCAGGACTGGGCGGATCCGATCCTGGCCGAGCCCTTCCCGCTCGAGAACGGCCACCTCGTCGTGCCCGACCGGCCCGGCCAGGGCATCGCCTGGAACGAGAAAGCCGTCGCCAAGTTTTCGGCTTGAGCGCACGGCCGGAGGACCGCCGGCCCAAACCCGGCAGCGCGGCGTTCCAGAAAGGCCTGGCGCACGAACAGCAATGCTCGGCACGCGCGAACGCGCAACTTGCCGAGCTGGACCGTCGCTACCAGGGACGCACGCTCGGCGCGGTGGAGCAGCGGACGATCCGGGATGCGCAGACCCGCATCACCGACGAACGGATGCAGTGCGTGCGCAGCGCATCCCGCTGACGCTGCGGAGCCGATCTCCCGGTCAGCCACCGGTCAGCTTGCGCAGCATCCGGCGGTCGCGCTTGGTGGGGCGGCCGCGCAGACCGAAGCCCGGCTCGGGCTCGAGCTTGCGTGCCGCGGTGATCGCCTCCCGGCGCGCGCGGCTCGCCTCATCTTCCACGTAGAGCCCGCGCGCCTCGGCGGCGGGTCCGCGTCGCGCGGCGAGCGCGCGCACCGCCACGACCCACTCGAGCTCGCCGACGCGCACCGTTACCACGTCGCCGGGCTTCAGTTCCTTCGCCGGCTTGACGCGCTCGCCGTCCACGCGCACGCGCCCGCCCTCCACCGCCTGCACGGCGAGGCTGCGCGTCTTGAAGAAGCGCGCGGCCCAGAGCCATTTGTCGATGCGCAGGCGGTCGGTGGAATCGTCCATGGCAGGGCTCGAAAAGACGTGAAGTCTACCCGGGTATACTCCCGCGCCATTTCCACAACGAGAACATCGACATGAAGCGCATCGCCCTCCTCTGCGCCGCCCTCGCCGTGGCGCTGCCCGCCGCCGCGCAGGACCTCGGCCCCACCCTGACCAAGATCCGCAACGCGAAAGAGATCGTGGTCGGCTACCGGGAGACCACGATGCCGTTCTCGTTCACCGGCGACGACAAGCTTCCGGCCGGCTACTCGATCGACGTCTGCAAGGCGGTGGTCGCGGCGCTCCAGGAGCAGCTCAAGCTTCCGGCGCTACCGATCCGCTGGGTCGCGGTGACCGCCGAGAGTCGCTTCCAGGCGGTTGCGCAGAACCGCATCGACCTCGAGTGCGGCTCGTCGACCATGACTTTCGCGCGCTTCGCCGAGGTGGACTTCAGCGCGCCGATCTTCATCGAGGGCGGCAGCGTGCTGGTGCGGGCCGATTCGAACCTGAAGCGAATCGCCGACCTCGGCGGCAAGAAGATCGCGGTCGGCGCGGGCACTACCGCCGAGCAGGCGTTCCGGGCGAAGCTCAAGGCGAGCCTGATCTCGGCCGAGGTCGTCACGGTGAAGAACGCCGAGGAGGCGCTCGAGGCGCTCGACGCGGGCAAGGTGGACGGCTATGCGAACGACCGCATCCTGCTCGTGGGCTCGGTCGTGAGGGGCCGCGACGCGAAGAAGTACGCGATCACCGAGGACGACTATTCGTACGAGCCGTACGGCCTCGCGATGCGCCGCAACGACACGTCGTTCCGGGTGGCCGTCAACCGCGCCCTCGCCCGGCTCTACCGCGGCGAGGGGATGGTCGAGATCTACAAGCGCTGGTTCGGCGCGTTCGGTCCGCCGGGAACCCTGCTGCAGGCGATGTACTACTTGAACGCGCTACCCGAGTGATTGGGGGGCGAGGCGCCGCGCCGCCCGGCGGCCGACGCCGAGCACCGTGGGAATCGCAAGCAGCATGATGACCGCCGCGCCCGTGAAGACCCACGCGGGGCGGCCGTTGTCGAGGAACCAGCCGAACACGAGCGGGCCGACGAGCCCGCCGACGTCCAAGCCCGAGTACACGAACCCGTAGACCTTCCCCCGCGCGTGCTCGGGCGCGATCTTGCGCACGATGATGTCGCGCGACGGTCCCATCGTGCCGAAGCCGAACCCGGCCGCGGTCATCACCGCGATGAGGGAGGCCGTCGGCAGCGCGCCCGTCGCGATCACGAGCGCAAGCAGCGCCGGAACCACCATGCCGATGACGGCGACCGCCGTGTGCCGGGCGGTGCGCGCGGCAACGAAGCCCCCGAAGAGAATCCCCGCCGCCCCGCCGAGCAGGAACCCGGTCAGGCCGGTAGTCGCCACGAGCAGCGGCACGTCGTAGAGCTGCGCGAGCGCGGTCGTCGCGAAGGTCTGGAAGCCGACGAGCGTGATCGCGTAGAGCGAGAAGAACGCGAAGCACATCATGATCGGCCAGGACGTCAGCAGCGCGACGTCGGCCCGCAGGCCGACCGCCCCGGTCGCCGCCGCATGCGGGCGCGCGCGCGCCCCGCCGAGCTCGCGCTGCGTGGCGAGCAACGCGAATGCGACGAGCCCCAGCGCCCCTGCGGCGATCACCGCCATGCGCCAGCCGTAGGCTTGCGCGATCGGAAAGACGAACACGGGCGCGAGCACCCAGCCCACGTTGCCGACGATGCCGTGCACGCCGAACGCGTGACCGAGGCGCGACGGCGTGACTTTGGCGTTCAGCAGCGCGAAATCCGCGGGATGGAAGACGCTATTGCCCAGGCCACCGACCGCGGCGGCGAGGAAGAGCCAGGGGAACGACGGCGCAAGCCCGGTGAGCATCGCCCCCGCGGCGACGAGCACCAGGCCGGCGAGCAGGATCCGCCGCGCGCCGAAGCGGTCGACGAAGAATCCCGCCGCGGTCTGCGCGATACCCGACACGGTGTAGAACACCGCCATAACCGCCCCGAGCGCGGCATAGCTCACGCCGAACTCGTCCCGGACCATCGGGAACAGCGGCGGCAGGACGAGCTGGAAGAAATGCGAGAGGCCGTGCGCGAGCCCGACCAGCCCGATGATCTTTGCGTCGGCCTTGAGCGAGGCGGCTGCGGTGGTCGACACGCCCGTGTGCCCCTCCGGCTATTTCGGCTTCGGCGCGTCGATCGCCGTCCGGCACACGTCGCGGACGATCTCCGAGCTCTTCAGCGCGGGCGCGACGTACGCCTCCTGCACGACGCGAACCGCGAGCTGCTGGTGCTGCATCGACGCGGTGCGCCACTCCGGCCGGGCCAGCGTCTCGTTGATGGCGCTCTGCAACGGGAAGCCGCTGTCGCGCATCCGGATGGCGGTCTGGCGGGCGCCGAAGAGTTCGCCGCAGGTGGCCTCGAGCGCCTTGTCCTGCGCGAGCACGGCGTCCGGGCAGGTTGCGACGAGCGCCGCGAAGAGGAGCGGTCGTTTCATTGGATCATGTGCGGAATGCGCGAGGCGCGATTCTACCGCGCGGCAAGGGTGGGGATCGCGCGAACCCTTCGCCAAGCGACCGGGTGCACGAAAGGCCTAGGCCGGCAATTCCCGTCGCGTATGCTGGTATCCTTCCCCGCGCTCCGAAGTGCGGCGGTTGCTCGGAGGATACCGGCATGGCTCCCAACAAAAGCTGGACAACTATTCATGGGGCGTTGGACGAGCGCCGCTTTCGCCCTTGCCATTTTTCGCAGCAAGTCGCCTTCACCTCGAAACGCTTCATGCCCGGCGCCATGGCCTGGCGCTCGATCCGCCGGCACTCAGCGCTTCCTCGGCAGGCCGACGCCCATTGCCAGGCTGACGGCGGATTGCCGATGGTCGCTGGCCACCCGTCCTACCAGAATCGCTCGAGTCCAGAGATCGACGTGCCGCTCGACCGCGATCCTGCTCGCGCCATCCTTCACGGCGTCCGGACGCGGTAAGCGCGCGAACCTGGCCCATTGATCGTATGTAGAGCCGGAGCAAATTCCTAGCGGCACCAAGAACAAGGACGGGGGGGCGCGGAATGAGGGTGGGGATCGTTTCTGTGTTCGTCGACTATCACCGGCGTGGAAGGAAGAATCCAAACTCGCTTCAGCCTCAGATCGGGCCGCTGCTCGCGGGGCTCCTGCCGCACGATATCGAGATCGAGGTCGTCAACGAGACCTCGCACGATCTCGACTGGAAGCGCGACTACGACCTGCTCTTCGTTTCATCGCTGCATTCGGACATGGACCGGGCCCGGCAGATCTCACACTACTGGCGCCGCCGGGGCGCCCGGACCGTCATCGGAGGATCGTTTGCCAGCAGCTATCCCGATCTTTGCGAGCCTTGGTTCGACGCCGTGGTCGTAGGCGACCCGGAGGGATCCATCCCGCGCGTTTATGCAGACTTCTGTGCCAATTCCCTGCAGAAGCGGTACGTCTCGCCACCCTATGCGCCCGAGCTGGTAAGGACGCCGCGCTTCGACCTCTTCGAAGGAAACAAGTACTACAACTTGTGCTTCGAGGCGACCCGCGGCTGCCCGTTCACCTGCGAGTTCTGCGTGCTGACGGGACTGGGCACCCGACATCAGACCCGTCCGGTCCACGCGGTCGTACGGGATATCGTCGCGGGTCAGCGGATGCTTGCCGACACGGTCTCGGCCCACAAGCGGCGCGTCGTCGGTTTCTGCGACAACAACATCGGCGGCAACCTGGCGTACCTGCGGGCGCTGTGCGAGGCCCTAGAGCCCTTGCGGCTCCACTGGTACGGCGCCGCCACCTTCAACGTGATTGCGAACCCCGACCTCGTCCGCATGATGGCGCGCTCGGGGTGCCGCGGCCTGTTCGTCGGACTGGAAAGCTTCAACCCCGCCACGCTGGCGGACATGCGCAAGCATCAGAACGTGATCCACAAGATGCGCGCGGCGCTGGAGTGCTGTCGCAAGTCCGGCATCCTGATCGTGTCCGGACTCATGGTCAGTCCGTTGCTCGATTCACCCGAGGACATTCGAAACATCCCGGAAAATCTGACCCGCAGCGGACTCCACGTCCCAACTTTCATCGCCTTCGAATCGCCGATACCCGGGACACCTCATTTCCACCGACTCGGACGCGAAAAGCATCCACCGGCATTCATGCCCAACGTCCTCCTGCGCGACCTGGCGGGATACACATTGGCGGTCCGGCCTCGGAAGTGCTCGGCCGACGAGTTCGTCGCCGCGTATCGCGAGGTGACGCGCGAAGTATTCTCGGCGCGGCGGCGACTTGCGAAGATCGCCCGGGAGTTGCCCGCTTTCCTGGCGAGGGGCCACTGGCTTCCCGCGCTGATCGACATCGGAGACATGGTGACGCTGCAGCCGGACGCGTACGACTTCCCGGGCCGGACGTTCATTGCGGGCACGGATGCGCCCCCTCCGGAATCGGTTCCGCTGACCAGCGCCGACTTCGAGTCGGAAACGCAGTGCCGCGAACTACTCGAACCGTGGCGAGTGACCGACGAAGCCGGTGCGCTGCTGCCCCAGTGGCGGAGTTCGCGGGTCGTGTTCGACCCACGCCGCACCGCGACGCCCGAGTCCGGCAGCTCGGCGGAATCGGTCGTTCTCTGAGGAGCGACGGCCCGCATGGAACGCGCAGCGACGAGCACCCGGCCGGCGACGATCGACGGCGCCCAACCGGACCTCGCCGAGCGCGTTCGCGCGGAGCAGATACGCATGGTGTATCTGCACTCGCCGTCGACATCCGGAGGTTCCATCGTCGCCGGAGCGTTCCTGATCGCGGTGATGTGGAACACCGCGCCCCACGCCGCCTTGCTGATCTGGGGCTGCGCGATGGCACTTCATCAGGCGTTTCGCATCTACACCTATCGACGGTACCTGGCCGCCAATCCGGATGCCTCGCAATCCCGCCGGTGGGGACGTCTCTACATTCTCGCGACGACGATCGCCGGCTGCATCTGGGGAAGCGCCGGCCTCCTGTTCTACGCGCCGGAGTCCACGCTCTCCCAGGTCTATCTCTGCCTCGTGCTCTTCGGCGTCGCTTCGCTCACGATTCCGACGCTGTCCCTGTTCGCGCCCGCCTTCTATCCGCTGATTGTGCTGGTGCTTCTGCCATTCATCTTGCGATCGCTGTTGAGCGGCCAGACGGAGCAGATCGCACTCGCGGTCCCGCTGATCATCGCGCTGTTCCTGTCGATCACCTTCGGACGCAGGATCAACCGTTTGATCGACGAGTCCATACGTCGCGGCTTCGAAAACCAGGCGCTCATCGAGATTGCCGAGCGCGCGCGCCTAGATGCGGAGAGAAGCAGCCGTGCGAAATCCCAGTTCCTCGCGACGATGAGCCACGAGCTGCGCACGCCGCTCAACGCGATCATCGGCTATTCCGAGTTGATGACGCGGCATCCTGCGCGCTTTGCGACCGAATCCGCCAAGGATCCGCTCGAGCGGATCCTGCGGGCGGGTCGCCATCTGCTCAACCTCATCAATGATCTCCTCGATATGGCGAAGATCGAGGCAGGGAAGACGATCTTCCACTACGAGGACGTGGACGTGGCGGCCCTGGTGCGCGACGCGGTGGAGACCACGCGATCCCTTGCCGAGCAGACCGGGAACACCGTCACGGTCCACTGTCCCGTCGCCCTGCCCCCCCTTCGCACCGATCCCAAGCGCCTGACGCAGGTCGTCCTGAACCTCGTTTCAAACGCCTGCAAGTTCACCGAGCGCGGGCGGGTGGACATCACGATCGCGCCGGCGCTCGTCGACGGCCGGAAGTGGATCGACGTGGCGGTCTCCGACACGGGCATCGGCATGGCGTGCGAGCAGCAGGAACGGCTGTTCGAGGACTTTTCCCAGGCCGACGAGGGGACGCAGCGCAAGTTCGGCGGAACCGGGCTCGGCCTCGCAATCAGCCGGCGGATCTGCCGTGCCATAGGCGGTGACCTGACCGTCGTCAGCGAGCTAGGAAAGGGATCCACCTTTACCGCCCGGCTTCCCGAAAGTCCGCCGGTGGACAACGCGGCGACGGAGCCGAAACAGGCATCGCCGGAGGTCCGCATGAAGCTGCCGGCCCCGACGAAAGGCGCGGTGCTGGTGATCGACGACGATCCAACCTCGCGCGACCTCATCGTCGATCGCCTGACCCGGCACGGGTACGTCACGGCCACTGCGGCGAGCGGGCTGGAAGGATTGAAGCGCGCGCGCGAGCTCACGCCCGCCGCGATCACGCTCGACGTCGTGATGCCGGATTACAACGGCTGGTCGATCCTCGCGGCCCTGAAGGGGGATCCGGAGCTGTGCGTCATTCCGGTGATCATCATTGCGGCCCTCGGCAGCGAACTGAACAAGGGCATCTCCCTCGGGGCGGCCGCGTGCCTGACCAAGCCGGTGGACGCCGACCACCTCGTCGACACCCTCAACCACCTGACCGGACGCGGCGAATCGCGCACCGTCACATGACCGGTGACGAACCCGTCGCGCACCAGGCGACCGCACGAGCCATGCATCGGATTCTTTACGTCGAGGACAACGCCGACAATGTTGCCGTGCTCACGACGTGGTTGGAGCTCGAGGGCGACATCGAGATCATCGTGGCCTCGGACGGCGCGCAGGGCGTGCAGGCTGCAGCACGCGAGGTGCCCGACCTGGTGCTAATGGACCTGTATCTCCCCGTCATGGACGGCTTCGAGGCTACGCGCCTGATCAAGGCACAGTCGCCTTCCCGCCGCATTCCGATCATCGCGCTGTCCGCACATGCGATGGACGAGGATCGCGCCAAGGCGTACGCAGCGGGCTGCGACGACTTCGAAGCTAAGCCGATCGTGTTCACCCGGCTAGTCACCAAGATCCGGCGACTTCTGGCGGCCTGAGCGGTGGGGGATCCCGTCAACCGCGGCGGGCGAGAGGCGCTGAAGCATGGCGGCGCCCTCGCGGCGTCCGCCTTGAGCGGGTGCGCCTGCCCAATGCCGTCGTGGCGCATGGGCGACCTCCCGCCGCTTCCCCCGGCGGGAAGGAGACGAACTGGGATCGCCTGACAAGGTACTACGAGGTCAAGGGCATCGGAACGCCCGCCTGGATGCGCAAGATCACCGCGCCACGCCCGCCCGAGCAGTGCTCACGCGCGCCTGCCCGAACGTCAACCGCCTCCGGACAGCCGGAACGCTTCGACCGGGTCGCGAAACCCCTTTAGGGTCAGCGGTCCGACCGGGTGCACGCTGAATGAATCCGTCAGCGCCGCGGCGGCGCGGGCACTGACGATGATCTCCCCGCCCCGGGCCTCGCCGCAGAGCCGCGAGGCCAGGTTGGCCACCGTACCCACCACCGCGTAGTCGTAGCGGTCGCTGAATCCGACCGCGCCGAGCGTCGCGTACCCGTACGCCACGCCCGACCCGATGTGCAGCTCGAATCCCTCGCGGCGCCAGCGCTCCAAGGGCTGCTGACACGCCTCGAATACGGCCAGCGCAAACCGGGCTGCCTGGATGCAAGGATCGGGCACGGGCTCCGGATCGTTGAAGAACACCATGGCGCCGTCGCCGACGAAGCGCTCGATCGTGCCCGCGAAGCGCTGGGACTGGGTTCCGATCGCATGGTGGAACTCGCGCAGCACCCGCAGGACGTCCTCCGGCTCACTGCGCTCGGAGAACGCAGTGAAGCCGCGCAGGTCGAAGAACACCACGGCGATTTCCGTTCGATGCGACGCCAGCATCGAGTCCGCGCCGTCGACGGCAACCCGCGCGGCCACCTGGGGTGCGAGAAAGCGCTTCAGCTTGGAAAGCCGCTCCACTTCGGCAACCTTGGCGGCGACGCGTCTCTCGAGATCGTCGTTCAGGAGCTTTAGCTCGGCGGCCTGTGCCTCGACCCGGTCGAACAGGCGCTTGACCCGCACCAGCGAGCGGACCCGGGCAAGAAGCTCATGACCGTTGATCGGCTTCGCCAGGAAGTCGTCGGCCCCCGCTTCCAGGCCATTGATCCGCTCGACCTCGGGATCGAGCGCGGTCACGAGCACGATCGGCAGCATCGCGAATCGCGCGTCCGCGCGGAGTCGGCGGAGGACCTGCAAGCCGGACAACCCGGGCATCACCACGTCGAGCAGAACGAGATCCGGGGCCGATCGGTCTATCGCATCCAGTGCATCTTGCCCGCTGAGCGCGCGCTCGACCGCGTAGCCGTGGATGCTCAACAGGTCGGCGAGCAGCTGGACGTTGTCCGCCTGGTCGTCGACCACCAGGATGCGTGCGCTGTCGACGCGGCGGTCGACGGCGTCCGGCACTGACCCCTCATGGCGCATAGCGCATCCACGTGCCAGGCGCCGGCAGCTTGAAGGAGGCCCCCTCTGGAAGGGCAGATTTCAGGCTGGCGAGGAAGCGCTCGGCATTCACCGTCGGCACGACGCGCAGGTCGCGCGGATCGTCGGGCAGCAGCGCAAAGAAATTCTCCCAGTGGATGATGATCACGAAACGCGGTTTCAATCGCTCCAGGATCTCCTTCGGATAATCCTTGACCTGGTCGAATCCGGGCATGCAGACGATGGCCAGGTCGACGGGCCGCTGATCCGGCGGTTCGTTGAACCGCGGCGGGAAACCGAGCGGGGGCGTGCTCGCCGCGTCCTGGTAGTGGATGCGAAACTCGACCGTCTTGCCATCCGCGCCCAGGAAGTCGATGAGGTAGGCGAGCGTCTGCCCTTCAAGCCAGCCCCAGGCGCTGGTGGGGAGCGCCTGCAGGGGTTGGTGGTAGCCTCCCTCGAAGAACTTCAAGCCGGCGAAGACCGGGGCATGCTCCGACTTGAGGGCCATGAAGCGCATTCGGGGACTCGCAGGACTCTCAGGCCACCACTTAACGGGTTGCTCGGGCATGTTGACCGACCGGGCGTCCTTCTCGACGGACACGACCTCGTCGGCCTTCAGGGTGCGATCGCCCGCGAGCGTGTACTTCATCGTCTCGCTGCCATAGATCTTGGCAAGCGGCAGGTAGTTCTTCTTGATGTACGGCACATCCATCAGGTGATCGTAGTGGGCGTGCCCCACCAAGACGGCCGTCGCGCCGGCCAGCTCCTTCCCGCCCGTCGGCCCCAGGAACCGCTTGATCTGCTCGGGAAGTGGCCGGATCTCGCCAAACGCCACGCGCAGCATGGACGGGTTGGAAAAGAAGGGCGCTGTGAGCAGGCTGTCGTCGCCCCGTTTGATCAGCACGCCGCCAGCGCCCAGGTACTTGATCTGCACCGCGGTTTGGTACGCGGGGTCGCCGGGAGGGATCGGTGAGCCATCGGACTCGACCGGCAGTCCGTTAATGGAGCCGCCGCAGCCGGGCAGACCGATCAGGACGAAGGAAAGGAACAGCGCCGATGCAACGCGCATACCCGCATCGCGCCGGACCCCGCGCCGCGCATTGCGATTCATTTCCGCGAAGTTATTGCGGCCCATCGAGACGTCCTCCCAGTGCAAGGCTCCCGGCGTGTTCTCAAGCGAGATCGTAACGGCTCCTTCGTGCGCGGCCCCTGAGTACCGAAGGATGCTTGCCACGTGAATCGTTATCGGCCGGGCTCGGGTGCCGAGTGCCGCTGAATCAAGCTTGCCACCAAGGAAGCCGTTTCGCAAAGCCTTCGACGCCGCGTCGGTCGCCATAGGCGCAGGAACCTGCATCCGCAGCTAAGTCCCGGCTCAACCGGCGGCGGAAGAAATGGCGGCGCGATTCGACCGTGTGGCTCGGTCAGGACACCGCGAGCGCCGCGGCCTCCAGGTCGGTGCGCACGGTCGGCGTCTCGAGCGTGCCGTCGCATCAGGACGAGCAGATCGCCCATGCCGGGGTCGAAGAGGTCCTGGCCAAGGGTTCTTGACGGCGGTCAAGGCTGGGAATAGCCGGGCTCGGGCACTGTTTGCCCCCACACGCTGCGGCCGCGCCGCGGCGTGACCAACCCTTGAGGAGGACGACGATGAAAAGGCTTCTACTTGCAGTTGCGGCAGGCACGCTCTCGTTCGCGGCGCAGGCGCAGGTACCGCAGTACGGCACCTCGATCAACCTTGAACAGGCGCGGAAAGCGATTGCCGCGGGACAGGCCGAGGCGCGCAAGAACAGCTGGCCGGTCGCGATTGCGTTCGTCGATACGGCGGGCAACCTGGTGGCCTACGAGAAGATGGACAACACGCAAACCGCGAGCATCCTGGTCGCCATCGACAAGGGCCGGTCGGCAGCGATCTATCGCCGTCCGACCAAAGTGTTCGAGGACCTCGTCGCCAAGGGCGGCGCGGGCGTGCGCGCGCTGAACCTGCGCGACGCCCAGCGTGGTCGACGGCGGCCTGCCGATCGTGGTGGACGGCAAGGTCATCGGCGGCATCGGGGTCAGCGGAGTCGCTGGCGACCAGGACGGGATGGTCGCGAAGGCGGGCGCCGACGCGCTGAAGTAGGAACCGGATCCATCCGAGGCGGATCGACGCGCTCGTCCGCGGGCGCGTCGATCTCCCCGGCGCTGTAGCCGTGCCCCGCGAGCGGTTCGCGCACGGCGCGGTCAGGACAGCGCAAGCTCGTCGGCACGCACATCCGCGATGAAGCCATGGGCCGGCGAATGCGCGAGCAACAGCTCGACCTTCGCATCGAGCGCCGCCTGCTGCGGCGTCACCCCGCACGCCCAGAACACCGCGACGAGTTCGTCGGGTACGCGCTCGACCGGCGGGCCGAACAGCGGGTGCTGCAAGTCGGCGCCGATCGCGGCCGGGTCGCCGATGTGGATCGGCGCGCCGTGGTTCTGCGGAAAGCGGCTCGACACCTGCGTCGCAACGATCGCCTGGTGCGGCGTGAGCCAGCGCATCGTCACGATTAGGTCGCCGCGAAAGCGGCCGGCCGGCACGGTCGGGAGCGTCGAGTGCACCACCCAGCGGTGCTTGTCGGTCGGCACGCCGGCGCGCTCGAGCGCATCGTCGAAGGTAATCCCGGAGCCGATCAGAAACGCGACCAGGTCCGGGCGCCACAGATTGCGCAGATCGGTGACATCGGCCAGCCGCTTGCCCGAGCGGTACACCGCGTAGCGCGGCAGGTCGGTGCGCAGGTCCGCGCCCGGCGCGAGCCGCTTCGGCTCGGGGTCGCCTGGGTCGCACACCTCGAGCACCGGGCAGGCCTTGTGGTTGCGCTGGCAGTACAGCAGGAAGTCGAACGCGTCGGCCTTCGGCACCACCGCAAGGTTGCACTGCACGTAGCCGAGCGCCAGCCCGCGGGTCGTGCCGGTGTGGCGCTTCTCGCGAATCGCGAGCCGGGCGGCCTGGGCCGGCGTCATGATTCCAGCCAGCACTCGTACAGCTGGGCGTGCCCGGTCGCGTCCGAGGTGTAGAGAACCCGTTTCCCGTCCGGCGACGGGCGCGGATGCGGATGGGTGTGCTGCGGCGCGTAGACCTCCCTCGGGCCGTCGTTGTACGGGAACGGGCCGCCCCAATGCGTGCCGACCGAGCTCGCGCGCGAGAGGCACAATCGCTCGGGCTCGCCCTCGCCTACCGCCGAAAAGCGATGCAGCCCGATGTCGGGAAAGCTGGTGTCGCACACGATCCAGTGGCCGGTGTCGTCCGGATGCGCGTGCCAGGCCGGAAAGCGCGTGATCCAGCGGATCGCGCCGCTGTCGACGTCGATCGCACGCATGCCGTTCGGCCAGTCGACGAACGCGAGCTCGCGCCGGCCGCGCAGCCAGCTCTCGTGCGTGATCCACTGGTCACGGTGCTCGCGCTGCCACAGCCGCCGGTTGCCGCTGCCGTCGCGATTGACGAGCCACAGGCGGTCGGTGAGCGGCCCCGCGTAAAAGATCAAATCCGGGTCGTTCGGACAGAACTGCGGATGGCCGATCGTGTCGCGCTCCAGGATCACGCGCGACGCGCCGCTCGCGGTGTCGACGACGACGAAGCGCAAGACCTTGCCGACCTTTACCGGAACGGCCCACCAGCGGTCGTCGCGCGAGACGGTGGTGGTGCCCATCGCGGCGCCGACCATGCCGCGCTCGCGCATCTCGGCGTCGCCGAAGTCGACGAGGCGCTCCTCCGCGAGCGTCTCCAGGTCGAGCCGCCACGCGCCGGTCCCGGCGACGAAGAACACGTGCCGGCCGTCGTGGGCAGGGTGGAACGACCACTCCGCGAGATCGTCGCGGTCGGTGAGCTGCACCAGGCGCCCGCTCGCCTGTTCTTCAGCGAAGAGCTGCGGACGCCCGGTGCGGTGCGAGACGAACACCAGCCGCCGCATCGCGTCGTCGTACGGCGGTACGAAAAAAAACGGATGGTGATGGATCGACGGGTGGGCGGTGACCTGCCGGATGCGCGCACCGGTCGCCTCGTCGCGCAGCCAGCGCGACTCCGACGGCCAGGTGCGGCCCTTGCCGCTGCCGGCGGGATTCACGAGGCGATCCCCAGCGCGCGCGGCCGGAGGAACAGCACCCAGGCGACGAGCCCGATGAACCCCGCGCATCCCGCCCACCACCACGCGTGCCCGGTGGGCGCGAAGATGATGACCAGGGCCACCGCGCAGAACGCGAGCCGCTCGACCCAGCTCACCGGCGTCGTGAAGTAGCCCTCGAGGAACACCGCCCACGCGAAGGTCGCCGCCATCATCGACGCAAACGCGAGCGCGATCCAGCCGAGCGAGCCCGTCCAGAGCAGCGCCGGGTCGAAGGCGAACGCGAACGGGATGAGGAAGAGCACGAACGAGAGCTTGAATGCGAGCCACCCGGTCTTCATCGAGTCGGCCTTGGCGAGACCGGCCGCCGCGTAGGACGCGAGCGCCACCGGCGGCGTGATCATCGACAGCACGCAGTAGTACATGACGAAGAAGTGCGCGGCGAGCGGGTCAATGCCGAGCTTGGTGAGCGCCGGCACGAACAGGATCGCGCCGATGATGTAGGCCGCGACGGTCGGCAGGCCCATGCCCATCACGATGCAGCCGACGATGATCATCAGCATCGCGCCGAGCAGCGTCCCGCCGGAGATCTCGATCAGCTGCGACGAGAACTTGAGGGCGAGGTTCGACTGGATCGCGACCGCGATGATGATGCCGATTGCGATGATCGGCACCGCCACCTGGGCCGCCTGCTTCGCGATCTCCTCGATCATGTCCACCCAGCCGCGCAGGCCGAGCCGCGATTCGGCGCGGGCATAGCAGATCGCGAGCGCCGCGACCGAGGCGACCATCGCGGCCATAATGGCCGAGTAGTCGGACGCGAGGATCGCGATGAGGATGACGGGCGGCAGGAAGAGATAGGCCCGCGGCGCGATCGGCCTGACGCCGAGGAGGTCGTGTTCCTGCAGGGTGCCGATGCCGCGCCGCTTCGCCTTGAGGTGCACGATCATGTACAGGGCGAAGTAGTACGCGACCGCCGGGATCAGGCCGGCCAGCGCGATCCGCGCGTACGGCGTGGCCAGCAGCTCGGCCATCACGAACGCCGCGATGCCCATCACCGGCGGCATGAGCTGGCCGCCGGTGGAGGCGGTCGCCTCGTGCGCCGCCGCCTCCTCCGGGGTGTAGCCGGTGCGCTTCATCAGCGGGATGGTGAAGATGCCGGTCGCGACGACGTTCGCGACCGCGCTGCCGCTGATCGTGCCGAACAGCGCGCTCGCGACGATCTCCGCCTTCGCCGCGCCGCCCGCGCGCCGCCCGACGAGCCGCAGCGCCGCGTCGATGAAGAGCTGTCCGCCGCCGGTCGCGGAGTACACGACGCCGAACAGGATGAAATACCAGACGAAGTTGACCGAGGTCTCGGTGGTGACGCCGAGGATGCCGTGCGTCGCCATCGTCATGATCTCGATGAACAGTGCGTAGTCGAAGCCCTGGAACGAGAGCCAGCCCGGAAACCAGCGCCCAAGGAAGCCGTAGGCGACGAACGCCGCGATCACCCACAGCAGGCTCCACCCGACCACGCGCCGCACGCACTCGAGAATGAGCACGAGTGCGAGCGTGCCGAACACGAGGTCGCGTGTGAAAACGTCATCGACGTTCTCCATGCGCGTGTAGAGCCGGTTGAAATCCGCAAGATAGTAGGCGAGCACCGCCGCCGCGCCGGCGAGGAACAGCCAGTCCAGGGCGCTCCGCCACGCCCCACTCTCGCCCTTGCGCAGCGGCCACCACAGGAAGACGGTGGCGAGCGCGAGGCAGATGTGCACCGGGCGCGCGATTTGCAGCGGCACCGGCTCCCACAGCAGGTAGAGCTGGAAGACGAGCCACGCCAGCGCGACGAGCCAGCGCGGGCTGAGCACGCGCCACGCGAGCGGCGTGTCCGTCGACGGCGCGGCCGCGGCGCCGACGCCGTCGGTGGGGAGATTGATGTCGCCGGGCGCGTTCATCGCGTCGCGACCAGGCCGCGCCTACTGCATCCAGCCCTTCTCGCGGTAATACTTCGCCGCCCCGGGATGCAGCGGGATCCCGACGTTCTCCGGTCGCCAGGCGTCTTTCGCCACGAAGCCCGACATCGCCTTGTGCTCGGCGACGATCGCGTCGCGGTTCTCGACGATCGCCTTGGTGATCGCGTAGGCGACGTCGTCGGGCATGTCCTTGTTGACGATCAGGTTGGTGCCGAAGTCGGCAGCCTTGGTGGGACCATTCTGGCCCTTGAACGCCTGCGGCATTGGGTGGACCTTCATGCCGTTCTTGCCGAGCACCGCGAGCGATTTCTCCGGCAGGTCGACGAAGCGCACCGGCACGGTGAGCGACACCTCCTGGGTGGCCGGGTGGCCCGGCGAGGCGCTCTCGAAGTAGAGGTCCGCGCGCCCGTCGCGCATCATCTGCGGGATCTGACCCACGTCGACCTGGATGATCTGGCCGCCCTTCGACTTGTACTTGTCGAAGTCGAGGCCCACGCCCTCGAATACCATCCGCACCGCCGGCGGCACCGTGCTGCCCGCCGGCTTCATGATGACGCGCGGCGGCTGGTTCGAGGCGAGCGCCTTCTCCAGCGTGTCGTTGCCGGTGCGCTTGATGTAGTCCTCGGTCAGCATGCCGACGATCCACACCTCGTTCAGGCCGCCGAGCAGCGCGCGCACGTCCGGGTACTTCTTGCCCTTGTAGATCTCCTGCTCGCCCTGCATCGCCCACACCGAGGTGCAGACGTTGGCGAATCCGAGATCGGCCTTCTTGTCGTTCACAAGGATCACGTTGCCAATCCCCCCGCCGCGCGCGACGACGTCCACCTTCGCGCCCGCCGGAAGCGCGGGCTGGATGTGCTTCGTGAAGCTCGCCGCGAACACGTACCAGATCGAGCCGAGCGGCATCGCCTGGAACTTCAGCTCCTGCTGCGCGTGGGCGGCGCCCGCCGCGAGCGCCAGTGCCGCGGCCGCGCCGCAGAACAGCTTTCTCAGTTGCATGATGATCTCCTCCTTCGGGTGGGCCGGGGCGCGGCGGGCGGCTGCTCGCCGCCGCGCCGGTCCGCCGTGGGACACGCGCTCAGGCCGCCGCTTTCGCGAGCATGCCGGCCTTGCGGACGGTCTCCTCGATGCGCTTCGCCATGTCGCCCTCGGGAATGCGGGTGGGCGCGCGACACAGCGCGGACTTCAAGCGCCCGGCCATGACCATCGCGTACTTCATGCGCGCGTGCGCCTCGCCGGTCGGCTCGCCGAAGCCATAGACGACGTCCTTCAGCGGATTGATCTCGAACTGGAGCTGCATCGCGCGCTTGAGGTCGCCCGCCTTCACCGCGTTCCAGAGCGCGATCAGCTTCTCGGGAATGAAGGAGGCGAACCCGAGCAGCGCGCCGTCGACGCCCTGCACCATGGACGCGAGCACGTACTCGTCGTGGCAGGTGAGGATCGTCTTCTCCGGCGCGGCCTCGCGGATGGACCGCACGTCGACCGCGTACTTGTTCATGTCGCGGGTGCCGACCTTGAAGACCTTGACCCAGGGCAGGCGCGCCAGCTCGGCGAGCAGCTCGTGCGAGTACGACGCGCGCGTCCACGACGGGTAGACGTGCACCACCAGGTCGAGCCCGCTCGCCTTCCCGACCGCGGTGAAGTGCTCGACGACGTGCTCGGGCTTCATCCCGAAGCGCAGCCACATGTGCGGCGGCATCACCAGCAGGCCCGAGGCGCCCGCCTCCTGCGCCATGACTGCGTGCTCGGCGGCCTCGTTGAGCCCCTCGCAGCAGATGCCCGAGATGACCGGCAGGCGGCCTTTCGCTTCGTCGGCGACGATGCGCGTCACCTCCGCCCGCTCCTTCGCCGACAGGGCAAACACCTCGCCGGTGTGGCCGTTGGTGGTCAGCCCGACGAGGCCGTCGAATCCGCACAGCCACCCCGTGAACCGGCGCAGCTCCGGCTCATCGATCGACTGGTCCGGTTTGAACGGAACCTGCAGCGCCGGGATGATGCCCTTGTAGTCCCATTTCTTCGTCATGCTCGGTCTCCTTCTCGCGAATGCTTCAAATGGAATCTGCGCTCAGGCCGCCTGCTGCGCGATCGCGCCGCCGGCCTGCATCGCTTTCGAGATCGTCCTTGCCGCGTCCTGCACCGGCGCCAGGGCCAGTTTCAGGAAGCCCTCGAGCGGCATCCGCATCGACGGCGCGACCACGCTCACCGCGGCGATCGGGTAGCCGTCGGGATCGAGCACCGGCGCGGCAAGCGCGCGCAGACCGGAGGTGATCTCCTGGTCGACGACGATGTATCCCGCGCGTCGCACCTTGGCGAGCCGCGCGTGGATCTCCTTCAGGTCGGTCACCGTGCGCGGCGTGAGCCTCACCCGCGGCGTGAGCGCGAGGACACGGCTCTGCTCGTCCTTCGGAAGGTAGGCGAGGATCGCCAGCCCGATCGCCGAACAGTACGCCCGGATTCGCGAGCCGACGCGCACGTCCACGCCGAGCCGCACGAGCCCCGCCTGCACCCGCTCGACGTACACCACGTCGGCGCCGTCGAGGACGCCGACGCTCGCCGCCTCGTTCACCTCGCCCACCAGCGAGCGCAGCACCGGCCGCACGCGCTCGCGCAGGTCGGTGCGAGCGATCGCGTTGAACCCGAGGTCGAGGCACTTCAGCGTGAGGCGGAAATTGCGCGTGCCGGCGATGCGTTCGACGTAGCCGAGCATCACGAGCGTGTTGAGCAGCCGGAACGCGGTCGCGTTGTCCAGCCCCGCGCGGCGCGCCACCTGCGCGAGCGGCAGCTCGGAGTCGGTCGCGGTGAACGCCTCGAGCACGCGAAAGCCCTTCGCAAGCGATTGCACTAGGTTCTTCGGGTTCTCCTGCGCGGGGGAGGCGGCAGCCACGGACCGAGTTCGGATTGCGAACTTTTGTTTGAGTAACACCAGTATAGGCGACCGCCCGCGCCGGCCGCAAGGTGAATGGTTGACTGCTCGCGACGCGCCCGAAATACTCGCGCATGGCTGCGAGTAGTCCCTATCGCTCGTGCGTGCGCCCGCTGCTCTTCCGGCTGGACGTTGAGCGCGCGCACCTTCTCACGTTGCGGACGTGCGGTGCGGTTGGGCGCACCGGTGCCGGGCGCGCGCTCATCCGGACGATGTACGGATTCGAGGACCCGCGGCTGCGCATTGCGGTCGGCGGCATCCCCTTCCCGAATCCCGTCGGGTTGCCCGCGGGCTTCGACAAGAACGGGATCGCGACCGAGGCGCTCGCCGCGCTCGGGTTCGGCTCGATCGACGTGGGGTCCGTGTCCGCGCGGCCTTCGCCCGGCAATCCGGAACGGCCGCGCCTCTTCCGCATCCCCGCTGACGAGGGTCTCGTCGTCTTTTACGGCGTACCGAACGACGGGGCCGAAGTCGTCGCCGGGCGTCTTGCGCGCGTTCGCCTCCCGGTCCCGCTCGGCGTGAGTCTCGTCGAGACCAACACCGGCACGCCTGGCCCCGTGGACTCAGTAATCGGGGAACTCGTGGAAGCGGCACGGCCGTTTGTAGGCATCGCGACCTACTTCGCGCTCAATCTGAATTGTCCGAACTCGGCGGGCGGCCTCTCGCACTTCGACGATCCGGTGCACCTGCGCGCGCTGCTCGCTGGGCTGCGCGACGTCTTGGGCATGGTCCCGGTGTTCATTCGCGTGACGCCGCCGCGCGACCCGGCGGGAATCGACTCGGTACTCGAAGCGCTCGACCCCTTCCCGTTCGTGAAGGGCCTGTCGTTTTACGACTCGAAGAAAGATCTCCGCCCGTGGCTCAAGACGCCGCCGAGCGAGCTCGCGCGCATGCGCGGCAGCGTGTCGGCGCCCGTGGCGCGGGAGTGGATGCAGGACACGATTTGCGAGTGGTATCGGCGCATCGATCGCAAGCGCCTCGCGCTTGTCGGCGTCGGCGGGATCCGCTCCGCACGGGACGCCTATCGCACGATCCGCCTGGGCGCCTCGCTCGTCCAGGTGTATTCCGCGCTCGTGTACCGGGGACCGGGCCTCGTGGGGGAGATCAAGCGCGGCCTCGCCCAGTTCCTGGAGCGCGACGGCTTCAAGCACGTTGCCGAGGCGGTCGGCATCGATAACGCGGCCTCAGTACCGAGGTAGCGGTTGCCCGGGCGTGCCTTGCACCGGATAATGCCGCGCCCCGCACTGCACCCCGATCGATCGAGATGACCGCTTATCCCCGCCTCTTCGAGCCCCTGAAGCTCGGCCCCCTCACGCTCGCCAACCGCATCGTGATGGGATCGATGCACACGCGGCTCGAGGCGGCCGACCGCCCCGCGGAGCGGCTGGCGGCGTTCTACGCGGCGCGCGCGCGCGGCGGCGTCGGGATGGTCATCACCGGCGGCGTGTCGCCGGACAGCCCGGGCCGCATGGAGGAGGACTCGAGCATCTTCGCTGCGGCGGAGCAGATCCCCTTTCATCGCACCATCGTCGACGCGGTCCACGCTGCCGGCGCGCCGATCTGCCTGCAGATCCTGCACGCCGGCCGCTATGCGAAGTGCAGCGACCTGGTGGGCGCATCGGACATCTCCTCCCCGATCAACCGGCGCAAGCCCCACGTGCTGACCGGTGCGGAGGTCGAGCGCACGATCGAGGCCTTCGTCTCCTGCGCGGCGCTGGCGCAGCAGGCGGGCTATGACGGCATCGAGATCATGGGCTCCGAGGGCTACCTGATCACCCAGTTCACGTGCCTGCGCACCAACAACCGCACCGACCGCTGGGGCGGCACTCTGGAGAACCGCCTGCGCCTGCCGGTCGAGATCGTGCGCCGCACGCGCGCGCGCGTCGGGCACGGCTTCCTGATCGTGTTCCGCATTTCGGCGCTCGACCTGGTCGAGCAGGGACTCTCCGCCGACGAGACCATCGCGCAGGCGCGCGCGGTCGCCGCGGCCGGCGCGGACCTTTTCGACACCGGCATCGGCTGGCACGAGGCCCGCGTGCCGACCATCGGTTACATGGTGCCGCGCGCCGGGTTCGCGTTCGCGGTGCAGCGCCTGCGCGACGCCGTCGACGTGCCGGTCATGGCGACGAACCGGATCAACACGCCAGAGGTCGCGGAGCAGCTGCTCGCGGACGGCGTGGCGGACGCCGTGTCGCTCGCACGGCCGATGCTCGCCGATGCCGAGTTCGCCGCCAAAGCGCGCGAGCGCCGCGGCGACGAGATCAATACCTGCATCGCCTGCAACCAAGCGTGCCTCGACCTGATCTTCAAGGAGCAGGCGGCCACCTGCCTCGTGAACCCGCGCGCCTGCCGCGAGCTGGAGCTTCCCACCGGTTCCGCGCCGCGCGCGAAGCGCGTCGCCGTCGTCGGGGCCGGCGCGGCCGGGCTCGCGTGTGCGGTAACCGCAGCCGAGCGCGGCCACTCGGTCACGCTGTACGAGGCGGCCCGCGCCATCGGCGGGCAGATGAACTTGGCCGCGGCGATCCCCGGCAAGGAGTTCGCGGAGACCACGCGCTACTTCAGTCGCCGCATCGAGCGGCTCGGGGTGACGCTGAAGCTCGCGACGCGGCCCTCGGCGGCCGAGCTCGCGTCCGGCGGCTTCGACGAGATCGTCGTCGCGACCGGCGTGAGCCCGCGCGTGCCGGCGCTTGCGGGCGTCGATCATCCGAAGGCGCTGCGCTACGACGAGGTGCTGAGCCGCGCGAAGGTGCCGGGCCGCCGCGTCGCGATCGTCGGCGCGGGCGGCATCGGCTTCGACACGGCGGTATTCCTGAGCGCACCGGACGGCGACCACTTTCATGACGCGTGGGGCGTCGACCGCAGCGGCGCCACGCCGGGTGGCCTCGCGCCGCCCGTTCCGGAAACCGTACCGCGCGAGGTCTGGCTGCTCCAGCGCAAGACCACGCTGCCCGGGCGGACGCTCGGCGCGACCACCGGCTGGGCGATCCGTGCGGAGATCGCGCGCCGCGGCGTCAAGGTCCTCGCGGGCGTCGAGTACCGGTGCATCGACGATCTCGGTCTCCACGTGGTCCACGAGGGCGCGGAGAAAGTGATCGAAGTCGATCACGTGGTGCTCTGCGCCGGCCAGGAGCCGGTGCGCGGGCTGCACGACGAGCTCGCCGGGCGCGGCGTCCGGTCGCACCTGATCGGCGGCGCGCACGTCGCCGTGGAGCTCGACGCGTTCCGGGCGATCGACGAGGGGACGCGGGTCGCGTTGTCGCTCTAGTGGGACGCGGTAGCGCCCCCCTTTTCTTCCCCGGCTGACCGGCTGCAAGCGCCCAGCGAAGCCCACTTGAACCCCGGACATCGAAGCGTCGCGGCGCTTCTCGCAGCGACCGTCGTCAACCTGCCGTTCGGCACGCTCTACGCCTTCAGCGTGTTCCTCAAGCCGATGGAGGCGCTGCTCGGCACGACACGGGCGGAGATGAGCTTCGTCTTCGGCCTCGCCACCGTGACGCTCACGATCGGCATGAACTTCGCGCCGCAGCTCTACCGGCGGCTCTCTCCCGTCTGGCTCGCCGTCACGTGCGGCCTCTTAAGCGGGGCGGGGCTGTGGCTCTCCGCCTCGGCGTCGAGCTTCCTGCACTTCGCGCTCGGCTACGGGGTGCTGTTCGGGCCCGGCGCGGGCGTGCTGTTCATCGTGTCGCAGCAGGCGGTGAACCAGACCGTCGGCAGGGCGCGCGGACTCGCGAACGGCTACGTGGTGAGCCTCTACCCGTTGGGCGCGATGCTTGGGGCGCCGGTCTTCGGATGGTCGATCCAGGCCTTCGGCGTGCGGCCCACGCTCGCCGGCCTTGGCGTCGTCGTGCTGGCCACTTGCGCAATCGCGGCAGTCCTCTTACGGGCCGCCGAGATCCGGATGCTGGACGCGTCCTCGACGGAGGTCGAGGGAGAGCGGCTCGGACGCACGTTCTACTTGCTGACGGCAGTGTTTTTCCTTGCCGCGGCCGCGGGCCTCACGGTCTTGAGCCAGGCGGCTGCGATCGTGCAAGCCTACGGCGGCGGCGCCGCGCTTGCGGTGGGCGCGACGACCTTCATCACCGGCGCGGTGGGCGCCGCCCGCATCGCCGGCGGATGGCTCGTCGACCACTTCGCGGCCGCGCGAGTGGGCGTCGGTGCGCACGTCTGCTCGCTCGCGGGCGCCGCAGTGTTGAGCCTGGTCCCGACCCCGGTGACCGCCGCCTTCGCCCTTGGCCTGATCGGGGTCGGGTACGGCATCGTCTCGGGGCTCGCCGCCGGCGCCATCGCACAGTACTGGCACAAGAACCAGTTCGGCCGCATCGCGAGCCGCCTTTACATCGCCTGGTGCGCGGCGGCGATCAGCCTGCCGGTGCTCGCGGGTGCGCTATTCGACCGCACGGGCAGCTATGCGTCCGCGGTGTGGGTCGCCGCGGGCATCAACGTCCTCGGCGTGCTCATCGCCCGCATGCTCCCCGTCCGCAAGTAGCAGAGGCTCCTTTCCGCATTTCAACCCCACGGCGTGCATCTGGAGCAGCGACCGAGATATGGCGCAAAGGGTCATCGCTCCCGACCCCCGAGCCGCCGAGAATCCGCCCCACCCCTTTCCCCTTCCCGCGCAAGGCGCTAGTCTCGCGCGAGATGACGATCACCCTGCCCGCCTGGCTCGCGCTTGCGATCGCCATCCTCGCCGCGCTCGGCGTCTACGACCGCGTGATGCGCCCGAGCTGGCGCTGGTTGCTGCGCAATCGGGCGAACCGCGTGCTCGACCAGGTCGCCGGCAAGCTCAAGATCGAGGTGCGCCCGTTCCAGCGCACGCGGCGCCAGGCGCTGATCGACGTGCTGGTCTACGACGCGAAGGTGCAGGAGGCGGCCGCGGCCCAGGCCGCAGCGCAGAACATGCCGCGCGCGCTCGCGACCCAGAAGGTGCGCGAGTACGCCTCCGAGATCGTGCCGGCGTTCAACGCCTACTTCTACTTCCGGATCGGCTACTGGCTCGCCCGGCGCATCGCCCAGGCGCTGTACCGCGTGCGGGTCGGGTACAGCGACGACGAGGGGCTCGCGCGCGTGCCGTCGCATGCGACGGTCGTGTTCGTGATGAACCACCGGTCGAACATGGACTACGTGCTCGCGGCCTACCTCGCCGCGGACCGCGCGGCGCTCTCGTACGCGGTCGGCGAGTGGGCGCGCATCTGGCCGCTGCAGCAGCTCATCCGCTCGATGGGCGGGTACTTCGTGCGGCGCGGATCGGGCGACGATCTGTACCGGCGCGTGCTCGAGCGGTACATCGCGATGGCGACCGAGAACGGCGTGACGCAGGCGGTGTACCCGGAGGGCGGCCTCACGCGCGACGGTCTGATGCGCGAGCCGCGGCTCGGCGTGCTCGACTACATGCTGCGCGGGTTCGACCCGCACGCGGACCACGACGTGGTCTTCATCCCGCTCGGGATCAACTACGACCGCACGCTCGAGGACCGGACGCTGCTCCTCGATCGCGAGCAGGACGGCCCACGGCCGGGGGTCCTCGGCGCGGCGTGGACGACGCTGCGCTTCGTCGGGCAGCAGGTCGCGCTGATGGCGCGCAGCCGCTGGAAGCGGTTCGGCTACGCGTGCGTGAACTTCGGCACGCCGATCTCGGTGCGCGAGTGGGCGACGGCGCGCGACCTCGACTTCCGCCGCCTGTCCAAGGAGGACCGCTTCGCGCGCATCGGCGAGCTCGCGCGGCGCGTGATGGACGAGATCGGGCGGCTCGTCCCGGTCCTGCCGGTGCCGCTCGTCGCGACGGTGTTCGCACGCAACCCGGGGCGCGGGCTGGCGGAGCTGGAGATCAAGGCCGAGGCCGAGCGGCTGATCGAGGCGCTGGAGGCCCAAGGCGCGAAAATCTACATGCCGCGCGCCGACCGCGACTACGCCCTCTCGGCCGGGCTGGAGATGCTCACGCTAAGGCACGTCGTGGACGAGGCGGACGGCCTGTACACGGTCCGTGCCGACGAGGCGCGGCTGATCGGGTACTACGCCAACTCCATCGCGCACCTGCTGCCCCACTCAGCCGTGCATCGTCAAGCCGCCTGACACGCTGATCGTCTGCCCGGTGATGTAGGCCGCGTCGTCGCTCGCAAGAAAGGCGACGATGCCGGGGTAGTCGTCCGGCGTGCCGAGGCGCCGCATCGGGATCGCGCGCTTCAGCCCCTCCAGGATCTTCGCGCCGTCCGGGCCCTCGGTGAAGCTGCGCAGGATCGCGGTGTCGGTCGGCCCCGGGCACACCGCGTTCAGGCGGATGCCCTTCCCGACCAGCTCGCGCGCGAGGGTCTTGGTGAGCGCGATGACGCCGCCCTTGCACGCCGAGTACACCGCTTCCCCCGACGAGCCGACCCGGCCCGCGTCCGAGGCAATGTTGACCACGCAGCCGCGCCCCCGCTCTGCCATGCGCTGGAGCACCACGTGGTGCACGTTCAACGGCCCGAACAGGTTGATCCGCACCACTTTCTTCCAGAACTCGGGGTCGCTGTCCACGAAGTTCACCGCGCGGTCCCAGCCGGCGTTGTTCACGAGGATCTCCACCGGCCCGCGCTGGTTCTCGAGCGCGCCGACCGCGCGCGCGACGGCGTCGTGGTCACCGATGTCGACCACCTCGACGTGCGAGTGTCCGCCGCGCGCCTGGATCTGCCCGGCGCAGTCGAGCGCGCCGGTCTCGTCCAGGTCGAAGATCCCGACCGTGCAGCCCTCCTCCGCAAGCCGCAGCGCGATCGCGCGCCCGATCCCGTTTGCCGCGCCCGTCACGAGCGCCACCTTGCCTGTCAATCCGCGCATCGATTCCTCCTCATAGCACGATCCGCGCGACGAACCGGGCGATCGCATCGAGCGTCACGTCGTGCTGGTCGCGGTGCAGCCGGTGGCCGCACGCCTCGATCTTCACGAGCTCGCACGGGCCTGCGACGCGCGCGGCGATCGTCTCGATCTGCGCCATCGTGCCGTATTCGTCGTCGACGCCCTGGACCGCGAGCACCGGGCAGCGGATGCGCGGCAGGTACTCCTCGATGTTCCAGCGCCTGAAGTCAGGGTGCAGCCAGATGTCGTTCCAACCGTAAAAGGTCCTCCGCGCATCGGTGTGATAGCGCGCGAGCTTCTTCTGAATGTCGGTCGTCTCGAACGCGACCTTCGCTTCCTCGATGCTCCGCACGGAGATGTCCTCGACGAAAACGTGCGGGGCCAGGGCGACCAGTCCGCGAACGGCACTGTCGTGCGAACCGGCGTAGATCAGCGCAATCGACGCGCCATCCGAGTGCCCGATCAGAATCGGGCGCTCGATGCAGAGCTTGGACAGCAGCTCCGGCAGGGTCTCCTGCGCCTCGCGGTGCATGTAGTCGACGGCGAACGATGCTTCGAGCAGATCCGAGCCGCCGTAGCCGTAGCGCGAATAGACGAGCGCCGGGCAGCCGGTGACCTCCGCGACCCGGGCCGGGAACCCGCGCCACATCGCGACCGAGCCGAGCCCTTCGTGCAGGAAAACCAGCGTCGGACACCCGGGGTCGCCCGCGATCGTGCGCACTTCGATGCGCCGGCCGCGAACGTCGACATGCGAATGATCGTGGCGATGCACACGCGTCCTCTCTTTGCGGGAAGTCTACCTGTGCGACGTCAGAGCTTCAGCGGCCGCCAGTACCCCGTCAGCTCGAGATACCCGGCCCCGACCACGCGCTCGCCGGCGCGTGCCCGCACGGCGCCCTCCCAGTAGATCGTCCCGGTGCTCGCGCGCGAATCGAGCTCCTGGTCCTCGAACAGCGGCTCGAGGTCGAAGTTGAGGTCGCCGGCGCGCACGCGCATCGCCACGGGATACTCGACCTCGGTGCGCGGCGACTTCCAGCGGCGCAGCGGCTCGAAGCGGACCTCGTCGGGCGCGAAGGTGCGCACGCGGCCGTCCGCTCCGCGCAGGGCCCCGCCGGCCCAGAACGCGCCGGCGTCGCGGCTGCGCATGCGAAACGCCATGAGCGCGCCGCCGTCGGCGAGGTTGATCCCGACCCAGTCCCACCCGACCGCTTCGGGCGCCATCACCTCGCTCGACCACTCGTGGTCGAGCCAGGCGCGGCCCGCCACGCGTTCGGTGCGAGCGCCGCGCTCGACGACCCCCTCGACCGCGAGCTGCGGGCGGCTGTAGTAATAGCTCGCCTGGGCGGGAAGCGGGCCCTTGCGCGAGTAGCCGCGATCGCCCTGCAGCAGGATCGGCTGCGTCGCGCGAAACGCAAGCTCGAGGGCGAAGTCGCGCGCGGGGATGCGCGCCGCGTAGCCGTCCGGCGTCGCGCGCAGCGACCAGTCGTCCACCCAGACGTCGGTAGCGTCCTCGCGCGCCCCGGCGAGCCCGAAGCCCGCGCGCGCGGCGCGCTGGTCGTGCAGGAGCCGGCCGTCGCGCGGATCCGCGAGCGCCGCGTGCGCGAACACGAGTTGTCGCGGCGCGAACGCGCTCGGATTCGCCTCCGCGATTCGCGGCCGGTTGCGGAAGAAGGTGATCTGGAAGCCGAGCTCCCGCCCGCCCTCGCCGGCGAGCCAGCCGGTGACGTACCACCACTCCGTCCGGAACGGCGGGTGCGTGCCGTGGTCGCGCGGGAATTGCAGCACTCCGCCGGGGGTCACCGGCGGGTAGCCGTCCGCGCCGAATGCCCGCCCGGAAAGCAGCGCGAGCGGGGTCAGCAGGAATGCTCTGCGCCGCACGATTGCCGTCTCACCAGTCGTCCTTCACGGCGCGCGCCGCGTCGTCCGTCATCGCCTGCCGCGCGCTAAAGAGTGCAGTCAGCGACGCAGCGGCGAGCATCGCCGCGCTGAAGATCACGAGCGGCATCCACGGCACCGCGAGGTCCATCGTCCAGTGGAACGACTGGCGGTTGACCACGTGGATCAGGATCAGACTGATCAGGAAACCGAGCGCCAGACCGACGAGGAGCCCGAGCGCGCTGACGAGCATCCCCTCGGCCGCCAGCATGGTGCCGATCTGGCCGCGCGTCATGCCCACGTGCCGCAGCATGCCGAACTCGCGCCGGCGCGCGAGCACCAGCGCGCCGAAGCTCGACGACAGCCCGGTCAGCCCGATGACGAGCGCGACCAGCTCGAGCGCGTAAGTCACCGCGAAGGTCCGGTCGAACGCCTGCAGCGAGCGACTCCGGATCTCGCCCGGGTCGGCGACGTCCAAATTCTCCCCGCCCGGCACGGCGTCGCGCAGTGCATCCTTGACCGCTCCGGCGTCGACCCCCGGCGCGAGCCAGAGCGCTGCGTCGTTCGCATTCCGGTCGCCGGTGAGCGCGATGTACCGATCGCGCTCCATGAGCACCGCACCCTGCGAGCGGACGTAGTCCCGCCAGACGCCGGCCACGGTGAACCGTTCGAGGCGCCCGCCGATCGGGATCTCGACGACTCGTCCGAGCGTGAACCCGTAGACGTCGGCCATCGCCTCGGTGACCCAGACCGGCGGCGGAGCCCCGGGCCCCGGCACGATCGACGCGCCGACGAGCGGCAGGAGCCGTCCCGGGTCGCTCGGATCAACGCTGCGCGCGAGCAGCGCGGCCGGCGGCCGGTCGCCCGCGAGCAGCACGTTCTGCGCGCGCACGAAGTCGGCGCGGCGCACGCCCGGCACCCGCGCGATGTTCGCCTGATCCTCCGGCGTGAGAAAACCCGAATCGCCGGCGCCGGTCGTGCGCAGGTACACGTCCGCCGGGAGGACGTGGTCGAGCCACGTCCCGAGCGAAGCGCGGAACGAGGCGACCATGATGGCCATCGACACGAGCAGGCTGACCGCCGCGACGATCGTCGCCAGGCTGAGCATCGACTGGCCCGGCGCGCCGCGCAGCTGCGCGACCGCGAGCCGCAGCCCAGCGGCGCGCGGCATGCGCAGCAGCCCGAAGAAGACGACGGCCGCGCGCGGCATTAGCATGATCGCCCCGATCAGCAGGAGGGCGATCGACACGTAGCCGAACAGTGGCAATCCGGCGACCGGCGGCAGCGCCGTCCCGATTGCCCCGGCCACGAACACCGCGAGGCCCGGCCAGACCGGCGTCAGACGCTCAAACGCGCGCTGCTCGTCGCCCGACTTGAGTGCCGCCGCCGGCGCGGCGCGCGCCGCGTCCAGGGCGGGAAAGAAGCTCCCGACGAGCGCAACGGCGACGCCGAGGACGAAGAAGAGGCCGGCCGCCGCCGGGTCGAGCACGAGCGAAGGCTCCACGCCGCGGAAATGACCGGCGCCGAGGTCGAGGCCGGTGACATGGACGATTGCCTGCGCGAGGGCGTACCCGGCGGCGAGGCCGAGCGCCGCGCCGATCGCGCCGACGAGCAGCCCTTCGCCGAGCAGCGTCGCCACCAGCGCCCGCCGCGTCACGCCGAGCGTGCGCAGGAGCGCGAGCTGGGCACGCCGCCGCACGATCGCGAGCGCCTGGGTCGAGAACACGAGCAGCCCGCCCGTGAAGAGCGCCACCAGCGCGAGCACGTTCAGATTCACGCGATAGGAACGCGAGATGCTGGCGCCGCGCTCGACGTTGGCCTCCGGGCGCTCGACCTGCACGCCGGCGGGCAGCTCCGCGGCGAGACGCGAGCGCAGTGCGCCGACGTCGACGCCCGGGCGCACGCGCAGGTCGATGCGGCTCAGCCGTCCGAGCCGGTCGAAGGCCGCCTGAACCCCGGCGATGTCGGCAAACGCGACCCGGCCCTGACCGCCGCGCACGATTCCGGCGACGCGGAAGGTCGTCTCGCCGAGCGCGACCTGGAGCCGCAAGCGGTCACCGGTCGCGACCCCAAGCCATTCGGCCGCCGCGGGGCTGAGGAAGATCGTATCGGGCCGCAACGTGTCGAGGGAGTCGGCGGCGTCGGTCGCGACGAGGTCCGGCTGCACGAGCCCAGCACGAAAAACATCGAGTCCGAGCACGCGGAGGCTCTCGCGCCGCCCGATGACGCGCGCATCGACCTCGACGACCGGGCTCGCGACGGCAACCTCGGGCAGACGCGCGATGCGCGCGTACTCGCGCTCGTCGAAGCCCGCGCGCGGGCCGACGATCTGGAGATCGGCGCTCCCGGACAGCGTCTGCACCGCCTGGGTGAACTCGTTGATCGCCGACTGGTTCACGAGCTGGACCGCGAACCCGAGCGCGACGCCGAGCGCGATCGCCGCGAGCGAGAGGACGAAGCGACCCTTGCTCTGCCAGAGCGGGCCGGCGAAGAGGGCCAGGGCGAGCGCGGTGCGCGTCACGGCCTCACGCCGGCCGCAGCCCGGACGCGGTCAAGACGAGCACGCGGTCGGTGGTCCGTGCCGCGGCGTGCGAGTGCGTCACCAGGATGCCCGCCGCGTCGCCCCGCTTCACCTCGCGCCGGAGCAGCTCCAGCACCTGCGTGGCGCTGTCGGGATCGAGGTTGCCGGTGGGCTCGTCGGCGAGTACGAGCCGCGGCGCGTGCACGAGCGCGCGCGCGATCGCCACGCGTTGCAACTCGCCGCCGGACAGCTCGCGCGGCCGGCTCGCTGCGCGGTCCGCGAGACCGACGGCCGCAAGCATCGCGGTCACGCGCGCGTCGGCCGCGGGCGCGGCGGCGCCGACGAGCAGGAGCGGTAGCGCGACGTTCTGCGCGACGGTCAGGTAAGGCAAGACGTGAAAGGCCTGGAAGACGAAGCCCATGCGCGTGCGTCGCACGCGGGTGAGCGCGTCGTCGTTGAGCGTCGTGAGCTCCGTGCCGTCGAGCGCGACCGAGCCCGCGTCGGGCCGGTCGAGGCCCGCGACCAGGTTGAGAAGCGTGGACTTGCCGATGCCGGACTCGCCCATGACCGCGACGTACTCGCCGGGCGCGAGCTCGAGGTCGATGCCGGAGAGGACGGTGCGGGAGCGCGGGCCCGCATAGGATTTCGCCAGACCGCGGATGGACAGCACGGCTGCGAGCGTAGCAAAAGAAAACGGCCGCAGGGGGACGCCCTGCGGCCGCGACGATTCCGTCAAGCTTCGTTCGTACTGAGTTCTTTGCGTCAGCTGCGATGCGAACGAAGCCGTGCGTCCGGTCTTTGCTCAGCCACCCTTCTGCGAGCTGCTGGAAGAGGTGGAGCCGTGCGAGCCGTCGGCCGACTTCATTTTCGCGCCGGGACAGGCCGACGCAGCGCTGCTCGCGAAGATGAATGCGATCACGGCAGCAATCCTCAAGTAGCGACTAGACACCGGATCACCTCCTTTCTGCAAAGACCGGCACATGCCGTGGGCCGGAGGATAGCAGAGGAGATTGGGGCTGGAAAACCCCCGGCTAGACCGGGACCAGCTCGATCTCGGGGTCGATCGACTTCACCATGCTCTCGATCCCGGCGAGGGTCCCCGAGAGCGAGCTGGGGCAGCTCCCGCACGCGCCCTGGTAGTGGACCTTGAGGATGTTGTCTTCGAGCCCGACGATGTAAAGGTCGCCGCCGTCGCCCTGCAGGTACGGGCGCACGTTCTGGTCGATCAGGTCGGCGATCATCGCGAGCTTGCCGCGCTGCTCGTCGGTCAGCGTCTCGTCGTCGAGCCCCGGGTGGCCGGCGCCGAAGGCGGCGTAAGCCTGCGATTGCGCGTCCGCGGCGGGCGCCTCGCGGATCGGCACCGCGACCTTGCGCGCGAGGTCGTCCCAGTTCGCGCCGCCGTCCTGCGTCACCGTGATCCAGTGGTCGACGTAGAAGACGTTCGTGACGTTCGGGATGTCGAAGAGTGCCGCGGCCAGCTTGTCGGCCCCCGCCTGCTCGCGCGAGTCGTACGAGCGCGACACGCCCCACGTGAGCGGCTCCTTGAGCACGAACTTCATCGCGTTCGGGTTCGGCGTCGGCTCGATTTCGGCGATCTTGGGCATGGCGCTTATCTTGCGGCTAGCGCGACAGGGTCCGCGTCGCCCTCGGTCGTCGTACTCGCCTCCGCGTTCACGGCCGCGTGTAGGGTGTGCCACGGCAGGATCGCGCACTTCACGCGCGACGGCAGGTCCTTCACGCCGGCGAACACGGTCAGGCGGCCGAGGTAGCGGGAGCTCGTCTCGAAATCCTCCTGCCCGGTGGCCATGGCACGGAAGTGCGCGAC